>JAEEGH010002849.1_pt1 | contig 46111 bp, 27 predicted proteins | sample 9134181 | NCBI WGS metagenome assembly JAEEGH01 (sample SAMN16246544, study PRJNA631951) | gut metagenome | biome: gut microbiome; feature: rumen; material: DP-attached | host: Bos | place: Iran: Karaj | collected 2018-10
GACGTGAGTTGAGCAGACTGGCTTGATGGCGGTGATGTGGACTTGTTGCAGCGCGCAGCGGCTGCCAGGGGTACCATAGCACAGTCCCGGACTCAGAGCTCACGACCTCTCAGAGGTTAAGGCTTAACCGTTGCCACCGGCGGGAGCGTCACCCTGGGCAGTGGCGATGCCATAGGTTGAGATGGGAATCTTCTCCTGATAACGGCGCTCTTTGCCTCCGATCGTCTTTTTCATCGACTTGATGACATAGCCCCACTCGAAGATGCAGTCGTCCTTCAGGGCCTTCGAGGTGAGCTTCTCACCCTTGGTGTTCTCGGGCTGGAAGTTCAGGTAGATGCCGTTGATCATGGCAGCGGGACCGCCGGCGATGGCGTCGGTGATGTTGGCCTTGCCGAGCTTGCCGCCATCGACCGAGGGATAGAACGTGCCGAGGCCGTCGATCTTCACGGGCTGGCCCTGGGTGATGAGCTCCTTGAGACACTCGACCACCTGCTTCACCACCAGCTCACACATCTGGTAGCTGGCAATCTTGCCGTGCTCGGTCATGTGCCGGCAGAAACCTTTCAGGTTGATGGGCTCCTTTCGCTCCACCTCGGCGAAGTACTTGCCGTAGGCAGTGGAGTCGTCGTTGGTGTTCTGACGAAGGTTGATCGTCATGGGAATGTTTGAACGTGCCATTTTTTTTAGTTGAAAGTTGAAAGTTGAAAATTGAAAGTTCGCGGTGTCGGGGTGAGGTAAGCGGGAGAAAGGTGGCTGCAAACTCCGAGAAAGGTAGTACCTTTCCGGCAGAAAGGTGGCACCTTTCTTGGGCCCATCCGCCTGGTCACTTCCGACAATGCAAAATTAATATATTCCAGAAGGGCGTTGACAACCTTTGAAGAACAGTGACGGACAATGACGAACATCAGCGGAACTTAATGTGTTTCCTGACAGGTTCGGGGGATTCCTCAGGTAGCGTGATGCCATATTCGTGACAGATGTAGTTGAGTGCATTGCCCTTGACCTTCTGGTCCTTCAGCCTGCATCCCATCGACTCGAGAACCTCCCGACGGGTGCATAGGAAACGGTAGAACGTGGAGTACGACACGCCGGCCAACTCTGCCAGCTCAGATTTATACTTTGCCTTCATCTTATCTATAAACTATAAACCGTAAACTTAAAAGGGTGTCAGGGGTGACAGTAGAAATACATGAATTCTCATGCGTACCGTGTATGTATGCGGTACGCAGGAGGAATCCCGTTCCTTAGGTGTCACCCCTGTCCCCCTCGCCGCCGTCCACACCCTCGGGCCGTGCGTCGTAGGCCAGCATACGGCGGTTCATCTCGATCTCCTCGGGCTTGTAGGCCACGACACGGTAGCCGCGCCTGCCGTGGGAGCGGTACTGCACGAATCCCAGCGCCTTCATGGCACAGCCGATCTTCTCGATGGTCAGCCGCAGGGCCGGGTTATAGCCGATCTTATTCAGGATGTCGGTGGCTGTGTAGAACTCTCCCTTCTCACCGTCCTGGGGCGGATGGAAGTGTGTGCTGATGGCCTCCTGCTCGGGGTGAGGTGTCTCGAAGGTCCTGTTATGTTCCCTCAGCGCCGCCTCCTCGGCCTTCGTGAAGTAGTGGAGGAAGCCCTGCCGGTAGAGGGCATACGCTTGCGAGTAGATGCCCTCGTAGTCGAAGGGTTGATCCCTGGGCGAGATGATGCTCTCCACCTCGAAGGGCAGCCAGCGGCGGTTGCCGGTCTGGTCGGTGAGGAACTGCACGTTGTTGCCCGTGCCGCAGAAGGAGGCCACATGCGGCATGTGCTCCGTATAGTGGCCGTAGGGCTTGCGTTCGTCGATCGACGGCATCGTCACCACCGACTTCATCGTGTTCACGTCGGAAGGACGCATCACGTCGAGCTCCTCGTAGCACACGAGACCGTACTGCGACAGCGTGATCAGGTCGTCCCTCGACACGCGGCTCGAGTTGACCTTGATGCGGAAGTAGTCGCGCAGTTCCGGGGGAAGCAGATGCGAGAACCAGGTGGTCTTGTAGATGCCCTGCTCGCCGATGAGCACCAGCACCGCCTGGTTCACCTCCCCCTCGTCGAGCCAGCTGGCCACCATCGCCACGAGCCACCGTTTCAGGTACTCGTAGAAGAGCATCTGCTTCTCCACCCCGCCCTTGACGGTCACCGACACCGACATGGCGAGGATATGGTCCTGTCCGTCCCACGGCGGCAGGCGGTTCAGGTAGTGCAGAAACGGTTGGAAAGTCGCCACATACCCCGAGTCGAGCACTGTCTCCAGGTCGCACTTCCTCGTGGGCTTGATGACATAGAGGGCCGTCAGCAGGGTGTTTTTGAGACGGTCGCTCATCGGCTGCCAGTCGTCGCTGGCGAACTGTGCGAGCTCGCTGTTCTGACAGAAGGCATCCCCCGACGGCAGACGGGCCTCCACACGGTATTTCACCGTATTGTATCGCAGGTAGATGTGGTCGCTGAGGAACGCCTTGATCTCCTCCGGCGAGGCATACTTCTCCTGCCACGGAACCTTATGCTCCTTCTCACCGCCGTCGCTCCCGGCAGCGGCTTTCTTTCGTTTCTTCTTTTCTTCAGCCATAATATATGTTAGTCTGTTCTTTTAGTCGGCTGTCGCCTTTGTAAAAGCGGCAAAGCCGAGCGACTCTGTCTTTCCTGCAAAGTTACAACAATCCCCGCAAACCTACAAGGGCTATTGCAATTCGTGTTACAATCTCAAACACGGCGTCATCTGCCTGAAAAGCCCTGTGCATCGGGCTTCCGGCAGACTACACCTTGCAACGGGGAAACGTGTTACAACAATTTTCTTGCACGATAAAGTCCCTCCCTGATGGCCTCGGGGGTGCCGAGGTTGGAGTGGGCGGAGAGATAGCGGCAGAGCTCCAGGCTGCTGACCTTGAAGACGGGAAAGTCACGAAGCAGGATGAGGGCCAGTGCACGGATGGCGCTGCTCTTGGCATTGGGTAAAAATGTGAACTGTGATGTTTTCTTGGGATAGATTGTCTCGGTGGAGCGTTTTTGCCAGTCGTTCATTAAGGCCAGAAAGTGTTCCATTTGCGAGAGGTTGACGAGACGGATCATTGGTGTGTCGGCCTCCCATGGGCATCGTCGTCGTTTCTTCCTGCGGGGAGCCAGGAGTGCCGACTTCCGGGCTTTGAGTTGGTTAATCACTGTCTGTTGTTCACGGATGACCGCCTCGCGCTGGCGGATCTCGAGGTCAATCAGCATGACCTGCAGCTGCCGGTCTCCCTGAGACCCGCAGCCATAGTAATGTTTCTTTTGCATTTTACTTTGTTGTCGGCTTTTGCGCCGCCACCCCGAGGATGGTCGGCCAAGCTGCAGCAAAGTATGCCGGACCGGTCAGCGTGTATGTTTTCTGTGTCAGTTCATTGGTATCAGTTAAGCCTGTTTAGTATGGAAATACAATAGCGATCCCTCGCAGAGTCAATCGGTCAGAGATTAGGCGAAGTCTCAGTGTGACTTCGCCTAATCCCTGACTTTCGTCAGCAGGATGCTAATCACGATCCCGTTAACCTAAAAACGCATGCCGAAGAAGGCACGGACCAGCCATTTATTCTGATTGATTTTTATATCGTCGTGGTTATAGATGGAGTTACTCATGATGAGGGAGGCTCCGGCGTTGTAACGGGGTGAGAAGTGATAGACGACGGAGGCTCGCTCGTTGAAAACCATGTTGAAACACAAGCCGTGATCCTTCATTTCCTCGTCGTTCACTGTCAGACGGTTATGCTTGTAAACCACAAACGAAGGGAGTGCAGAGAGGTGGAGCAGCCATTGCGAGCGCTGTCCGAGTACGAGGTTATAGCCATAGCCGCCTCCGAGGGCGACGTTGGCGAAGGTTAGATGACCATCTGGGGCCAACGGACTACGCGCCTTCAGCTCGTCGGTCGTCTTGATACTTCCTGACTGAACACTGATGCCCGCCAGCCAGGAACCGGCAGAGCGAAGCTGATAGTAATTCTGATACAAGGCAGCAGGATAAGAGAACTTACGGTGATTAAAGACATAGTAAGCCGATGCATTGACCACATTCATGCGCAACCCTTCCTCGTCAAGATGGTCGACATCGCGAAACTTGATGTCGCCCTTTAGTGATGTGGCACGCAAGTAGCTGATGTCGAAACTGATCTTCTGCCCGTGGTACTCGAAGTTGAATTCGTAGTCGTTGTAGTCGCCGCCGATCTTAGCGGGGTTGATAGAGAGCGTGGCAGCAATGTCGCAGTAGTTCACCTCCAGTCCCATGGTGTTGTTGGTCTTGGTGTGAAGGTCGTACTTCGTGTAAACATCGTTCATCGTGCTTTTGGCGTGGATGTAGTTGCCGGTCTGGTTGCCCAGGAGCCTGATCAGCCATTTTTCCTTCGGTCGGACTACGTAATTGGTGTCGTACTTCGTGTTGAAGTACATGTTGTTTAGCTTATTGTTTAAGCGTTTGCCCAACCCCTGCTTTTTCCCAGGCGTCTGGGCAATCTCAGTCTCTATGCTGTCAGTAGCGGCGGACTGAGCGTTCGCCGCTGACGTGACAGCCGAGAAAAGTATAATCAATAGATAATTTTTCATTTTTGAAAAACATTACAGTCTGCACGTAAGACCGATCTTTGATTCAAAGGTTCTGGCACGCACCGTACTGTTCTCACGCAAGATCAGATCTTTGTCATAATAGTAGTTATAGTGCGTACGACGACCATAGTAAGTACCAGAGAGGTTGAGAGACCACTGACGGGCGAGGTGAATCTCAATGACGGGGTTGATCACCAACAGAGCCGCATTACTGTTGTCGCCCTGTACGCTCAGGTAGTGCAAGTCCTTGGTGCCGTCGACATAGCCCTGCAGGTCTCTGTTTTCGTAGCCTTTCCAAGTCCAGAGACGAAAGTACTTGGCGTTGAGAATGATGCGTCCGTACTTGCCGAAGTCGAGCTGGGTCTTCGACTTGAGGCTGAATCCGCTACCCATGTTGTAGTCGCGCTCAATGACGTTGAAGAAGTCACTCTTGGTACCTCCGAGCAGGATGCCACTGGCGAAGATACGCTGCTCCATCTTTGACAGGTATCCCATTTCCGGCAATGAGAAGATGAATCCAGGACCGAAACCGGCAGCCTCGCTGATGCGGTAGGGCGTCAGATCGGAACCGTCCTCAATGGGCTTGGCATCGTAGTAGTTGAAGTGCTGGTAGATACCAAACTCACCCGCCATGTCTTTCTTATCCAAAATCGGTGTACTCCACAGGCGTCCCACAATGTTCAGCGTATTCACCATAGGCTGTCCGCCACCGAAGGCGGAATTAGTCTCAATGTCGAAGAAGTCGTAGGGCTGGGTATGTTTGTCGCCGTCTACTGATGTGCCGTACGTCAGTGTGAAATTAATGTATGGGGCATGGAGACCACGGAAAAGAGCACCATCGTCGGCCAGGTAGCGCCAACCTACAGTGAATGACACGTCGAGGGGCGTCTCATTGAAGTCATGATAGCGATAATTACTGTTCTTCACATGCCAAGCATCACCGCTGATGATACGGTGCAGCCCCTGTATGGGGTTGACGATAGTAGCAGCAGCCTCACGCAGGAAGCGGTTGAAGCCACGTTCGCGGTCGTCGAGGACGGTGAGGCTCAGTCTATGGGTCATTTCACCGATGGCCATACCGCCACAGGTGGTGGCAATAATGTCGTTGATGGCTGGTGGCTCCGTCTCACCCAAGAACTCCCACATGGTCGAGCCGAGCAGCGAGAAGGGTGCCGACTCCCAAAACGTCAGTCCGTTGGTACGAGCGGCGTTGAAGTACAAGTTGCCGTGATAGGGGTGCATGAACATGTTGGTGATGAAGAAGTCGTTGTCCCACACCATGCCGTCGGTGAAGTTATGCCGGATAGAGCGCAGAGTGGTCTGGGCGAACTCCTCACTGGTCACATAGCGGTCGAACAACTGCACAAACACGTTGACAGCCGTTACCTCGGCTAGCGCCTGCCAAGGACGTTTGGGTGTGGGCAGCGCCATCGTAGAATCGGCAAACACCAACTTCGAACGTCTCTCAGCCCAAGCCTGTTTCCAGGAGTCGTGCTTGTTACGTGGCTGACGGTAGGTCAACCCCAGTTCGAACAATGGACGGTTGCGGTAGGTCTCATTGCGGTCGTAGTAGCGCGTCAGTCCCCAGCCCACCGATGCAAAGGCACCGTACTTTTCGCTGAACTGATAGTCGGCATTCAGTCGGGCCTGCAACGAATACAGACGTTCGGGCTTCTCATTGTTATTTTTCGAGAATGTCTCCACATGATAGTAGCCCAAGTCGCCGCTCAAACTCCATTTCGGCGACAACTGGAAGTATTGTCCCAAACGGTAGAACAGAGCCCCCGAGAACTTGGAGTCGAGACCCATGAAGTGCGTACCAACACCCATGATGCTATATGTGCTCTTGTTACGGTAGCGCACAGCGAGGTTCGCCTTGGTCGACGAGCCGCCGTAGAGCATGATGTCGATGTCGGTCCTTGGGTTGACGTTCACCAAGCCAATCTTATGGCCAATACTATCGTACGACAGGTTGACAAGTCCCACCTGCCAGCCCTTTGGGTGTCTACGGGCAATGTTGAATACGCCTATCTGTGCACCGTTGAGCGAATCGGCATAGTTGATGGCACCTAACTGCAAACCACGCTGCATGGCCGACGAGACATTCAAAAGAGCCGACAACTGCACACCCTTGTCCATGCCCGCTGTAATATTACTGATACCGCTCAACTGCAAGCCATTGAACTGATGTGCCGCTGTGTTGGAAGTACCCGACAACTGCACGCCGTGGCCACCATCGGTAGCCACCGACGAAATGACGCCAAACTGCACACTCTTCGCCGAGTCTTGTACACTGACGATGCCTACTGGAGAGTTTTGTGCCATTAAGGGCAAGGAGGTAAATAGGGAAAGGGATATGATGAGCTTTATTTTCATATTGTTGTACTAATTTTTACCTTTTTACTTTTTTACCTTTTTACTTTTTTACCTTTCTTAGATACTCAACTCGTCAAGTACCGTGATGAGACGCTTGTCGAAACGCTTGTCAGTACGGATGCACTCTGAAAAGGGTACATAGACAATGTCGTTGTTGCGTATGCCTATCATCACGTTTCGCTGGCCCTGCATGATAGCCTCGATGGCTCCTACACCCGTGCAGCTGGCCAGGATGCGATCGCGGGCCGACGGAGTGCCGCCACGCTGCAAGTGACCGAGGATGGATACACGCACGTCGAACTCGGGGAACTCGTGCTTCACGCGGTCAGCATAATAGAGGGCACCGCACTTCGGGCTCTCCGAGACGATGACAATACACGACTTCTTCGACTTACGGATGCCACGGCCCATGAATGCCGCCAGCTGGTCAACGTCAGTTGATTCCTCGGGTACGATGGCAGCCTCAGCACCGCAGGCGATGGCACAATTCTGAGCCAGAAATCCGGCATCGCGGCCCATCACCTCGATGAAGAAGATGCGCTCATGCGAATTGGCCGTGTCGCGGATGCGGTCCACGCAGTCCATGATGGTGTTCATCGTCGTGTCGTAACCGATGGTGGCATCGGTGCCATACAGGTCGTTGTCGATGGTACCGGGCAGTCCGATGCAGGTGAAGTCATGCTCCATGGCGAAGTCGCGGGCACCCGTCAGCGAACCATTGCCGCCAATCACAATCAAGGCGTCTATCTCTTCCTTCTTACATGTTTCGTAAGCCTTCTGTCTGCCCTCAGGTGTCATAAAATCCTTGCTGCGGGCACTCTTCAGAATGGTGCCGCCACGGGTGATAATGCCACTGACATCCTCGGTGGTAAACTCCTTCACCTCGTCGTGGATGAGTCCCTCGTATCCACGATAGATACCTTTAATCTTAAATCCGTTGTAAATGCCTGCGCGCGTCACGGCACGAATAGCAGCATTCATGCCTGGGGCATCGCCGCCCGACGTAAGTATTCCTATAGTCTTAATCTTACTCATAGTCATTTAATTTTTAGAGTTCGTTTTAATAATTTCTGCTATCTCACGACGGGCTTTGCCACCCTCGTGACTGGGCCAGAGGGGATAGACATGCCCCATCTTTTGGGCGACATGCAGGTGAGCATCAACACCAGCGGCCTTCATTTTGTCGTAGGTCTTGCAGACATCGGTGTAAAACACCTCCCACGTACCGGTATAGAGGTCGGTAGGCGGTAAACCTTCCATGTCGCCATAGAGGGGCGAGATGATGGGGTCGGCCACGTCCATCTGTCCAGCCCAGGCCGTGCCGTACCTCTGCAGCACGTCGATGGTGAGCCAGTTGTCGCGCTCCTGCAGCGAAGGATCGCCGCCCATGACATCGACCCAGGGCGAGATAAGCACCAGGTGGCGGGGCAGGTCGATCGAGTCGTTGCGTAACTGCTGCGCCAGCGCCAGGGTGAAGCCGCCACCGGCAGAGTCGCCCATGATGAGGATGCGGCTGGAGGGGATGCCCTTCAGCATCTCGCGATAGAGCTGCATGACGAGCGGATGAGCCTCGGCGGCGGTATGGAGGGGCAGCAGCGGATAGTTGGGCGCCACGATGCCGCAGCCGGTGGTCTTGGCCCACTCGGCCAGGGCCTTCCAGTGCTGTGACGTGAAGTTATGGACGTAGGCGCCGCCGTGCAGATAGAGCACCACGGGCTTCGTGTCGTCCACGGCAGGCACCTCAAACACCTGCATGCTTCCGATGGAGTATTGGGCCACCTCGCGGGGGAATTTCACGTCGGCCGGAATCTCCGTCTGACTCTTGTCGGTCATGTCGGCCATGGCCTTGTCGTACGAGTCCGTGTCCATCTGGTGCAGGGCACTCTTCACAATGATGGCCATCGGCGAGCGGCCGGTAATCAGCCACACTGCTCCACCGACGACGATGAGGGCAACGACGACCGCCGCCACTGTCCGCAGGATTTTCTTTGCTTTCTTGTTCATAACTATAGCTCTATCCTACTTCTCCACGAACGCCTTGATGCGGTCGGCAATGTTCTGCTTCAGGTTGTTGTAGAAGAAACCGTAGTCGTTGCGGTGGTAACACTCGGGACCGAACAGGGGCACGGCGGCCTCTTCGTTGATGGCGAAGGGCTTGGCCTCGGCCGTGGTGACGACGACGGAGCCTCGGATGGTGTCAACGCGGGCGTCGGCGATGCCGGGAACAGTGATTTTGCCCGTCATTTCGTCGAGCGAGCCGAGGTTGTCCTTGGCGGGGGCGTAGGTGTCGTCGCGCTTCCAGTTGATGGGGTTGATGCTCAGGCCGTCAGGTGCCAGCGTCGCATTCTTGGCGTCCTTGTTGCCGACGCCTTCGGTATTCCACGAGACGATGACGCCCGTGTCGGTAGCTCCCTCGGCAAACTTCAGGCCCGTGCGCTCCAGGTAGTCCTTGGTCACGGCGAAACCGATGGGATAGGCTGCTACCATGCGGCTCAGGTGCTCAGGATGCTTCGTCATGTAGTTCTCGAGCAGGTTGAGCAGCGTCGAGGAACCCTGCGAGTGACCGGCCAGGATGAACGGGCGCCCCTGATTCAGGTGCGTCAGGAAGTAGTCCAGCGCATCGGTGGCGTCGAAACCTGACAGATAGTTGGTCACGAAGCGGTAGTCGGTGCCGGGCTTGGGCATCGAGATCTGGCGGTAGTAGGGCATGAAGATGTTGCAGCTCTCGTCGAACACGCTGGTCTGGATGCGACGAACCATCTGGGCGCCGGCCACCAGTTCGGAGTCGGTCACCTCGCATATCTGGACGGGGTCGCGGAATCCTGTAACCGTAGGGTAGATGAAGAACACGTCGACGGGCTTCGTGGCCTCCTCAGCCCGCTCCACCCAGTTCTCGGCCTTGCTGTAGTCGAGCTTGGTCTGAAACTTCTCTATGCCTGCGACGTCTTTCAGCACCTCGGGAATGCTGTCCTGCGCGTCGGCGCTGGCGGCTTGTTTGTTACTACTCTTGCACGAGGCAACGGTCATGGCTACAAGCATTGCCGATGCCAGGAGCACGAAGGATTTCTGTCTTTTCATGATCATATCTTTATTGGTTTGTTAATTGTTTGCATATTTACGCATCAGGCGGAATTGATGGCGGTAGACAAGGCAGGCCATACCGAGATATACGGCAGCCTGAATCCAGAGGATACGGAGTTCGGGCAGGACCTGACTGATGGAGGCACCCATCGAGTTGACACGAATAAAGGCGCGCACGCCGAAGGTGCTGGGGAAGATCCAGGATACACCCTGCCAGTAGCCGGGGATGCTAGACTGCGGCCAGGACACACCCGTCAGGAAAAGCAACGGCACGGAGACGAACACCATGATGAGCATGACGTTCTCACGATAACGGATCATACACGAGACGGTCAGACCGAAGAAGACACTCGCCAAGGTATAAGGCAAGAGTGTCCAGAACAACGTCCAGCCGGTGCCCAACTGTGGGAACGAGAACATCGCGGGAACAGCCATCGAGAGATAAGCAGCGGCGACAGCTCCGATCATGCCATAGCACAGGGCCTTGCCCCAGACGATACGATAAGCACCGCGGAAATGCGGGTCGTCGTCGGGGATGAGCTGGCCGTTGCGGTGACGCTCACGGGCGGTACCTGCGGCCATACCTATACCAAGGGCAATAGCCTGCTGCAGGATAAGCATGAGCACAGCGGGCAACACACACGAACCGTAGCCGCCCGAGGGATTGAACATCGCCACATCGTCGACGGCCAATGGCTGCGCCGTGATGGCATCCTCGCGCTTAGTGTAATTACCAGCCTTCTTGATGTTCATGCCCGCACCGAGACGTCCGACCTCAACCATCGCCGTCTGATAAACAGCCTTGTAGGCAAGCATCAGCGACATGTCACAATAGACGCTCACCGTAGCCTGCTCACCGCGATTGACACGCTCGGAGAAGTCCGATGGAATGAGGTAGATGCCGCGCACCAGCTGACGGCTGACGAGCGAACGGGCCTCATCGAGGTCTTGGGCATAATACTTGATGCAGACGTCGGGCGAGGCGTCGCAGTCGTTGATGAACTGCCGCGACAGTGCCGAGTGCGACTGGTCGACGACCACCACGGGCGTCTCGTGCAGCGTCTCGTTGTTGTATATCCACGAGTAGAGCAGCGGGTAGCCCAGGGGCACCACGACGAGGAACATCAGCACGCCCTCGTCCTTGACGACCTTCACCAGCTCGTTGCGGAAGATATGGAGCACGTCGGTAAAGTGCTCGCGTATTCTGTTAAGGAATGTAGACATAATTCAGCATTGCATTTTTAATCTTTCCAAGAACGAACCAAGGCAGCAGCGTGAAAGCTATGAGAGCTACAAAATGGAACCAGACGTCGATGACGGGGAATCCGTTGAGCACCGTTGCCTGGTAGATCATCCAGTAGTGGCGCAGGGGGAAGAGCCACGACATGGCCTGCAGCGGGGCATCCATACCGGCCACGGGGAACGCCGAGCCGCACATCGAGATGGAGAGCACCGACCACAGCGACGAGATGCTCATCGACATGCGCAGCGAGGGCATCAGACCGAAGGCGAAGATGCCGAAGCCCAGACCGGCCGACACCTGCAGCAGCGTGAGCCGCACGATGCTCCATACGCCGCCGAGTCGCGGGAAGTGGAGCACGTCAAAGATGTACCATTGGTAGAGGAATATGACGAGCAGGAAGACCAGCGCGTGGACGATGTACTTGCCCACGATGGCCACGACGATGTTGCCGTCGGCCAGGGCGAGCCACTCCTTGCCCGTGTCGAACTTCATTTCCATGCCGAGGGCGTAGGCCGAGAGCAGCGCCATGAAGAGCATCAGGATGCCCGGCACAAAGACAGTCGTCAACGAGTAGTTGTACGAGCCTTGTGGGTTGGAGATCATGTGCGCATCGACCGTGATCGGCTGCAGCGACGCCTTGATTTGCTCCTTCGAAGCACCCTTGGCCGCAAGCGTCGACTGTCCGACGGCTGCCGAGCCCAACGAGCCGATGGTCTTCATGTCCTTCATCGCCATCGAACCGGCAGTCATACACGTCATCGTATAGTAATACGATATCTTCGGCTGACGACCGGCGAGCAACTTGGCTGACGTTCCCTCGGGGATATAGAGGTAGGCGTAGACCTTACCCTCCTGCATGGCATTGCGCGCCTCGGTGATGTTGGCGAAGCGGTAGACCACACGCGACGACTGCATCGCATCGAGGTTGCGTATCAGGCCACGCGATGTAGCGCTATTGTCCTGGTCCACCACACCCACGGGCAGGTCCAGGGCCACGCCGTCGTCGAGCATCGTGGTGAAGAAGAACACCAGCAGCAGCGGGAACACCACCATGCAAAAGCCGTAGATGCGGTTTTTCCTGACGATGATGTCAAGCTCGCGCAGCGCGACGTGTCCTATATTAGTTAAATACTTCATTAACTATTCACTTTTCACTATTCATTATTCACTTCTTCAGAATGACTGACATGCCGGGACGGACGTTCTCGATCTTCTCTGTCGGACGGGCTTTCACCTCAAAGGTCTTCTGGTCATACTGACCACTGGCCTTTGTGGCCTTCCACACGGCAAACGAGCCCTTGTCCTTCATCGATGTCACTTTCAGCTTCGCTTCTTTGTCGAGCGCGGGGATCTTCACCGTCAGTTCGGCGCCCACCTGAATGTCCTTCAACTGATCCTCACGAATGTTGAACGTTGCCCACTGGTCGTCCATCACTGCAATCGACATAATCGGCGTGCCCGTGCCAACAAGTTCTCCCACCTTCGGGTAGACGTCGGTCACCTCGCCGTCCATCTGTGCCACCTGCACAGTCTCCTTGATATAACTCGTCACCTCCTGCACGGCACCGCGGGCCTGACCCACTGTGGCCGATGCAGCACGGCGCTCCTCCATGCGGGCACCGTTTACAGCCATATCGTACTGGCTCTGGGCAGCTTTCATCTGAGCTTGCGACGACTTGTACATTGCCTCCGCCTCATCGAATTTCTGTGCACTGACGACTTCCTCTTCAAAGAGGATCTTCATACGGTTATATGACTTCTCGGCAATCTCCAGACCAGCCTTCGCCTGCTCCAAGAGCTGAGCTGCGGCCTGAATCTGCTCCTTGCGGGCGCCGTTCTTGGCCATCTGCTCCATAGCGGCGGCGGCATCAACGGCACTCTGTGCCTGCGTCATCTTCGCCTCCACGTCGGGCGCCTCGATAATGGCCAGTGTGTCGCCTGCCTTCACAAAATCACCCTCCTTCACTCGGAGTTCGAGGATTCGTCCAGGCACCTTGCCCGACACGCGGTACTCCTCGACCTCCATCTCGCCCTGTATCACTTCCGGGTCGCGCCCCAGAGCGAGCATTCCGATGAGCGCTACGATGACTACTACTGCTGAAAAACCTCCCACGGCCAGCAGGATATTATTATGCTGTTGTTTTGCTTGATCTGACATAATGATATATACTATTTGACGATTTAACAATTTGACTATTTATTACTGGAGCGTGCCGAGAGCTTTCTGCAGCTCAACCTCTGAGAGCTTCAGCCCGATTTCTGCGTCGATGAGTTGCGACTGTGCCTGATTCCAGGCGGTCTGCGCCTCCATCACCGTCGTCAACGAAGCAGTGCCCTCCTTGAAAGCGAGGTTCGCCATACGCAGGTTCTCGTCGGCATTGGCAACATTCGAATTCGCCATCTCCAACTTCTTCTTGGCCTCATTCACCTTGAAGTTGCTCTGGTTCACCTGCAGTTCTATCAGCTCGCGAGCTTCATCCATCTCCAAACTGGCCATGGCCGTAGCCACTTTCGAGGCACGCACCTTATATTTCACGTCGCCCCAATTCCAGACAGGCACACGCACCACGACCGCTGCGTTCCAGACTCCGCCGAACTTCTTCTCAAAGCCGTTGAACGTATTCGGGTTGGTCATGGCATAGCCACCTGTCAGCAGTACCTGCGGAAGATTGCCAGCTTTCAGCACATTCGTTGCCTGCTTGCTCAGATCAATGGTATTCTGAAGTACCTTCAGTTCTGGGCGATTGTCATAATTCAGACTATTCGGAGTGCTCAGAGTATTCTGATTACATGAAAGGCCCTCGCTCTCCTCATCGGCCAGCATGATATTCTCATCTACCGGCAATCCTATCAATTGGCATACCAGCATCTTCGACAGCGCCAGACCGTCTTTCACCTGTGTCAGTGCCATCTCGGCCTCGTTCACCCTGACGCCAACACTCAGACCGTCGCCCTTGGTAGCCACGCCCTGATCGATCATCTTCTGTACATCGGCCTTCAGTTTCTTCACCAGCGCCACGTAACTCTCGGCCAGTGTCTGCTTATGACGCAACGACACCACCTGCCAGTAAGCTTGGTCTATATTATATAATGTGCCCTGACGTTTCATCTCCAGTGAGTTCGCAGCCATCTGTTCGTTGATGTCAGCCATTTTGTTGGCTGCTATGATGGCACCGCCCATGAACACAGGCTGCGTCACCGTCACCGCTCCAGCCATCATGTTGCGCGTATCGGTACGGAAACCGTCCACAATGCCTGTGCCTACCTGATCCAGCGCACTAGCGAATGCCGACAGGTCCTGACCCATCTTCTGCTGCGTCGCTGCCGGCAACTGCGCTGCCAGCGGCGATAGCGCATCCTGTAGCTTCGTGGCCGTATTTGTGCCCAAGTTACTCAGCGCCGATTTCTGGTCGTCATTCAGGATGGAGATTTCCTTACTCATCCACAAATAGCCACCCAGGGCGTTGACCTTCGGGAGATACTGAGTGCGAGCTGACTTCCGCGTGTAGGCATTCGCCTCCTGCTTCATCTTCGCCAACCCCATCTGTTTGTTGTTTCTCAATGCCATCGCCCTACAGCTATCGAGCGTCAGCAGCCGCTGACATTGGCCACTCATCGGCAACAGCACCAATAGCCCGAGCATCAGCGCCCGCGCCATTACTGTCCTTTTTTTCTTTGTTTTTCTCATCGCTTATACATTATTAATAGAATATCCTTTTCATCTATTTCTGGTATTTCTTCCGATACTCCAGCGGCGTCATGCCCAGATGCTCCTTCACGTACTTGCCGAAGAACGAGGCATTGGGGAAATTCAGGTCGTTGGCTATCTCTTGCATTGTCATGTCGGTAAAGCGCAGACGGTGCTCAATAGCCTTCAGCGTAAAGAGCTTTATCATCTCGCTCGGCCGGCGGTTCATCGTCTCCTTGAGCAGTGTCGAAAGGTATTTCGGCGTGATGTTCAGCTGACTGGCGAAGTCATCCACCTTGCGAATACGCCCGTCGCTCTGCTCAACCAAACGCATGAACTTGTCAGCCAACCGTCTTCTGTGGAAACCTGGTGTGTTGTCCTCCTGAAAGTCCTCCTGAGCCTTCTGTTCCTTGTCGCGACGCATCATGCATAGCATTTCAAGCATCATCGTGCTGACAAGCGAACGGACGATTTCGGAATACAACAAGGGCTTTTGGTCTCTCATCCGGCGGCATAACAGCTGGAAATAATCATCTAGCAACGACAATTCTTCACCAGACAGATGCACTTTCGGGTGTTGCTTGAGGTATGTCAGGTCTGCCAGGCTTACTTCACTGTACATATTGATGTTCCATAATTCGCTACGGGAAAACCAGATCTGCCGACAATTGAAATCCGGCGATGACATGAAATTGCAGACCACGCTATGAGCCATATATAAGTACAGGTCGTTCTTGCGAAGCTCTATCCGCTGTCCGTCGTAGTCAAACTGCGCCATACCGTCAGTACAGATGACGATAAGTCCATGACTGTCAAGAGACAACTCGCCTTTTGGCAATGAGCCGAAGTTCTCCATGACCACAAGTTCGTCACTGTCACCTAATCGTATGGTGTCTGAACCGCTCCTTGGATTAAGATTTTGTATCTCCATGCTGTTCCTTTTTTACTTTTCTGGGTGCAAAATTGGTCAAATATCTCCAAAATTTGCTGTCCGATTTTTCCCGAAATATACTCTATCTCTTTTTTTGTATTGCTAAATACGGAGATAGAACATCCTTTGGGATATATCGAACATCTTAAAATGGTTGATTTCTCGCTGCAAATATACAATATTTCCTTCATCCCGCCAAACATTCTGCAAAAAAAACCAGTTGTCATTTTGTCAAAAAACACGAGCCGTAATCTCGTGAGCAGTGAGCCGTAATGTCGTCGAGAGTGAGATTACGGCTCGTCGAGGGTCAGCCGTAAGGCACAATGAGTTGAGATGTCCGCGTGTGTTGTGTGACAGATCAAGAAGTTTGTCGGATGTGTAACACATGCCCATGGAATTTTTGCGGGAAGGCCTTCCAACACTTTTTAGAAGGGGGTGTAAAAAGTGCGGGAAGGCCTTGTAAAAAACAGGGGTATTTTGTTGTTTTATCTCTTGCAGGGCGACTCCTGACCAAAGAGGAACTGGGGCTGATAACCGCCGGCATCAACGACGATCTTCTCGAAGACAATACCCGGATGCTTGGGCTGTATCGTCAACGTGTGTACATCCTTAGGCGTCAAAGGTAATTCCACGACCTTCTCCACCACACGGCTGGCAACAGCAGGATAATATTCCGAGTACATATAGGGCTGACGATCGACAAGCGTCTTGTTGAAGTTAACCACCTGTGCCTCACCACTGTCGAGGCTGACAGCATATTCGAAACCGCCTACGTTCAGGAAGTCGAGCGTTGACTTCGTCACGACATGTACCTTCACTTTTGAGGATTCTACGGGTAACGTAAACTGATAGGTCAGAGCCGCATTGCCCACTGCTTTCGTATATGGTGTCAGGGCAACGGCACTACGGATACGACCGTAATAGGGATAGATCGTCCATTCTGTACCTTCGGGCGCCGTAGCACTGTAATAGTGCTCTGCTTCCATCGCCACATAACCATCCTTAGCCGCAAAGGCATAACCACCAGCAGAGCCCTCATCAACAGATGTGGTGCGTGGCAACATGTCAGCACGGAAATTGTCGTTCCAGGAACGGTAGCCGATATGCTTCTGGATCATCATGCCATTCCACTTTCCACCGGCGATATCAGTATTATAGGCCGCACAGAGCAACGAGTCACGACGGAAGCACTGCTTCACCTTATCGGCCCAGAGATTGGCATCGGGGTTCTTACTGGCAGCCAAATACAGGTTCATGGCCTGAGCGTAGTACATATCGTAGAGGTTGGCCATCGCCTGCACAGGGAAGAGAATCAGTTGACGGTAGAAGTCGCGGGCCTCTGCAGGAATCTGGTCATAGAGGCGCAGGGCACGCAATTCCAGACGCTGATAGTCATCAGCCACTTGTCGCCACTCGCCTGTCTCTATATTATAGGTACGCGCATCGAGCATCTCAGGTGTCACACGAGCCATGTACTGGCAGTTGCGGTTGTAGATGTCGGCAGCTTCAGTGTCGACGGCATCGCCACATGCTGAACGGAAGAAACGAAGTGTGTGGTCGGTGACAGTTTGGACGGTATATTCCTTCGGATTCCAAGCCATATCCATGAACAACTGGATGGGATACTCCATCGGTTTGAGGTCGCCGACATTGAGAATCCACATGCGCTGGATACCGAAGTCATAGGCCAGTGACAACTGCTCGAACATCTGTTGCGTCTGGGTGACATTGAGCCATTTGGTATTACGGGGAGCACCCACGTAGTCCACATGGTAGTAGATGCCCCACCCTCCCTTACGGGTACGTTCGGCAGCAGTAGGCACACGACGGATGTCACCCCAGTTGTCGTCGCTGATCAGAATCATCACATCGTCAGGCACACGGAGTCCGGCATCGTAATAGTCCTGCACCTCTTTATACAAGGCCCACACCTGGGTGGTCTTTTCTGCCGGCTTACCGGTTACTTCCTTGATGATACGGCGCTGGTTGTCGATGATCTTCTCCATCAGCTTCGTGTCAGCCGTTTCACTCATCGCCTCGTCACCGTCACCACGCATACCGATGGTCACGATATCATCGGTACCCTTCATACGTTCGATACCCTCACGGAAGAAACGGTCGAGGTTCTCCTTGTTGGTCTGGTAGTTCCAGGCGCCCCAATCCTTGCGATGACGGGCATATTCCTGATGGTTACGGGCCATGGGCTCATGATGGGAGGTACCCATGATAACACCCATTGCATCGGCAGTCTTCAAATTCTCAGGATCATCGGCATAGAAAGCCCAACCCCACATGGCGGGCCACAAGAAGTTACCCTTCAGACGGAGGATGAGTTCGAAGACTCTCTCATAGAAACGGTGGTCGCCATAATCGGTACCAAAGGTATTCTTCACCCAAGTGGTCAGACAGGGAGCCTCGTCATTGAGGAAGATACCACGGTAACGCACACTCGGCTCACCGTCGGTGTATTCACCTTTCTTTATATATATAGCTTCGTGTTGTTCAATGGGGACATCGGCCCAGTAGTACCAGGGCGAGACACCGATCTGCTTCGACAGCTCATAGATGCCGAAGACGGTACCACGCTTGTCGCTGCCCGCGATAACCAGCTGGTCGCCGATAGTCTTGATGATGTATTTCTCCGTCTTACCCTTCAGGTCGCGGAGCTCGCCCTTCTTCACCCACTGGTCAATCTGCTTGTTGACACCTACCGTACCAACAAGGATCCGAGCACGCTCAGAAACAGGGAGCTGCTTCTGGGTGACTTTCTCGAAGTCCTTCTGGAGATTAGCGATGGCGATATGAACGCAACGGTGCTCGTTGGCATCGAATGAAACACATGCATCCTGCAGCGAAAGGGCGTCGGCAGATGCCTGGAAGATCACGAACTGTTCTGCGGCACTCAGAGAAAGTGTCGACAACATGGTCAGGGCCAAAAACAATAACTTTTTCATACTCATCAATTTTTCTGCTGCAAAGTTACGATAATAGGCGTCACGTCATATCTACGATTGTCGCAGAATCTTTCAAATTTGTTTCACCTTGACAGATTCTGCACTTTTGTGGCTACACGATGCTCGTTTTCTATCCGTTTCCCCGTCGCTCTCGCATCAATTTCCACAGGATGCGACGTGAAATCGGGCGTGTTAAAAGAGTACATCAGACGACGATAGTACGTCTTCGGATGACGCTGAGGAAGAAGCAAAGGTTTCGAAGCCTTGCCCTGGGCATCAAAATGCGAGAAATACACTTTCGTATAAAGACCGTCCTCGCTACGGCTGGTAAAGAGGAACCAACGGCTGTTCGAATTCCAGTTATGATAACTCTCTGCCCTGTCGCTATTCACCTCTTGCATGGGCCTTGTCTCACCGGTCTCGAGATCCAACAGCCAGAGGTCGGCCTCAGGATGCCAAATGGTGAAATAGCCGTAGTCTGTCTGGGTGTACATCAGATAACGTCCATCGTAAGAAGGCCGGGGCCAGGAGACACTCTTACCCGTTTCAAGCGTATTCACAAGGGTATCCACCTCAGTACCTATCCGTCCTGTCTTCTCGTCGAAGGCCACACGACAGAGGCTGTACTTCTCCTGATCGTAGTCCGTAGGATAAATCTGTCGTTTCGCCGTGGTGAAATAGAGCCATTTGCCGTCGGGCGAGAAGGCGGGCGTGTTCTCTGCCCAGTATTTCTTCATGATAAGCGTATCACGGAGGATGGTATGCGTCTGGGTGTCATAGACGAACACATCCGACGAGGAGTCGTAGACCTCGATGCGCTTGTTTTTCTTATTCGTATGGAACATCTGCGAGGTCTTGTTGGTGGAGAAGGCGCAATACCGGCCTCCCGGATGCCAGTAGGGATAGACCATCGAACCACCCAGCGAGTCGTTCTTCGCCTGCAAAACTGTCAACTGTAAACTGTCAGCTGCCACCTTCATGACCGTTGCTCCGTGATTCCCACGCACATGAAACACATACTGGTCCGGATTCGTGCGATTCGCCGTATGACAGTTCAAGCACTGATTTGGTGTGCGCGTATTTTGGAGGAGTTCCGTCTCCTCGAAGTTACTCAGGTCACGCTGATAAAGACCCATCATGCTGTACATCTCGTAGCTGGGCGGTATGCGACGATAGGTGATGCCCCATGCTTCCAAGGGGTCTTCACTCACATAGACCTTGAAGTCGCGATATTGCGTCCACTGTCCGTCTTTCTCGGCACAAACGGTATAGATGAGTTGTCCGCCCTTGTTCTGCGCCAACAGCTGGTGCCACTCATCGATGTCGAAGTCGGCATCCTCGCCATTGGCATGGATGTTGCCTCCCTTCGATCCCTTTACCTCCACATCGATGGTCTCGAAAGCATCATCTGCCATCGAGAAGTTCAACGGGGCCATACCCACCGGTATCGTCACCTCCGTATAGTCGGGATAGATCTGCGGTAGCACGTCCTGCCTGCTCACATCCTTCGGGCTTGAACCGCAAGCTCCGAACAGCAAACACAGAACAACTAACGCTATTGCCGTTTTAATAGAAAAACACATCTTCGCCCTTGTCATAAGCCTCTTTCAAACGTTGGTAAGACGGAAAAACCTTGATCTTCTCTGGGTGCTCTGCCAGTGGTTTCATCTTCCGTGCCAGGCCACGATAGAAGGTCGTTTCCTCCAAGATTGCAATATATTTCAGCGCCACCTCATACTGTCCGGTGATGATGTTCGTCTCCACCAACCGGCGCAGCGCCCTCGCACTCTTATTATAATTCGGTATCGCCTCCATCGCCTCGAAGACCGAACGCTGCGCGATGTTCACCATACCTACCTGCATGGCGACCTCACTGGTCAAGAAGGCTGAAGACACACTGCTCAGACTCTGATTCGAGAGCAACACCTTTGAGAAGAGCTCACTCTGACTGATACGCTGCTCCTCCCATAATGCCAGACTAGCGGCATTATGAATGGCCAGGGACTCTATCGGTCTCTCCTGGTACCTCTTCGAGATTTCCGACCACGACTGCTGACGCATCAGCATGTCGTACTTCATCTCTTCATACGTACCGATCTTGTCACCCTCCCAATAATAGTCGATGCCGCGGAGAATCTGACGTGAAGGATAAGGCGTGATCCAAAGACTAGCCACGACACTGCCAGCCAACAGCAACAACGGCAGCCAGTGGAAGGCATAGACCACAAGCAGCAGAATGGCCGGTCCCAAGAGCCAATAGCCTACAGAAGCCATAACCGATGCCGTGATCCATCGCGCTTTCCTATCCTTCGGCAAGAGGTTCATCAACGTCAAGGTCAACACCACAGCTACCACTGGCGTCATCGGGATATCAGGGTTGCAGGACAAGTACCACAATACGCCAGGAATGAGAAAGCTCAGCAAGTACCATTTCTGGCCTGTGATAAGTCTTCTGCACAGCAGCAGTGCAGCCACCAGAAGCACCACATACCAGCAGGTGCCATAGACGGGATTGATCATAAACTGTACGATGAACTCTCCCAGATATTGCGCCAGTCCTCCCGGCACGGCGAGACGCTCTGTCAAATAGTCGGTATTCCACAAGAACAGCTGCGACTGTTCCCTTGCCAGCATCAGATGGGGCAGTCCAAACAGCCAGAAACAGAACACCGCGACGGCAAAAACTGCCGTCAGCATCCACTGTCCATATACGGATATCCAGGTCTTCAGTTTCATCACTTCAAACTTTGATGCTGCAAAGATACAACTTTTTACCGAAACCACATCGTTTTCAACAAAAAAAGTGCCGCGCCTCGCGACGCAGCACTTTCAAAAAAATACCAAAACAATGTATACCTAAGTACTAACTGTTTCTACACACAGGAATTAATATCCTTCATTCTGCTCACATTCTGTGTTCATCAGGATCTCGTTCTCAGGAATCGGCATGAACATCTTCTTCATATCGAACTTGAAGTCACGAGCCGTACGCCACTCTGTGATGGTAGCAGGACCGTTAACAGGCAGTGTGTTCTGCGGATAAACGGTGTTCACGTGATCCTCCAGGAAGCCTGACTTGTGCAGATCTGAACGCAGGTAAGGTTCTGCTGTGAACTCCTTGCGGCGCTCGTTGTTGACAGCGACCTTCCAGACTTCAGACTGATAACCCATATCGGCCTTCAGCTTTGTGTAGTATGTCTGTGCATCGGGCACTTTCACAGTCTTGGTGTTGAACGGGAAGGGATAACCATCGAGATCCACTGCATCGCCATGACCCTGATCGCCGTAGAAGTCGGCAATCTTCTGGTGGTAGTTGCAATACTTAGACAGATCCTTGCCAACCTCCAGGTTACCGAAGGCACGCTCACGGATCTGATTAACCAGAGCCCAACCCTCAGAATCCTTACCAAGACGGAAGCAGCACTCAGCCTGGTCAAGCAGTACGTTTGCATAACGCTTGAAGTAAAGGTGGTCGGGGAGCCACAGCATACCTGTAGACCAGTCACAACCACGGCCGTTACGCCAGTGCTTGGTAGACCATACGGTAGGAGCGGGGTCAGCAGAAGCCCAGTGATAACCGCACCAGCCTACGAACTCCTGGTTGAAGGGGTTGAAGCCAATCGGGTGCTTGGGGTCGTAGACACCGTTGTCGCCCTCGTCAGTAATCTTATAGTTGTCATAAACATGCTGATAGAAAGTATACTCCAGTTGGTCACCCTCTTTTACATCTTCTGCCTTCTTTGCAACTACACTACCGTCAGCCTGCTTATAATACATATACGGCTGCGGCTTACCGTCCTTATCCGTATATTTAACAGTATCACCATTTTCTTTAAACTGGACAGCAGAGAAGCCACGGATATGGCTCTTGTTTGCTGCGAGCCAAGCCGCTGTAGGAACTACGTTCTGCTGCCATGTGGGATGATCTTTCCACATCTCGTAAGGAACGGTAGCGGTAACCATTGAACCGTCACGGCGTTTGTCGAATGAACCTGCATACTCGCCATCGAGGTAGTTCTCGAAGGAGTCATACAGCTCCCAAGACATCTGATAGGTACCCCAGGCACCGTTAGAGGTAGGACCAAAGTAGAAACCTGTCCAACCCTTAGCATTGGCGTGCTTGGAATCATCCCATGATCCATATTCGTCACCGGCATTTAGCAGAATCTGCCAGATACACTCCTTAGGCCATGCCTCTTCAGCGTCATACAAAGAGGTGAATGAAGGATTCAGCTCATAAGTACCACTGTTGATGATCTGCTGGAAAGCGGCGTATGCCTTCTGATAGCACTCATTAGCAGTCTCGGGAACGGTGTATGCCTTCCACATATAGGCGTCGCCGAGGAAAGCAAGAGCCATACCCTTGGTGCAACGGCCATACTGGTTCTGGAATGGCTGCCAGTCGAGCAGTTCGGCTGCACCAGCGAAGTCAGCAATCACGAAGTCCCACATTTCTGCGAAGTCCTTAGCCTTTGGCTTGTTGGGGTCGGTCAGATAACTCTCACCAGTCTTCAACAGGGGAACGCGGCCGAAGGTGTTGGCCAAACCGAAGAACTCGAATCCACGGAGTGCCATAGCCTCACCCTTCAGATGCTTCTTGACGTTATCAGAAACAGCCTCTGCGGTCTCAAGACCAGCCAGGAAGTCGTTACAGCGCTGGATACATGTGTAAGACTGGGTCCAGAACGTCTTCAACTGTGCCTGCGAAGCAGTCCACTTCTGGGTCATGAAGTCCTTATCCCAACCTGAAGCCTGAGAGTCCATTGTAGGATGGCTACCATTGAAGATCCAGTATTTATAACAGTCATCATTCACATCGGGAAGAAGCTGGTCGTAGCAACCAGTCATGCCCTTGATGGCATGGTCGTCGCTGGTAAACATCTCGTCACCCTCAATCATCTTGTAGTGGGTTACGTCGAGGAACTCATCGTTGTTGCAGGAGGTCAGGCCCAAGCCCATAGTACTGCACAACGCTGCACCTAATATATAATATCTTGTTTTCATATAATTGCTTTTAATAATTAAATATGTATACCTTCTGTGATTCAAGAATTCAGTTCATTACTTAACCTCAGAGATAATTACTGAGCGGCTGAGCTGCTCGTCGTTGAAGTACATGTAGTCAACACCACCCTTAGAGTCCTTCTGGAGCTGTGAAGCGGGAACACCATACTGGTTAACGAGGATGTCATAAACGTTCTGGGCACGACCCTGAGCGAGCTGAGCATTACCCTCGGCAGTACCGGTCTGCATGTCAGCATAACCTACAACACTATACTTCTTGTTAGGAGTAGCCTTGATCATCTTAGCGATGGTCTCAAGGTTTACCTTCTCACGGTTTACAACGTCAGTTGTGTTCACAGTGAAGTTCACCAGGTATGGGAAGGTCACAACCTCAGTGGTCTTCACAATCTCCTTCTCGGGCTTCTGGTTGCGAGCTGCGGCCAGCTGAGCGCGGAGGTCGTTGATCTCACCATTCAGACGGTTGATCTCTGCATCGTCCTTCACATAGACAGTCTTAGCAACTGCAGGAGCAGCAGCGGTAGAACCACCGAAGGTCACGTTGACACCGAATGCATAGGTACGTGGCATCGGGTAACGACCAGTGTCGAGACCTGTATAGAGCACGCTACCCTGACCGCACTCAGGATCACCATACTTGTTATAACCAGAAATGCAGCATACGTTCTGAACTGCCAGATAGATGCGGGCATTCTCAAGATACATCTTGCTGGCGAGGTTCTTCGGGAGAGTATAACCAACCTGGATATTGTTGATCTTCAGGAAGTCACCGTTCTTAACCCATGCATCGCTACCGCGCATGTTGTAGTTCTCATCGAGGATTGACAGACGAGCCTCAGTACCACCAGGATTTGAAGAAGACCAAGCATTGGCTGCAGCCTCAGCCAGGATATTAGGAGATGTACCATCGTCAGAGCAGAACATATTGGTCAGACGCATTGCTGAGTAAGAATAGATCTTCTGACCGAGTACACCGTGAGTCTGAACGGTGAAGTCGAAGTTCTTATAGTTTGCACCGAGGGTAAGACCGTAGTTCAGAGTGGGGAAGCCATTGCCGAGGATGTCCATATCCTGCTCGTTGAGGATACCATCAGGTGTACCGTCTGCGTTACCACGCAGATCCTGGAACAGGTAGTCACCCAGCTTGGCATTCTGACCTTGAGCCTTGGCCTTTGCCAGCATAGCCTCGTCAGTGATGATGCCTGCAACGCGGTAGCCATAGAATGAACCTACAGCCTCACCTTCCTTACAGATAGAGTGGTTGCCCCAGTGGTAACCGTCGGCAGCACCTACAGCACCTGTGTTAGAACCGTCACCCGTACCCTGACCAGATGAGTCTGAGTTAGTGTTGTAGATGGTCTCAGCCATCTTCTTGATCTTATTCTTCAAAGAAGAACCTGTCAGAGTAGCATTGAAAGCGAAGTCCTTGCTGAAGCGCTTGTTAAAGCCAATCATGAACTCAATACCCTTGTTCTCAATCTCACCGTAGTTGGTGTAGATGGTAGCAAAACCTGATGAAGGACGAATGTTACGCTCGATCAGCAGATCCTTAGATGTACGGATGAAGTAGTCAAGTCCGATGACGAGCTGGCTGCCGAAGAAGGCGGCATCGATACCGAAGTTCATCTGCTCGTTGGTCTCCCACTTCAGGTTGGGATCCTTCAGAATGGAGTAGTAACCGATAGAAACGTTAGGCGTACCCGTACCCATACCGATAGGAGACGAAGCATTGTAGTATACATAACGACCATCGGGGTTCAGACCTACTACATTATAGTCTGTAGCACCACCTGAGTTACCTGTCTGACCCCAACCGAAGCGGAATTTCAAGTTGTCAAGCCATTCAACTTTCTTCAGGAAAGGCTCCTCAGAGATACGCCAACCGGCAGCAACTGATGGGAAGGTACCCCAGCGGTTACCAGAACCGAAGTTTGAAGAACCATCGCGACGTATGGTAGCAGTCACGAGGTAGCGATCCAGCAGGCCGTAAGAAACACGACCGAAGTAAGAGATACCACGGCTCTCGAGGTTCAGACCACCGCCTGCATTACGCTTAGAAGGCTGATTGGTGAGGCTCAGGTCACGGTTGTCCTTAGACTCGTAACCTACAGATGAACCGTTCGAATACTGACCATACCAACGAGTGACTTCATTACCCAACATGATGGTCAAGTCGTGGATGTCATTGCTCCAGTTATAAGTCAGCGTGTTCTGGATATCCAGAGTCTGGTTGTCGCTATTGCCGATATCAAAACGATAGTCATTGTTCTCAGAGGGGTTAATATAGGCATCGCCATTTCCCTGGGTAACATCAATCCATGTACCATTAACTTCGTTATAACGCTTGATGCCACCATAGAAGTTCTGACTGGAGCTGGCATTGTAGTCATAAGAAACCAAGGTCTTCCAAGAGAGGCCCTTCAACGGCGTGATGGTCATGTAACCAGTAGCAAGCGTACGGTTGCTGCGGTTGCGGCCGTTCAGCTCCATCTGCTTGGCATACATGTTACCAAGGGTAGTTCCCCAGAAACCATCGTTGAAGTTCTTACCACCAGTCACGTCACCATAGGTTCCGTCGGGGTTGACCACGTTAGGAGAAACATAGGTACCTGCGGGTACGCCAGCGTATGTAACGGTGTTGCTGGTGACGAAGTCCATAGAAGGACATGCGAAAGCATAGTCACGCAGAGAAGACAGGTTACCGAAGTTACCTACAGAAACGTTTGAACCGTGGCTATCAGTATGTGTCCAAGATACGTCAGCACCGAAAGAGAGGAATTTGTTCACGTCAGTCTTCACGTTAGCACGTGCAGTCAGACGCTGGTATTGAGTATTGACAACGACACCCTGATTGCGCAGAAAGCCTACAGATGCATTGTACTGTGTCTTATCGGTACCACCAGAGGTAGAAACGCTGTAGTTCTGGCGCCAAGCGGCACGGGTCATCTGATCCTGCCAGTCAATATACTTACGCTTGCCGTCATATTCCTCAGTCCAAACAGGGTTCCACATCAGAGCCTTACCTGTCTTGGCATCAACCTGACCATCGTTGATACGGGCCTGACGCAGGTTGGCTGCATACTGGTCACCGCTGCAGACATCGAGTTTAGAACCCAGTGTCTGAATACCGAAGTCGGCTGTAATATTAATATTAGAATGACCCTTAGTACCGTGCTTGGTGGTAATCATGATCACACCGTTTGCACCTGCAGAACCATAGATGGCCGTTGCAGAAGCATCCTTCAGCACGTCGATGGTCTCAATATCGCTGGGGTTCACGAAGTCAGCGTTGGTACCAACCATCACACCGTCAACGACATAGAGAGGATTAGCATTACCATTAATGGTAGCGACACCACGGATACGAACCTGTGCCCTGGAATCAGGAGAACCGTCCTGCATGGTAACGATCACACCAGGAGCTGCACCCTGCAGACCTTGTGAGATGTTCACTGGAGAACGCTTCATCATTTCGTCTGTGTTTACAGAAACAACAGAACCGGTGATGTCACTCTTCTTCATGGTACCGTAACCGATAACCACGACATTGTCCAGCATCTGGGCGTCTTCCTTCATGACGACCGTGATGTTGCTGCGGCCATTCACCTTGATGCTCTGAGCCACATAGCCCACATACGTAATGTTCAAGGTTGCATCAGAAGCAGCCGGAACACTAAAATTACCATTGAAGTCGGTAACTGTACCGTCATTGGTTCCCTGTACTTTCACAGTGGCACCGATGATCGGCTCACCAGCTTCATCATTCACTGTTCCACTTACCAGGCCCTGAGCCAGCGCTCCCATGGGGAACAAACAGAGCAGGAACAGAAACACTAAAGGCTTTTGTAGTGATTTAAAATTCCACATACTTAAATTAATTAGTTAGATAAAAAAATGTATATTTAGGTTTACAAATCTTTTGATAGTGCCTATCCTTTCAGTCGATATTCTGTTTCGCGTGCAAAGGTACTACATTAATAAATAAAGGGCTTTAACATTTGTAACATATATTTTGCCAAATGTAACATTTTTAAAAATAGTTACACCACACAAATCTCGCTTTACATTTCTTTTAGCCACTAAAGCACCTCACAACGTTATTCTTTCCCTGTTAACGAATAACATAAAGTTACTTAAATTTGTTGAATTGTAACATTTCAAAATAAAGTTATACTATACGATTAAACTATTTTGGCTAAAATGCATCTAATTCAAAAAATAATACGTATATTTGCAACTGAAAGTACAACTATTCAAATTATACAATTATCAACGCCAATGAAAAAATTACTTATTGCCTTTTTCATGGGTGTGCCGCTTTTTGCTGTGGCACAAAACCCAATTATACGCGACCAGTTTACGGCAGACCCGACGGCTCGTGTATTTAATAATAAGGTGTACCTCTATCCATCGCACGACATCAAGCCTCCCGTTGGACAGCGACACGACTGGTTCTGCATGGAAGACTACCACGTGTTCTCATCCGAAAATCTCACCGACTGGACAGACCACGGTGTGATCGTCACCCAGAACAAAGTGCCCTGGGTGCGTCCTAACTCCTATTCGATGTGGGCGCCTGACTGCGTCGAGAAGAACGGCAAGTACTATTTCTACTTCCCCTCTGCCCCACAGGCTGGCGGCGGCTTTGCTGTCGGTGTTGCCATCGCGGACAGCCCTGAGGGACCATTTATCCCTGAGCCAGAGCCTATCAAGGGCATCAATGGTATCGACCCCTGTGTGCTTCAGGCCTCCGACGGCAATGCCTATATTTTCTGGGGCAATGGCCGTTGTGCTAAGCTGAAGCCCAACATGAAGGAACTTGCCGATGATAATCCCAGAGAAAAAGTGAAGTGGGGTAACCGCGAAATGGAGATGGTTGGCGTCAACTGTCTCCAGGGCCTGCCTAATCGTCAGGCTGAAGGTCCGTTCGCCTTCGAGGCTAACGGTTGGTACTACCTTACTTATCCGTACGTACGCGAGAATACCGAGGTATTGGGCTATGCCATGAGTAAGAACCCGATGGGTCCCTACGAGTACAAGGGAATTATCATGCCTGAGCACGAGAATGGCTGCTGGACCAACCATCACAGTATCATCAACTACAAAGGTCAGTGGTATCTGTTCTACCACCAGAACGCTTTCTCACCCCGCGATGACAAGCGCCGCAGCGCACAGATCGACAAGTTGTACTTCAATCCCGACGGAACTATCCAAGAGGTGAAGAAGACCATGCGCGGTGTGGGTATCAACAAGGCCACCGAGAAGATCGAGATCGACCGCTACAGCAGCGCCAGCGACGGTGTGACCACAGAACTTATCGATACCGTCAACACCTTCCGCAGCTATATGGCCACTATGCCTACGAAGGGCAGCTGGATCAAATATAACGATGTGGACTTCAGCGTTATCACCGACGGCTACCTGATCATGAGTGTCAAGGCTGCTGAAAACACCGAGCTTTGCGTACGTGAGAAAAGTGCGACCGGTAAGATCCTGGCCCGCATCAAACTGACGGTGAAGCCCGAAGAACCCGCAGGCGGTGCTGCTGCCAATCCGATGATGGCACGTTTCCGTCGTGACCAGCGCAACCAGTGGCTCACACAGACCGCAAAACTCGATTACGTTCCCAATGGTGTGACAGACCTTGTCATCACCAACGAGGGTGACGGTGCTCTCAGTGTGGACTATGTCCGTTTCAAGAACCGTCCGAAGTACTTTACTCCCGTAGCTACCAATGCTGCACCTGCACAGCCTGATGCAGAGGGCTTCATCCACCGTTGGCTACTTCTGGAACCCATCACCAAGCCCAACAGCGGCAATACCGTATTCACAGATTCTTACCTGCGCGAGCACTTCAACAGAGAATACTTCAAGGGTCAGCAGACCATCATCCCGAAGGACGGTCAGAAGGTACAGGCCGTTTTCAAGCAGGAACAGGCTCCCGCTGGCTTCGGCCGTGGATTCGGTGCTCAACAAGCACCCGCACAGCCTGAGGTGAAGACCGTGAAGCAGACCCTCACCTGGCACGCCCTCGACAGCGAGAACATGAACGTGAAGCTCTTCCGCTTCGCTGAGAAATGGGGCGAGGAGATCTATGGTGTACTCTTCTGGGCCGTGACCATCATCGACTGCGACGAAGACATCGAGAACGTCCGTCTGGCCGTCGGTTCTAACTCTGCTTCTATGTGGTGGTTAAACGGCGAGGAGACACTGTTGCTCTCCGGTGACCGTCGTATGGTAAAGGACGATGCCATGTCTAACCGCATTACCCTCAAGAAGGGTCGCAATATCCTGCGTGGTGCCGTCATCAACGGTCCTGGCATGAGCGACTTCTGCGTCCGCTTCCTCGATGAGAAAGGTAACCCTGTAAAGAACTACAAGATCAATTTAAATCAGAAATAAGATATGAAAAGACTATATAGCATTCTTGCGGCCATGACACTGGCCACAGCCGCAAACGCGCAGATTGGCGCACCTTTTATCCACGACCCCTCGACAATTGCCGAGTGTGAGGGCAAATATTATACTTTCGGCACTGGCGGCGGCGGTCTTATCTCGGAAGACGGCTGGAGCTGGAACAGTGGTGCTGATCGTCCCGGAGGCGGTGCTGCCCCCGATATCATCAAGATCGGCGACCGTTACCTCTGTATCTACGGTGCTACAGGCGGTGGTCTCGGCGGCGGTCACGCAGGTCGTATCCTCACCATGTGGAACAAGACCCTCGACCCGAAGTCACCCGACTTCAAGTGGTCTGAGGCTGTGGAGGTCTGCTTCTCCGACGGTATGGAGGATCAGGACGCCATCGACCCAGGTATCATGCTCGATCCCGCTACGGGTCGTCTGTGGGTGAGCTACGGCACCTATTTCGGCACTATCCGACTCATTGAGCTCGATCCCACCACAGGTTTCCGTAAGAGCGGCAACGTGGAGAAGGATATCGCCATCGACTGTGAGGCTTCCGACCTCATCTGCCGCAATGGCTGGTATTACCTGCTCGGTACCCACGGTACCTGCTGCGATGGTGTGAACTCTACCTATAACATTGTCGTTGGCCGTTCTAAGAGTCCTGAAGGGCCTTATATCGATAATGTAGGCCGTGACATGTATCATGGCGGCGGTAAAATGGTTGTGGCTGCTGGCGACCGCAAGACCGGTGCTGGACACTTCGGACGTACCATCGTCGACGAGGGTGTAGAAGTCGCTTCCTTCCACTGGGAGGCTGATTTCGACCAGGGCGGCAGCTCCGTGCTCGCCATCCGTCCACTGCTGTGGAAAAACGACTGGCCCTATTGTGGCGAGCTGTTCAAGGGTGGTACTTTCGAGATTGAGTCTGAGCGTCGTGGCTATGCCCTTGAGTTGGCTGTTGATTTCGTCCGCATGAACGTGGCACGCCGTGGTGGATTCGGTGGCTTCGGCCGTCCACAGCAGAATGCTGAGCCACCAAAGCCCGTCGCTAACCAGACACTCGCAGAGGTTATCGACAAGTGGCCTAAGGGCGACATCCCTGCACGCATCGGTGATTATATGTTCCGTCCCTGGCAGCGTTGGACTATCAGCCCTGTAGAAGGTAAGGGTGCCTATCTCGGAAACACTTACTTCAAGATTGTCATCGAAGGCACTGAGCGTGCATTGGCTGCTACTGCCGACAAGGAAGTAACTACCGTTCCTGAATACACCGGAGCCGACGAACAACTCTGGCGCATCGAACAGCTCACCGACGGTACTTTCCGTATCATGCCGAAGATCATTCCTGGTCAGGAGGGCATCAACAAGGAGTTCTGCCTCTATTCGGCAGGTGACTCTACCCCTACCCTTGCCAAGTATGATTTCAATAGCGACAATTCAAAGTGGAACTTCCGCAACCATTAAAAGAATTAAGCCCCGCCAGTTGGCGGGGCTTAATTCTTTTAATTCTAATGATTACTGTATTATAACAAGACCGCCGTTTTGAGGGATCTCAACAGACAGCTGCTGTTTCTTATTCTGTTTAACGGTCTTGACACTACCATTAAGAGTGGCATCATCACTATAGACTGTTAATGGCGACTTCACATCAAACATCGAGAGCGTCAATGTCTTCTTCAAAGGCTGTTCCCCGGCATTGATACCAACTATATACCACTTGTCACCACAACGACGGGCCATTATCACATATTTGCCAGGATAACCGTCGATGAAGCGTACTTCATCCCATGTCGTGGGAACCTGCTTCATGAAATCAATAGCCCATGCAGGAGCATCCGTCAGATTATTCGGTGCGAGAGCAAAGTGCTGGACACTGGCCTGGAAGAGCACTGCTGTAGCCAAAGCATAGACATCACTCGTCTTACGAACTGTGCCATGCTGATTGTCAGCACTATAACGCTTATTCAGGGCAGAACCGCCAAAATCCATCGAACCGACGGTATTACGGATAAACGCATGAGTGGCAGCATTCTGAGCCTCTGCATCGCAGGCGCCCTGTCCGAAGTGCAGATTCTCCGAAGCCAGAACAGCCTCTGAAGCCACATAGTTTGGATACATACGTTCCCATCCGCGAGGCAAGGTACAACCATGGAAGATACACTGGATACCGAAGTCATTGGCATCAGTGAGGATATCCTCATAGAGTTGCATCATCTGCTGTTTGTCGCCACCGAAGAAGTCCACCTTGATACCAAGGATACCATTCTTCTGCATCCAAGCCATCTCCTTGCGACGAGCACCAGACTTATCCATCTTCCCCTTCGGCGACTGAGGTGCATCGTTCCAAGAGCCATTGGAGTTATACCACAGGAACAGGCCCACACCCTTCGACTGAGCATAGCGCGAGAGTTCCTCCATCTTTTCATAACCAATCTGGACGTCCCAAAGTGCATCGACAAGCAGTGAACGGTAACCCATGGCAGCAGCAAAGTCCACATAACGCTTCTGTTCATCGAAATTACAGCTAGAGTCCATACCGATAATCCACGACCACATACCTTTACCATAAGTATACTCGCGGCTAGCTTTGTATTTGGGCTCTACCAGGTCATTGGCCACCGTTGTCTCCACAATATTCTTGAGATCCTCGCCAAGAGTAATGGTACGCCAAGGCGTCACAGAAGGCAGTGCCACACCAGGAGTCACGGAACCGATGCCGTTCATCTCTCCCTGTTGCGGGAAGCCGATACGATAGTTGGCACCACCATCATTCAACAGACGACAGCCAACATATCCACCATCTGTTCCCGTCTCAGAAATAAGCACCCATCCGCCAGGAGCCTTGAAAAGACAAGGGAAGGTATAGCCCTCGCCCCAGCCGTTCTTACCCATCTGGTCATCGAGGGTATAGGATGTCTCGTAACTAGGAGAGGTACGCGCAAAACCACCCATCGGCTTCGACTGCGGGCAAAGGAAGGTCGTTGTCCCCTCTGGCAGTACAAAACCGCTGGCTTCAGACTCCACGACAGCAACGAGCGTCTCACCACCACGCACTTTCTTCGGATAGAGCTTATACCGATAAGCCACATCACGGTTACTTACACGGAAGATGATGTCCAAAGCCACACGACCATCCTTCTCGAACTGACAGACGGCCTCTGTAGCCTCATAGCTGACGTGACGTTGTTTGATGGTGTTCAACGTATACTCGTCTTTTACCGTCTGAATCTTACAATCCTTCAGCGCCAGCCCCTGTGTCAGGTCTTCGATATTGAGTTTCAACCCAAGGGGTGACTTCTCGACGAATACCACATCACTACGGGTTATTTGATACACGGGTTTTCCACCCTCATCACTCACGGTGACGGTCATCTTACCGTCAGGACTTGCAACTTGCTTTTCCGTTGCCCAAAGCGAACCTGAGCACAGGAACATACAAGCTACGAACAAAAATACTTTTCTCATCTATCTCTAGTTGTTGGTTTTCTCCTACAAGGTAACAGTCAAGCGCTTCAAGTCTTTATCCTGCGAACTGGTACCGTAAAGAATCTCGTATTGTCCGGGTTTGGTGCGCATCGTGTTAGTCTCAGCATCCCAGAACTCAAAACTCTTCGTGGTGAGTTCAATAGTGGCATTCGTCGTCTGACCTGCCTTCACCTCTACACGCTGGAAACCACGGAGAGACTTCAGAGGACCTTCCTGATCACTGAGGTCACGGATGTAAAGCTGCACAATCTCAGTACCATCTTTCTTACCCGTATTCGTCACAGGAATAGTGATACTCTCCGTACCATTCATCTTAGCCTCACCGATCTCGAAGGTCGTATAGCTCAGACCATAGCCGAAGGCAAAGAGCGGATCGTTGAAATAGCGGTAGGTACGGCCCTTCATCGAGTAGTCCTCGTAGTCAGGTAACTGTTCAGAGGTCCTATAGAAGGTCACAGGCAGTTTTCCTGCAGGGTTATAGTCACCAAAGAGCACGTCAGCAATAGCAGTACCGCCCTCCTGTCCTGCATACCAAGCCTGTACGATGGCCTCGCAGGTTTCCGTCTCAGGTGTCAGGGCAATGGCAGAACCAGAACAGTTCACGAAGATGACCTTCTTTCCAGCCTCTTTCAAAGCCTTGAGGAAGTCACGCTGCACTTTCGGCAGTTCGATATGGGTACGGTCGCCACCCTTAAAACCATCGATATCGACAGGCATCTCCTCACCTTCGAGGGCTGCCGAGATTCCGCCAACAAAAATCACCTTGTCGATGCCCTTAAGCTGGCTGATAATCTGCTGGTAATCAATGGGATGCTCCTTGGCGATATTGATCTTCAGGTTGGCGTTGTAGGTATGGATATGCGAGAAGCGAACCTCGATATTATAGCTTTTGCCCTTCTCTGCCTGGATAGCCACACGGTTGGGGGTAGTACGCCAGATATGGTGACGGAACTTCTGCTGACCGTCGATAAAGAGCTCAAAATGTCCACAGCCATCCACGTTCACCACATACTCACCTGACTCCTTAGGTGTGAAGACGGTCTCGTACTTAGCCGAGAAATCCTCAAGTTGTACGCCTGGGGCGAAATTGTGCATACCAAAAGTCGTGACGGCAATGGGTTGGGTATAATACTGAATAGTCACAGGCTTACCCTCCATCTTGCGGTTGTTCCAGAACGTACCCTTCATACCTTTCTTCCCCTCGAAACTGCATTGTGAGGCCATCAGGCTCTCCATCACCTTATCATAGGTCAGGTCACAGCCAGCATGGTAAAAGAGTTTCTTCTGCTTAGCCTTGATACCGTCGAGGATGGTGATCGTGTGGTTAGGTGTACCGTTATAGTTACCCCACATCAACGGCTCATTGTCGGCATTAGGACCAATCACCGCAATCTTCTCCTTATTCTTCTGCAGAGGCAGGATATTACCCTTGTTCTGGAGCAGCACGATGGTCTGACGCGCCATGTCGAGGGCTATCTGACGATGCGGCTTGGAGTCCATCACTGAATAAGGAATCTTTGACCACTCCACCAGTGAGGGATCATCCATCTCTCCCAAATCGAAACGACCTTCGAGCAAACGGATGACATGCTTATCCACCTCAGCCTCGGTGATAAAACCGCGTTTCACGGCCTCAGGGATGCTGCGATAGGCATAGCCATAGCCACACTCCACATCGGTACCAGCGATCGTTGCCTTGGCAGAAGCATGAACAGGACTGCTGGAGGACTTATGCGACTCGTAGAAATCAGACACAGCACCACAGTCACTCACCACCAGATACTGGAATCCCCATTCATCGCGAAGGATGGTCTGAAGCAGACGCTGCGAACCACAACAGGGATCGTCATCAAGACGCTGGTAGGCACACATGACCTCACGAACCTTCGCATCTTGGACGAGAGTCTTGAAGGCAGGCATATAAGTCTCCCACATGTCTCGTGGTGAGACATTCGTGAGATTAGCACTGTGGCGCGTATATTCCGGACCACTGTGAACGGCATAGTGCTTGGCACATGCCCAGAGTTTACGATACTTCGCATCCTCAGGACCCTGCAATCCCTTTACCACCTGAACACCCATCACGGAGGTCAGATAGGGATCTTCACCATAAGTCTCCTGACCACGTCCCCAACGGGGATCACGGAAGATGTTCACGTTCGGCGTCCAGACAGAAAGGCTGTGGAACTTCTCGTCTTCACCCGATCCACGATACATACGTTCGTTATACTGTGCACGGAACTCCGTGCTGGCAGCATCAAACACCTTATATAATAATGTAGGGTTAAATGACGATGCCATAGCTATCGGCTCTGGGAAGACAGTGACATTACCCATATTGGCAGCGCCATGCAGGGCTTCACTCCACCAAAAGAATTTCTTGATACCAAGACGGGGAATCGCAGGACTCTCATCAAGCATCAACTGGGCCTTCTCTTCGAGCGTCAAACGACTGCAAAGATCAACGGCACGTTCATGAGCACTAAGACTAGGGTCCTTAAAAGGAAGTGTCTGTGCCGACACGCTAAGGCCAGCACAGAACACTAATACGGTTGATAATAAGTAATGGTTCATTTGTATCTTGTTGTTGTATACATTCTCTTTTTGAAACAACAACGGGGCAATTCGAAACGCTTTTCGGATGCCCCGATGTAGGAAAAACTACTAACTACTAATACTAATATAACTAAAACAATTCTATTTCTTGCGAATGATTAACGCTGCAAAATTACAGCATTTTTTCGTAACTCTGTTTCTTTTATGTTACATAATCTTTATAATTTGTTTCAATTATATCTCTGTGTTACAAATGTATAGGTTTCCCGTAACAGTTTCAATATCATACTCATAGATTTTTTTCAAAGGAAGAGTCTCAAATGAAGATAATTCTGCAGATTTCAGTGGTTCTTTGATCACTGCCGACTGCAAAAGTGGATTCGAACAGGTACCATTTGCCGGTTTCAGTCCCTTTCCTTTCAGGGGAACATACGAACGCAGACGGAGTGTACCACCGATATCCGACTTGATGACAGCCTTCTGGAGTTTTCCATTCTGCCATTTCATATCTACCGTAAAACCGCCACGGGCCTTTAAGCCCTTTACTTCACCATCAGCCCAGTCATCAGGCAGAGCAGGCAACAGATGGACGGCACCATCATGACTCTGCAACAGCATCTCGCAGATACCTGCAGCACAACCGAAATTACCGTCAATCTGGAAAGGCGGATGAGCATCAAAGAGATTCGGATAGGTACGTCCGTCAGGATGCTGTCTGGCCGAACGGTCATCGGGCAACAGATGTAACATATTCTTGATGATCGTAAAGGCGTGATTACCGTCGAGCATACGTGCCCAGAAGTTGATCTTCCATCCCAGACTCCAACCCGTTGCCATATCACCACGTTGTTTCAAGGTGTTGGCAGCCGCCGCAAACAGTTCCGGATGAGAATAGGGAGAGATCTGATTCGACGGATAGAGGCCATAGAGGTGAGAGATATGACGATGTTCATCTCTAGGATTATCACCATCGGTAAGCCATTCCTGCAGTTGGCCGTATCGGCCTATCTGCATCGGAGGGAGTTTTGCTAGTGAAGAGCGAAGCGTGAAGAGTGAAGAGTCATCCTTTCCGAGGACTTTGGCAGCGGCAATGACTTGGCTGAGAACGTCGAAGACAATCTGATTATCCATTGTCGAACCTGCTGTGACGGTAGTACGCTTACCCATCGGACCATGTTCCGGTGAAACGGTGGGAACGGTGACGAGCCACCCGGCAGCTTGTTTCACCTCACCGTCTTTAGGATATTCCTGCATATAGTCAATGAGGAAGTCGGCAGCACCTTTCATCACAGGATAGTATTCTTCCAGGAACTGCTTGTCACCTGTATAGAGATAGTGTTGCCAGATATGTGTCGTGAGCCAGGCTCCACCCGTAGGAAACATGCCCCATGTGGTACCATCGATAGGACCTGCCACACGCCAGAGGTCGGTATTATGATGAGCCACCCAACCCTTACAACCATACATATCCTTCGCCGTCTTCGTGCCTGTCTCACTCAGATCACGAATCATCGAGAAGAGTGGCTGCTGCGTTTCAGCGATGTTTCCTATAAGGGCAGGCCAGTAGTTCATCTCGGCATTGATATTGATGGTGTACTTCGAATCCCACGGTGCATTGACCTGAGCATTCCAGACGCCCTGCAGATTGGCAGGCTGTCCACCGGGCTGCGACGACGAGATCAGCAGATAACGGCCATACTGCATCATCAGCGATACCATGCCAAGATCGCTGGGATCCTTCTCGAAGGCTGCCAGACGCTCGTCTGTCGGCAGAGCAGCACCCTTGGCCTGACTCGGCAAATCCAGATACACTCGGTCGTACTGCTCACGGTATTTCTTCAGATGGGCATCCAACAGCTTCTTGTAAGCCTTGCCCTTTATACTGGCCAACGTCTGATTATTCTTCTTCACAGGGCTACCGCTGACATCGTGATAATTCACGAAGTTGGTAGCAGCAGTGATGTAAAGCGTAGCAGTGGTGGCATCAGTCACACTCAGTTTATCAGCACCACGGTCTATCTTACCATCAGCCTCAGCCATAATACGGCATTCCGCTTTCAATCCTGCCTTGATACCTTCATGATCGGCACCGTCGACAACTGCAGCCAACTCATTGACAGAACCCTTGACGCCTTCATGCGAAGAGACTGTGAACACCTGCGCCTGCAAAGGACTGGTAAAATCGACATCGAACGCCAGCGCACCTTTCTTTCCGGCTTTCAGCTGTACGATGATGACATTATCAGCCTGCGAAGCAAAGACCGTCCGCTCGTATTTCACACCTTTATATATATAAGAGGTCGTTGCCAGCGCATTACCCAAATTCAACTCGCGGTGATAGTCAGTCGCTGCCTCGTGACCCAACTTCAGCTTCAGCGAACCTAAAGGCAAATATTTCATGCCGTGAGGACCCTTGAAGAAATACTTGTCGAGGATGGCATGTGCAGCCTCTTCCTTGCCAGCAAAGATAGAGTCGCGTACGGCCTGCAGATGAGCTTTTGCCTCAGGGCTGTTGTTGTCGTGGGGCGAACCGCTCCAGAAGGTCTCTTCATTGAGTTGGATTTCCTCGATGTCCGTACCTCCATAGACCATCGCACCAAGATGGGAATTACCAACAGGCAAAGCCTCCAACCAGTGCGAAGCTGGCTTTGCATACCATAACTTATGTTGCTGTGCCGACATTGAAATGGTCACCAGGCACAAGGTGACAACCAGGAAAAATCTTCTCATCTTAAGTTCGTTTAAGTTTTGATGGTGCAAAGTTACGAAAAAGAAATGAAACAAAGAAAAAAAGTTGTCCGAGTTGTCGGAGTTATCGTAAAAAAACTGTATCTTTGCAAACGAAATCCAACAATTAAAAGCGAAAAATATGAAAAGAATGATTCGTCATGGTCTGCTCGGCGCTTTGTTTCTCCTGCCGACAACCCTCTTCGCCCAGATCCGCGTCAACCAGGTGGGCATGTATCCTAACCAAGAAAAGACAGCCGTCATCGAAGGCGTGGTCAGTGCCGGAAAGGTGAAAATCACTGATGCCCGCACGGGAAAAAGCGTTGCCAAGGCGAAGGTACTGCGTACCGCCACTTCTCCCTGGTCCAAGAAAAAGCGTACCGTCATCGACTTCAGCGGTCTGAAGCAACCAGGCAAGTACCTCATCACCTGCGGCAAGGAAAAGGCCGCATTCAACATTAGCGACGAAGCCCTTTGCGAAGTGACGGAAGGTGCGCTGAAAGCCTTTTATCTCAACCGCACTGGTGTGCCTGTCGAAGAGAAATATGCCGGAGCCTATGCCCATCCTTTAGGACATCCCGACACCTTGGTATATATCCACCCCTCAGCAGCTTCCCTTGGCAGACCCGCCGAGAGCACCATTTCCTCGCCCTATGGTTGGTATGATGCCGGCGACTTCAACAAGTATATTGTCAACTCCGCTTTCTCCGTAGGCATCATGCTCTGCTCCTACGAACAGAACAAGGCCTATTTCGATCGTCTCAGTGTGAATATCCCTGAGAGTGGCAATCATACGGCTGACATCCTTGATGAACTCTACTTCAACCTCCGTTGGATGCTTACGATGCAGGATCCCTACGACGGCGGTGTCTATCATAAGCTGACGACTCCCAACTTCGAAGGTTTCATCATGCCTGTGGAATGCAAGCAGAAACGCTATGTCGTCCAGAAGTCTACGGCAGCCGCCCTCGACTTCGCCGCAGTGATGGCACAGGCAGCCCGTATCTATAAAGGCAACAAGGACTATCACTGTTTCGCTGAGAAAGCCGCTAGAGCCGCAATAGCTGCCTTCGGATGGGCAGAGCGCAATCCTCAGGTGCTTTATATGCAGGGCAGAATGAGTGAGAAGTTCAAACCTGCCGTCTCCACTGGAGAATATGGTGACTTCAACCTCACCGACGAGTGGTTCTGGGCTTCTACCGAACTCTTCATCCTCACTGGCGACGAGGCCTTTGAGAAACTCGCCGTCAAGTACCAGTCTCAACGTTTCAGCGCACCCACCTGGGGCGGCGTGGCCTCGTTGGGAGCCTATGACTGGATGATGCTGAAGGCAGGACACGACATCGCCAACAATAGCCGCCAGCAACTTCTCCAGCACTGTGACAGCATCGTGGCTACCACCGCTACCTCGTCGTTCCAGACGCCCAACGGCAATTCTCCACGTGACTTTGGCTGGGGCTGTCTCGCTGAGACCTTCGGTACCAACGGCTTGTCGCTGCTCTATGCCCATCGGCTGACTGGCGACAAGAAATACCTGACGGCAGCGCAAGAGGATGCCGATTATATCCTCGGCCGTAATGCCACAGGCTACTGCTACGTGACCGGCTTCGGCACCAAGAGCCCGATGAATCCTCATCACCGTCTCTCCTACTCCGACGGCATCGAAGCCCCCTACCCCGGACTGCTCGTAGGTGGTCCGAATCCAGGACAACAGGACAAAGCCGACGTCAAGGAATACCCCTCCAATCAACCCGATGAGAGTTATGCCGACGTCATGCAGTCGTATGCCTCCAACGAGATTGCCATCAACTGGAACGCTTCCCTGCTAGCCCTGCTCGGCTGGTTGGAAGCAAGTCAAACCAACAAATAACAAAAAAGCCACCAACATGAAAGAAAACAGACCAGACATGAGCCGTCGCGAGTTTCTGCGCAGACTCGGTATCGGCACAGGATCGGCTATGGCCCTGATGGCTATGGACCCACTGAGAGCCTTTGCACAAGACGAGAAGAAGAATAGTAACATCCGAATGACCTATCGTGTACAGCACGGCTCTGGCGAACAGATCTCCCTGCTGGGTTTCGGCATGATGCGCCTGCCAAACAATCAGGACGAAGTCAACCAACTCGTGGATTACGCCATCGAACACGGTGTGAACTACTTCGACACCGCACCGATGTACATGCGAGGACAGTCGGAGGTACTTACGGGAAACGCCCTCGCACGCCATCCCAGAGAGAAATTCTTCGTAGCTACGAAGATGTCGAACCAAGGGCCTAACACCTGGAGTTTCGATGCCTCCAAACGGATGTACGAACAGTCTCTCGAACGACTGAAGGTCGATCATATCGACTACTACCTGCTCCACGGCATCGGTGGAGGTATGGATTCCCTGAAAGGCCGCTTTCTCGATAACGGCATCCTCGACTTCCTGCTCAAGGAGCGTGAGGCTGGACGTATCAAGCACCTTGGTTTCTCTTATCATGGTGATGTACGCGACTTCGACTGGTTGCTCGATCACAACGATGAATACCACTGGGATTTCTGTCAGATACAGATGAACTTCCTCGATTGGACACATGCCTCGATGCGAGGCGGACGAAGGACGGATGCCGATGCAGAGTATCTCTATAACAAATGCGACAAGTTGGGAGTACAGTGTGTAGTCATGGAACCCCTGCGTGGCGGTGCCTTCGGACGTATGGCTCAGGAACTGGTAGATCAGTTGAAGGCCGTCCGTCCCGATGACAGCACAGCCCGATGGGCTTTCCGCTGGGTAGGTTCTTATCCCAATATCCTGACCACGCTCAGCGGCATGAACCGCATGGATCATCTGGAAGAAAATGTGCAGACCTTCTCACCACTGGAAATCTGCACGGAGGCTGAGAACGCCCTGTTGGCGAAGATTGCCGATGAGATATCTGGTGTACCTACGATTCCCTGCACGGCCTGCGAATACTGCATGCCTTGTCCTTACAATGTCGATATCCCTGGTAACTTTACCTATTACAATGAAGCCGTGAACAGTCACGTGCTGCCGTTGCCAGAACCCTCTGCCGCCGACTATGCCGAGCGCCAGCAGAAGTTCATCGAGGGTTATCGCAAGGCTTTGCCCGATGCCGAGAAATGGGCACGGAGCTGTCAGGACTGTGAAGAATGTCTTCCAAAATGTCCGCAACAGATCCGCATCCCGAATCAGATGAGTCGTATCGTTCAGACGCTCAGAGTCAGAAAGGCTTAAAGCGTCACCTTTACCTCTGCACCGTTATAGTCAACGGTCTTTGAGGTTCCGTCAGGCAGAACAATCGTAAACTTCCGTGTCTGCAGCATTCCAGGGAACGAGCCCTGACGTGCACCGATAATGAGCGTGTTGGTCTTATCCTTCCACACGAAAGGAATGGTAGTATAGACCCCACGCTCATAATTGTAACTGTCGCCCTCATCCTCATAGAGGGTAAATGTGCCGTCAGCGCCCGGATAGAGGCGTAGCTCGAGGTTGTCCCAAGCCTTCTCACCGACATACTGCATCTCTGGACCAAGGGGCAGGATACTACCAGCGCGAACGAACATCGGCACACGATCGAGCGAAGTCTCCAGCGTCACCGTCTTGCCACCCTGATATTTCTTATTCGTCCAGAAGTCATACCACGTAGCACCCTTCGGCAGATACTTCACAGCGCTCTTCGTTGCGGTCCAGTCCAACTTTTCACTATTCACTTTTTCACTATTCACTTCCTTCCGATCCCAGCCCGTCATCGCATCGGTACGGATCACCTTCTCTTCCGTATACTGCGGATCGACAATCGGTGCTGCCAGGATACTACGACCGAACATAAACTCGTCAGTCATATTCCAAACCTTCTTGTCGGCAGCGAAGTCGGCAAATAGCGGACGCATATAACTGTCGTTGTTCTTGGTCACCTGCCAGGCAGTACTATATAAATAAGGTATGAGGCGATAGCGCAGACGGATCATCTTCTCGATGGCATCATAGACGGGCTCGCCCTTCTGTCCGAACTGCCAGATCTCACGAGGCGCATCGGCACCGTGACTGCGGAATACCGGACAGAACAGACCGTACTGCATCCAACGCACGTAGAGTTCCTGGAACTGCGGATTCTTCGGTGCCGAGCCGCTACCTTTCGTATTATACGAACTACAGAAGAAGCCACCAATATCCGTATTGAAATTAGGATTACCCGTCAACGTAAAACTCAGTCCTGCAGGCACTTGCTTCCGCAGCATGTCCCACGATGAATTCACGTCACCGCTCCACATGTTCGAGCCATAGTGCTGCTGACCGGCATAGCTGCTTCGTGTCATGATGAACACACGCTTCGAAGCATTAGGATAATCCTTTCGCTGCGACTGATAGATACCTCGCACGGTCTCCAGCGGGAAGGCATTACGCTGCGAACGCCACGTACCGCCATACACCTTATGCTCATAGTCTGACTCACGTGGATCAAAGAAGTCCGGATCTGTCGAATCCATCCACCAGGCATCCGTACCGTAGTCATAAAGTTTCTTCAGATATTTCCAATAGATGGCGCGGGCCTCAGGACTGAAGGCATCGTAGACCTTTACACCTGAGGGATAGTCTTTCATCGGAGGCCAGACGTGTGAGATACCACTCTGCGGCCACGTCTCGAAAGGCATCAGCAAACCCTTCGCCTCCAGTTCGCGGAACTGCTTTGTCATAGGTCCGAAGCTGGCCCAGATGGAGATCATGAAGTGGGCATGCTTCTTATGCACATTGTCGATCATCTGCTTGCCATTGGAAAAATCCTCCGAGAGGAAGTCCATCGCATTCCACAGATAGTTCGAGCCCCAGTACTGCCAGTCCTGGATGATACCGTCAAGAGGCACCTGCAGTTCGCGGTACTTGTCGACAATCGACTCCGTCTCACGGGCGGTCTTATAGCGTTCCTTCGACTGCCAGAAGCCATAAGTCCAAAGTGGGAACATCGGAACGTCGCCTGTCAGTTCACGCATCTTGGCGATGACGCCGTCGGCTGAACCGCCATACATAAAGTAATAGTCAACACCCTCACCTGACTCAGAGGTAAACGACATACCCTCGGCATTGTCCTCAAACAGTGTGGGCGAGTAGTTCTCCCAGTAGATGCCCCAGCCCTTGATGCTCTGTAGCACATTCTGGAAGTCCTCCAGGTTCGACTGTTCCATACGTTTCTTCTCGCCACGACGGTTCATCTTGCCGTTCTGGATGGTTCCCAAGCCGTAAATGGCCTCGTCCTTATCGAGGAAGAAGCTCTGACTGACCTCGAAGTCACCCGTGTTCTTACGAACAATCCTGATGCCCTTTTCCTTCAGGAGTACCTTACCCTTGTTCGTCAGAAAGACAAGGGTCTCCGTCTCAGGTTCTAGCTTCACCGTCAGCTCGCTGCTCTTCCACGTATTACCAATCCTACTGACAGCCACGTCCTGAGGTTTGGCGGTTACCACCAGACTCTTCGTAGGTGTACCCTTCACGACGTGTACAATCGTCGGCGTTACAAACTCGATCTTCACTTCTTCTGCCATAACGCCTACTACACCCAGCAGGAATACGATGGCTAAGGACAGTTTTTTCATACTTTTACGCTATTTGTTGGATTTCGCTTGCAAAGATACGGTTTTTTTACGACAACTACGACAACTCTATGCGTTAAATATCACTAACACCATTGTGGTAAGGAAAATAATTCGTACTTTTGCAGGCCAAAAAAACATCATTCGATTATAACAGACATGAAAAAACTCTCATTGTTTGCCCTTTTAGCAGGGATACTATTCATGACAGTCAGCTGCTCTGGGTCTGATGACCCTCAGCCCGGGCCGGTAAGTTCGGAGATGATCTTGAGTCCGCAAGTCATTACTAACGACTACCGCGGCGGTAAGAACATCATGCAGATCACCACGGACGAAGCCTGGAAGGCTCAGTCGCCTGTCGACTGGCTCGAAGTGACGCCTAGCGAGGGTACTGGTACTACGAAGGTAACCATCAGCTGTCAGAAAAACACGACACTGCGCGACCGCAATGCCATGATCCGCTTCACCGCAGGCTTGAAGACGAAAGACCTGTCTTTCCACCAGACGCATAAGGCCGATACGGCCCGCGTGGTGAGCAGCCGCGTCATCTTCGGCAACCGCGCTGCCGGCGAGCATGACTCAATAGAGATAGTGTTCAACACGCCTGCCACCCTGCGGACGTGCTGGATGACTGACGAAAACGGTGAGGGCATCTCAACACAGTCGGTAGCCCGATACGACATGGACAGTTGCCGTTACCGCTTAGCCATAGGCACGATAGGCTGGAACATCAACTGCGACTTGGAGATTGTGTCGAACACCGACAAGATCGTCACCAAGGACCGCCTCAACTTCACTTATTACGACCATCGGAATATTCTGGCCAACGCAGAAGAGGGCGAGAGTGTGTCCTACTCCGTGGTCTCGCCGGACAAGAAGAGTATCTGGGTCTCCGTGACGGCGGACAAATGGAAAAATGGCAGAAACCGCATCGTGCAGCTCTCTGCCGACGACCTGAAGGAAATCAAGAGCGTAGACATACCCTGGGGACCACGTTACCTCAGCTTCAACCCCTACAACGGAAAGCTCTACGTGCTGCCCTACAGCGGTAGTCCCGTCATCGTCAGTGCCGCACAACTATGCCTGGTCGATCCCGACGCAGGCCATATCGTCAAGACCGTCGACATCGAGACCTCACCTTTGGCGCACCCGCAGCAGCCTACAGACTTTCCTGACGAGGTAGAGTTCACGAGCGACGGACTGGGCGTGCTCCGCCTGAGGTCATCGGATGGCAACGCCTGTGAGTGGCGATGGATAGACAGTGCCGATGACGACCACATCACCCTCAGCGGTTACGAATGGCATGAAGTCAATTTCGACCACATCTACCACAACTTCGATTACTCGCGCATCTACACAACCGACAGATACACGCAGTACATTGATACGCGCTACGTCAACCGCCAGCACCGCACACCAGTGTTGCTGCAGATTGCGAACAAGTTCAACTCCGACAAGTAC
>JAEEGH010002850.1_pt1 | contig 46103 bp, 42 predicted proteins | sample 9134181 | NCBI WGS metagenome assembly JAEEGH01 (sample SAMN16246544, study PRJNA631951) | gut metagenome | biome: gut microbiome; feature: rumen; material: DP-attached | host: Bos | place: Iran: Karaj | collected 2018-10
ATCATCAGCATCGAAGACGGCATGGCCGAAGACGACTGGGACGGCTGGAAGATGCACACCGACGCCATCGGCGACCGCTGCCAGCTGGTGGGCGACGACCTGTTCGTCACCAATGTGGAGCGCCTGAAGATGGGCTTGGAGAAGAAGGTTGCCAACAGCATCCTCATCAAACTCAACCAGATCGGCACCCTCACCGAGACCATCGAGGCTGTGAACCTGGCCATGCGCAACAACATGACCGCCATCATCAGCCACCGCAGCGGTGAGACCGAGGACACGACAATTGCCGACCTTGTGGTTGCCATGAATGCGGGCCTCATCAAGACCGGCAGCGCCAGCCGCACCGACCGCATCTGCAAGTACAACCAGCTGATGCGCATCGAGGAAGGCCTCGGCGACCAGGCCTACTACCTCGGCAAAGACTTCAAGTTCCTGAAATAAAGAAAGGGTAATGAAAAAAGAAAGGCAGGCAATCGCCTGCCTTTCTTTTATCCATGGAAGACCGCCATGATGTTGCCGACAAAGAGCTTGACAGCCATAGCAAGGAGGATAACTCCGAAGAACTTGCGTAGCACGTAGATGATGTCGGCTCCAAGCCAGTGGGTTATCTTATCGAGGTAACGCAGAACGAAGTAGTCGATAATAATGTTGAGAGCGAGGCCAATCATGATGTTGATGGTCTCGTACTCGGCATGCAGCGAGATGAAAGCAGTGATGGCGCCGGGGCCCGCAATGAGCGGGAAGGCAATAGGCACAATGCTGGCGCCCGACGAGGCAGGTTCGTTCTTGATGATGTCACGCCCAAGTATCATCTCGAAAGCAAGGATGAAGAGCACCACGGAACCGGCCACGGCGAACGACGGCATATCGATGCCAAAGAGCTTGAGCAACTGGTCGCCGACGATGAAGAAGCCGACGAAGAGCAGCAGTGCGGCGCCAGTGGCCTGGAACGGCTTGATTTTCGTGCCCTTGTCGCGCATAGACACAAAGATGGGTATCGATCCCGTGATGTCGATGATGGCGAACATCACCAAGAATGAGCTGAAGATTTCCTTAAAGCTTAATACTTGTAACATATACTATTGCGGTTTTACTGTATCTTCAATGATAGACAGATAGTTGTGGTAGCGCTCGGCGCTGATGCGCCCCTCGTCCACAGCCTCCTTCACGGCGCAGCGCGGCTCGTGTCGATGGGTGCAGTTGGCGAAGTAGCAACCGTGCAGCACAGCGCGCATCTCGGGGAAGAAATGGCTGAGTTCCTGCGGCGTGAAGTCCACCATGCCGAACTCCTTGATGCCCGGAGTGTCTATTAAAAGAGTTGAGAATTGAGAATTGAGAATTGAGAATTGGACGGGGTGTATTTCTGCGAAAGTCGTTGTGTGCCTGCCCTTGAGGCTCCAGTCGGAGATGGCACCCACCTTGAGGGATAGTCCAGGGCTGATGGCGTTGAGCAGCGCACTCTTGCCAACGCCACTATGGCCACTGAAGAGAACTGTCTTGCCGGCGATGAGAGCCTTGAGATTGTCAATACCTTCGCCCTTGAGGGCCGACACTTCGAGCACAGGGTAGCCTACATTGCGGTAAAGCGCCGAGAGCTCATCCTGCATGGCACGTGGCTCGTTGTCGGCCAACAAGTCGCACTTGTTGAATACTATACAGGCAGGGATGTGGTAAGCCTCTGCAGTCACCAACAGGCGGTCGATAAAGCCCGTAGAGGTACGTGGCAAGCCGAGGGTGGCGACGATGCACAGCAGGTCTATGTTGGCGGCAATGACGTGGGTCTGCTTGCTGAGCTTGGTGGCACGGCGCACAATGTAGTTGTTGCGGTCGCGCACCTCGTGTATCACGCCGGTACCGTCAGCCTCCATCTCAAAGAGCACACGGTCGCCCACAGCCACGGGGTTGGTCTGCTTGTTGCCGCGCAGACGATAGTTGCCACGCAGACGACACTCTACAATATCGCTCGCCACTAATACCCGGTACCAATTACCGGTAGTCCTTATTACCAAACCTTCCTGCATTGTTTTCGGAGTGCAAAAATACGACTTTTTTTTCACATGGATTATTTTTGCTATATTTGCAGTATTAAACTCAAGTTATAATGGCCGAGAAAACACTGACAATCAAATATAAGGAGCATAGCTCTATCGACACTCTGAGTGAAACCGACAAGGAGTTGATGCTACGTGCGATAGCCGCAACCGACGGAGCCTACGCCCCCTACTCTGGATTCCATGTAGGTGCCGCGCTGCGGCTGGCCGACGGCAGCGTGGTGGTGGGCAACAACCAGGAGAATGCCGCCTACCCTTCTGGCCTCTGCGCAGAGCGTACGGCTCTCTTCGCGGCATCGGCCCAGCGGCCCGATATGCGCAACTACACCGCACTTGCAATAGCAGGGCGCAACGCTGCAGGTGAACTCTGTGAGGCGTCGCCCTGCGGTGCTTGCCGTCAGGTGATGTTGGAATACGAACAGCAGCAAGGTCATGCGTTACGTGTCCTATGTCTACAGCGAGGTGGTTCGGTGCGCGAAGTGAGCAGTGTGGCCGACCTGATGCCGTTCAGCTTCAGCATGTGAGTGGTGCAAATAAAAAAGTAAAATAATTAGGTGCGGAATAAAAATATTTCGTATTTTTGTGAGCGCCAAGAGCATTGGCAACAATGCGCAACGGCATGTGTCATTGTGTGTTATAGAATATAAATAACAGATAATATAATAATAAAATAACGATGAAAAAGATTCTTATCGTCGGTGCCGGCGGCCAGATTGGCAGTGAGCTGACACGTAATCTCAGAGACATCTATGGCGACACTAACGTTGTGTGCAGCGACCTGCGTCCCCTGAAGGGCGACCCCTACGAGCGTGGCCCCGTGGAGCGCATCGACAGCACACAGATCATGCAGATAGCCGCGGCGGTGAAGCAGTACAACATCGACACCATCTACAACCTTGCGGCCATCCTCAGCGCCACCGCCGAGCTGAACCCTATGCTTGGCTGGAACGTCGGCATCGGCTCGCTGGTGAACTGCCTCGAGGTGGCCCGCCTCTTCGGCTGCGCCGTCTTCACTCCCTCCAGTATCGGTGCTTTCGGCCCCTCAACGCCGCATGTCAACACCCCGCAGGACACCATCCAGCGCCCCAACACCATCTACGGCGTCACCAAGGTCACCGGCGAGCTGCTGAGCGACTACTACTTCACGCGCTTCGGCGTCGACACCCGCTCGGTCCGCTTCCCCGGCCTCATCAGCTACCAGACCCTCCCCGGCGGCGGCACCACCGACTACGCCGTGGAGATCTACTACGCCGCCGTCAAGGGCGAGAAGTTCGTCTGCCCACTGAAGAAAGGCACCCTCATGGACATGATGTACATGCCCGACGCCCAGAAAGCCATGATTGACATCATGGAGGCCGACCCCACCAAGCTGGTGCACCGCAACAGCTTCAACGTCACAGCCATGAGCTTTGGCCCTGAAACCATTTATGAGGTCATCAAGAAGCGCTACCCGCAGTTCGAGATGGTCTACGAGCCCGAGCCCATCAAGCAGGCCATCGCCGACAGCTGGCCCGACAACATGGACGACAGCTGCGCCCGCAACGAGTGGGGCTGGAACCCGCAGTACGACCTGGAGCGCATGACCGACGACATGATTCTCAACCTCAAGAAGAAACTCCTGTAATAGACGTTACAGGTTATAATAGTCAAGGCCGACATTGTGGGCAATGTCGGCCTTTTTTTAGAAATAGCAAAATGAAGAAAAACTTTTTAGCACTAATCTTTACTATCCTTGGAGCTATAAGCCTGCAGGCACAGACGTGTGACACGGTGCGGGTCTTTCCCTGGAACAACGACTTCTATACCAACTTCGGCTGCTGGGAGCAGCTGGGCGACAGCTCGTCGCTGTGGCAACTTAATGCCAATAATAATTACAATCTTGAGAACGCCGCCTATATCAACGCTCCCCGCAACACGGCGGCCAACGGATGCGTGTTGGTGTCGCCGGCTTTGGCGTTGCCTGCCGACACGGCCAACATGCGCCTGTCGTTCAAGACGCGCTTATCAGGGGCTTCTGTGCAACTGCGGGTGTTGGTAACCACTGGCTCGCGCGACGACCTGTCCGGTTATGACACCTTGTTGAGTGTCACCCCGTCGAGCGCCAAAAGCTATGAGGTGAACCTCTCGGACTACGCCGGCCAGACAGTGCATGTAGCTTTCAGCCTTGTGAAACCCAACCAGTCGAACACCTTGACATTCTTTGGCGTCGGGAGCGTGAATATCATCAGCGACCGTATGCCGCAAGGCGAATGGCTGGTACAGAACATGGCGATGCGGATGGGAGACACGGTGGAGCACGAGTTCTACCTGACCCAGGGCATCGAGGAAGACTCGAATACCGTCTTCACATGGCATAGCACGCTGGTGGAGGCCGGACAGGCCACGCTGGTTGAGGTGGTGACGGATATGTCCTTGGATTATGCCACAGGCCTGATGCTTCCACGTTCGATATACCGTGTAGTGTACCACACCGCTGGCACCGACACGGTGACGGTTACGGTGAGCAACATCTACGGCACCGTCACGTCGCAGTCGGTGTCTAATATCTACGACTGCGCTCCTATATCGGAGTTCCCCTGGACGATGGAACTGGGCGATCTGGGCGTGTGCTGGTCTACTGATTACTCCATTAGAAACAATGCCACCCACGGTTATAACGACGAGGACGGCGAGATGTATTACACCGACTGCTATCTGCAATCGCCGAGCACTATGCAGAACTATGAGAACTTCGTAGTGACCAATACCATCGCTGTGCCTGCCGATGCCGCCCATCTGGCACTAACCCTGCGCTGGTGTCGGGGTACAGCTGAAGTGCGTGCTGCTCGTGTAAACCAGGAGACCGATTTGATAGACTATGTGTCCGACACCACGCTATTCACCGACCTGCTCTTCAACGAGTCGGGCAGCAATGTGCTTAAGACCCGCAAGGTGAGCCTTGAAGCATACGCCGGTGACACCATCCGTCTGGCAGTGTTCAATAATGGTGACCTTATGCTTCTGAGCATCGACTACGACACGTTGCCCAAGATAGCCTCGGTACAGGTGCCGTCGTTGGCGACAGTCGACCTGGCCGCGCTCTGCACCGCCTCGCTGCGCTATGGTGCCACCGAAGGGCTGCACTACAGCTGGAGCTCGGCCAGAGGCGGGGTGTTTGTCACCAATGCCTTGGGCGACAGCGCCTGGTTGACTTACCCTGGTGGTGTGGGCGACAAAGACACCATCCGCGTGGTGGCCGAGAACATCTACGGCACCGACACTGTGGTGCGGACCGTCCGCATCCTGGATTGCGCGCCGCAGCTGGTCTTGCCGTGGAAAGAGACCTTCGCCTATGGCACAGACTGCTGGTACAAGTACGACGGCTGCAAGTTCTACGACGCTATCCCCTACAACGACCCTACCTATGAGTCCCTGCGCTCTCTCTACCTAAACACAATGCTTGACACTCTTGGCAGCTGGATTATGTCGAAAGCCATCGTGATACCTGCCGACGCCAGTATGGATGCGACTCTCTTCTGGAAAGTAGCCTCGTCCAATACTACCTATCACCACCTCTACAGCATGTTGGCCACCACCTCGGACGACTACACCGACACGGCCAACTACACAGTGCTCTACACTGACAACTCGACACATGTCAACTTCAGCAACTACGATACCCGTAGCGTCAGTTTGGCACAGTATGCCGGACAAACCATCCACATAGCCATCCACAACCATGGCAATCACCTGGCTTCAAGCGGCATCGGCCTCTATTTTGACGACATCGAGGTGCGTACTACGGAACTACCAGTGGTGCGCCTGTCGGTTCCCACTATAGTGAACAGCCACGATGTGGTGAACTATACGGCCACCTGTGCAGAAGGCTCAATGAACGGCCTGACCTTAACGTGGCGCTCCTCGCTGATGGATACTACCTGGGTGATGAATGGGTCGGATGGAGTGAATAGACAATATGTGCTGGAGATGATGTATACCCTTGACGGTATAGACACCATCACTGTTATTGCCACCAACAACTATGGCACTTCTACCGCTACGGCGGTGGTCTTCGTGAACGATTGCACACCCATTGCCACCCTGCCTTACGAAGAACCTTTCATCAACGTTGTCGCCACAGCATACAATGCATCGTCTGGTGGCAATATACCCAACTGCTGGCGCCGCTATTGGGCGGGCAGCACCACCTACATGCCACATGTCATTGGCAGCTACCTCACATATACGGCCATCCACACCTACGTCCATTCCAATCCCGCCCTCGCGCTGATGGCCGGTACCGGTGACGGCTTCGACAGTGTGGCCATAGTGGAGAGCCCCCTGTTTGAAATTCCGCTGAACGAACAAATGCTGTCATTCTTCTATATGTACGAAAGTGCCAGTTATGGCCAGCTGAGCGTAGGTTATATTCAGAACGGCACCTTTGTCGACTTGGCCGACCTGACACCGCAGACCGCGGGCAAGACCGACACCGTAAGCCTCAGTGGCATCCCTGCCGATGTGCACCGCTTTGCTTTTTGCTGGAAAAAGAGCGGCACGTGGTACGGCGCTATCGTGGACAACATACGTATGTTCACCTCCGACGGCATACCTTCGGTGCGTCTTACTGCTCCTGCCACGGCCTTCGTGGACGACAGCACTACATTCTCTGCCAGCCTCACCAACGGCCAGGTCGACGGATTGACCTATACTTGGCAAAGCACCCTGCTTGATGACACGGTGATGGGTGGTCGCCAGTGGTCGGTGGTCTATACCACAGAGGGTATCGACACAGTCACCGTTATTGCCACCAACTCCTATGGCAGTGATACAGCATGGGCTGTTGTCACCGTGGTCAGCCATCCGCTGCCGCAAGTGACCCTCTCGGCACCCACTACAGTGTACATACCCGACATTGCCTCTTTCAACATCACCCTCAACGACTGCTCACAGAACGGCCTGGCCGTCACATGTCACTCTTCCCTGCTCGACACCACGATAGATCTTAACTCTACACACTTTACTCTTAACTATACCCTTATAGGTGTTGACACCGTCACCGTAATAGCCAGCAACGCCTATGGCACCGCTACCGCTGTAGCTGTGGTGCATATAATCGATTGCCGCGGTGCCGCGGTGCCTTACTTCGAGGATTTCGAAGGCGTGACAGCCACGGATTGGAACAGTGCCTACCGCTATTTGCCCGAATGCTGGGGGGACATTGCTATTGGCGCATCACACAGGCCCAAAGTCGTCAGCAGCTACCCGTACATAGACAACCTGCCCGACCAGGCGTTGCTGATAATGGCGGGCATCTATTCAGGTTATGCTGATGCGGAATATGCCCTGCTGCCGCTCTTCAGCGATTCGTTGCAGTACCTTTCGGTGGCGTTCGACCACCGTTGCGAGTCGGCCAGCTATGGTGGCCTCACGGTAGGCTACTGGAACGACAGCCTGCTGACGTTCCACCCGGTGAGGAATCTTGCGTCCCCTACAGACAACTATCTCCGCGATACTGTCAGCTTCGCCGATGTCACCGGAGCGGACAACCATACACATATCGCCTTGAAGTGGTACTGCAACACTTCGTACTTCGGCGTGGTTATCGACAACATCGAGGTGTTCCGTGACAGCAGCGACTTTGCACCCACAGGCCTTGCTGTCGACAACGTCAGCGCACATTGCGTAACCCTCAGTTGGCAGCCCTACACCGCAGCTACGGCCTACCATGTTACTATCGGCTCAACTGTCGACACCATGGTGAGTGACACTGTGGTCACCATCTGCGGCCTCGACGAAGCGACTGCTTACGTAGCTGGCGTAGCTCCCGTGGTGGCTGGGGTCATCGGCCATCATGCCGACGTCAGTTTCAGCACCCTTCCTTACTGCTCTTCCCTGTCGGGCATCAGCTATGAGGAAGATGGAGGCAACCTGGTGCTGACCTGTCTGTTCGACAGTACAGGAGAAACGACACCTGCTGAGGTAAGTATCGCTGTGACCGACCTTACCACCGGCTCCCAGTGGCAATCCATTGGCACCGGCGATGGTGACACCCTCACGGGTCTCGCCGCCGCACACAACTATCGTATTGTGGTCACCGCCCTCTGCAATGGCACGGCGATGGACAATGGCGACACCCTGGAGTTCTCGATGCCCGCCAGCGTATGCTACGAAGTGCGCGGCACACATAGCGACAGCTATCATTTCATCGATGGTTATAGCTACTATAACTACGACCAAATGCTCTACCCCGCCGTCGCCGTGGGCAGCGTCGACACCCTCTACGGTATCGCCCTCCGCGTGACCGAGCAGAACATCAACCGCTACCGCATGGTCGACATCTATGTTGGCAACTCCACGGCCACCACGCTCACCAGCCCCGTCAGCGCCACAAACCTCACGCAGGTGGCCGACGACTACACCTTCTCGATTGCCGACACCGGCTGGAGCCGCATCCTGTTCGACACTCCCTTCGCCTACGACGGCACGAGCAACCTCATCGTCACGATGGTCGACAACAGCAACTTCCAAGCTCCCTTCAGCCCGGGTATCGGTATGCATGCCCCACAGGCTGGCGAAGCATTCCTTTACTATTCCAAGAACTACTCCAGCGACCCCGTGCCAGACCCCTACACAATTAACTTCACCGCCTACACCTACTCCTGGATTCCCGACATCCAGTTGCTTGGCGGCTGCGACTACAACCAGTGTCTCGGTCCGTGGGTGACTGTGGACAGCACCACGACCCACAGCATCTCTCTCTCGTGGAATCAGCGAGGCACTGAGAGCCTCTGGCAGGTGGAATACCGTACCGACCGTGACGCTCCATGGACAGTAGCCGACACCACCGCCGCCACGACCTACACCATGACCGGCCTCACCCCCTCGACGACCTACCAGTTCCGTATGGCCTCGCTCTGCTCTGGCGACATCGTCTACGGCGACAGCATCACCACCAGCACTGCCTGCGACACGGTGCAGCTGCCCTACCACACCGACTTCACCATCGAGCACTATCCCTGCTGGAATGTCGAAGGCTACACTTGGGAATCATTCCTCGGCATCATCCTCAACCCCAACATGACTCAGTACAACCACTATGTGGTCTCTCCCGCAGTGGGTACACCGCTGAACGATGTCACGGTCACGGTGCGTGCCATGAATCCCAACAACGACAGCTACTACTCCACCTACGACGCTTTCTATGAGGTGGGCGTGTGCGATGCCGACGGCAGCAACCCCGTGTGGATTGACACCGTGGGATTTGCCCAGCGCCATGTGGTGGAAGAGCATACATTCTACCTCCATAACTACACCGGCTCAGCCCGTCACATCATCATACGGCCTCTAATTAACTCCTTCACTCTTTACAGCGTTACCCTCGACCATATCAGAGGCTGCATACCGGTACACGAGGTGTGGGTGTCGCACCTGACCGACACCTCGGCCACAGTGCAGTGGGAACCCGAAAACAGCGCCAACTCCCATGCTGTTTATTTTGAGGGGTCGCTGCTGAGCATCGCCCCAGCAGGCACCACCGCATGGCCGTTGCCGACACTGACCCCCAGCACCGAATACACCGTCGCGGTACGTGAGATATGCTCGGCTGGCGATACTTCTGCGGCCATCAGCCACACCTTCAGCACCGCCTGTGAGGCCGTCGGCCTGCCTTACTTCGAAGGCTTCGGCAACGGCTCCGACTTAGGATACGACCAGATACACGGCATGCCTGACTGCTGGACACTCCACGACAACCCCTATGGCACCAGTGTCTATTATAATCCCGAGCTGTTACTTTACAGTTCGGGCTACGCCGACAGCAGCATATCCAACTACATCATATCTCCCCTACTCAACGTCGGCTTCCATGGCGCCACCGTCAGTTTCAAGGCCAAGGCTGGCTTTGCCAGTATCGCCGGTTTTGTGGAGGTAGGTGTAATGACCAACGTCAGCGACACCGGCAGCTTCATCCCCTGCGTCACCGTCGAATTCATCAACGGTGGTGCCCCACTGCAGTGGTACCAGTTCAACACTGCCACCATGGCACTGCCCGACGTATGGGCTGTAGCCATCAGGTGGGATCGTGGCCACCAGGGCGCCTTTGACTCTCTCACCGTCACCGCCAACCCAGTGGTGGAATACACCCTGAGCCTCGACGTCAACGACACCGCAATGGGTAGCGTCACCGGTGGCGGCACCTATGAAAGCGGCTCCACAATCACTATCACCGCCACTCCTAACGAGGGCTATCGCTTCGTTATATGGAGCGACAGTGTCACAACGCCATCCCGTGAAATACTGCTCACCTCCGACACCACCCTTTGGGCGACCTTCTCTCCGGTCATCGACACCACGCCTGAAATCCACGACACCATTTGGCGCAATGTCTCTGTATATATGGTAAGTCATATTTCTGGTGATACGCTAACGGAGAACGATGGCGTTTCCGTCACTGGAACTGGGGTCTATGCCGACAGTACGCTGGTTAAGCTGACAGCCATACATGGATTTGACCCCTATTTCTGGTACTGGGTCACCTCTGTCGGCGACACTATACGTGATAACCCCTACAGTTTTATTATTACCTCCGACACCGTCTTCACCGCCATATTCGGTCCCATGTGCATAGAAATAGACAATGTGGATGATGAATTGCCGACCGTTGCCATCCATCCCAACCCCACCGCGGGCGATGCATATATCAGCGTTGGCCAGTCCTCGACGGTAACGGTCATCGACTTGCACGGACGCACCATTATGGCTCCCATGCAGGTGGACAACACAGTCCGCATACAGCAAGGAACTCTGCCCAAGGGTATATATTTCGTCAGTGTCAGCAACGAACGGGGCACCGCAGTCAGAAAGCTTGTCATAGAATGAAAATAATTTGTATCTTTGCACCATGAAATCGACAAACAATTAATAACAAAACAATATGAAACTCAACCGTATTTTAGCAGCAGGCTTCCTGGGCATTGCCCTGTTTGCGGCCAGCACCGCCGACGCCTGCACCAATTTCCTGTTCACCAAGGGTGCCACCACTGACGGCAGCACCATGATCACCTACGCCGCCGACAGCCACACTCTCTACGGCGAACTGTATTACCGCAAGGCAGCCTCCTACCCCGCCGGCACCATGTTCCAAGTCATCGACTGGGACAGCGGCACGCCCCTCATCATGATTCCCCAGGTGGCCCAGACCTACAGCGTCGTGGGCAACATGAACGAGCACCAGCTGGCCATCGGCGAGACCACCTATGGCGGCCGCGAAGAGCTGGCCAAAGAGATTGAAGGCGGCATAGACTACGGCAGCTATATCTACCTCACCCTGCAGCGCGCCAAGAACGCCCGCGAGGCCATCCAGGTGCTTGCCGGCTTCATGAGCCAGTATCCCTACCACAGCGAGGGCGAGAGCTTCAGCATCGCCGACCCCAACGAGGTGTGGATTCTCGAGCTCATCGGCAAGCGTCAGGGCACCGTCAAGGCCGACCTCGCCAAGAAGCTGAAGTACAAATACACCGACGGCGCCGTGTGGGTGGCCCGCCGCATCCCCGACGGCTACGTTTGCGGCCACGCCAACCAGGCCCGCATCACCCAGTTCCCGCAGGAGCCCAAGAAGTTCAACAAAGCCAAGGGCAAAGGCCTCCACACCGTCATCAGCAGTGCCCATCTCGACTACCTATTCGAGCCTGAGGTGGAGTGCGTATACAGCAGCGAGGTCATCACCTACGCCCGCGCCTGTGGCTGGTACGACGGCAAGGACGAGGACTTCTCCTTCGCCGACACCTACGCCCCGCTGACCTTCAGCGGCATGCGCGGCTGCGACGCCCGTGTCTATGCCATGTTCAACCGCGTGGCCAAAGGCATGCAGCGCTATGAGAAATACGCCATGGGCGACGCCAAAGCCGAACGCCTGCCCCTCTGGATCAAGCCCGACCACAAGATTGACGTGCACGAGGCCATGAACCTGATGCGCGACCACTACGAGGGCACCTCCATGGACATGAGCAAGGACCTCGGCAGCGGCCCCTTCAACTGCCCCTACCGCTGGCGTCCCATGGGCTTCGAGTTCGACGGCCGCACCTACATCCACGAGCGCGCCACCAGCACCCAGCAGACCGGCTTCTCGTTCGTGGCACAGTGCCGCGGCTGGCTGCCCGCCAAGGTCGGCGGCATCCTCTGGTTCGGCGTCGACGACACCTACTCGACAGTCTACTGCCCCATGTACTGCGGCATCACCGAAATCCCCGAGTGCTTCAAGCAGGGCAACGGCGACATGCTGACCTACAGCGAGACCGCCGCCTTCTGGCTCTTCAACCGCGTCACCAACTTCCTCTACAGCCGTTACAGCGACATGATTGTCGACGTGCAGAAAGTGCAGGAAGACCTTGAGGTAAGCTTCATCAAAGACGTTGAGAAATTCGACAAGCGCGCCGCCCAGAGCGAGGGCGAGGCTCTCACCAAGCAGCTCAACGACTTCTCGGGTCGCGCCGCCGGCCGCATGATGAAGGAGTGGAACCGCCTCGACAAGTTCCTGCTCGTCAAATACATGGATGGCAACATCAAGAAAGAGAAGGACGGCAAGTTCGAGCGCACCGCCACCGGCAACGCCGTCTTCCCCAGCCAGCCCAACTACCGCAAAGAGTGGCTCGAGATGATTGTCAAAGACCACGGCGACGTCATTCGCGAGAACTAAGCGCCACACCGGGCGCCATCACAGACACAGCCCCCGCCCCGCGGGGGCTTTTTTTGTATGCAGCCGGTACGTACCCTCTCCACTGGAGCGCCGGTGACGCTCCGTCACCCCTCCGACTGTTCTACGGTTGTTCACCGGTTGTTCGACGATTTAAATCGGTAAACAACCGGTGAACAGGCGGCGATATGACGGAGAGAGGACGGAGAGAATACGGTGTACCTATACAGGTGAGATTAAAAAAATTGCGCTAATTATAAAAAACTTTGTATCTTTGCATCTTTGACGAGGAGTGCACCCCACCCCCCACAGGGCTTGCAACGCACTAAACGTCAAAGTAATAGATAATAATAATAAATAACAAATAACTAACAAAATGGGAATTATTGGAACTATTAGGAAGCATTCCGGCTGGGCCGTTGCCATAGTCGGTATTGCCATTCTGGCGTTCATTCTGGGCGACCTGACGAAAAACAACGGCGGCATCCCCGACGTTGGCAAGGTGAACGGCGAGACTATGACCTCGCAGCGTTTCAACGAGAAGGTTGCCGAGATGGAAAACAACTACAAGATGCAGCAGCAGACCACCCAAGTGCCGGCGGAGATGGAGCAGCAGATCCGCGAGCAGGTGTGGCAGCAGTTTGTCGAAGAGACCCTCATGGAGGAGCAGACCGCCAAGCTGGGCTTGCGCGTGAGCCCCGCCGAGGTCAACGACATGTTCACCGGCAAGTTCATCCACCCCTACGTGCGCCAGAGCTTCACCGACCCGCAGACGGGCCAGTTCGACGTGCGCTACGTCAACCAGTTCATCGAGAACTTCGACCAGCTTGACACCACCCGCCGCATGCAGTGGGTCGAACTGGAGAACTATGTGAAGGCCGACCGTGAGCAGCAGAAGTACAACACGCTGATCAGCGCCGGTTTCTACATGCCCAAGGCCCTTGTCGCCAAGGTGGCTGAATACGGCAACACTGTGTCCAACGTGCGTGCCGTGGTGCTGCCCTTCTCGTCGGTCAACGACGAAGAGGCCGCCATCAACGATGCCGACTACCAGGCCTACTACAACGAGCACAAGGCCGAGTTCCGTGTGCGCGAGGAGATGCGCGACCTGGAGTTCATCACCTTCCCGGTGAACCCCACTACGCAGGACCTGGCCGACATACAGAACCAGGTTAACAAGACCTGGGACGAGTTCCAGACTGTGCCTGCCGACGAGGTGGCTTTCTTTGTGAACGCCGAGAGCGACCGCAGCTATGACTCGACCTACAAGCGTGCCAGCGAGTTCAAAGCCCCCTTCGACGAGCAGATTGCCGCCGCCAAGGAAGGCGACTTCCTGGCTCCCATGCTGATTGGCAACGAGTGGATGATGGCCAAGGTCATCAGCAGCGCCGTGCGTCCCGACTCGCTGCGCGCCTCCGTGGTGTACATACTCAACCAGAACGCCGGTGGCAACATCATGCGCAGCGACGCTCAGGCCAAGAGCCTTGCCGACAGTGTGCTGACGCTGCTCAACGGCAACAAGATGACCTTCGAGCAGGCCGTGGAGCAGTACAGCGACGACCCGCAGAAGGCTGAGACCAAGGGCGACATGAACTGGCAGCTCGACGGTGGCTACGGCTTCCTCAACGAGGAACTCGTAAACCGCGCCGTGGGCAGTTGCTTTATCTATGAGCACCCGCAGGGCGTCGGTTACTTCGTGGTGAAGGTTACCGACAAGACCCCCGCCGCCAAGAAGTACCGCGTGGCCCTCATCACCCGCGAGATTGCCGCCTCCAACGCCACCAACCGTGCTATCTATAACGAGGCCAACCGTTTCGCAGGCCAAAACCGCAACTACACCGACTTCAGCGCCGCCGCCCAGCAGGACAACATGCAGGTGCGCAGTGCCCGTGTGACCATGATGATGGACAACATGGCCGGTATCAAGAACGCCCGCAGCATAGTGCAGTGGGCCTTCAACGAGGACACCAAGATTGGCGACGTGGCCGACCAGGTGTACGAGTGCGACGGCATGTTCGTGGTTGTGGCCCTGAAGGATGTCTTCAAGAAAGGCTATGCCACTATGGAGCAGGTGCGTCCGATGATTGAGCAGCCCGTGCGCATCGAGAAGAAAGCCGAGGTGCTCATGGCCCGCGCCAGCGAAGCCGTCAAGGCCGCCCAGGATATCAACTCGATAGCCATGAAGCTCAACGCCGCCGTCGACACCATCGACAGCGTGTCGTTCAACGACTACTACCTCGACCGTTACGGCATGGAGCCCAAGGTGCAGGCCGCCATCGCCGCCAGCAAGGGCGGTATGGTGGGTCCCGTGAAGGGCGCCAGCGGCGTGTACATGGTGCAGGTGGACAGCAAAGCCCCCGCCGCAACCACCGACGAGATGGGCATGAAGATGCGCATGGAGCAGGGCTACCGCAGCAAGGCCCGCATGACCTCGCAGGTGCTCCGCGACAAGGCCAAGATAGAAGACCAGCGCAACAAGTTCTTCTAAGATAAGAGTAAAAGGTAACTGAGTGGCTGAGTGACTGAAAGGAAGAATAAATCCGGTTGCTCAGCCACTCAGTCGCTTAGTCACTCAAAGACTCGGTAAAAGACATGGGCATCAAGGACTGGTGGCTGAAGATTAAGAACTCGCAGGTAAGCGACGTCATCAAGCACAAGCATCGCTTTGTGGTGATGGACACCGACACCTTCAAGGAGAAATTCTCCTTCCAGTTGTCGGGCATCAACCTGTTCGTCACCGTGGGCATCACGATGATAGTTCTAATAGTGCTCACCACTGTGCTCATAGCCTTCACACCGCTGCGCGAATACATACCGGGCTACACGGACACCGAGATGATAGAGCAGACCTACGCCAACGCCAAGAAGATAGACTCGCTGGAGCGCGCCGTAGCCGACCAGGAGTGGGTGTTGGCCACGATGCAGGCACTTATGCGCGGCGAGCCCCTCGGGGCACAGGCCGACAGCCTATTGGCCGACAGCACGTCGAAGCTGGCCGTAGTGGCGGGTGCCTACCGCCGCTCGCGCGAGGACAGCCTGCTACGCCTTGAGGTGGAGAGCGAGGACAACCGCTACCAGGTGAAAAGTTCTGTCAGACAAGCGACAGGTGCAGCCACCACCGCCGATATGCAGCCCACGGTGACGCACCTCTTCTTCGCCCCTGTGAAAGGCAATATTGTGAAGCCTTACAGCAGCGCCATGCGGCACTATGGCGTGGATATAGCCGCCGCCAGCGAGAGCCCCGTCAACGCCGCCTACAGCGGCACGGTGATCTCGGCAGGCTTCACTGCCGAAGACGGACATGTGATAGCCCTGCAGCATCCCGCAGGAGTCATCACCATATACCGCAACAACAGCGCTCTGCTCAAGCATCAGGGCGACGCGGTGCGCGCCGGCGAACCCATAGCTTTTGTGGGCACCGGCACCACGACAGAGCTGGGGCCGCATCTGCATCTTGAGGTGTGGGTCAACGGCACGCCGGTAAATCCAGAAGATTATATTTCATTTTAACAGCCGACAGCATTGAAACGCATAGCGATATTAGGTTCCACCGGCTCGATAGGCACACAGGCGCTCAACGTCATCCGTCGTCACCGCGACCTATTCTGCGCCGAGGTGCTGTGTGCCGGCAGCAATGCCGACCTGCTGATAGCGCAGGCACGTGAGTTCGAGCCCAACGCCGTGGCCATTGCCGACGAGAGCCGCTACGGGCAGGTGCGCGACGCGCTGAACGACACCGACATCAAGGTGTATGCCGGCACCGACGCCATCGTAAGCCTCATGGAGATGGAGAGCATCGACATGGTGCTGGCGGCCATAGTGGGTGTGGCGGGACTGAGACCCACGCTGCACGCCATAGAGCACGGCAAGCCAATTGCCTTGGCCAACAAGGAAACCATGGTGGTGGCCGGAGCCATCGTCACCGAGGCAGCGCGACGCCACCGTGTGCCGATACTGCCCGTGGACAGCGAGCATTCGGCCATATTCCAATGCCTCGTGGGCGAGGTGAGTCCCGTGGACAAGATACTGCTCACCGCCAGTGGCGGCCCCTTCCGCGGCAAGACGCGCGAGGAACTGGCCACGGTGACGCTGGAGCAGGCCTTGAAGCACCCCAACTGGAGCATGGGGCGCAAAGTGACCATAGACAGCGCGACGCTGATGAACAAGGGCCTCGAAGTGATTGAGGCCAAATGGCTCTTCGGCGTCGACGCCAAAGACATAGAGGTGCATGTGCATCCGCAGTCGGTGGTTCACTCCATGGTGCAGTTCGCAGACGGCAGCGTGAAGGCCCAGCTCGGCATCCCAACCATGGAGACGCCCATACAATACGCCTTCAGTTTCCCCGAGCGCATAGAGAGCTTCCTGCCGCGCCTTGACCTCTTCAGCCAGCACACGCTGACCTTCGAGCGTCCCGACACAGAGACATTCCGTTGCCTCGCGCTTGCCTACAAGGCCATAGAACGGGGCGGCAACATGCCATGCGTTATGAACGCAGCCAACGAGGTGGCAGTGCAGCAGTTCCTCGATGGCCGGATAGGCTTCCTCGACATAGCCGACCGCGTGGAGCGCTCCATGCAGGAGGCGCATTACATAGCAAATCCAACATTAGACGACCTTATAGCAACAGACAAAACCGTTAGACAACAATGAACTGGTTAGCACTGATACTGAGCCTCACGCTGCTCGTTGCCACACATGAGCTGGGACACCTGCTGTTCGCCAAGCTGTTCCATACGCGCGTGCGCCGGTATTACATATTCTTCAACCCCTACTTCTCCATCATCAAGGCCAAGAAGTTCGGCGGCAAATGGCACTTCCTGTTCTTCAACAGCAAGACCCCCGACAGCTGGGACGAGAAGAACCTCGCCCCAGAAGACCAGGACAACACCCTGTGGGGACTCGGCTGGGTGCCGCTGGGGGGCTACTGCGACATTGCCGGCATGATTGACGAGACTAAGAGTGCCGATGACCTTGAGGCAGAACCCCAGCCGTGGGAGTACCGCACCAAGCCCGCATGGCAGCGCCTGCTCATCATCAGCGGCGGTGTGCTTGTAAACTTCATCTCCGCACTGCTCATCTATGGTATGATGTTCGCCCACTGGGGCAAGGACGAGCTGCCGCTGCGCGCCGCCACTTTGGGCTATGACTACCATGAAGTGATGCTCGACGAAGGCTTCCAGAACGGCGACATTATCTACGCCATAGACGGCAAGGACTGCTACGAGTTCACCGACGCCACCAGCGCCCTGCTGCTCGACAACCCGAAGAGTGTCACAGTGCTGCGAGGTGACTCGCTGGTGGATCTCACCATGAGCGGCCACCTGCTAGAGAACGTCAACAATATGGGCGCCAGGCAGCTGATGGGGTACCGCATACCCTTCGTGGTTCGCAACGTGGTCGACGGCGGCAATGCCGCAAAGGCAGGCCTGATGACCGGCGACAGCATAGTCAGCGTCAACGACAGCCTGCTCGCCAGCTTCACCGACATCACATCGTTGCTGGGCCAGCATGCCGACGACACTGTGAGCATAGGCTTCTACCGTAACGGCGAGCTTATGGCGTTGCCTGTGGCCGTCAATGACGCAGGCAAGATAGGCGTACAAGCCGAGACCAACATTGCGCGACTCTTCAGCGGCTACCGTCATGTGGACTACACCTTCTTCGCCGCCATACCGGCAGGCATCAGCCATGGCTGGGAGACCCTCAGCACCTACGTCTCCTCGCTCAAAGTGCTCTTCTCGCCCGGCGGCGCAAAGCAGCTTGGCGGCTTCAAGGCCATGGCCGACCTCTTCCCCGACCAATGGGTGTGGCAAGCCTTCTGGGAGCTCACCGCTCTGCTGGCACTGGTACTGGCCTTCATGAACATCATACCAATACCTGGCCTTGACGGCGGACATATCCTCTTCACCCTGTGGGAAATTGTCACACGCCGCAAACCCTCGGACAAATTCCTCACCGTGGCGCAGAACGTCGGCATGTTCCTCCTGCTGGCGCTGATGATCCTGGCCAACGGCAACGACATACTACGCTGGTTAGGCTTTATGTGATGAAGAAACTCGACTGGCTCATACTACGCTCATTCCTCGGCCCGTTGGCGCTGACTTTCACGCTATCGGTCTTCGTGTTGCTGATGCAGTTCGTGTGGAAGTACATCGACGACATGGTTGGCAAGGGCCTCGACTTCGGCGTCATCGCCGAACTGCTGCTCTATGCTTCCGCCACCTTTGTGCCAATGGCGCTACCTATAGCGATACTCTTCGCCTCAATCATGACCATGGGCAACTTCGGCGAGAAGTACGAACTGGTGGCCATGAAAGCCGGCGGCGTCAGCGTCAGCCGAGTCATGCTGCCCATGACCGTCGTGGTGCTACTGCTCACAGGCGTGGCTTTCTACTTCGCCAATAACGTGATGCCCGAAGCCATGGTCAGCTACCGCAAGACCCTTTACGACGTCACGCGCAAGAAGCCCGCCATCAACATACGCCCCGGCGAATACTACAAAGACATCGAGGGCTACGTGATACGCATCGGCAGCAAGTCACCCGACGGCCGAACCCTTGAAGACGTGGTCATCTACGACCACACCAAAGGCAACTGCGAGACCGCCGTCATCGTGGCCAAGCGAGGCACCATGCAATCCACCATCGACAACCGCTACCTCATCTTCTCGCTCGACGATGGCTACACCTACACCGAATCCACCACCGGCACCAATCTTAGCTCGCGCCCCATGACATCGCTGCATTTCAGCCACCAGACCATCTCCTTCGACATCTCCTCCTTTGCCTATAACAAGAGCGCCGAAGACCTCTTCAAGGGCAGTTATCAGACACTCAATGTAGCGGAGCTGGGCATAGCCATCGACTCGCTGATGCGCATCCAGGAGCAACGCCACGAAGCCTACCGCCGCGATGCGGAAATCAACCTTCGCACCTGGCATCGCTATCTGGCCAGGAGCCAGAAAGAACGACCCGCCGAGATCATCGACCTACGGACATGCATCGACACCCTAGACGCAGAGACCCGCACGAAAATAATAGCACGCGCACGCTATGTAGCCAACACAGCACGCACCGACAGCCACAATTATGGCGAGATGCTCTATTCCGAACGCGAATACACCAACCGACACGAGATTGAGCGCCAGCGCAAATTCACCCTCTCCATAGCCTGCCTGCTGCTCTTCCTCATCGGCGCCCCCTTCGGCTCCATAGTGCGCAAAGGAGGCCTTGGACTGCCGCTGGTGGCATCGGTGGGCTTCTTCGTGCTCTACTACGTCGTGGGCATGATTGCCGAGAAGTCGGTGCGCGAATCCGTCATGGGTCCAGAAGGCATGTGGGTATCATCCTTCGTCATGCTGCCCATAGGCCTATTCCTCACCCTCCAGGCCACCACCGACTCGTCGCTCTTCGACGGCGCGACATGGAAGAAACAATTCAGGCGAATCTTCAAGCCAAAGCATATATGAAAGAGATACATGATTTCCGCATAGCGGAGCGACAGCAGCTGGGCGACCAGTACTTCCGCCTGGTGCTTAAGCACGACAGCACGTTGCAGCCCGTCCTCCCGGGTCAGTTCGTCGAGGTGCTCGTCGAGGGCTCGCGCGACGTCATGCTGCGCCGCCCCATATCGGTGCACGACGTCAGCGACAGCACGCTGACCCTCCTCATCCAGATTGTCGGCAACGGCACACGCCGTCTCGCCGAGCTCGCCGTCGGCGACCGCCTCAACGTCGTCTACCCCCTCGGTCACGGCTTCACCACCGCCATTCCCTCGGGCAGCAAAGCCCTCCTCGTGGGCGGCGGCGCAGGCACAGCGCCACTGCTGCACCTCAGCAAGGTACTCAAGGCACAAGGCATAGATTGCACCATACTCCTCGGCGGCCGCACCGCCAGCCTCATCCCCGTGCAGGACGACTTCCGCCCCTACGGCGACCTGCTCCTGGCCACCGACGACGGCTCCCTCGGCCACCACGGCATCGTCACCACGCACCCAGCCTTTGCCAACGCCTACGACATGATATACACCTGCGGCCCCACGCCCATGATGAAGGCCGTGGCCCGCAGTGCCGCCCAGCGCGGCATACGCTGCGAGGTGAGCCTCGAGAACATGATGGCCTGCGGCGTAGGCGCCTGTCTCTGCTGCGTCACCGACACCGACCAGGGCCACCGCTGCGTCTGCAAGGACGGCCCCGTGTTCGACATAAGTACAATGCATAAATGGTTCGAGCAATGTTAGCAGTCAAAGTCCATAACCTCACGCTGAAGAACCCCGTGATGACCGCCAGCGGCACCTTCGGCTACGGCGAAGAGTTCGCCGACTTCATAGACCTCAACCGCCTCGGCGGCTTCATCGTCAAGGGCACCACCGGCACCCACCGCGAGGGCAACCCCTACCCCCGCATGGTGGAGACCCCCTCGGGCATGCTCAACTCCGTGGGCCTCCAGAACGGCGGCGTGGAGAAGTTCTGCACAGAGGTTTATCCGCGCATCAAGCACCTCGACACCAACATCATAGTCAACGTAAGCGGCTCCTCCATCGAAGAGTACTGCGACGTAGCCTCGCAGATCGACGCCCTCGACCGCATCCCCGCCATCGAGCTCAACATCAGCTGCCCCAACGTCAAGTGCGGCGGCATGGGCTTCGGCACCAGCCCCGACATGGCAGCCCAGGTCGTCTCCGCCGTGCGCAAGGTGTACCACAAGACACTGATAGTAAAGCTCTCGCCCAACGTCACCAACATCGCCGAGATTGCCAAGGCTGTCGAAGGCGCCGGTGCCGACAGCGTGAGCCTCATCAACACCCTGCTGGGCATGGCCATCGACATCGAGCGCCGCCGCCCCTACATGGCCAACGTCACCGGCGGCCTCAGCGGCCCCGCCGTCAAGCCCGTGGCCGTGCGCATGGTGTGGCAGGTGGCCCATGCCGTCAAGATTCCCGTCGTGGGCCTGGGCGGTATCTGCACCGCCGAGGACGCCATAGAGTTCCTCATGGCCGGTGCCACAGCCATCGAGGTTGGCACCGCCAACTTCATCGACCCCACCGTCACCGTCAAGATCATCGACGGCATGGAGGCCTGGTGCCAGCGCCACGGCGTCAACGACATCAATGAGATTATCGGCATAATATGATACTCATAGCCGACAGCGGCAGCACCAAGACCACCTGGATGGAGGTGGAGACCGGCAAAACGGTACTCACCGAAGGCCTCAACCCCCACTTCACCAGCGACGAGTCTTTCCTCGCCGCTTGCTCGGCTGTACGCCAAAAGTATTCAATTCTCAATTCTCAATTCTCAATTTTCTTCTATGGTGCCGGCTGCGGCAACGCCACGCAGCGCGGGCGCGTGACCGTACTGCTCGCCAAAGCCTTCGGAACAAACGACATACATGTAGAGACAGACATGCTGGGCGCCTGCCGCGCCGCCTGCGGCCACGAGGCCGGCCTCGTGGGCATCCTCGGAACCGGCAGCAACGCCTGCTACTACGACGGCCGCGACATCACCCTACAGGCCGTCAGCACCGGCTATATCCTCGGCGACCATGGCTCGGCCAACCACGTGGGCCGCAGGATGCTGCAAGACTACCTGACGAGAAAAATGCCGAGAAACCTAATCAGCAAGTTACATGAGGCTTATCCCTTGACTAAGGATGAATTCATGGAGGCTGTCTACCACCAGCCCAATGCCAACCGTTTCCTGGCATCGCTGGCAAAATTCGCGGTGGAACACATAGCGGACGACTATTGCTCATCTGAAATACTTGTCAGCCTTTACGAGTGGTACAGCTACCAACTGGAGGACTTGCAGAAGCTGTCCCACTGCGATAGGTTGAGTCTTGTGGGAGGTTTTGCCGCGCACATCAGACCTTTGCTCGACATCGTCGCCAAAGACAAAGGCCTCGAAATCATAAGCGTCGCCGCCGACCCCATCGATGGCCTCCGCAGCTTTCACCGCAGTTAATATCCCATAGGTGTTTTATTTCTACGGCACCCCTACGGTGCCTCTCCGTAACCGCTCCGACTGTTCTACTGTTGTTTACCGGTTGTTCTACGGTTTTAATCCGTTAAACAACCGTAGAACAACCGTTATTTATACGGAGCAATGACGGGGAGGATTGGGCGGGGAGCCGGTTTCATTTCGAGTTTTTTTGCACCCGGAATACAATAAAGAACACAATATCGCGTTTAAATTGTCCAATAACTATAAAAAGAGAAACTAAAATGGATTTATCTAACATTCTCGTGATTGCCGGTAAGCCGGATTTGAGTGAACTGGTGTCGCAGACCAAGGGCGGCGCTGTAGTGAAGAACCTCGTTACAGGACAGAAATACCCTGTGTTCAAGAACGACAGAATCAGCTCGCTGGGCGAGATACGTCTCTTCACGGAGACCGACGAGCGCCCGCTGGAGGAGGTGATGCAGTCCATCCACAAGGTGCTGGAGGGCAAGCCGACCCCCTTCGAGCCCAAGAAGGCCGAGGGCAAGGAGCTCTTCGCACTGCTGGAGAAGGCGCTGCCCGACTACGACCGCGAGCGCGTGCATACCTCCGATGCCAAGAAGCTCTTCGCCTGGTACAACGTGCTGCTGGGCGCCGAGAAGATTACCTTCGACGAGCCCGAGGCCGCCGAAGAGAAAGCAGAATAACCAACACCTAAATACAAAGCTATGAAAAAGATACTTGTGGCGCTGTGCGCTGTGGCACTTGTGGGCTTTACGGCCTGCAAGAAAGACAAGGTAGCCCCCGACGAGCCCACCTATCAGGGCAGCGGCAACCAGGGCGGACAAGGCGGCCAGAACGACCCGCCGCAAACGGGTTGGGCTGATAAACCGGGTGTCTATAGTCCCTCGGCCAAGATTGACTCGGTGCTGGAAGAGGGCATCCTGACCGAGACGTGGACCTGGGAAAACGATTTGCTGACAGCCGTCAGCGACGCCAACGGCAATGAGAAGGTGCGCTTCACGCACGACAACCAGGGCCGCGTGAAGACCATGACTGTCAACAGCGAAAGCATGGCGAGCGGCACGGTGAACGTGAACTACAACGGCGACAAGATTAGCAGTCTGTCGCTGATGAACGGCACCGAAGAGATGCTTAGCGCCACATTGAGCTACAGCGGTGACAAGATTAGCGGCGGAGAGCTCGACGTGAGCGACAACATGATACTGGAGCTCTTCAACACCATGGTAGCACAGTTTCTCGGCGGTTCCGACGCAGAGGATATGGTGACTGGCATAGACGAGGTGATGGGTAGCGTCAGCTTCAACTGGAACGGCGACAATGTGAGCGAATCCTTCCTAAGTATCAGCGCCCGTCTTAAGACCACGCTGGGCAAAATCGTGGAGATGATACCCGACATGAGTGTCTTTGGCAGTTACGGCACAGTCATACAAGACCTCGCCAGCATATACCCCGACAGGGAAGTCTACATCAAAGCCTCGATGAAAGACACCGCCAACTACTCCTACAACAGCAACATCAAGAACCCCATGCGCCGCAACCTCGGCGCTGCCATCAGCCTTGACGGCTACATGCCGAGCTTCGAGGTGATAACGATGACACAAGACCCGCTGGCACACGAGCAGCACAACAGTTCGGCCAACGCCGAAATCCTCATACAGCTCTATGGCAACAATCCGACGAGTGTCTATGAGCAGTCGCTGCCGCTGGCCTCCGACGAGACAAGCTACACCTACACCTCAACGCGTGCCGACGGCTATCCCGAGACCGTCGACGACGGCGCAAGCATCAAGACATACATATACCAAGCAAAATAGCAATGACCTACACTGAGAAAGACAAGAAATACAAGCGCTATACTGTAACCTCGGCGCTGCCATACGCCAACGGCCCCGTGCATATCGGCCACCTGGCGGGCGTCTATGTGCCCGCCGACGTCTATGTGCGCTACCTGCGCGCACAGGGCGAGGAGGTGATGTTCATAGGCGGCAGCGACGAGCACGGCGTGCCCATCACCATCAAAGCCCGCAAGGAGGGCGTCACGCCGCAGGACATCGTCGACCGATACCACAAGATTATCAAGGACAGCTTCGCCGAGTTGGGCATCTCGTTCGACATCTACAGCCGCACCAGCAGCAAGGAGCACCACGAGACCGCAGCAGCCTACTTCAAGAAGCTCTATGACGAGGGCAAGTTTGTGGAGAAAGTGTCGCAGCAGTACTACGACGAGGAGGCGGGTTGTTTCTTGGCCGACCGCTACATCACGGGCACCTGCCCCCACTGCGGCAACGAGCGCGCCTACGGCGACCAGTGCGAAGCCTGCGGTACGTCGCTGAATGCCACCGACCTCATCAACCCCAAGAGCGCCCTCAGCGGCTCGAAACCCGTGCTGAAGGAAACCAAGCACTGGTTCCTCCCGCTGGACCAGGACGAGCCGTGGCTGCGCGAATGGATACTGGAGAGCCACAAAGGCGACTGGAAGACCAACGTCTACGGCCAGTGCAAGTCGTGGATTGACGCCGGATTGCAGCCCCGCGCCGTCACACGCGACCTCGACTGGGGCGTGAAGGTGCCCCTCGAAGGTGCCGACGGCAAGGTGCTTTACGTGTGGTTCGACGCCCCCATAGGCTACATCAGCTTCACCAAGCAGCTCAAAGGCGCCGACTGGGAGAAGTGGTGGAAAGACCAGGACACCAAGCTGGTGCACTTCATCGGCAAGGACAACATAGTGTTCCACTGCATCATCTTCCCCTCGATGCTGCACGCCGACGGCAGCTACATCCTGCCCGCCAACGTGCCGGCCAACGAGTTCCTCAACCTCGAGGGTGACAAGATTTCGACCTCAAGGAACTGGGCAGTGTGGCTGCACGAGTACCTGCAGGAGTTCCCCGGCAAGCAGGACGTGCTGCGCTACACGCTGTGCAGCAATGCGCCCGAGACCAAGGACAACGACTTCACCTGGAAAGACTTCCAGCTGAAGAACAACAGCGAGCTGGTGGCCATACTTGGCAACTTCGTCAACCGTACATTGGTGCTGACGCACAAGTTCTACGGTGGGCGCGTGCCCGCGCTAGGCAATACCAATGCTCAAGACGAGGAGGTTATCCGTGAGATGGCGACATTCCCAGAGCGCATAGGCCGTAGCATAGAGACCTACCGCTTCCGCGAAGCTTTGGCCGAGATGATGAACCTGGCACGTCTGGGCAACAAATACCTGACCGACACCGAGCCCTGGAAACTCATCAAGAGCGACCCCGAGCGCACCGCCACGGTGATGAACCTATCGCTGCAGATATGCGCCAACCTGGCAGTACTCTGCGCTCCCTTCCTGCCCTTCACGGCCGACAAGATGCACCGCATCATGAACCTGCAGGCCCTTGGCTGGAAAGACGCCGGCCGCGCCGATATCCTGATGGAAGGCCATCAGATAGACCAGCCCGAGCTGCTCTTCGAGCAGATAAGCGACGAGACCATACAGGCACAGGTGGACAAGCTGCAGGCCACCAAGGCGCAGAACGAGCTCAACGCATGGAAGCCCGCCGAGGTAAAGGCTCCTGTGACTATCGACGACTTCGGCAAGATGGACATACGCGTGGGTACCATGTTGGAATGCCAGAAGGTGCCAAAGGCCGACAAGCTGCTGCAGTTCAAGATAGAGGATGGTATGGGCACACGCACCATCGTCAGCGGCATTGCCAAGTTCTATCCTGACCCACAGGCACTGGTAGGCAAGCAAGTTTGCTTCATCGCCAACTTCCCACCGCGCAAACTGAAGGGCGTGGAGAGCCAAGGAATGATACTCAGTGCCGAAGACAAAGACGGTCGCCTGGTACTGCTAACACCCTCAGACATAGTCACTCCCGGCTGCTCGGTAGGTTGAGTCGGGAAAAATAGGTGAAGGTTTCGGAAATTCCCTTTTGGAAAGGTTGTACTTTTGCAGCAGAAAAAGAACGCGACCGAAGTGGAGCGAAATTTTCTTAAAGAAAACGAAACCAAAAAAGAAAGGAGTAACATCATGAAAACCGCAAAAGCAATAATCCTCGCAGTGACGGCCCTGGCGTTGGCCATGCCCGTGGTGGCACAACCCTCGCGCAGCGGCGGTGGCGGCGGTGCCAGCCGCAGCAGTGCCCCGAGCCGCAGTGGTTCGAGCTACAGCGCACCCTCGCGTAGCAGTGCATCCAGTGCCCCTTCGCGTAACTACAGCGCACCGAGCTCAAGCAGTCGTAGCAACTACTCGGCACCGAGCCGCAACAGCAATAGCAGCACCCCCAGCCGCAGCTACAGTGCTCCGAGCCACAGCAGCAACGCAAGTGCCTCCAGCCGCAGTGGCAGCAGCGCCTCGAGCCGCAACGTAGGTACCCCCTCACGCAGCGGTGCGGTAGCCCCCACGCGTAGCGGTATGGGCCGTCCGGCCTCCACGATAGGTGCCAAACCCGCCGGCACCACCGGAGCCCCCAGCGGCAACGGTGCCAACCCCTCGCGAGTGGCCTCTCCCGCCGGTGGCGGACACCATCACGACTATGCACGTCCCGGCCGTCCGGGTGGCTATATGCCTCCGGCAGCACGTCCGATACATCCGGCCCCCTACTTCCACCACCCGTGGCATCACCACTATGTGCACTGCCATCCCATCTACTGGGATCCGCTACCCCCCCGCCACTGGTACTGGCCCGGTTTTTGGGTGTACTGCAACAGCTACTGGTATGACTACCATGTGACCGACGTGGTTGTGGTGCGCGAGTACGTGAAAGACACCTACAAGGTCGACATAGTGACCTACGGCATCAGCGGCGACATAATGTACGCCATAGTCAAGGACGGTGGCGACACCTACCTGCAGGTCTACGACAAGGATGACCACCTGCTGGCCGAGCAGAAGATTAACAAGAAGTACTGCAACATGGTCATCGATGCCGAGAACGGCGGCTGCTGGATCAGCAAGAAAGGCGACAAAGACCCGTTGCTCTTCATCTGGGCCGATGGCAAACTGCTGATATACGAAGAAGACTAAATGAAAGGTACATACACCTACGAATACCCCCGCCCGATGCTTACGGCCGACTGTGTAGTCGTCCGCCATCGGGCGGAGGTGCTTTTGGTGAGGCGCGGCAACGAGCCGTACAAGGGGTTCTGGGCGCTGCCCGGCGGCTTCATGGAGATGGACGAAACCATAGAGCACTGCGCCGTACGCGAGCTGCAGGAGGAGACGGACCTAACTGTGGGTGAAGAAAGTCTAAAGCTGATAGGCGTATACAGCGCTCCGGGACGCGACCCTCGCGGACGCACGGTGACGGCGGCCTACCGGATTGACATCAGCGACGATGTAAAAGCAGCAGCCGGCGACGATGCCACCGAGGTGCGGTGGTGGCCATTGGAGGCTCTGCCACCGCTGGCTTTCGACCACGACGAGATAATTACCGCAGCCAAAAGGGTTTAAGGCTGCGGTAATTTTTTTTATTTGCCTCAATAATATAAAAGGCGCTTCGCCGTTATAAAAAGTATGGATCCGGACAAGGCAAAACAGTCAGGCAATTTTGTTTTGGTACTCATAGCCATAGTGCTGGGGGTGCTGATTGGCTTGATGTTTGCATCGCACGACAAGCGCCAATCGGAAGGAGCGCTGGAGAAGAAAGTGAGCGAGGTGATGAAGCTGGTAGAGAGCGAATATGTCGACGAAATGAATGCCGACTCGGTGAGCGAGCGCATACTGGCGGCAATACTCAGCGAACTGGACCCTCACAGCACCTACCTGTCGGCCCGTGAGACTGAACGCACCGACGAGATGATGCGCGGCAACTTCGAAGGAGTTGGCATCGTGTTGCACTACGAAGGCGATACCGCCTACGTGGGACAGGTGCTTGCTGACGGTCCTTCGGCCAATGTGGGGCTGATGCCGGGCGACATGATTGTGACCGTTGACGGCGACACCGTGAGCGGAGTGGGCATGGCCCGCGACAGCGTAGTGGCGCGCCTGCGTGGCCCTCGCGGTACAAAGGTGGAGTTGCATGTGCAGCGTTTGGATAAAGAGTATGCATACAAGATACGCCGCGGTGTTGTGAGGCATGAGACAGTGACCTGCGCCACGATGCTTAACAACACCACAGGCTACATACTGCTATCGTCGTTCTCATCGACGAGCTATGATGAGTTCCACAACGCCCTCGTGACACTGAAGAACAAGGGGATGAAGAAACTCGTGTTAGACCTGCGCGGCAACGGCGGCGGCTCGCTGACGAGTGCCGTAGGCATAGCAGGAGAGCTACTTCCTGCCGGAAGTCTGATAGTGTACACCCAAGGGGCCCACAGCCACCGGCGCGACGTGAAGGCGCCACGCGGCGGTCTCTTCACCAAAGGCTTAGTGGTGGTGATGGTTGACGAGAACTCGGCCTCGGCGAGCGAGGTGGTCAGCGGTGCACTGCAGGATAACGACCGCGCCACAATAGTGGGACGCCGCACCTTCGGCAAAGGTTTGGTGCAGACAGACTTCTCATTGAGCGACGGCTCGTCGGTGCTGCTTACAACGGCTCGCTACTACACCCCCTCGGGACGTTCGATACAAAGACCCTATACCAGCGGCACAGACGAATACTACCGCTCGTACCTCGAACAGTTATTGGATGAGTCTTACGCTGACAGCATGACAGTGCACATAAACGACTCGACACCCTACTACACCAACAGCGGCCGTGTGGTGTACGGAGGTGGCGGCATTGTGCCAGACAGGCTGTTGGCCTACCACAAAGACGAGTCTTTCGTATACTACAACGCACTGGCGAACAAAGGCCTGATAAACAAGGTGGCCTTCCACTATGTGCAACATCACGCCGCCGAGCTAATGAAACTATATCCCGACGCCAAGAGTTTCGGAAAAGGGTTCAAGGTTAGCGAATCCTTGCTTGAGGAGCTCATCAGAGAAGGCGAGAGCAAAGGCGTGGAGCGGAACAACAAGAGCATTGCAACACAGCGACCGCTGATGATGGCCATGCTTAAAGCATACATAGGTCTGGCACTGTTTGGCAACGACGCCTTCTACGACGCCTACCTGCCGATGGACGACGACCTGAGAGAAGTTATAAACATGAAATTATGAGAAAGCTATTGACTATACTGGCAGTATTGCTGCCGCTGACAGGAATAACGGCGCAGAAGAGCACACTTAACTGCACGTTCACCGGCATAAGTGACGGCACCAAGGTACTTGTATGCGAGCCGCAGGGCAACCGGCTGGTACCCACCGACACATTGGCACTGGACAAAAAAGGGCATGTAAAAATAGAGCGCTACAGCACCGACGGTGGCGCACAGTTCTTCGCGCTGGCGCTAACGCGCGCACAGAGTCCTCTGCTGCACGTGATATTGTTGCCTAAGGAGAAGGTGACCATGGACATCAACTACAACGAGGCCCTCAATGTGATGCAGATAACCAAGGTGAGGGGTTCCGAAAACATGGAGATGTACCGTCGTTACACAGACATTATGGCAGGCATTGCAGCAGACCCGAGTCTGCAGAACTCCATGCCCGATGCCATGGAGGCCCTGATACGCAACAATAGCCGCCAGCTGATGAGTGCTTTCCTGGTGACCTACTTCGAGAGTGCCTTCGACGAATACTATGACCTGTACAAGACCGTACGCGACAGCACCATAGCCAACTACGGCAACAACGACTTCGTGAAACATGTGGACTCCAAGGTGCGGTCGGTGATTGCCAACGGCACCGAGGCTCCCGACATTGTGATGGCCGACCGCGACGGCCAGTTGCGCCGCCTGAGCGACCTGCGTGGCAAGGTGGTGCTGATAGACTTCTGGGCATCGTGGTGCCGCCCCTGCAGGGCCGAGAACCCCAATGTGGTGCGCCTCTACCACCGTTTCCACGACAAGGGCTTCGAAGTGTTCAGCGTGTCGCTCGACAACAACCGCGAAGCATGGCTCAAAGCCATAGATGCCGACGGACTGGTATGGCCTAACCACGTGAGCGACCTGCGTGGCTGGAGCTCGGCAGGCGGACGCCTATACGGCATCAGCTCAATACCGGCCACAGTACTTGTGGACCGCGACGGCAAAGTGTTGGCACGCAACCTGCGCGGACCTCAGTTGGAACAGAAATTAATCGAAATATTCGGACAATGATAACAACAACACAGATAGAGATGGCCTTGGGCCATGTGAACGACCCCGACCTCGGACGCAGCCTGACAGAGTTGGGAATGATAGAAAACATCAAGGTCGAGGGTAAGAAAGTGAGCTTCGACCTTGTGCTCACCACCCCTGCCTGCCCCATGAAGAAAAAGATGAGCGACGATTGCATCAACGCCATCCATGAGATGGTGGACCGTGAGGCCGAGGTGGAAATAAACCTCACCAGCCGTCCGCAGCCCGACCCTAAAGAGGAGTTCAAAGAAGTCTTCAAGAACATACATAACACCATCGTGGTGGCCTCTGGCAAGGGCGGCGTGGGCAAGAGCACCGTGGCCGTCAATCTGGCCATATCGCTGGCAAAAACGGGCGCTAAAGTAGGCCTCGTCGACGCCGACATCTACGGTCCCTCCATCCCCATCATGCTGGGCGTGGAAGGCGAAGAGATCTACGGCCACCGTGTGGGCGACAAGACCTACATGCTGCCGATAGAGAAATATGGCATCAAGCTGATGAGTGTGGGCTTCTTTGTGGATGCCAACAAAGCACTGGCTTGGCGCGGCCCGATGGCCAGCGGCGCCTTGAAGCAACTGCTCGGCGAGACCTGGTGGGACGAGATAGACTACCTGGTGGTCGACATGCCCCCGGGAACGGGCGATATACAGCTCACTCTGGCACAGAGCATCCCCGTCAGCGGTGCCATCATCGTCAGCACCCCACAGCAGGTGGCGCTGGCCGACGTTATACGCGGCGTAGAGCTCTTCCGCAACGAAGCCGTCAACATACCGGTACTGGGCTTCGTGGAGAACATGGCCTACTTCACCCCCGCCGAGCTGCCGCAGAACAAGTACTATATCTTCGGCCACGGCGGCTGCCGCAAGCTGGCCGAGGAGATGAACATCCCGCTGCTGGGCGAGATACCGCTGGTACAGAGCATTGCCGAAAGCGGCGACAACGGCAAGCCCGCTGCCCTCTTCACGCCCGACAAGACGGAAGACCCCGTGCGCGACGCCTTCGACGCACTGGCGCAGAATACCATCAAAGAGATTTGCAAACTTAATATCAAATAAGCCATGACCGATCAAGAGAAACCGGCCGTCGAGCAAAAAGTAAAGAACGCTCTGGCACAGATACGCCCCTACCTGCAACAGGACGGCGGCGATGTGGAATATGTCGACATGACCGCCGAAGGCGTCGTCATAGTGCGCCTGAAAGGCCACTGCGGCAGTTGCCCGCACGCCATGCAGACCCTCAAGCAGGGTATCGAGCAGGCGCTGAAGCGCGTCATCCCCGAAGTAAAATCAGTGGAAAAGATATGATATACACAAAGACAGGCGACAAAGGCACCACCTCGCTCGTGGGCGGCACGCGCGTGCGCAAAGACGATATGCGCGTGGAGGCCTATGGCACCGTCGACGAGCTCAACTCGCACATAGGCCTGCTGGCCGAAATGCTGCGCACAAAGCATGAATCTCACTATGCAGAGCTCAAGGTAATACAAAACAAGCTGTTTGACATACAGACCCTTCTGGCTACCGAGGACGCCGACATCTACGCCCGTCTGCCACAGTTGGGAGACAAAGAGGTGGAGACCCTTGAGCGCCAGATTGATGCCATCACCTCACACTTGCCACAATTGCACAGCTTCGTAATCGCAGGCGGCAACGCAGCAGGCGCCCAAGCGCACGTTTGCCGCACCGTCTGTCGCCGTGCCGAACGCCGCGTGGTGACTCTCTCACTGCACACCGATATTGACGACACTATCATGCGTTATCTGAACCGCCTTTCCGACTACCTGTTTGTGTTGGCGCGCCTCGCCGTGGTGGCCGACGGAATGGCAGAAGATTTGTATACCAACTGATTGTAAAAAATATTTGTCAGTATTGGAAAAAGATGTACTTTTGCAAAAATTTTTGAGTAACAGAGTATGTATTGGACACTTGAATTAGCATCGAAACTGGAGGACGCACCCTGGCCCGCCACTAAAGAAGAACTTATTGACTATGCACAACGTACGGGCGCCCCTATGGAGGTTATAGAGAACCTGCAAGAGATTGAAGATGAGGGAGACCAGTATGAAAGCATAGAGGATATCTGGCCCGACTACCCCACCAAGGAGGACTTTTTCTTTGAGGAAGACGAGTACTAATGAAGAGACGGTTCGCGCTACAAGACCGCGAACCATATCTATCGTCGGCTCCGGAAACGTAGCCACCCACCTCGCCATAGCTCTTCACAACGCCGGCTGCAAAGTGCGGCAGGTACTTTCGCGCTCCTACGATCATGCGCAGCGTCTGGCCATGCGCGTCGACGCCATCCCCATCAACGACCCTAAACGATTAGACGAGGACATAGACGTGTGCCTGCTCTGTGTGGGCGACGATTCGCTCTACGACCTGGCCCTCGACCTGCGCCTTCGCAGCTCCATCGTCATACACACTTCCGGCACCACGCCGGCTTCCATTCTCAAACATATCTCGCCACGCTACGGCGTGGTGTGGTCGCCACAAACCTTTGTGCGCGACATCGCCATGGACTACAGCCGTCTGCCGCTGTGCATAGAAGGCAGCGACGCCGATGTAGAGGCTGAGATTGAAAGCCTGATGCGCCTCGTCAGTCCCTGCATCCACCACCTCGACGGCGAACAGCGGCTCCACGCCCACCTCGCCGCCGTGATGGTCAGCAACTTCGTCTGCGCCATCAACGCCACCGCACAGAACTACATGCAGAGCCACAACCTCGACTTCGAGATGCTGCGGCCGCTCGCCGAGCAGACACTCCGCAAGTGGGACTACGGCAATCTATGGACCCAGATGACAGGGCCCGCCGCACGCCGCGACGAAAAGACCATAGCGACACAGCGCAAGTTGCTAGCCGACAAGCCGGAGCTGTTACGTCTCTACGACCTGATGACTGAGATAATACAGGCTAAATGACATTCATCGACACCCATTGTCACCTCTACGACGAGGCCTTCGACGCCGACCGCCCACAGGCGGTGCAACGCGCTTTAGACGCCGGTGTGACAACCATGCTGCTGCCCGACATAGACAGCACGTCGACAGAACGTCTCGATACTCTTTACAACCTATATCCCAATCATTTCCACCGCATGGCTGGCCTTCATCCGACCTCGGTGAAGGAGGACTTCGAGCTGGAACTTGCCCATGTGCGCAAGCGCCTCGAAACCGAGCGGTTCGTAGCCGTGGGCGAAATTGGCATGGACCTCTACTGGGACCGTACCTTCGAGGAGCAGCAGCGCGAAGTGCTTCGCCGCCAGATGCGTTGGGCCGAGGAGTTTGGCCTGCCGGTGGCACTGCACATCCGCAAAGCACACAACGAGGTCTTCGGGCTGCTACGCGACCTCAACCGCAGCACCTACCGCGGCGTGATGCACTGCTTTGGCGGCAGCCTGCAAGAAGCCCAACGCGCTGTCGAGATGGGCTTTATGCTTGGCATCGGCGGTGTCGTCACCTTCAAGAACGCCACCATGGCCGAAGTGGCCAAAACCATGCCGCTCGACCGGCTGCTGCTTGAGACCGACGCCCCATACCTGAGCCCCGTTCCGCATCGCGGCGAGCGTAACGAAAGCAGCTATATCCCCCTGATAGCACAGAAGATAGCCGACCTGCGCGGCATCAGCATCGAGGCCGTCGCCGAGCAGACCTCAGCCAACGCACGCATGCTTTTCAGCCTTTAATTATTGCCGCCCGGCAGCCCCCTCTACGTATCCGGGCCGTATCCTCTCCGTCCCCTCTCCGACAAAAACCGTTAAACAACCGTAGAACAGTCGGAGCGACTACGGAGCGGGTACGGAGCGACTACCTACAAACGGCATGTTATCAGCCGCTTGAGCCCGGCACAATAATATTTAATCATCTACGTTATTGGTTTAGAGATACAAAACGCCGCAAAAATGCATATAGCAATAGTTAAAGACGCCGTGTTACCCACCAAGCTGTACGGCGGTACTGAACGGGTAGTTTACTCGCTGGGGCGGGCCTTGAGCCGTCTCGGCCACGAGGTGACGTTCCTCTGCCGCGCCGGTTCCGAAGCCTCGTTTGCACACATACAGCCCATCGACCCCTCGCGCAGCATAGCGTCACAAATACCTGCCAGCGTGGACATTGTACATTTCAATGACGCGGTGCCCGAGGACATCGGCGAGAAGCCCTACATAGTGACCATCAACGGCAACCTCGGCGACGGTGCCTCGGCTCCAGCGATGGCGGTGTTCGTGTCGCGTAACCATGCACAAAGGCACGGCTCCGACCACTTTGTGTACAACGGTCTCGACTGGGACGACTACCCCAAGGCCGACCTCACGTTGCCGCGCGACAGCTACCACTTCCTAGGCAAGGCGGCATGGAGGGTCAAGAATGTGCGCGGCGCCATACGCATCATCCGCCAGGTACCTGGGGCACAGCTGCATGTGCTCGGCGGCACACGTCTGAACTTCAAGATGGGCTTCCGCTTCACGCCGAGCCCCCGCATACACTTCCACGGCATGGTGGACAACGACGCCAAACAGCACTTTATCAGCCACTCCAAGGGGTTGGTGTTCCCCGTGCTGTGGGACGAGCCGTTCGGCCTCTGCCTCACCGAGTCGCTCTACTATGGTGCCCCCGTGTTCGGTACGCGGAGGGGCTCGCTGCCCGAGATTGTGACGCCCGAGGTGGGCTTCCTCTCCAACGACGAGGACGAGCTGGCGCGCCACATCGCCGAGGGACACGACTATTCGCCGAAACTCTGCCACGACTATGCCAACGATCTCTTTGGCGCCATGCCTATGGCAAACGCATACCTTGACGTGTATCAATCCGTCCTCGACGGCCAACGATGGTGATATGGCAGACGTCGAGCGACATCCCCTGCAGCCTTTCCTGCCGCCAAACGCGCGACTGCTGATGCTAGGCAGCTTTCCGCCGCCGCGCAAGCGCTGGTGTATGGATTTCTTCTACCCCAACCGCACCAATATGATGTGGGAAATCTTCGGGCTGGTGTTCTTTGGCGACAGCCAGCGGCTGGTGGACGCCGAGCATAAGACGTTCCGCATGGAGGATATCAAGGCCTTGCTGGAAGAGCGAGGGATAGCCATCTACGACACCGCCAGTGCCGTGCGGCGCCTCAGCGGCAACGCCTCCGACAAAGACCTGGAGGTGGTTGAGAAGACCGACATCCCTGCCCTGCTGGCGCAGATACCGCAGTGCCACGATATCGTTTGCACCGGCCAGAAAAGCTTCTCGGTCCTAACCGACGACTACGGCGTACCCGTCCCCGTCATGGGCACCTACAACGACTTTACCATCGCCGGCCGCCCGATGCGTCTGTGGCGCATGCCCTCCTCCTCCCGCGCCTACCCCATGAAACTGGACGAGAAGGCCAAATACTACCGCGAAATGATGATAAAAATAAAGATATTATGACCCTACAGGAAGCCATCGTCGCACGGCATTCGGTGCGGCAGTATATAGAGAAGCCTATCGAGGCGGAGATTATTGAGCGACTCAATGAGGAGATTGCACTTTGCAATCAGGAGGGTAAGCTGCATATACAGCTGGTCGTCGACGAACCAAAAGCCTTTGCCGGCGGAATGGCCAAGTACGGCAAGTTCAGCGGTGTGAGCAACTACCTGGCCATGGTGGGGCCCAAAGGGGCAGACGAGGCCATAGGCTGGTACGGCGAGCGCCTGGTGCTGCTGGCGCAGACGCTGGGCCTCAACAGTTGCTGGGTGGGGCTCTCGTTCACCAAGCAACCCGACCAATACACCATTGCCGACGGCGAGAAGCTGCACTGCGTCATCTCCCTCGGCTACGGCGCCACCCAAGGGGTGCAGCACCCCATGCGGCCGATAGAGAAGTTCATTAAAGTGCATGGGGAAATGCCTGCTTGGTTTAGAAAAGGAATGGAAGCAGTTCTTCTGGCTCCCACGGCAGTCAACCAGCAGAAGTTTGAGTTCGAGCTGTTGGACGACCACACCGTCGCCGCCCGCGCCCGCTTCACGCTCATAGGCTACGGCCAGATGGACCTTGGCATCGCGAAGTACCACTTCGAAGTCGCCGCCGGCAAAGAGAATTTTACTTGGAAGGGTAATTGAACATGGCAGACAAAAAGATAAACAAAACTAATGCGGCACGGCTGCTCGACCAGCTGAAGATTAACTATGAACTGATACCCTACGAGGTGGACGAGGAGCATCTTGGCGCCGAACATACCGCCGAGGTGCTCGGCGAGCCCATAGAACGCATCTTCAAGACACTGGTGCTGCGTGGCGACAAGACGGGGCTGTTTGTATGCGTCATCCCCGGCGCCGAGGAGGTGGACCTCAAGAAGGCCGCCAAGGTGACGGGCAACAAGAAGGTGGAGATGATACACGTGAAGGAGCTGCTGCCGCTGACGGGCTACATACGCGGCGGCTGCTCGCCCATAGGCATGAAGAAAGCGCTGCCCACCTGGTTCCACCAGACGCTGACCGACTACGACTTCATCTTCTGCAGTGCCGGCCAGCGCGGCCTCCAGTTCCGCCTCGCCCCTGCCGACCTACTGCGCGCCGCCAAAGGCACCCTCGCCGACCTAATCGCGTAGGTTTCTTATCTCCTCGAGAATCTGCAAGTCGGCCGGCAGCCACTTGACACTCTCCAGTTCCTCTTTCGCGAGCCACCGCGCCGCCTCATGCTCCTTCAGCGTCAGAGCGCCGCTCTCCACGTGGCACCAGTAGCAGTGCATCTTCAGGTGGAAGGCTGCGGTTGTGCGAGAGGAGACCAAAGCTTGCTTTGAGTCTTCCGAGCGTGAGCAGGCTCGGCTATTGGCCAACTTCGGATAGTCCCACTCCACCGTAGTCACCAGCCGCTCGATGACGATGCGCGTCTCCAACTCCTCCCATATCTCGCGCCGCAGCGCCTCCTCCGCGCTCTCGCCAGCCTCCATCTTGCCGCCGGGAAACTCCCACCAGCCTTCCCACTCGCCATATCCGCGCTGTGTGGCGAAGATGCGTCCGTCGGCATCGTGGATTATGGCCGCCACTACTTCTATCTGCTTCATAGTTCAATGGCGGGCCTGCCGTAATCTTGATAGTATTTGACCTTGAGGTTATGGCGCTTGACATACTCCTGCAGCTGCTCCTTGCGGACGGCCTCGCGCACCGCATCGTTGGAGTGGACATTCTGGTAGATGTCGTAGTAGGAGCCGAAGATACGCTTGGCGCTGGCCCCGTAGCCGGCACCGTCGACTGTCTGCTCGAAGGCAGTCACGGTGTAGTGGCCGTTCTCTCCTTCCAACGACATCAAACCGCTGTGGTTGCCGCCCGAGACACACTTCAGCGTGTCGCCCGAGAGGTTGTACCACATTACCCAGCAGTCGCACAGCGTAGGGTAATAAGCCGAATCCGCCAGTTCGTAGTCGATAATGGAAATGGTGGGCACACAAATCTCGCCATGCGCATATTGTGAACCTATCTCGTTCACCAGGTAGCTGCCGATGGCATCGCGCCGGGCCTGCTCGTCGCGGCTGATGGCGATATGATGGATGCAGTCGGCCTTGTGCTCGTCGAAGTCAGACATCAGCCACACGCCGTCGACATTCTCCATATAGAGCTTGTGCTCCTCAATGTCGGTGTTTTCGTCGAACGAGCCGTCCTCCCATTTCTGCCGCACGCTGATGGTGGCCACGGCATGGCTCTTGTCGCTCTTCTCCACGCCGACCACCGTGTAGTCGGCTATCGTGCCGCCGTTGCCGGTGACGAAGTAGTAGAGCCACTCGTGGTCCATAGCCTCGAATTCTGGCAGTTGATTGAACATCGTGTCGAGCACGCAGTAGAAGTCCTCGGTCATGTAGTCCTTCGACTGCTCCAGCAGCTCGTGGTCGGGGATGTATTTGCACAGCTCATCTGCGCGTTCCCGCAGTTGCTTCTCGCTGTCGCTGCAGGCCGTCAGCAGAATCACGGCCGCCAGTACAAAGATCGTCTTTTTCATATGTAATATCTGTTAATCATTTCCATTCCATAGAATCCTCTGCAGCCATCGGCAGCGGAGTGTCCTCCTCTGTACCATAAGGGACAGGCTTGTGGCGATAGAGCGACAGCATGTTGTCGTTCAAAAGCAGCTCAACCTCGCGCATCGTGTGTTCGAGGCGTTTGGTCGTCAGCTGGCACTCCCAGACGACGATGACCTGCCAGCCGTTCTCCTGCAACACGCGGTAGTTCTCCTGGTCGCGTTCCTGGTTGCGCCGTATCTTCTTCACCCAAAACTCCCTGTTCGTCGTCGGAATCTTGCAACACGCCGAACTCTCTAAATCACTCTTAACTCTTAATTCATAACTCTTAACTGGCGCCTCCGTCACCCCGTGCCCATGCCAGAAGCACCCGTTGACGAATATCGCCGTGCGGTATGGCCGCATCACGATGTCCGGCTTCCCCGGCACACTCTTGACGTTCAGCCGATACCGATATCCGTGCTCCCACAGCCACCGCCGCACCTTCATCTCCGGCTTCGTCCCATTGCTGTGTATCTGCGACATGCACCTATGCCGCTGCTCCGGTGTCATCGTGTCGGTCATAGCTACTGGTTTATATGTCCGATAGATAAATCAACGAAAAAGACTTCGCAAATCGGCGTTAAGAAAATCCTCGGCGGGATAGCCTTCGTAACCCACGGTGAAGGCAGCATGAGGTTTGAATCTATCGCGAAAAATGGCCAATCCACGCGTGTATTTCTCATGATTTGACTTCACCTCCAGCCCCACGACTTTGTTGCCCGACTTCAACACAAAGTCTACTTCGTCGTTACCGTCGCGCCAATAATAGGATTGCATGCGATAGGAATAGGCCGATCCTACCACATGGCAACCTACAGCCGATTCAAACAGGTGGCCCCATAGTTTCATGTCACCCATTGCCTCCTTAAACGTCGCCTCGCAGAAGATGCTCTTCAATGCATTATTATATACTTGATACTTCGGGACAGAGGCTCGGCGGCGGCTATTGTCGACAGCATATTTCTGAAGTCCGCACACTAGGCCGCTATCGTCGAGTAACCGTAGATAGGAAGACAACGTGGTTGTGTTCCCTGCATCCTGCAACTGGCCAATCATCTTGGTCAGCGACAATATCTCACCCGAATAGGCGGCAGCCAGTTCGAATGTCTGTCTCAGCAGGGCCGGCTTATTGACGACAGCATCAACCAGCACATCCTTATTGATAGTGGCATCAATAATGGACGAGCGTATATACTCGGCCCAACGCCCTTCATTTCCTATCATCTCTGCCACTGCCGGGTAGCTTCCGAAATAAACATACTGTTCCAAAGAAAAGCCAAAAGCTTCGCGCATCTCATTGTAGGTCCAGTGCGGAACCCTGATGGTCTCAAAACGTCCTGCAAGTGAATCGGCGAGACCTCGCTCGAGCAGTACTCTTGACGAGCCGAGCAATAGCACCTTAATCGGCGTGTCGTGGAATGTATCTTCGTCCCACATTTTTTTCACCACCTCGCTCCAACCAGCAATCTTCTGCACCTCGTCAATCACCAGCACGATACCCTCTATCGCTTCCGCGCGTAGTTTCATGCGGGCATTCTCCCAGCAATTGGAAATCCACTCGCGTTGCGATGTCGGAACATCATCGGCAGAATACATCAGCCATGGCGTTTTTAGCGACGAAAGTACCTGTTTCACCATGGTCGTTTTGCCCACTTGACGTGGTCCTGTAACGATTTGGATAAACTTGCGAGGTTCATTCAGTCGCTCTCTAATCAGCTCACAATAAGAACGTTCAAACATATCTTGATTTTTAACCCAGTACCATTTTACAAAATTACTCAATGAGATGAGTATTTTAACTCAATCACGGTGCAAAGATACAAATAAAATTTGAATTACGATAAAATGTAAAACATATTCCATCCGACATCATCCATCTGTGCGAAGCACATCCTATGCCGCTGCTCCGGTGTCATCGTGTCGGTCATTCGATGTCTCTATATTTCAGAGTGTGACATATGTCATTATTTTTCGAATATGAAATCTCTGTGCCACTCTAGAAACAATGGATTAATCTTGTACTTTCGTGGCTTCATCAATTGAGTTCTTTTTATGGGCTCAAAGTATTTAGAAAAGTATTCTTTGCCCACATTGCTTTTAAGCCTATTGGAAAATAATACTTTGTAGTCATTTGTAAAACTAATGAGGCCTTGGTCAAATGATTTATCATACAATGCAGAAAGGCAAATACCATTCTCTGGGTTTAATCGTTCTCGCTCATTTTCTGACCATGGAATGATGTGACTTGCGACCAATAATTCAGGCAAGTCGATTCCTGTCAGAGCACACTTGCCATCATAGTTTGATAAAATAATCTGACGAAATACAGTTTGGTTAACTCTTGTTTTGACTTGCCTCAACCGAGTTTCGCCTTTCAAATCCTGCGGGATATCATGTATCTGCCTTGCATATTTGTTTTCAATAGTTGTACCTTCATATGATGCAAGGATTTTCTCGCTCTCAAAAACCAATTTCTCTTTATCATGGTAAAACTCTTGCCAATATTTCTCACATTTCTTGCCACCATGAGCCATTCCTGAAATACCTCTCTGCTGCAATATTGGATCTTGAGAAGCATAATTAGCTAGGCGAAGAGCAACAGCATTGGGATTTCTTCCAATAATATTGGCCAAACGAATTACTTCCGGATTACGACTGTCCATTTTGCCGAAAGGTAATTTCAAATAAAGATTTAGGGCCAATATCATTTCTTCTCTACTCCACAAATTTCCTGGCATAACAATTCCTCCATCTTTTTTGATGTAAATTTATCAATGAAATCATAGTAGTCCTTTTCTTCGCTGAGCAAAGAGGTTTCTCCCCACAGTTTTTCTGCTTCATACGCCCATGAGACAATAAAATATTGAATTATACTTGCTCGCCCCATAGTTTTCTCAAAATAATCTTGCAGTTTCGGAAGGTTTCCATCAGCAATCTCTATAGCATTTTCAATTAGTCGCGATATTTTTGTTTCTTCATCAATCATGGGTTTTTGCTGCTTTTATGTCTCTATTCAAAGAATTGCAAAAATACAAAAAAAATTTCAAAGTCACAAAAATTGTTGATGGTTTTATCCCACCTCTTTCGTCAGGCCGCCGTAGGTGGCGGCGGCGGCGAGGAGGGCGTCCTCGGTGGTGAAGGGCTGGTAGTAGGTGCAGCGGGTGACGACCTGCTGGCTGCTGCAACGGGCGCCACGGATATGCACCAGAGCCCAGCCGGTCATGTCGTCGGCAAAATCGTCGCCCACCAAGGCGAGGCAGCCGTCGACGGTCTGGAAGTCGCTGACACGCAGGTCAGAAGCCGTGATGCGCACCCTGGGACGGGAGCCATCTATTGTCTGACGCAGGGTGTAGAGCCGCAGCTTGTCGCCACGCCTCAGGTCGGCGGCGGTGAGCGAGGTGAGGAGTGCCGCGGTGCCGTCGACGTCGCCCAGCCACTGCTCCACAACGGGCAGCACGCCGTCGCTCACCGGCATGCCGGGCAGCAGCAGGCTGGCGCCGTACATCGGTCCAAGGCACGGGGTGAAGACCACCGGCGTGCGCCGCATCAGGGTGCGGAAACGGGCGTAGGCCGTGGGCGTCTTCTCGAACAGCGGCTCGCCGGCCCAGCAGAGCATCTTCCACAGGCGGCAGCTGTGCGCCAATTGCTGCCGCGCGATGAACTGCGCCCGCGTGCGCCGCTTGGGCTGGTCACTGTGGGCCGTCCGCATAACCGTCTGTCCTCCACGGAGGTAGAACGTAACTCCGCTCTTCTTCAGGCTGCCGTTCAGGAGCAGCCCCGCAGGTTTCTTTTTCGCCATGATTATATCTCCTATATTTGCTATTTTAACAGTTTATAATCCGCTATCAATCTATCTTTTATTCGTCATTTCAACGATACTTCAACGATATTTCGACGATATATCAACGATGTATAATCGTTAAACTATTGTTATAATATCGTCTTATTGTCGTTGTTATATGCTATCCTACAGCGTGTTATTCCCCACCGCCAAGGCGGCGTGCATGAACTATCGACATACAATTCTCGGGGTTGTATCCAGTGTGCAAAGGTACGACATTATGATGAACCGGCAAAATTATTTTTTGCGGCGTCATTTTATTTTTGTATCTTTGTAAATTCACGTATAGTATTATACGTGATGTATTGTTGTCGTTATTAGCGAATTACACAAGAAACGCCAAGTAAAATGGCAACAGATATTGCCATAAAAGGGGACGTTTCCGAGGAGCGGGAGCAGAGCAAATTCATTTGCTTTGCCGAGCCGAGAAAACGTGGATGCGATGCAATCACTGCTGACATCGAAGTCATCAAGCATCGCATATACGAGGTGCGGGGTATGCGCGTTATGCTTGACCGTGATTTGGCGGAGTTGTACGGGGTGGGGACCCGTGTACTTAATCAGGCAGTTAAGCGTAATATTGAGCGTTTCCCGGCAGATTTTATGTTCCTACTGAATAAAAGCGAATGGGAGCCTTTAAGATCACAAATTGTGACCTTAAAAAGAATCATGACGATATGTCGTCACAAATTGTGATGACATCGCCCAACTAGATTACTCTTCGACAAGATGCTGTAGGTCGAAATCGTTGGTGGACTGGAAGGAGACTGCCCAGCTACCGCCATCCTTCTCCCAAGAGAAGACCATAGCCTCAATACTCTCATCGGGCGAGAGGAAGAGATAACTGAGGTCGGAGTTGTCGTTTTCGAACCTGATTACACCCTTGTTGGTAAATCCGTTTCGTTCCAGCTCGCCCATAACGGCTTCAATTTGTATGGGGAAGTAGAAATCATAGGACACCATCACAAAGTCCTTGCCGTCGGCATTTTTGAAAAAGAACGACATATCGCGCTTTCCGTTTTTGTAGCATTTGACCCAGAGTCCCCCTCCATCCAAGTCAATATATTCAAGTGAGTCGGGGGTTGCGTCTGAATAGTCGGCGTAGTTTTTGGCCATGTACGCCTGCACATCGTCCAGCGATGTGCCAAAATATAAATAGGGTGTGATTACCACGGAATCGAGGTTCATGACCACCTCCAAGGAATCCGTACCGCCATCAGGTGCAGGGGACCGATTGCCCTTGTCGGCACACGATGTTGTCGTAACCGAAATCATTGTCATGCAGCATAAGGCAACTGCCGCCATCATTATTTTTTTCATTGTTTTTATGGTTTTTGTAAACGTGTCGTAAATCGAGAGCAGAGCCAAGTTTGTACTTTGCCGGAATCAGAAAACAGCAAGAAGAGCCGACAAATGACGATTCTTCTTTATTATTGTAATTGTCTAATATTGTTATTGCTTAATACCATTATTCCTGAATTTCTCCAAATCCTCTTCGGTGATGCCTATCACCTCCATGCAATAGGAGGTTAGCTCGTCGAGAGACTTAATGATAGATTCATAGTAGCTCATGAAATTGTATAAACTGTACATCAAATACTTAGTCTCCTTCAACTGCAAAAGGTCATACAGCATTTTGCCATCGTAAGGCTTTTTGTCGGAACAGAGGTCCTCAACGAATATCCGAGACAACTCTCTAATGAGTTTCCGCTGTATCTCTATCTGATCCTCTATCTCATTGACATAGATATAGCAAGCGCCTATCCATCGAATGAACTCGAACGTACCAAGGTCGCGGAAGGTACTGATGCTGCTTGAATAGACCCTTTCTATCGACTTGTCGCGAAACACGAAAAAATCCTGCATCAGCGCTGCGAAGTATGGCAGGGCTTCCTCTTCGCTGAGCATACGTATGCTGTCGGCCGGCATTGCCGCAAGGCGCGCAAAAGCCTCCCTTTTGGGAATAAGCGACACGGTGTCGGTTCCTCTCATGTTGTCTATATAGGCACGCAGGTCGTTCACTATCAGTATGGCCACTTGTTTACGGTTCTCCTTCTGCTGTCGTTTCTCCAGGTAGCCGGCAGTGCCAAACGTGAGTACAATGGAGATGGTGGTGGCCACCACCGACAATAAAAGTTCCTTTTTCCAACCACCGTTCTTCATCCTGCCCACTTGAGGCATTTTTACTTTTACATTCATATCTATTGAGAATTATAATACGATAAGTTTGCAAGCAGGGCGGTCGCCCACTTCGACATTATATACTCCGGAAAGTAGATAGCGCATCACGGCATAGCGATAGCCTGCGTCGCCATAGAGGAACCAAGAATACGATTGGTCATCGGACGGAGGAAACAAACCATCCTCAATGGTCTCCTTCAACGCATCGTAAGCCTTGTGATAGTACATCTCTGCCAGCCGCACCTGCCACTTCCCGTCATAACCCTGCGCCAGCTTGTAGTCTCTGTCCGCCTGTATCAACCACTCCGGCCACTGGTCGGCCTTAGGACTCCCCGTGCACCCCACAAATACCATCATGACACATATAATCAATATCTTATATCTCATCTTGACAATCATTTTCATCTTGCAAAGATACACATTATTGCCGTAACAAACAAATGTTATTTGCCAAATAATCGCAACCTTCGGCATAAGCAATTATGACATAACAAGAAGAAAGCGTGTGGCTTTCGGTAACGGATCTTTAGGGTGACGAGCGAAGACAAGAAAAGTAGTTAATGGCTTGCGAAGACTTAAACTGATTACAATTGCACCGAGATCGTGACAATAAACCCCGTCGATTCTATGGGGTTTTCTATTTTAGAATACGCTTCCTGACATCCGATTTTTTGAGTATAACTAAAAAATCTTATAAGCCTTTTTTAAATACGAAACCGGGGTTTGTCTGTGGGAGGTTGTAAAGCATTAGTATCTTGCGGATTAGAAAATAATGCATTGTTTATTTCGGCAACTATAAAAATATTTTGTATATTTGTACCCTTATAATAAGAACGAAAACAAGAATAAATAATTAATCCTTAAACGTTTAAGCAATTATGGCAAAAGAAAAAAAGTTCATGACTTGTGACGGCAACTGCGCTGCAGCGCATGTGGCCTACATGTTCAGCGAGGTAGCAGCTATCTACCCCATCACCCCCTCCAGCCCTATGGCCGAGTATATCGACGAGTGGGCCGCCGGCGGTCGTAAGAACCTCTTCGGCGAGACCGTGAAGGTCGTCGAGATGCAGAGCGAGGCAGGCGCCGCAGGCGCCGTGCACGGCTCGTTGCAGGCCGGTGCTCTGACCACCACCTACACCGCTTCGCAGGGTCTGCTGCTGATGATTCCCAACATGTACAAGATTGCCGGCGAACTGCTGCCCGGCGTGTTCCACGTGAGCGCCCGCGCCCTCG
>JAEEGH010002852.1_pt1 | contig 46088 bp, 45 predicted proteins | sample 9134181 | NCBI WGS metagenome assembly JAEEGH01 (sample SAMN16246544, study PRJNA631951) | gut metagenome | biome: gut microbiome; feature: rumen; material: DP-attached | host: Bos | place: Iran: Karaj | collected 2018-10
TACGTTGTAATACGTCTTTGGTTTCTTCGGTTGAAGGCTCTGCGTCGATGAGCCAAAGCACGATGCGGGCCTTGTCGATAGCGGCGTAAGTGCGGGTGATACCTATCTGTTCTACCTCATCTTGTGTCTGGCGGATGCCAGCTGTATCGATAAAACGGAAGGTGATGCCATTGATGTCGATAGTATCTTCGATAGTGTCGCGAGTGGTGCCGTGAATATCACTCACGATGGCTCTGTCGTCTTTGAGCAGACGATTAAGTAGGGTGGATTTACCTACGTTGGTCTTACCCACAATGGCCACAGGGATGCCTTGCTTTAAGGCTTGGCCAGTTTGGAAAGAGTAGGCCAGACGGTTGACGTGATTGTCAATAGTTTTTGCAAGCTCTAGCAACTCGCTGCGATCGGCAAACTCCAGATCTTCATGGTCAGAGAAATCGAGCTCTAGTTCCAGAAGAGATGTGAGCTTGAGCAACTGTTCGCGAAGTTGAGCCAGTTTGGAAGAGAAGTGACCTCTCAGTTGACTCATTGCAATCTGGTGTGTAGCCTGATTGGTTGAGGCTATCAGGTCGGCCACAGCTTCGGCTTGACTCAGGTCCATCTTACCATTAAGATAAGCTAGCTGGGTAAACTCGCCAGGACCAGCTTGGCGACAACCATTTGCTATCAGCAGAGCCAGTACCTTGTTCAGTATATAACGCGATCCGTGACACGAAATCTCTGCAGATTCCTCGCCCGTGTAAGAGTGGGGGGCGCGGAACACACTTACCAATACCTCATCTACCACCTCGGTGCCGTCCTTAATATTTCCATAGTGTATAGTGTAGGGCTGGGCGTTAGAGATATCTTTGGTAAATACGTGAGAAAGAATCTCAAGCGACTTGGGGCCTGAGATTCTTATGATTCCTATTGCGCCACCTGCGGCTGTGGCGAGAGCACAGATCGTTTCGTTCATTTAGATGCGGTCGAGTACTTTTTCGATAAGTGTGTCGATAGAGTTCTTATACTCTGTGTTCATTTTCTGGGCATAACGGTTGGCGATGACCATACAGCAGGTCATAGCACGATGACCAAGCAGAGAAGCCATACCTGCAAGGGCAGACGACTCCATCTCGAAGTTGCATATCTTCAAACCATCATATTCGAAACTCTCAATCTTCTCGTTCTGCTTAGGATCCTCGATGTCAGCACGTAGCACACGGCCCTGTGGACCATAGAATCCACCACACGAAATGGTATAGCCACGAACCATATCGTCCTTAGCAATGCGGTCGATAAGCTCTGCATCAGCTACTGACACGTATGGAGCACCCTTGATTGGATTCCAATTCATATGCTTCTTGAAGGCCTCTTCGAGCTTAAGGTCGCAAACCTCATTGCGGCCAGCATAGTAGTTAAGCAATCCGTCGAAACCAATGCTCTTAACGCTGGCAACAAAACATCCAGTAGGAGTGTTAGGCTGAAGTCCGCCACAGGTTCCGATACGAACCATAGTGAGTGTGCGATGCTCGGCCTTCTCTTCACGGGTGTTATAATCGATATTTGCAAGAGTGTCGAGCTCGTTGGCTACGATGTCGATATTGTCGCAACCAATGCCATGACTCTGACAAGTGATGCGCTTGCCCTTATACATACCTGTGATGGTGTGGAACTCGCGGCTGGAAACCTCGCACTCCTTAGAGTCGAAGTGGGCTGCAACTGTGTCTACTCGGGCTGGATCGCCTACCAGCACCACCTTATCAGCCAGCTGTTCTGGCTTAAGATGCAGATGGAAACAAGAACCATCGGCATTGATAATCAATTCTGATTCTGGAAAATTCTTCTTCATAGACTGATTGTATTATTGTTTTTTACTATTTATTTCTGCATTACGTGTAGCCTTATCCAACTGCTTAACGTTGGCATAAAGCTGGATGGCGTCTTCTTCTAGTTTCAGTATCTCGCTCTTCATCTGGCGTCTCTCGTTGGCGTTGGCCTGATGATATTTCTGGCGCAACAGCTCTAAGCGCGAGTTTACAATGTCGAGTGAGTTCTGTTCCTTTAACAGCTTCTGATATAGCGACATAGCTTCCTTAGAGTGGTACTCTACAGCTGATGCTGCATCGCCTGTGCTAACCAATTGTCCAGGAACATCGATAGGTGAATACTTTGACTTTATTCTGTCGAGTGCAGCTTTCCTTTCGGCTCCATTTCCCCAGGTATCAGCGATACTGGTGATATCAGCATAGCCACGAATCTGCTCATCGGTATATTTTGCTGCATCGTAAGTCTTGCGAGTTTCTTGAGGAATGAAAATGTAGATACATACCTTGCCCTCAGGCTGGCGACGGTCGCTTACAAAGTAACCTATGCGGTTGGCCTCGTCGATAGCGTACATATAGTCGTTGGCCTCAGAGTTGAAAGGCATGCCGATATTCTCGGGTTTCAGAAAACTACCACTACGCGAGTCGTAGCGAGTCATAAAGATGTCGTACCCACCAATACTCTCTTCGCCTTTGCCGGCAAAGTAGAATGTTACTCCATCAGTAAGCATGAAGGGGTAGGAGGCTTCGTCGATACCCTCGCTGATGCCCTCCAGACGTTGCGGACGGCTCCACTCGTTGCCCAGTTTGTCGGCGGTGTAGAGTTGAAGCTGATGGCCGTCAGGCTGACTGAAGTAAACCTTGTTACCCATCTCGTTCAAGTAGAGGATACCATTCTGATTATTCCGATAGAATGAGCCTGTGGTCATCAGTTTGCCAGATTCAGCCGACATACGGATTGAAGCAAGGAACTGATCCTTGCTGGTTACGATACTATCGATGATAACTATCTGCTGGGTCATCTCGCGCATATTCGTGATGCGTGGATCCTCCTGTGGTTCTTCAACTACAGGAACGGGTTTTGGTCGTGTTATGCGTTTACGCTTTTGTGCTGCCATCGGCATCGACAGCAGTACGGCCATAGTGAGTATCGTAATCTTCCTTAGGTTCATATATTATTCTTCTATCAGTTTGTTGTCTGAATTAAGCGCATTCCACATGCTGTATCGTGCCTCTGGGTTCATTTGCTCGATGGCATCGTAGATTTGCTTTATCTCTGCACGATGCGAGTTGGTTTCGTAAGGACATAGTTTCTGTTGTTTCTGATATCCCTGCAACTCGGCATAGGTCTTGATGTCCTTCTCCTCGATCATGCATAGTGGGCGGATGATGGATAGTGGCATTTTTCGCATCTTGAGTAGTGCCGGCATCGTGTCAAAGCGCCCCTGAAATGTGAGATTCATCAGTGCTGTATGCAACAGGTCGTCTTGGTGATGGCCCAGGGCTATCTTATTGCAGCCCAGTTCTTGTGCCAGGTTGAACATCTGTTTGCGCCTGTTCCATGAGCAGAGAAAACACGGAGTTTTCTGCTTGTGCAGACGGGCGGCATCTCCCTCGCTATTGTTGTCAACCTCAAAACTCGTTGTCATCACGTGGAGCTTTACTCCCAGATCGTCGCAGAACTTCTGCAGATACGAGGTGTCTGTCTCGTAGTGAATGTTGGCCATCCTTACGTGTAGTGCTTCTACCTCGAATCGTGGATGCTGTATGCGCGAGCGCTTGGCCAGCAACTCCAGCAAGCAGAGCGAATCCTTGCCGCCTGATAATCCCACGAGTATGCGGTCATCATCCTCTATAAGATGATAAGTAGCCATCGCCTTGACAAATCGTTCGTTCAAACGGTGCCACAGGCGACGGCTCTCTTTATCTTGATTAAGCTTCTCCACGCAGATGCTTATCCATATTCAATGCGGCACGACGACCATCGCCCATGGCGAGGATTACCGTTGCACCACCACGCACGATATCACCACCAGCAAAGATCTCCTGTCGGCTAGACTGCATCTCTTCGCTTACGGCAATAGTGTTCTTGCGGCCAAGCTCCAATCCCTCGATACTCTTTGGAACTAGTGGGTTAGGCGATACACCTACGGCCACGATAACCTGATCTACATCGAGTGTAACAGTCTTGCCCTCAACGGGTACAGGACTACGACGACCTGAAGCATCAGGCTCTCCAAGCTCCATAACCTGCAGAACAGCCTGCTTAACGGCACCTGTCTCATCGGCGATATACTCGATAGGATTGTGCAGGGTGAGGAACTTGATTCCCTCTTCCTTGGCATGCTTAACCTCCTCAAGACGAGCTGGCATCTCAACCTCACTACGGCGATAAACCAATGTAACATCGGCACCCAAACGCTTGGCTGTACGACAAGAGTCCATCGCTGTGTTACCACCACCCACTACGAGCACGCTCTTAGCAGGATTAAGTGGAGTATCTGTGGTTGGGTTAGCGGCATCCATCAGGTTTACACGAGTAAGATACTCGTTACTTGACATGATGTTGATGCTATTCTCGCCAGGGATATTCATGAAGTTTGGCAGACCAGCGCCAGAACCTACAAAGATGCCCTTAAAGCCCTGAGCCTCAAGCTGTTCTACGCTGATGGTTTTACCTACGATAACGTCGGTCTGGAAGTGAACACCCATCTTGGCAAGGTTCTCGATTTCTACGTCGACAATCTTGTTGGGCAGACGGAACTCGGGTATACCATACTTAAGCACACCACCGATTTCGTGCAGAGCTTCGAACACGTAAACATCGTAGCCCTTCTTCACCATGTCGCCAGCAAACGAGAGTCCCGCAGGACCAGAACCTACAACAGCAATCTTGATACCGTTGGCAGGAGCAATCTCTGGCAGAGATATGTTTCCGCTCTCGCGCTCAAAGTCGGCAGCGAAACGCTCCAGATATCCGATAGCTACGGCTGGCTCATTCATCTTCAGGTGTATACACTTGCTCTCGCACTGCTTTTCCTGAGGACAAACACGTCCGCAGACTGCGGGTAGGGCAGAAGTGTTCTTCAGCACCTTTGCGGCGGCCAGGAACTGACCACGCTCTATGTTCTTGATGAATGATGGAATATTAATGTTTACAGGGCAACCCTCAACACAAGTTGGCTTGGCGCAATCCAGACAACGCTTGGCCTCTGTCATTGCCATCTCCTTTGTCAGTCCGATGTTAACCTCCTCTGTGCGGGTGGTTGCGCGATATACAGGATCGAGCTCTGGCATGATCACACGCTCTATCTGAGTGCGCTCCTTTGGTTTCATGTTCTTTCTGAGCTCGTCGCGCCAAGGTGCATTGCGGTCTGTAAGTACCTCGATGCTATCGTCAGTAGGATCGCTGTCCATCTTGATATCTGTGCCTTTGGCTTCGGTCTTCACCTCTGCGTTGAGGCTATCCAGATGCTCCTCGTAGTGAGCCAGCTCCTCCTGCTCCTCGCGCTTGAATGTACCCATACGTTTGAACATCTCGTCCCAATCTACCAATGCTCCGTCGAACTCTGGTCCATCGATGCAGACAAACTTGGTCTTGCCTCCGATGGTGAGTCGGCAAGCTCCGCACATACCCGTTCCATCCACCATGATGGTGTTGAGCGATACCTCGCAAGGGATATTGTGCTTCTGAGCTGTAAGGTTTGAGAACTTCATCATGATTGGAGGGCCGATGGCGAACACCTTGTCCACGTGTGGCTCCTGTTCGATAAACTTTTCGATACCAACGGTCACCACGCCCTTTTCGCCGTAGCTACCGTCGTCAGTCATGATGATCACCTCGTCCGAGCTCTCGCGTACCTTATCTTCCAGGATGATGAGATCCTTTGAGCGTCCGGCCATTACTGAGAGCACACGGTTGCCGGCAGCCTTCAGTGCCTGGATGATGGGCAGCATAGGTGCAACACCCAGTCCACCGCCAGCACAAACTACTGTTCCGTAGTTCTCGATTTTGGTAGGATTGCCCAGAGGGCCTACCACATCCGTCACGTAGTCGCCTACGTTCAGGGCGCAGAGTTTTTTCGACGAGAGTCCAACCATCTGGACCACCAGTGTGATGGTGCCTTTCTCGATGTCTGCGGCAGCTATGGTAAGCGGCATGCGCTCACCCTTTTTGCCTATACGCACTATCACAAAGTTGCCAGCCTTGCGGCTCTTGGCGATCAGTGGAGCTTCAATCTCAAAGAGGAAAACCTTCTCAGAGAACTGCTCCTTTCTAACGATTTTGTTCATAAGTATTTGTTCATTTGTTGATTAATCGATGATGTCGCAACCCATGTAGGGTACGAGTGCTGCAGGAATCTTGATGCCATTCTCAGTCTGGTTGTTCTCCAGCAGAGCGGCAACGATTCTAGGCAGGGCAAGAGCTGAACCGTTCAGTGTGTGGCACAGCTCAGTCTTCTTGGTTTCGCTGTTACGATAGCGGCACTTCAGGCGGTTTGCCTGATATGTATCGAAGTTTGATACACTTGAAACCTCGAGCCAACGGCCCTGAGCCTCAGAGTAAACCTCGAAGTCGTAGCAGATGGCGCTGGTAAAGCTCTGGTCGCCACCACACAGCAACAGGATACGATATGGGAGCTCCAGCTTCTTGAGCAGCCCCTCTACGTGCTCCAGCATCTCCTTGTGGCTCTCCTTAGAGTGCTCAGGCTTGTCGATGCGTACTATCTCAATCTTTGAGAACTCATGCAGACGGTTCAGGCCGCGAACGTCCTTACCGTATGAACCAGCCTCACGACGGAAACACTCTGTGTAAGCACAGTTCTTGATGGGCAGATCCTTCTCGTCCAGGATTACGTCGCGATAGATGTTGGTTACAGGTACCTCGGCTGTTGGGATGAGATAGAAGTCGTCTACTTCGCAATGATACATCTGTCCCTCCTTATCAGGCAGCTGACCTGTGCCATAACCAGAAGCAGCGTTAACTACTGTAGGAGGCATGATCTCTGTGTAACCACTCTTGCGTGCCTCGTCGAGGAAGAAGTTGATGAGTGCGCGCTGCAGACGAGCTCCCTTACCTATATATACGGGGAATCCTGCGCCAGTAATCTTCACACCCAGATCAAAGTCGATGAGGTTGTACTTCTTAGCGAGCTCCCAGTGGGGCAGGGGATTAGCGATACCCAGCTTTGGGTTAACATCCCAGTTACCTACTGTATCATTAGCGGTGCACTCCTTCAGGTTGCTCTTTACCACGTGGTTGTCCTCGGCCACTTTACCTTCGGGCACCTCGTCGTAAGGGATATTAGGAATCTGGCAAAGCAGAGTGGTCATCTCTTCCTGAGCCTTGGCCATAGCCTCGTCCATCTCCTTTGATTTCTCCTTCAGTTGTGCTACCTGTGCCTTTACCTGCTCGGCCTCGTCCTTCTTGCCTTCCTTCATCAGTCGGCCTATCTGACCTGAGAGCTGCTTCTGCTCGTTCAGACATTTATCAAGTTCCTGCTGAGCCTCGCGACGACGCTTGTCGATAGCCAAAACATTATCGATAGCCTCTTTAGCGCCGGCGAAGTGTTTCTTCTCCAATCCGCGAATTACGCGTTCTGTTTCCTCATTGATGAGTTTCAGTGTTAACATATTAAATACGTATTTATTAGTTTATATTCTTTTCTAAGGCGCAAAGGTACAAATAATCGCGCAATTAGCCAAGAAAATAGCCGTAAAAATGCAGAAATCCCGCTACTCCTTGCGGAGTGCGGGAATCTGTTGTTTGTTTGGAATAAGTGTTTCTTTAAAAATTTACCTTAGGCCTCAGCGTTTGGAATTACTGAAACAACGCTCTTGTTGTACTTGCCTTTGTGGAAGTTTACGGTACCGTCTACGAGAGCGTAGAGAGTGTCGTCCTTACCGATGGCAACGTTGTTACCTGGGTTGTGCTTAGTACCGCGCTGGCGAACGATGATGTTACCAGCTACGCACTGCTGACCGCCGAAGATCTTAATGCCAAGTCGCTGAGCTGCGCTCTCACGACCGTTCTTAGAACTACCTACACCTTTCTTATGTGCCATAATGTTGTTCCTCCTACGTTTTTAAGCGATTACCGACTTGATTACTACTTCTGTGAACTGCTCACGATGACCGTTGCGAACGCGATAGTCCTTGCGACGCTTCATCTTGAAAACGATGACCTTGTCACCCTTTACGAGTGGGTTCACTACTTCACACACTACTTTTGCTCCATCTACGGTGGGAGCGCCTACCTTAACTGCACCGTCAGCATCTACGAGCAGTACCTTGTCAAATTCAACAGTCTTGCCTGCCTCAACATCCTTGATGTGGTGCACGAAGAGCTTCTTGCCCTGCTCGGCCTTGAACTGCTGACCCTGAATTTCTACAATTGCGTACATTTTGCTTTTATTTGTATTTAGGGGTTTTTCCGCGAGGCGGCATACGTTCGTACACACTTAACTCTGCCCCAACGGACTCTAACGGGGTGCAAAGGTACTAATTTTAGTTGAGAGTTTATATATTATAGGTGTTAGAATGCTAATATTTAGTAAAGTTTAACAGTTGAGGTGGGGACAAAAAATAAAGCGATGACTTTCGCAAGCGATCGCTCCATATCTTCAATAGGTATTAGTTTTCTAAGGTAAAAAGATTGTTTTCAGGATAACGGTGGCAAAGGTAAGGCTTTTTTTGGAAACTCACAAATTTTTTGGCGTTTTTTTTTGATGAATTGGCGATGTGTGCCTACACAACACATTAATTTAAATAATATTAACATAATATGTCATGCAAACGATTGCAAATTGGTATTATTCTTTGCAAAAATAGCATCATCTATTTTTGCAGCTTTTTCAGTCTTCGTTTAGCGTCACCTGCGTCAGGATATAACTCCAGAGCCTTCTGATAATTTCTGATAGCAGCCTCTGGCATGTGTTCGCGTTCGCACTCGCGCCCCAGTATGGTATATTCTGCGGCCAAACGTTTTAATTGTTCGTTTTTGGCGTATAGTTCTTCTCTTAGTTTGGCAATCTCCTTTTGGTCTCGCTCTTGTATCTCGATGATAGCTCGCTTCTGGCGATTGATTATCTCCAGCTTTCGGCGTATGTAGCGCTTTATGTGTGGCTTTTCGATATCATAGCGCGAGTGGATGGCTTTGAAAAACGAGTCGAGAAAAGCTCCGAAGTCGCCTTTGTCGAATGCTCTGATAGCATCGCGATATTCGCGATCGGCCTTTCCCTCCTGCAGGGCCTTGTTTATCAGTTGCTGGTCGTTGTACTGATTTGCAAATCTCACCACCTCGGCTCTTACAAATATGTCGCTTTGGCGCAAAGGCTCCTTTAGCGATATGCCCTCGAGCGATGTGCATCGCGAAAGTGCCACATAGGTTTGACCTCCGGCAAATGCTCCGCCACCGCCAAAGTCGATGGATACCTGTTTGAATGTCAGTCCCTGACTCTTGTGTACCGTTATCGCCCAAGCCAGTCGGATGGGGAACTGGGTGTAAGTGCCCAGTAGCTTCTCGTCTATCTTCTGTTCCTTCTCGTTGAAGGTGTATTTCATGTTCTCCCAGATGTCGCGCTCCACGTCGAACTCAAGTCCCGCCTCGGTGATGATGCCGATGATGCCTTCTTCTTCGTCGATATACTCGATGGTGCCCAACGTGCCGTTCACCCATCGCTTCTCTTTGTCGTTCTTGATAAAGATAATCTGGGCTCCAGGTTTCAGTTGTAGTTCCATCGGGGTGGGTAGCGAACTTTCGGGGAAGTCGCCTTGTATCTTGCCCACAAATGTTATCGGGTCGCCATCCAGGGCCGCTAGCTGTTGCTCGTTGATAAAGTCCACCGTATCGCGACGAGCGGCCAGAGTGATGGTGAGGGCGTCTTGGGTGTTCTTGGACGAGCCAAGCGGCGAAGCCGAGCGGGGTGATTCAGCTTGGGTGGTGGATTCTACACGGCTATTCAGTGCCGATAGATCGGCTTGGGTTGCGGTGTTGTTGCGGATGCGATCCAGGATAGCGATGAAGCTATCATCAGTCTGACGATAAACTTTTCGTAGTTCGATAGATACTATGGGCATCATCTGCCACACCTTTGCGTTGAAGAAGTAGGGTGAGGGATAGAACGGTTGTAGCAGTTGGCGATCCTCGTCCTTAAGCACAGGTTCCAGCTGATAGATATCGCCCACCAACAGCAGTTGTTTTCCACCGAATGGTTCGGGGTTACGCGTGTACGCGCGTAATACCTTATCTATAAAGTCGATGATATCGGCACGCACCATCGATATCTCGTCGATGATTATCAACTCAACCTCGCGTATCAGTTTTCGTTGAGCGCCGGTATACTTCAGTGTCTTTTTCAGATTGCGCCAATCATATTGAGTGTCGTTGGGCAATAGGGGATGGAATGGTAGTTTAAAGAAACTATGCAGAGTAGATCCACCAGCATTGATAGCCGCGATACCTGTCGGAGCCAGTATCACGTGCTTCTTCTTGGTGTTCTTTGATATGTAGCGCAGGAATGTGGATTTACCTGTGCCCGCCTTTCCTGTTAGGAAAAGCGAGCGACGGGTATAGTTTATGATTTGCAGAGCGTCTTGCCACTCTTTATTGTCCAGATCCAGTTGCTGTTGTTCTTGCATCAGTCTTTCTTCTCAGTAGCTTCGCCGTTATTGTTTGGTGTTGGTGTCTGGTTTGCATCCTCGTTCTCGTGGTGTTCAGCGGCCTTCTTCAGAGGATTGCCGTCTGCGTCGAGCTCAATCATATCGTCTACTCCGCCCATACGTAGTGAGTCTACACCCAGCGAGTCAGAATCCGAAGGAAGTGCCAGATATCCACCGCAACCATACATCGACTGGTTAAGAGCGGCATCGCGTGGAGCACCGAACTTGGCGCGATATTTCTTGAATGCGGGATCCTTAAGTACGCTACCCAGGAAGTATCCGCAGATAGGCAGAGCCGTGCGGTTACCCTGACCAAGCTGACCAGTGCGGAAGTGGATACAACGATACTCTCCGCCAACCCATGCGCCACAAACCAGATTTGGTGTTGTGCCAATGAACCATGCGTCAGAGTGGTTGTTTGATGTACCTGTCTTACCACCAAAGTCGGTATCGGTGATGTCGTAGCCCACGAAACCTCTCAGTCTTGAACTTGTTCCGCTCATACCTCCCATCAGCAACTGCTGAACCAGGAATGCACTACGATATGGTATAGCCTGCTTACCCTCCGTTGGAGCCTCGTAGATCACGTTTCCATCACGGTCTTCAATCTTGCTTACAAGTACGGGATCATGCTGAACACCATCGCTGCAAGGTGTGCAATATGCGCTTACCATCTCAAGCAGGTTCACGTCGCTCGAACCCAGAGCCAGAGCGGGTGTTGCGTCCAGCTTGCTCTTGATACCCATGGCGTGGGCGGTGTTCACGATATTGTCGATACCGCACTCCTGACCCAGGCGGACGGCTACCGAGTTGATACTCATGGCGAAAGCCTGTTTCAGGGTAATGAGCGAGTTGGTGAATCGTCCGTCGGCATTGGTTGGTGCCCATGTCACTTCCTCGCCGTGGTCCATCACCTTCATCGAGAAGAACTCGTCCTTACGTGTGTCGCAAGGGGTGATGCCCTGATTCATAGCCTCGGTATATACGAAGAGCTTGAATGTAGAACCAGGCTGACGCATAGCCGTAACCTTGTCGTACTTCCAAGTCTTGAAGTCAACGTCGCCTACCCATGCCTTTACGTGTCCGGTCTGTGGCTCGATGGCTACAAATCCGCAATGCATAAAGCGCTCCATATATCTCAGCGAGTCGAGGGTAGATATCTCCTTCTCGATATAGCCCGTCTCGCTATCATAGTCGAACAAGCGTACCTTATGAGGCAGGTTCAGATAGTAATCGATTGAGTCCTGATTACCCTCGAACTTGCGGCTCAGATATTTATAATAAGGTGTCTTTTTGGCTAGATCCTCTATAAAGTTAGGTATCTCTATGTGGCGCTCGTCCTGCCATGGGTTAGTGCTTCCCCAGTGTGAGTTGAATGTCTTCTGCACCTGCTTCATCTGTTTCACCGCAGCCTCCTCAGCATACTTCTGCATGCGCGAGTCGAGGGTGGTGTAAATCTTCAGTCCCTCAGTGTAGTATGCATATTTGTTGTTCTCACCATAGTAGTCGGCACACCAGCCCTTCATCCAGTCGGCCACGGCCTCGCGGAAGTAGTTAGCCTCGCCGTCGTATGCATTCTCCACGCTATAGTCCAGCTTAATCTCCAGCTTCTTCAGCGAGTCGCACTCCTGCTGAGTCAAGTCGCCGTGCTGCTTCATCAGGTCGAGCACGATGTTACGACGCTTCAGCGAGTTCTCGGGATTGATAAGCGGGTTATAATATGTGGTAGCCTTAAGCATACCAACCAGCACGGCGGCCTGCTCGGTAGTGATGTTCTTTGGCGAACAACCGAAGTAAGTCTTACAAGCGGTCTTGATACCGAATGCGTTCGAACCGAAATCAACGGTGTTGGCATATTGGGTAAGAATCTCGTTCTTGGTGAAAAACAGCTCCAACTTGTAGGCTGTAATCCACTCCTTGCTCTTAAGGATAAGCATCTTTACTCCAGGTATGTTGCCCAGCAGTCCTGTAGAATACTCCGAACGTGTGCGGAACAGGTTCTTGGCCAACTGCTGAGTGATGGTCGATGCTCCACGAGCGTCGTGATGCAGGGCGTAGTCCTTAAGTGCGGCTGCAAATGCCTGATAATCAATACCATGATGATTATAGAAACGCTCATCCTCGGTGTCGATAAGTGCCTTCCAGAATGCTGGGTTCACATCATCGTAGCCCACGGGAGTACGGTTTTCGCTGAAGAACTTTCCTATCTGCTTGCCGTCAGCGCTATATATCATCGATGCCTCGGCAGGGCGCTTATTTTTGATGGTACTCATCGATGGGCTCTTACCGAAGAGCCACAGGAAGTTCATGTCGACAGCTCCCAGATACAGGAAGAATGCCACTATCATTGATGCAATGGCCACCAGAGTCTTGATGTACCAGGCGCGTCCCTTATACAATCCTTTATACCAAGGCCAAACGCCCTTGATTTTCTGCATGGCCATGCCCAGCATGCCCGTGTATTTGTCAGATGTTTTGTTGCTCATAGTCTTGAGATATGTAACTTATTATACTGTTTTTATCATCCGGGTGAAACCACCTTATCTGTTCATCTTTCTTATACCAAGTTAATTGTTTGCGCGCGTACCTGCGCGTGTTACCCTTGATTCTCTCTACCGCTTCGTCCAGAGTCCATGTGCCATCTATATAGGCAAACATCTCCTTGTATCCCACGGTGTTGAGAGCGTTCATCTGTCGCATAGGGTAGAGGGCTCTTGCCTCGTCCAGCAGTCCGTCGGCCATCATCTGGTCCACTCGCTGGTTTATGCGGTTGTATAGCTCTTCTCTGTCGCGATTCAGTCCGATCTTTACTATGCGGAATGGTCGCTGTTTCTTTTCGCGCTTGCGATACGATGTGTATGTATTGCCCGTCATCAGGCATATTTCCAGTCCGTGTACCACTCGTCGCGGGTTCTGCTTGTCCACTATCTCGTAGTATTCGGGGTCCAGCTGTTTCAGCTCTTCCACCAGCGTCTCCAGTCCCTCGTTGGCCAGTCGGCGTTTCAGCGTCTCGCGCGTCTCGTCGTCCACGGTGGGTATGTCGTCTATCCCGTTGCACACGGCGTCGATATACATCATGCTTCCACCTGCCATCAGGGCGTAGTCGCTGGTCTGGAATTCGCGCTCCAGTATCTCCATTGTCTGTTGTTCAAAGAGCGATGCACTATAGTAGTCGTTCAGCGACAGAGTGCCCACGTGGTAGTGTTTTACCTGTGCCAACTGTTCGTCTGTCGGACTTGCCGTGCCTATCTTCAGTTCCTTGTATATCTGCCTTGAGTCGGCATTTATAATGGGGATGTTGAAATGTCGGGCTATATCCAGGCACAAGGCGGTTTTTCCTACCGCCGTTGGCCCCGTGATTACGATCAGCGTCTTAGCGGATGACACCTCTCTTAGAGTTTTCGATAAACGAGCAGATGTATTCTACCTCCTTAGAGTCGGGGTACTTGGCGCGAGCCTCGGCCACACCTTCCTTCATCACACCCTTAGAGTAGATGATACGATAAGCATCGTGGATGGCCTCGATGGTCTCGTTCGAGAATCCGCGACGACGCAATCCGATAAGGTTCACACCAGCATAGCGCACGGGTTCCTTACCAGCAATCACGTATGGAGGAATATCCTGGCTGGTACGTGTACCGCCCTGGAACATGATGTATCCGCCCACGTGCAGGAACTGGTGGAACAGGCAGCATGCTGAGATGATAGCATTGTCGTCAACGATTACCTCGCCGGCAAACTTGGTGGTGTTGCCGATGATACAACCGTTGCCTATCTCACAGTCGTGTCCGATGTGCATATTCTCCATCAGCAGATTATTGTTGCCCACGGTGGTCTTGCCCTTCGAAGCGGTACCACGACTTATGGTTACGTTCTCGCGGATAGAGTTGTTGTCGCCAATCTCGCAAGTGGTCTCCTCGCCCTGGAACTTCAGGTCCTGAGGCTTTGTTGAGATCGATGCTCCCGGAAAAATCTCGTTGTTGTTGCCCAGACGTGTACCGAAGTGCAGGGTAACGCTGTTATACAACTTGTTGTTGTCGCCGATTACTACGTTTTTGTCGATCACGCAGAATGGGCCGATGATATTATTGTCGCCCAGTTTTGCCTCGGGGTCAACAACAGCTAGTGGATGTATCTGATTTGCCATACTTCAATTCTTCAATCTTTCAATTCTTACTTGTTCTTCACGATCTGTGCAGTGAATGTAGCTTCTGATACTACGTGGTCGCCCACGAATACGTATCCCTTCATCGATGAGATACCGTGGCGTACTGGTGCCAGCAGTTCTACCTTAAATATCAGTGTATCGCCTGGAACCACCTTCTGGCGGAACTTCACGTCGTCTATCTTCATGAAGTAAGTGCTCCAGCGCTCGGGCTCCTCCAGTGTGTTCAGCACCAGCAGTCCGCCACACTGGGCCATAGCCTCAATCTGCAGCACACCTGGCATTACGGGCTCCTGTGGGAAGTGTCCCTGGAAGAAAGGCTCGTTGCTGGTGATATTCTTGATACCCACGATGGTGTTTGCACCCAGCTCTACCACCTTGTCAACCAGCTGCATGGGGTAGCGGTGTGGCAGCAGTTCGCGTATGCGGTTCACGTCCATTACCGGCTCCTCGTTCGGATCGTAGATGGGCGCCTGGATTTCGTGCTTACGAATCTCCTTGCGCATCATGCGCGCAAACTTATTGTTGATGGTGTGTCCGGGACGTGTAGCGATGATGCGGCCCTTGATGGGTTTGCCTATCAGTGCCATGTCGCCGATGATGTCGAGCAGCTTGTGGCGAGTACACTCGTTCTCCCACTGCAGTGGCTTGTGCTGTATGTATCCCAGGTCGGTAGCATCGCGATGCTCTACGTGCAGCATGTCGGCCAGCATGTCCAGTCGCTCCTGAGTGGTCTGGCGCTCGTATATCACGATAGCGTTGTCCAGGTCGCCACCCTTTATGAGGTTAGCCTGAAGCAGAGGCTCTATGTCGCGTACAAATACGAATGTGCGTGCGCTTGCAATCTCTGTGGGGTATTTCTTAGGATCGTCGAGAGTAGCAAACTGGCTGTTGATGAACTTACTCTCAAACGAGCACATGGCTGTGATGGTAAATGCATCGTCGGGCAGGATGGTAATGCACGATCCGCTCTGCTCGTCCTTAATCTCAATCTTCTTGCGGATTATGTAGTAGTCCTTGGGTGCGTTCTGCTCCTCGATACCTATCTCCTGAATCTTGTTCACGTAGAGAATGGCCGAGCCGTCGAGGATAGGGAACTCAGGACCGTTCACCTGTATCAGACAGTTGTCGATGCCCAGAGCGTAGAGGGCCGAAAGTCCGTGTTCTACTGTTGAAACTCTTGCATCGCCCTTGCCCAGTACGGTACCTCGCTGGGTATCGATCACGTTCTCGGCAATAGCGTCGATTATTGGTTGTCCCTCCAGGTCGATACGCTGGATTTTGTAACCTGTGTTCTCTGGTGCAGGGTTAAATGTAACAGTCAGGTTCAAACCTGTATGCAGTCCTTTTCCGAACAGAGAAAAACTGCCTTTCAAAGTTTTCTGTTTCATATCATTCACTTTTTGTTTTACCTACGGATTATACGGATTTTACTGATTTTTTATTCTTTGCAGATTATTCCGTTTGAAATTTAAATTCGTATCATCCGTAAAATCCGTAGGCCATAATTATTTCAATCTTTTAATTTCTCTTTCAGGGCGTCAATATCGCGCTGGAGAGCGGCTATCTGGCGATACATCTCGGGCAACTTAGCGTCGATGGCGCGTGCCTTGAAGTACATCTTCGGGTTAACCGCAGGCGAACCTATCAGCTGCTCGCCGTCGCCCTTGGTGTTGCTTATCACACCGCACTGGGCACCTACAAATGTCTTGTCGGCCACCTGGATATGTCCTGCAAATCCGGCCTGACCGCCTACCATACACCAGGCACCGATCTTGGTCGAACCGGCCAGTCCTACCTGAGCACTCATCACGGTGTTCTCGCCGATTTCGCAGTTGTGAGCCACCTGAATCAGGTTGTCCAGCTTCACACCCTTGCGTATGATGGTCTGTCCCATGGTGCTACGGTCCACACAGGTGTTGGCACCTATCTCCACATTGTCCTCTATCACTACGATACCTATCTGTGGAATCTTGTCGTAACCCTCGGTGTTTGGAGCAAATCCAAAACCGTCGGCACCTATCACGCTACCTGCGTGGATTGTAACATTATTTCCAAGTTTACATCCCTGATAGATGGTTACATGGGGGTAGAGCAGACATTTTTCGCCTACCTGCACACCTTCGCCTATCACTGTGTGGGCATATATCTGTGTGCCATTGCCTACCACGGCGCCATCGCCGATCACCGCAAATGGGCCCACATACACGTTCTCGCCAACCTTAGCCTTAGGCGAAATCGATGCCAGAGGGTCGATGCCCGTCTTGGCTGGTTTCATCGAGTCGTATATCTGCAGTAGCTTGGCCACGCACTCGTAGGCGTTCTTCACGCGAATCAGCGTGCAGCTCACGGGTTTCTCCAGTTCCACGTCCTCATTGATGAGTACTACGCTCGACTTGGTGTCGTAAATATAATGTGTATATTTGGGGTTCGACAGGAACGAAATTGCTCCCTCTATGCCCTCTTCAATCTTAGCGAATGTGCGAACGGCAGCGTTCTCGTCGCCTTCAACTCTTCCCTGAATCAGGTCTGCAATTTGTTTGGCTGTAAATTCCATTTTTTGCTTTTTAATCGATTAAACTTTGCAAAGATAACTAATTTTCTTGAAATCTTTGATAACAAAGATAATATTTTCGTATTTTTTTTGAAAGTAATTGAACATTTAGTAGTTCAGAAGCCTCCGAAATGTCTTTAATTTCTCCGTTTTTGTAAAGTATTTGTATCTTATCATCGTCTACATTATACATATCCTTTTGTATCGTGTTCACGCTCATCATGTAGTGCGCGTCTTCATATGGTATGTCCATCTTTTGTGCTATATGGTGCTTCAGTTCGTCGATACGCTCGGGCGATGGCTCGTCCTCAAGCACCTCCACCTTGAATATGTGGCGGTCCAGCATGTCGGTGGCCAGGGTGGATAGTATCTTGTCGCTGTGGTGCTTCCATGCCTTCATAGCGCTCCATATGTCGCTATCGTCAAGCTCGCTATAGTTCTGCAGAGCCTCCGGATGCGATGCAAACCACTCGGCGTCGATGTCGTTCTGCAGGAAGTAGAGTAGGGCGGGCGATGCAAACACCTGCTGGCCATTGCGTATCAGCCACTTGGCTCGGTTCAGCATGTTTACCAGCACCTTTTCATAGGCCACACACGTGCGGTGCAGATACACCTGCCAGTACATCAGTCGGCGTGTAGTCAGGTAGTTTTCCAGCGAGTAGATACCCTTCTGCTCTACTACAAGCGAATCGTCTATCACGTTGAGCATCTTGATGATACGTGCGCTACCTATGTTGCCTTCGGTCACGCCTGTATAAAACGAGTCGCGTCGCAGATAGTCCAGTCGGTCCATGTCCAGCTGACTCGAAATCAGCTGGTGCAGAAAGTTCTTGGGATACTCGCCCTTGAAGATGGATATGGCCAGATTCAGCTGTCCGTTCATATCCCGGTTTATCTGCTCCATCATCATCAGCGATATCTCCTCGTGGTCTATCCCGTGTATCAGCGTGTTCTCGAGCACGTGCGAGAACGGGCCGTGACCGATGTCGTGCATCAGTATCGCAGCCTGTACCGCCTCGGCCTCCGAGTCGAAGATAAACTGCCCCTTCTGTTGCAGGTTCTGTATAGCCTCGCTCATCAGGTGGAATGCGCCCAGCGAGTGCTGGAATCGGGTGTGCCTGGCCCCAGGATACACCACAGAGGCCAACCCCAACTGATTGATGCGGTTAAGCCTCTGAAATAGCGGGTGCTCTACTATCCCGTAGAGTATGCCGCGTGGTATCTTGATAAACCCGAATACCGGGTCGTTGATGATCTTTACTTCGCTCATTTATCCAGTATTGCTGCCATCTGCTCCTGCAGTTCCTTGGCTTTCTGACCAGCCACTTCGGCAAAGTCCTTCTCGTTGCTGGCGTAGATTATGCCTCGGCTAGAGTTTACCAGCAGTCCGCAGTCGTCTATCATGCCGTACTTGCAGACCTCCTCCAGACTACCGCCCTGAGCGCCTACGCCCGGAACCAGCAGGAAGTGTGTGGGAGCCACCTTGCGGATATCCTCAAACATCTTGCCCTGGGTAGCACCTACCACGTACATCATGTTCTCGTCGTTTCCCCACTCCTGACTCTTCTTCAGCACCTTCTCAAACAGTCGCTCGCCGTTCTTGTCCTCCATCAGCTGGAAGTCGTTGCTACCCTTGTTGCTGGTCAGTGCCAACAGTACTACCCACTTGCCGTCGTAACCCAGGAATGGTGTCACTGAGTCCTCGCCCATGTATGGGGCTACGGTCAGAGCGTCCACATTATACTCCTCAAAGAAAGTCTTGGCATACATCTTCGATGTATTTCCGATATCACCGCGCTTGGCGTCGGCGATGATCAGGTGCTTAGGATAGTTCTCCTGCAGATACTCGATGATACCCTCGAAAGCAGCCATTCCCTCCAGACCGTAAGCCTCGTAGAATGCCAGGTTAGGCTTGTAGGCCACGCAGTAGGGAGCAGTAGCATCGATGATGCGTGTGCTAAACTCGAAGAGCATACCGAAGGTCATTTCCTCCTCCTCATACTCCTTCTTTACTATCTCCTTCAGGCCTTTGGGCATCTTGTCCAGGTCTGTGTCCAGTCCCACGCACAGAAAACTCTTCTTCTCGCGAATCTGTTCAATCAGTTCTTTTCTGGTCATATCTGATTTAATGTTTAATGTTTAATGTTTAATGCATTAAAGCTCATTCTCCTTCATGCGCTCGGCGTTTTCGGCCACGGTCAGCGCATCTATCATAGCCTGAATGTCGCCACCCAGGAATCCCTGCAGGTCGTGAGTGGTGTAGCCGATACGGTGATCGGTCACTCGGCCCTGTGGGAAGTTGTATGTACGGATCTTAGCGCTACGGTCGCCGGTCGAAACCAGACTCTTACGGCGGTTAGCGATATCATCCACATACTTCTGGTGCTCCTTATCATATATAAAGGTGTACAATCGGCTCAGTGCGCGCTCCTTGTTCTTAGGCTGGTCGCGGGTCTCGGTACACTCTATGAGTATTTCCTCAGTCTCGCCCGTGTTAGGGTTCTTCCACATATAGCGCAGACGTACACCCGATTCAACCTTGTTTACGTTCTGACCACCTGCACCTGAGCTTCGGAAGGTATCCCATTTGATTTCGCCCTCGTTCACGTGCACCTCAAACTTGTCGGCCTCGGGCAGCACGGCTACTGTTGCGGCACTGGTCTGCATGCGTCCGTTACTCTCGGTCACAGGCACACGCTGCACTCGGTGCACACCACTCTCGTATTTCAGAGTGCCATACACGTCGGCACCCGATACCGAGAAGTCTACCTCCTTAAATCCGCCTACGGCACCCTCCGACACGTATGTGATAGCTACCTGCCAGCCTTTCGACTCGCAGAAGTTCTTGTACATCTTGAATAGGTCGCCGGCAAACAGCGCAGCCTCGTCGCCACCCGTTCCGGCGCGTATCTCCATCTCCACGTTCTTAGCGTCCTCGGGGTCCTTTGGTATCAGTGCTATCTTTATCTCCTCCTCCAGCTGTGGCTGCAGTTCCTCGTTCATAGCCAGCTCCTCGCGAGCCATCTCCTTCATCTCCGGATCGCTCTCGTTGGCCAGAATATCCTTAGCCTCCTTAATGCCGTTCAGGCATGCGATATAACGCTTACGGGCGTCCATAATGTCGCCCAGATCCTTATATTCCTTAGTAAGTTTTACGAATCTCTGCTGGTCGGCTATCACGTCGGGGTCGGTAATCAGAGTCGATACCTCCTCGAAACGAGCCTCCAGTCCGTCTAATTTCTGTAGAATGCTGTTGCTTGTATCTGCCATTTCTTATATATACTTTATATTTGGGCGGCAAAGTTACGAAAAATCGGGCATATTTCCAAATTTTCTTCACTTTTTTGCTAAAAACATTTTGTGGTTTCAAAATTTTATGTAAATTTGCCGCCGATTAATCAAAGATTTATTAACCAATAATTTAAAAATCAAAAGTTATGAAGAAAGCATTTATTGTGATGATGGCTTTTATGCTGGGCATGGCTGTCACATCGTGCAAACAGGGTCAGAAGGCTGCTCCTACAGCCGAGGAAGTTGCTGCCGATCCAGTAGCTACACTGAATCAGCTGGTTGAGAAGGCTCAGGCCGAAGGCGCTAACTGGAGTGTCGACGAGTGGAAAGAGGCTTATCACACAGCATTCCTCGCTATGGCTCCAGCCATGAAGGGCATGTACGAGGTTATGCAGCTCATCCAGGGCGAGGGCGCTGCTACCGACACTGCTGCCATCTCAAAGGCCATGCAGAAGGCTCAGAGCATCGAGAAGGAGTTTAGCGAACTGGGTACCATTGTAGGTCAGCTCGACAGCATCGGTAAGCTTTATCCTAACGGCAAGACCGTAAGCGAGGACAAGGAGTTCGAGAAGGCATGTCTCAAGGAGATTGGACTTCCTGAGGACTTCAACCTCTAATCCACAAACGAGATTAAAAAAATGTTGTATAGTATGAATTAGGGGGTACCGCAAGGGCCCCCGATTCTTTTAAAAAAAATAATACCAGAAAGATTATGAAAACCAAGCGAATCGTGATTGCAGCTGCTATGATGGCAGCATTCAGCACCCAGACCAGTGCACAGACCACCGATCCTAAGGTGTGGGCATGGGATTTCCCTATGTATATGGAGATCAACGTAGAGCCCGGACAAGAGGCACTTACCTGTCAGATGCACTATTTCCAGGAGGTAAAAGAGGGTCAGGGGCTGCTCAAGAAGACCATGATATGGTACGACACCAAGATCGATGCCCCGGGCAAGGAGAAGACCGTTATCGACGAGTATGGCAAGAAGATCGAGGTGCCCAACGCACTTATCATCCCACTGGCCAAGGAGGCTAAGGTAAAGAAGGGCGACATCCTGCTCACCCACTCAAAGTATCACGAGCGTCAGCGTGCGCTGCATCGACCTCGACCACTATGAGGATGGCTACACCGTAGTACAGGTCGACATGGAGCACGGCCACATCTGGACCCAAGCCGACGGCTCAACATACACCCACTGCTTCGGCCTGGGCGACGTAACCAAGGTGCTAGATAAGTAATTTATTTGTTGAATGTTCTGATTTTCTCCAGCATGGTGGCGCTCCAGACGGCGTCACCTGCTTTTTGGTAGCGGAAATTACCAGTAGCTGAGGGGGTGAAGATAGTGGCACATTCGGGAGTGACAGTCAGGGTGCCGCGTTCCGAGAGTGTGAAGAGATTGTCGCCCTCTACAGCTTGTATGGTAGGCATCACATCCCACATACGCTGGCCCGTGTCGCAGGTGCAGTTGATATACACTTGTTTGATAGGGTGAGCATCAGTCCACGATATATCGCTGATTACTTGTTCAGGTGTGTAATCCACCATTTGTCCCACCTCCATCGGCGAGAACACCATATCCACTTCCGTAGGCCAGCGGCTAAAGAACTCTTGTGCGAATTCGGCTCCTTGTGCAAAGTTGTAGTCTGGTTCCTCGGCCTCGCCAAACACGCCGCCCTGCATATAGATGCACTTAACCTTACGGCGCACCAGTTCTACACCGTTCAGCGGCGAGTATTCATCGCCTCCTGACTGTAACAGCTGTGCCAGACAGGTAACGAAACCTGTACATACAATGCTTACTGAGTGGTCGGGCTGCGTGGCCAAAAGCTGCCGATATAGCTGCCAGCCGTCGGGTAGGGTGCTATAGTCAGCTACGCTACGTTCGAACATTGGCTGTCCATTACCATCCTTCATATCGGCCACATGTGCATAGTCAATCCACACCGTAGGGTTGTCGATGCCTTCACGAACCAGTCCGATGGGCACATCGCCATGACCAAAGTATGTGTTCATCACATCTGTAAACGCGGCGTTCTGTTCGCCTTCGCGGTCCACCACCACGCCCAGCAATCGGCAACGCCCCTGCTCCTCGTAGCGGTATAGCATCTCCATAGCAAACAGGTCGTCGGTCGATGAACCGATGTCGGCATCGAGTATCACCAGTGGCATGCCTGTATATCCCTGAGGAATCTCAGGATTATCGCTATTGCTACACGACGTGATTACCACTACGCCGATAATAGCAAGCATAGTGTCCATCAACCATTGCATTAGTCTTTTCATAATTAATCGTTTTAGATTGTTTTAGATCTTTTGGGGCAAAGATAAACAAAATAAATGAAATAAGCAAGTATTTAATAAAAAAACAGCGAGGCTTTTTTTTGCTCGCTGTTTTCTTTTCCTACGCACCTACGCAGCTCGTAGCTCCTAGTGCTGTCAGTATCGCCGATGCAATCGATGCGATGAGCTGAATCACGAATTTTGCGGTTTCCTTTTTAGTCATAGTATTAATGTTTAATGTTTAATGTTTAATGTGAAGGGCTGGGGCATTCAGGCCCCAAGCCCTGTGGTCTAATTCTGGTCCATACCACTGTTGTCGTCGTCTACGCGGGTGCTGCCTCCTCCGCTATTGCCGCTCTGGCTTGAACTTGACCCCGATCCTGAGCTGTTGCTAGGCTCATCCTCTACCAGCGATCCGGCGAACGCCTCAGCATTAACGAACTCCGCCTTCTTGATAAACTCGCGGCTTGAGATATTGGTCTCGGCCATCTGGTCGGGCAGAAATCGGATATGCAGGCCCTTCAGGTTCTTCTGGGGAGAGAAGTCCTCCTTCTTGGCTGCACCGCCAGCCTCATTCTCCAGGGTAGTGAAGAATATACCCAGACCGTCAATCTTCACTCGCTTCGAATTCAGGAGCATCTCCAGCAGACAGCTACGGAACTTCTCCAGCACTCCAAACACCACGTCGGGGGTGTAGATGCTTCCGTGCTCAGCGATGTGGTTTGCCATCTTGCGGGTGTTTAGTACCTCTACGGTCTTACCGTGTGCAAACCACTTGCCCTTGACCTTCGAATTCTTGATGTTGTTCTGCTTAAGCAGATAAAAAATCTTTGCCATAATGTGTAATGTGTTTTTGATAGTTAATTGATTGATGATGTGTGTTTCAGAATCTTTGCGCGCTTGTTTCTGAATTGCTCTGCAAAGGTACGAATAATTTTTGAATTATGCAAATATTTTGCGAATTATTTTCAAGGAAAATGCAAATATTTTTCTACTATCACTTCGCGTGCCATGAAGCGTAACTTTACAGCCTGAAAAATTACGTTTTCTGGTCAAAGAAGTGCCACTTCGTTTGCTATCCACCAAAAGTTGACACCGCACACCGCACGCCGCAACTTTTGCATACTTCACACTGCACCCACATCTTGCTTTAAATTATTATATATAATATATATATTATAATATATATATTATATATAATAATTATACTATTTAATTTTCCGTCGGCACCTCACACCCCGCAACACCAAAAGTTGCGGCGTGCGGTGTGCGGTGTCGACTATTCCTTAATTACTAATTCGCGGGGTAGGGTTATGATTTTCAGTCGTTCATACCATATACGGGTGCTTCCTTCAAAATGTTTCTGAGTGTGACTGCTGATGATGTAGTAGCTGGCTGTGTACTCATCCATCATATCGAGTAGCACCTTCTTTATGCGCGAACACTTTTCGTTGATGGCATTGTCAAGCGGGTTAACCAGATGGTCCACACCCTCTATTATCTTGTCCCCGTCCAATCCCTTGGCTGTCGCAGTATAGTATTTCGTCAGCTCCTCGCGATAATCAGCCAGGCGCTTAAACTCTATACCCTCAGGATGCGCCAGGAATAGCAGATACACCGCCTTGTGCACGGGCTGTAGTTCTATCTCCTTATTATAGTCCACCAGTATAAACCGATAGTCGCTCGTAATCCGCAGTCGGCTCAGTCTGCCTCTTGCAGCCTCTATTCGCAACTCCTCCAGCAGGGGCACACCGATAGCGTGCAACAGCAGGTCTTTCCTTCCTGCCGCTTGCAGTTGTTCAACTAGGCGTTTCACCTCGCTGGCCATCTCCTCGGGTGTCATGCGGATATCGCTCATTCAGTCACAGTGGTCATAAGTCCGTTCAACCAATTCTTCAGTTTGTCTACCATCTTAGGTTCGCTTTCCGGCTCAGTTACTATAGGCTCGGGTTCCACCACCACAGGTGGTTCTGGCTCGGGCGCAGGTTCTACATCAAAATCTATCACCGTTTGCACAATTGCTCCTGCCATAGTCGGTGGCTTGGGATTCGATGGTTTATATAGCAACTTAATCAAATCCTCGTAGTAGTCATCCTCGTCGTGATGCACATCTTTATTAACCTCGTTGCTCAGGTCGTCCTCCAGTCCTGTCGCCAGTATCGTCACCTTGGCATCCTCGCCCAGACTGTCGTCTGTAGCCGTACCCCAAATCACATCGATGTTAGGATCCAGTTGGTCGAAAAAGTCGTCTATCTCCTGCAGTTCGCGAACAAAGATAGGATGCTCGTCGCTGGCGTAGATATTGAAGAGGATACGCTTAGCTTTGCCGATGTCGTTGCCATAGAGTAGGGGCGAGTCGAGTGCATCTACGATAGCCTTCTGCACACGCATGTTTCCGCTCGCACGTCCCATCGCCATGATGGCTCCACCGCCATCACGCATGGTCGACTCCACATCGCGGAAGTCACTTTTGATCCCCCCATCGCTAGGCATAGTTATCAGTTCCGATATACCTTTCACCGCATCCATCAGGATATTGTCGGCACGCTGGAAAGCCTCTTTTACCGATAGTTCCGAGTCGGCATACACATCGCACAGACGCTCGTTGTTCACTATCAGCAGGGCGTCCACATTCTTGCGCAGTTCGTCCACACCCTTCAGTGCCTTGATTATCTTGCGTTTCTTTTCGAAGTAGAATGGGATGGTCACCACGCCCACCGTGAGCAGGCCCATATCCTTGGCCACACCAGCCACCACAGGTGCAGCGCCAGTACCGGTACCACCGCCCATGCCTGCAGTCACAAACACCATCTTGGTGCCATCGCTCAGCAGTTTCACTATGTCGTTGATGTTTGCCTCGGCTTCCTTCTTGCCCAGTTCGGGGTTAGCCCCCGCACCCAGACCGCTTTCGCCAAGCATAATCTTTACCGGCACTGGCGATCGCGACAGCGACTGGCTATCCGTATTACATACCGCATACGTCACGCCCTCAACGCCCTCGTTATACATATTTCTAACGGCATTGCAACCACCACCGCCAACACCAATCACCTTGATGATGCCCTGCATCGTGTCCTTAACGGGCCCAAAGTCTAAAATCTCTTCCCCCATATCTCTCGTAAACTATTTCTGCTGCAAAGATACACATTATTTCTCAAACTAACGAACAATCCCCCCTCCGCAAGCCTTGCGAAGCTAATTTTTAATGCTGCGACTTAATTTTTAAGTTAATTATTTGGTGGTTTCAGAAACTATTCTTATCTTTGCAGCGAGATAACTTAAAAGTTAAGAATTGATATCTGTATGACAACAAAACAGCATTACTCTATAGAGCTTGTAGAAGAGAATGAAAAAGTCAACTTCTATAGCATACACCTTGACGGCATAGAACTTACCGAGCTCGAGGCTTTCTTCGAGAAATTCCCCATCGGATGCGATTACGATGAAGAGATTGACGTAATAATCTCCTGGATGGATCAGATTGCAGAAACTGGCGCTCTCGAAAGATATTTCCGACCAGAGGGGCATTATGGAGATGGTGTAGGAGTCATACCTATTGATGTCGGCAACAAAGTACGTCTTTATTGTCTTCGATTGTCTGACAAGATATTGGTGTTTGGTAATGGTGGGGTTAAGGATGCCGCTACGTGGCAGGAAAGCGAATCGCTTGCTCCCTATGTAAAACTTCTCATTGATACGAGCCGTTTCATTTCATCGCGAATTAAAGACGGATCGTTGGTTTTGGTTGACAAGGAAATTGTTGGTAACTTAAACTTTTCGCGAGATGAAGAAAAGTAGTATTATTGAGGCAAGACGTAAACAGGTTAATCCATTAGTTCGTCAGAATGTAGAACTCTCGTTCCAAATCGTGGATCGCATTCACGAGATTCTTGAGTCAAGAGGACTTAAGCAGAAGGATTTGGCTATAATGCTTGGCAAGAAAGAGGCTGAAATCAGCAAGTGGATGCGTGGTACTCATAATTTCACGATAGATACGCTTGTGTCTATTGAGAAAGCCCTCGATGCTCCTATTCTGCAAGTGGTTCATCAGGATACTTCTGCTTATGAGTTCGAACCTATGATAGCTTGCGATCCAATATTGCCTCCAGAGCCATAATAGATAGGTTATTAATGTTGGTAACCCGATACGTGAGCATCGGGATGGTTTTCTTAGTGTGTATATCTAACCTGCTCTATATAACAGCTATATCCTATTAAAATTATCACCAATCTGGTTCCAGAAGATTCTCGAGAACGAGTGATCGTTTACTTTCATTATTCTACTAATTTTGAAAGTACGATCTTCTTCTACGTTCAGACAATACGCCTCGATGTACATCGCTCCATATTTACGCGAATACGCAATGTTGTTAATGCTGCATGTTATTACGGTGCCCTTGCGTGTACAATACTCTATCTTTATTGTCTGTTGCAACACCACAGCCCTATGTATTACCTCCTCGATAGTCATTGCTTACGTCTACATTGAATGGATTATAATCCGAAGGAGGAGGGAAGGGCATATTATTTCCATCGCCATTAACCATCGAACCTCTGATTTCACCACCATCAGTTGGTGCTCGATTACCAATCGAATTGTCCTCAGGATTCTCAAATCTGGTAAATTCACCAGCAAAATCCATCAGAATGATACCCGTGGCACCCTTACGATGCTTGGCAATGATAACCTCCGCCCTGCGATGATAATCTATGAGTCCGTCATCGCTCTTAAGTATGTGATAATACTCTGGTCTATGCAGAAATACCACCATATCAGCATCCTGCTCGATAGCACCCGATTCACGCAAATCTGATAGTTGAGGTCTTTTTCCTTCAGCACCGTCACGCCCCTCTACACCACGATTCAGTTGACTCAAGGCTATCACGGGGATTCCTAACTCTTTTGCCAATCCTTTGAGCGAACGCGAGATGAGCGACACCTCCTCCTGGCGACTGTTATATCTCATACCACTGGCTGTCATCAGTTGCAGATAGTCCACCATTATCAACTTGATATCGTGCTCACGTTTCAGTCTTCGTGCCTTGGTTCTCAGTTCGTTTACCGACAGACCTTCCGTTTCGTCGATAAACAGCGGAGCATTCGTCATCACGTCAAGGTTCTTATCTAGTCGATCCCAGTCGTCCCTGCTCAACTGCCCGTTAAGTAGCTTCTTGCCCTCAATCATACATACGTTCGACATTAGTCGGTTTGCCAATTGCGTATCAGACATTTCAAGCGAGAAGAAAGCCATAGGTATCTTCTGGTCGATAGCAATATTCTTGGCCAGCGACAGGGCAAAGGCTGTCTTACCCATGGCAGGTCTGCCAGCAACTATCACTAGGTCAGAATTCTGCCACCCACTCGTCATATCGTCTAGCTGATAGAATCCGGTAGAAATACCAGTTATACCACCAGTGTTAGCATGAGCTTTTTCCACGATTTTAATTGCACGGTCGATGATTGGGCCTAGGATAGAGTAGTCCTTTTTCATATTTTTCTGCGTGATCTCTGTCAGCATACTGTCTGCCTCCTGTATCACTTCATGCACATCCATCGTCTCGTCGTATGCCTTTTTGCCTATCACACCAGTGTAGTTTATCAGTTGTCGTGACAGAGATTTCTGCGCCACGATGTTAGCATGATATTCCAAACTGGCAGATGTCGCCACTTTCGAACTAAGCTCTGCGATATACCCCGGGCCACCAACCTCTTCAAGCACTCCGTTCTTCGTCAGTTGGTCAGTCACAGTCAGCATGTCTACAGGCTTTTCGTCCATATTCAGTTGCTGTATTGCCTCGTAAACCTTCTGATTTCTGGGCTCATAGAAACTGTCTGGCCTGAGCAGTTCGCACACCTCCACATATGCATCCTTGTCAATCATCAGCGCCCCCAGCACAGCCTTCTCCACCTCTACAGCTTGAGGCTGTAGATGACCATAACTCATGTCTAATGACTGTTGTCCTCTCTTACTGTTTCTTCTGTATTCACTCATATCACTTTCTTTTTTTGTTGCACAAATTTGTGCTTGCAAATGTAGGAGGTATTACGATAACATCCAAACGTTTTTCTCCTAAAACGCTCAAACCGTGGATAACTCAACTGTTATCACCAATTGTGGATAATTGAGGTTTTCGAGCTACTCTTTCTCCTTCTTTTGTTGCTTCTCAAGCCAGACTTGATCGCTTTTGTTAGATTGGGCGAATAGCTCTGCTATTTCCTCCATATCTCTACCAGCCTTGTAGCGCTCTTTTAGCTCCACTCTGCATAGGGCCACATTGCCACTATTATGGTCTTGAAACTCTGCAATCAGAGCATTTGTTTCCAGATTCTTTATGCGCTCTTCACGTTTGCCAATTTTATCTTTATACAAGATGTTGAAGATGCACTCTCTCAGCACTTTAGCCTCCTTTGTCCATTTGTTCAAAGTAAGGGTTATCAACTCCTGCCTTGTCAGATTTGGCAACATATCCACACACTTTCTTAACTCTTCATCGTTCCAACCTGTAAAGTGGAACTTCTTTGCCTGTTGTAAAATGTACTCGTAATCTGTCATAATGTTATAAAATTGATTTGGTTGCAAAGTTAGGCTTTTACCTCTTTGCAACCAAACAATTTAGCCTCACAAGGCTTGTGAAATAGCGATTTTATTCCCAGACTACCATGTCGCGGGGTAGGGCAATCTTCTTTACTTCTCCACGTCTACCATCTATATAATAATGTCTAGCCATGTGGTCATCAAACTGGCCAACAAACGCCCCGCGTATTCTTGCACATTTCTCATTTATAGAGTTGAGTAGGGGATTTGTCACGTCCTCAATACTTTGTACAGCTCTATCTGTTAGGCCTAGTGGTCTTAATCGATTATATATCTCGGCTAATTCTTTGCGATAATCTGGCAAGCACTTAAACATAATGCCTTCAGGATGCTTAAGGAAAAGCAGATAAACAGCTTTCGTAAGTGGTTCCATCTTTATCTCCATATTGTTATAGTCCGGCAGAATGATTCGATAATCCTTCATGATTATTAGTCGACTCAATCTGTCGTCTGGGTGTATCAGTTGTTCCAATATGTACTGCGAAATACCCCTTTGCCTCAGTTTAGCTATTCGTTCCTTAACCTCTTCGAGCAGGTCATTTATGCTATCATTGCCAAGCTGAGAGTTAAATTGGTTATCGGCATCCTTGGGAGGCTCCTCATAATACCGCTGTTCATAGTCAAGTATGTCTTTGTGTACAAACCATTCTCGGTTTTTGTATGAAGGTAATTCTGCTCGCTGTGTTTCGTTATTGATCAGTTTGCCAATATTGTGCAATTGATCAGCTATAGGCTCATTGCTCTTGGATGAGATAGGGTAGAAGCGGTTTGTGGCTTTGTCGTTACCATCTGTCCCCCTATGGATATCCTCTGTGCGTATAAATCCCTGTTTAATCCTTGTTCTATCGCTTGGATTATCGAGGAACCGCAACATAAAGTCATTGCCGATATTAATTTTATTGATTTCTGCCTCACTAAGATATGGAGCACGATATTGAAGCACCTCCTTGTTAGCAAGCCGTTTCATTAGTAGAGGGAGATAGATAACATGGAATCCTATCATTTTACCCCATCCCTCCAACACGTCTGGATTGCTCTCAAATAGGTCTGTTAGTTCCTTATCCTCCTCGCTTGCAACATAAATCAGTTCTTTGGGCGCTAGTTTGCCTTCCAGAGTGAATTCTATTCTATTGTCAGTGTTGGAACTTGCAGGTCCTGTTGGCATATTGAAGCTTATGTTGCTGGAAGCTTTCTTTCCACCTTTCCATTCTATAAAGAATAAGACTATGAGTCCTATGGCAACTATAACGTCAACGATATTCCACACTGTTCTACCCAATCCAATTTTAGCAAATGGCTGGAATAGCAACGCTAACGTTACGAATGTCCATGTCAGTACCTCTTTTCTTTGCTTGAAATACAGAAAAGCCATATATCCAAATCCAACCATAGTAAGGAATCTTACCAAGGTAAAATACCCGTATGGCATAGGCGCTAGACAGAGTAGCAATACAAACGAAAGGAATAAACCTAAATACTTCATATATATATATCAATATTAGAAACTGTTATATCTGATGTGTATAATTGCTTATTTGACAGTATTGCATCGCTAAATAAAATCAAAAGGGTAATTCATCTGGTAGTTCTGAAGCATCCTCTTCAAAATCCATGAATGAATATTGTACCTTACTATTATTCCATGATGGATTCATCAGATTTTTAACTAAATCAAGAAAATAATCTATATCCTTCTCGCCATTTGGAATCAAATCTTTAAGTTCTGCAATAGTATTGATAATTGGAAAAAAGACGGTGACACACTCAATTACAAAATGTCCTAACAAATAGTCTTTGTCATAACATCTTACTTCAGCAGAGTTCTCTGGAGCTACTATACTGATAAATTTCTCAACAAGAATACAGGCAAGAACAAGATTTTTGTCGTATTCTTTATTAAAAATCTTCTCTATTTTATTGCGTAAACGCGTATTCACATATTCTTGTTTATATCCAAAAGTATACTCTAATTCGAAATCGTCAGATGCTACTGCAAAAACTACCTCATCGCCTAGGCCAATAAACTGAGGAACAGCGCCACAAACTTTCAGTATAAAGTCAATAGCACCAATTCTTTTTCCTTTTTCATCCCAAAAATCTCGACAAACTTTAATACTAATCACGTTTTCGTATCCATGGGTGCCATAATTCACAAATTCTTCATCAGCAAAAATCTCTTTGTCTTTCAGCTTTTTGTAAATAGGAACTTGATAACGAGTTTCTTCTAACTCGCGTTTCCGTATCTGCCATTTTAACCAATTTCTGTTTGTCCAATTGGAATTATAAAAAACGTTTTCTATTATTTTTCTGTCAACATCTGTTATATATCGATTTCTTAATTCATCCCTAGCGCTGTTATAAGCACATCCGAAAGCACCTGGAAAATCCATAGAACGCTCTCTCCCTTTCTTTCCTATATAATCATTGGGACTGCTATTTATAATGTCCACCAAATTGGTAGTAGGTATCGTTTTTACGATAGCAGATAGTAATTCGTTATGTCTGTTAATATACTCTGTTATCTCATCTTCATTTTTGAAAGGATAGGTTGAATCCGTCCATTTAACATGTATAACTTTCTCTAACAAGAGATCGCATCGTTCCTCGTCCGACAATGATTTTATCTTTTCAATGCAGTCTTTATGGATGCTTTCATCCCAAAGACTGTTACTAAACTGCTGACATTGCGTGATGATGTATTCGTAATCATTCATAATTGTTCCTTGTAGTATTTTTTTTTACTCCTCATTACGCAAGGGGAAAACGTATCAATAATTTGATACGTTCCCCCCATTTGTCATTCAATGAGCATTTTTATTTTTTAAATAATGCTTTAACAATCATGGAACCAATTTTTCTTTCTAGACCATTCTTAGTTAAAGGGATTCCTGTTTCCCTGGCAATCTTTTGTTTTGCCTGAGAGATACCCAATGCTCGTTTCCATGAAAAAGTTACTCCAGGTATTTTCATAAGCACATATAATTAAGATCTTGTACTATTCTCGATTTGCTCGGGGTTAACAACGTCTTCAAATTTCAAGTCAATATCACAAGTTTTGCATACTAACTCATAAATGGCCATCTCGTTAACATTGATGTCTTCGTCAACAACAATCTGTTGTCCCATCATTTTTGCCATTTCTTGTTTTTGATGGGTATCCAAGCTGTTTAGTTCCAAAAGACATAGTAATGAGTTTGCCTCATTTATTGTTGGACGGTGTTCTTCTCCAATTCCCAATATCTTGGCAACTTTGTTGAAGTAAAATGTTTCTCTTGCATCTATGCGTCCATCTGCATTGATTATATCAAATAAGATACGCATAATAGCAATTTTCTGTTGAAAACTTAACTTTTCCATATTGTTTTAATCATTATAATTTGCGAACAATGAACTATTCCTCAAATAATCCTCCGGGGCGTAATTTTGATTGAGAAGTTTTTGATATTCTTTTTCGTCATGAGCATATTTTTCTTTAGCAAATCTTCCTGTACAGAATTTATCCCCCTTTTTTGTAAGCTTCTTCATCAAAATAGGATAATTCATAGATGAAGACAGTATTTGCCCTTCGTTGCTCGGCTGTTCTTGAACAACTTCTTCTTGAACTATTTCTTCTTGTATTGAGTCCTGATGCTCGCCCTGTTTTGATTGTTCTTCATCATTTACAATAGGGTTCTTTTCTTCTGTTAAAGGTTGAACTTGCTCCCTCTTTTTATCTTGTACGAGCTCCGTCTGTACTTTCTCTTCCCCCTCTATGACTGGCGTTTCTTTCAGAGACTCATTCTCTGTACCAGAATCTTTAGTAGCTGAAGTTGATTTTTTTTCTTCATTCCACTTTTCATTTGAAGCCTCATTCAATAGCTCCTCCATTGCTATGGTATCCTCTCGAAGTCTTTTAACCTCATTGGAAAGTTTATTAATGAGATCTTGGGCTTCTTGTGAGTTTAAGCTATCTCCTGTTTCTGGATTCAATATTTGGGCATTAATTCTAGATTCCACAAAATGATTGAATATTCCGAGATTCTGAATTTCATAATAGCAACTATACGTCAAATCGTGTCCTAAAGAAAGACCAAGCAAAGAAACTGCTACGGCAAAGTCAAAACCGAAATATTTATAGAAATCTCCGTTGTAAAGATATTCATTGCTATAGAATGAAGCAGGAGTTATTCCACCTTCTTTAAAACAGAATTTAAGATATAGGAACAGTGGGGCCACAGCAAAATAGTTACAACCATTAACTTGGTAATCATTACCTTGCTTGTGTTTCAGTAACTTGTATATTTCAGAAAATTTCGTCCCACAGGATCCAATAACATCACCCAAAGGAACTTCATCGGCAATTTCGTAATCAATTTCCGACTTTTGTTTAAAATTTTCATATACATGAATGGCATCAGAAAAATAACCTCTATTATCATTCCAATACGGATGATGTCTTTCGTATCTAATTAGATAATTCCAGATACTTCGATTGCCTGAAGGTCTTACATGACTGAAAAGGTCTGAAAATAACTCTTCCACGAATCCTTTGGGAAGTAGTTTTGCAACCGCAGCTCTATCTTCGTTACTTATTTTAAATATTTCAAAGCAATTAAATTCTCCTGCTTTTGATTGTCGTATTGCTTGTTTCTTATTTAATTCTGAAAAGAAGTCTTTCCATGCAGATACCTGCAAGACAATCCTGGAATCCAATGATACAGCAAGACTTGCTCTTGCCTCCTCGTCTAAAGCATAGACATCTACAATATCTTTCACAATTATCTCAACAGAACTACCCGAAAAAGGTATTTTAAATATGTGAAGTAGAAGATATTCTGTTGAATATTCATATGTGTCCATATATGCCGTAACTGCATCAAATAAAAATTTGTCATCAGCATGATCACTTAGCTTCCCTTCAAATGGGACTACATTGTGAACATATATATGTCCAAACTTATACAAATTACTAAAATCAGACCGACTGATTATTGTCAGATAATTAACCATAATTTATTATGCTATAGAACGTATTGTACAATCACTTTCGAATGGGCGAACATAACTATGCAAGTTTCCCGTATAAGTAATATACAGATTCATACGGGCGCGTGTCATAGCTACCATGAAGAGAGTTTTGGATAGCGTCTCGTTGTAGCTAATCCAAAGATAGTCGCTGCAGAATGGAATGTAGACATAATCAAAATCTAATCCTTTCGCACTATGATAAGTCATTAAGACAACATAATCAGGATTGCTTCTAAACTGTCCATATCCATTCCCGACATATTGCATTTTCAATCCACAAGAAGAAAGGTGAGAATTCATTGCGCCAAAATCGACTTTTCCATATTGGTTTGTTTGGCTATTCCACGTTGGTTTTCCTTGGGATGCTAATGCTTTATTTACGAATTCCACAATGCCTTTTTGAGTAGGAATTAGTATTGCCGCTGTATAGCCACGCTGAATTACACGAGATGAATTTTGAATTATGTATGAAATCTCTGCATTATTTGAATTTGCTTTACATAAAGAAATCTTAGTGTCAACATGATTAAGGTTTGTTCTTGTGCCAAAAATATTTAAACGCAAGAACGACTTTACGGCTTTCATTATAGACTCTGTAAGACGCTCCACAATGGTTAGCTCAAAATCTCCTCCATGAATTAGCGATGGAATCTGAGATACATCAACTGTTTTCTCTCTCCATTTGGGATCTTCTGGATAGATAGACTGATTAGAATCTCCAGCAACTACAACATGAGCAGATCTGTCATACATTCTACTTAGAACTCTTGGCGTTAAGTCCTGAACTTCATCACATAAAATATATTCGTACGATGAAGATGATGTCATAAATGAATAGAACGTCATAACGGGAATGTTGACAGGTGGTGTCAGCTCTCTTAGCGCTTTCTTAAACATCTCTACCAATGACTGGGTATAAACAATAAGCGCAATTTTGGCATTTGGTTTCAAAGCAAGTATTTTTCTTGCTACATGAACCAACAAAATTGATTTACCTGACCCCGCAAAACCTTTGACCCAGAGGTTATGCAGATTGTTGTTTCTGAAATCCCTTTCAAATTCTTGAAGGAATCTCTTCTGGTCAGGATTTAAACGATCTTCAGGCACAAACCATTTACTTTCTGAAGCGCCAGTAATAGTGCCTGTTGTGGGATTGTAAATGCTAGGCATAATTATTAGATATTAGTGAATTTAAGTGTATTCTGTCCAGATGATATTTGAATAGGAGCATCTTTGGTTATTTCACCATTGATTATACTAATACTCATATCATCAATTAAGTATGAATTAATAGCACGTTTAACAGGTCTTGCCCCGAACTCAGGCTGGAAGCCAACATTGACGAGGAAATCAACAGCATCGTCTGTTACTCGAATATCAACACCTTGCGACTTCATTTTTTTAGCCAATGAATTTATCTGCAAAACAACAATTTTTTTAATCTCATCTCTTGACAGTGGGAGGAACATAATAATGTCATCAATTCTATTAACGAATTCTGGAGCAACTTTAGTCTTCAGTTCGGTCAAGATAAGTTTCTTTGCCTTAGCTATTTTATCTTCAGTTACAAGATTATTATCTGTATCTGCATTTTGATTCTCGCTGACATTAAATCCAATTCTGTTCCTTTGCAGATTTCTCCGACCTTGCAATGTGGAATATATTATCTGCTGCCCAAGATTAGATGTCATCACAATAATTGTGTTTTTGAAGTTTATAGTACGGCCTTTTCCATCGGTCATTCTACCCTCATCAAGAACTTGAAGGAGGGCTTCAAAAACCTTTGGATGAGCTTTCTCTATTTCATCAAATAAAATAACTGAATATGGTTTCCGTCTGACAGCTTCGGTTAATTGGCCACCATTTTCGAAACCAATATAGCCCGGAGGTGCACCAAATAGTTTAGAAACTTCATGTTCTTGCTGATATTCGCTCATGTCAATTCTTATTAGGGCATCACGGCTATCAAACAAGAATTCACTTAAGGCTTTACATAACTCTGTTTTGCCAACTCCAGTTGTGCCTAAGAACAAGAAAGTACCTATGGGTTTGTTGGCATCACTGAACCCCATCTTGTTTCGACGAATGGCATTTGCAACCAAGATCTTTGCCTCCTCTTGCCCAATAACAGTCTGATTCAAATACTCTTCAATATGTGCTAATTTCTGAGTTTCGTTTTCAGACAGTTTGGAAACTGGTATTCCCGTCCATTCTGTAATGACATTCATTACATCAACTTCATCAAGTTCTGGCTTTAGCAAATTTTGAGACACGTTTTCTTCTAATGTCTCCATCAAATGGTGAATTTCATCATTGAGATCATGTATCTGCATAGATATATTCACCACGGAAGTAGCTGCGCCCTGACTCTCAGCAAGACGTTTGTCTTCGTTTAAGCGCGCTATGTCGTTCCTGCGATCTTGTATCTCTTCCAAAAGCTGACGTTCGCTTTGCCATTTAGCGTGAAGAGAATTCTCTTCTTCTCTTAAGTTTGCGATTTCTTCTTGAAGTTGAAGCACGGTAGGACTAGATTCGTCATCACGCTTTATAGATTCGCATTCTATCTCTTTAGTTGTAATCTTCCTTCTAAGAGAATCCAGTTCCACAGGTGATGTAGAGCGCGCAATTTTCATCTTAGCAGCAGATTCATCCAATAAATCAATAGCTTTGTCCGGTAAGTATCTATCTTGAATATATCTCATAGACAATTGCACCGATGCCTTTATCGCCTCGTCCTTTATTCGTATCCTATGAAAATCTTCCAGCCTTACTCTAATACCGCGCAATATGGCCAGTGCAGACTCCATATTAGGTTCTTCAACCTCTACCTTCTGGAAACGCCTTTCAAATGCTTTATCTTGTTCAATATATTTTTTGTATTCATCAAAGGTTGTTGCTCCTATAACCTTTATTACACCTCTGGCTAATTCGGGCTTTAATATATTGGCGGCATCCATTGCGCCTCCACTTCTGCCCTCTCCAATAAGAAGGTGTATTTCATCTATAAAAAGGAGAACATTACCATTTGAACTAATCAAGTCATCTATAACACCCCTTAATCTTTCCTCAAATTCACCCATATGACTCGCGCCGGCAATCAATGAAGCTATATTTAAAGAATACAGCTGAATTCCCCTTAACTCTCGAGGAATATCACCTTCGACTATTCTATGAGCCAGTCCTTCTACAATTGCAGTTTTTCCTGTTCCTGGTTCACCAACAAGAATAGGATTGTTTTTCGTCTGGCGAGATAAAATGTGTATAATTCTTCTTATTTCGTCATCTCTTCCGATTGCTTTGTGAATTATACCATTACGAGCATCAGAACACAAATTGCGCCCATACTTCTCCAAGTTAGGATAATTGCCATTGTTATCTTCAGTTTGGACTGCGTTTTCTATTTCACTATTACCTCGATAATATGAGATAGCTTCAGCTAATTGCTCCTCATCTATACCAAAACTGGAGAATACATCCTTTACTTTAGATGGTACAAGTATCATTGATAACAACAGAAATTCAATTGGAATAAGCTCACATCCACTTTCGTTAGATAGTAGTTTGGCTTTTACCAATATTTCACTTGTTCTTTCGCCTATAATAGGAGCTTCATCAGAGATTTCATTTATCTCCATGATTGTCTCATTTATTCTTTTGCAGAAAGCGATTCTATCTACATGCAAGAATTGCATAACATATGAAAGCATGTCACGGCCTTCATTTACAATACCTGCCATAAGAATCTGTGGCTCCAAATATTTGTAACGGCATTCTTCTGTCATATTGATGGCTTTAAGAATGCTCCTCTTAGATTTTTCTGTATAGATACTTAGCTGTAACATAATTAATTATCGTCCAAATGAAAATCTACATCTGCATATTCCGCATACATGGGGCGGCTTAGATTTAAACCTGTGTCAAGAGTGGGATTTTCCGAACAAATGGCACAATGTTCATCTTTTGGAATCGTAATACCATACCATTTCAGGATAGTTTGTTTCGGGCCAGACTTGTAGAACGGATGCCAATTAGAGAAATTATTGTCTCGCCTATTAGCCCATATATATGCATCATATTTAAGGTCTTCTTCAAGAGAAGATATTCCAGACTGCATACCCTTGGAAAGTTCAAGAAGCGCGAGTTTTAGCATAAGGTTGCAGATGGGCTCGATGTCAACAGACAGCCCCACCTGGACAATCGTATTTACATCTTCTGCGGAAGCATAAGCGGGTATTGCGCCGCTTCTTCTTCCTGCTTCTTCGCTCGAGACCTCTTCATCACGAGAGTCTAAAATTCGACTTCCTATTAAGCAGCCATAGCATGGCCCACCAGGTTTATATCGAAACACATCTCCACCGGCAGCTCTAGTTATCGCTCGGCCAAAAATACCAATTCTTTGATATTTGTGCAAAGCAGATGCAATAACAAAACGACTGTCGTTGTTATCTGTTGCACATATCACCAAATCCGCATCTTTTGCAACATCACAGAAGACCTCTTTTTGGGTTGCAATATTGATGGCGTACTTATTAACTTGTGCATATGGATTTTTGCCTAAAATGGCTTCTTCGATTGCATCTGTCTTCAGACGCCCCAAATCTTTAAGTGTGCAAGAGTGTCTTCCGATATTGTGTAACTCTACTCTGTCAAAATCAAAGAGAGAGAAAATACCTACGCCTGCTTTCGCTAATTCGATAGCGATTTGAGAACCGAAGCTCCCTAACCCTACAATAGCCACATGTTTTTTTGACAGGATCTCAACTTCCAAAAGTCCTTTACTTCTTGAATACAGCTCATCTTTGCCTGGAATCAGCTTGGCAGAGATTTCAACCACATCGCTACCATCCAGCTTATAAACTTTGACATCTGGTTTGTTGTCATTTAGAGAGATAAATGCGATATACTTAATATCTCCGTTGAAATCCGATGAGGAAACCTTTGCCTCGCTAGTGAACAAACATCTTTTTACAAGGCCAAATGAATGGCGGAGAGGGTGAGAATGCAAATGTATAACATTCTCACCTTCCCATTCATAGGAGTAACCCAATAGTTCCTTTTCAGAACTATTAAGGAATTCTACTACCTCCTCAGAGGCCAAATACACCTCGTATGTCATACTAAGCATATCCTTCTTCTGCAAAACGTGTAGCATCCTGCGAGCCTTCTTCAAGAGGTGCTCCTGCATCTTCTATCACGAAATCCCCTGTTTCCTCGTCATATCTGATTTGACGACGGATGTCACCACCACGAATTTTCTTCAGTACCTCACCAAGAGAGTTGTTGTTCTGATTGTCGCTCATAATTGTATGATTTTGAAGTTAATATTAATCTTGGGTTCCTAAATAGTCACAAATATCATCACCAGTTAGGAGATGTGCCTCATATGCCTCTAGCCATACTCGGCATTTTAAATACACCTTGTTTAAGGCGACATCTGGTTTCCAAGAGGTGCTCCCGTAATGGCAAATCCTGGTATAGCCATGTTCGCTGCCTAATGTATGCATTTCATGGCTCGGATGGTCCAAATTATCACCAGACTTACTCTTTAGCATTTTTGTAACAAATACTTTGGGTATAGACTCTGGGAATTGGTCTAAGTCCACGCGTAGTGTGTACATGTTTTTGCTATTTGTTATAGCTACCATTTTTAAATATGGAAGGTCAGTATCCATATCGCAAAATCTGAACATGTTAGGAGGAAGTGACAACTGAAGAGCGTCAACTTCTGCATGAAATCTACTCGCTGTCATCATAATTATAATTCTTTATTAGATTGTTGTAATATGATATAAACGTAAAAAAAATATCGCCATTGTATTTCCACATTGCCTGATTGCACGTGACACGGCCATATGGGTCACTTATGTGCGGTGGCTCCAACGGAAAAGCAGACGGGAAATGTATGTCTTCTAATAAGAAGTCATTTTGATAGATTTCTATATGAACTTCATTTGATTTATCCAAAGTTGGTACTAAATCATGTTGTGGGTGTAAATACTTTAATTTGTCAATTATGGATTTGAGTATCTTTGAATTACCTTTTTGCGTTAACCAATAAGACTTCTCGTATTTTATCATTTCATGCCCAACCGATATATCCTTGGTATATAACCCAACCATATTGGGTAATTTTGTGGTAGGTAGAATAAATGTATTTGAATTGATGATTATTCGATAAGGACTCTCCATTGCTTTAATATACCAAGGTATTTGTTCGTATTGGCTTTTATTAGACTCAAACATAAATGCATTTATCGATGATTGAGACGAATTACAAGTTGCAATACAAAGAAGGAATTTCTTGTAACCCAAAGAAAGCATATTAGTTGATATGTTTCGAGCATCATGACCACTAGGATGATCAAGACCTAACTGATGATGAGAATGCCATTCTCCAACATGATCTAGTCCATACTTTTCTTTTAATATACGAGCACATTTTCTAAGATAATCTAAGTCTTGCATAAAAAAAGAGCCGTAATGGCCAGCTTGTGGGCCAGGGCCTAGGACGAAAAGTACTACGGGCTTCCCGTCAAAAGTCCAATAACCGAACAATTGTCCTCCAGTTTCTATGTCTTTATAGTCAAGAATATACCTGGATAATATATCCATTTCCTCTTGATTTGTCAAAACATAATCAGCAGAAAATGATGATATCATCTGCTTGGGGTATTTTTGTCGTTTTTCTCGTCTAACATTGTATAAATTTCTTTTTCTCATATATAGTTCAAAATATAATTAAATAATTTTTTTAGCAAAGATATAATTATATTTATATTTATATCATGCATTTATATGACAGCGTTGCCCGTTATATTTCGCAAAATGCGTAATTGGTACCGCAGGGATATTATGCGGCATATATACCGTTTTATTCAGTTCTCTGAAAATACGACTCATTGCTATTCTTTGCTCTTTAGTCATATAATCTGTTCTTAGGTTTCTTATTTATAATTGTAGGTTTTTGGCTACAAATATACAACTTTTTCTATAAACAAAAAGGATTTTAAGAAAAAAAATCATTTTACAAGCCTTGTGGACTAATAAAATGGCATAGTTGAGGAATGGTGGAAAAGAAAAACCATCACTCGGGTGAGGGAGTGATGGTGAGTATAGGGGGAATGTTGATTCTCTGTCAATCAGACATAAATTACATCCTTTTGAATGTTAGACTTAAAGAGGGGGCGTAGTGAATCGCGGAATCTTACGAGATCAACCTCGCAATTAAATAGTTGTTTCAAGGCTTCTTTGAGTTCATACATCAGCTGCAAAGATGGCTTCTGCATTTCGACCACGATGTCAATATCACTTCGGTATTCTCTTTTCTAGCTACAGAACCAAAAATACCGAGTTTTGTTATGCCAAATTTCTGTGCGAATGCACTCTTGAAACCAGCTAACTTATTGATACAGTCTTGAAGCTCTAACATAACTACACTACTTTATTTGTCTGCAAAGATACAACATTTTCTGAAATGAAAGAAAAAATAGAGAAAATTGTTCAGAATAGATTAAATATTTTATCTTTCTGGTCGCATCAGGGTTTCTGTATGATGGGATTTTTTAATGAATCGCTTCATGAACTTTTGTACTTTTTGCGGGGTGAGGTTTTCAATCGTCTTGCGCCTATTGGTGTAGGTGTTGATGCCGCGATTCTCCTTGGTCCAGATGAGGCCTAGCCAGAAACCGTTCATTGTCTTCTCTTGCTCGTTGAGCGTGTTTAGCAGACTTTCCTTGGCATTGCGGAATATGGCGTTGTCGATACCATCTGCCATACTACTGAATGCGTTCTTGATCAGTGTGATGACAGAATCGCACTTCTCGGGCTGCATCTCGCAATCAGCAGTAAAGCCTGTAAGATATTCGTTCTTGTTGCCTCGAATCATATAGCTGTTGGCATAGCATCCATATGTAGCGCTATTATCCTCTCTTATGGTTCGGTTGAATAGCTGATTAAGGATTTCGCACGCAGCTTGTAGTGTAAAGTCGTTTTCGAGCGAGTAGGGGATTGACTCCGTGAACCATTCGATATTCACCATCGCTTTGGGTGTTTCCATCTTTCGGGTAAAGTGGCAGACTGCATCATTCTTAAGCCATGTCTTAATGAATTTACCCTCGGGTAATTGCTTGCGATTAGGGATAGATGCCAGGTATTGTTCTATCAACGGGCGTATTGTGGAATCGTTGTAGTTGCCCACGAATATAAACGTGTAGTTGCGTGGTGCTGATGTCTGGTCTTGAATGATAGAGAGCAGTCTGTCATAGTTTACTTTAGCCAGGTCGTCTTCGGTAAAGAGCTTGAATCGTGGGTGATGTCCGTATGATGTTACAGAAACGGAATCGGAGAAGGCGCTTTCAGGATCTGTCTTGCGGTTCTCCAGATAGATGGCCATATCTTTCATCGCTTTCTTGTAGGCAGTGGTGTCCTTACTTACATTGGTAAATTCTGCATGTATCATCTGCATCAGAGTCTCGACATCGACAGGGTTTGCACTACCTGTAAAAGTGAATTGCCGCTGTGAGATGTTATTACTCAGGTTAACCTGCTTGCCTGCCAATAACTTCTCGATCTGTGATGACGTAAGACCGTTGTTGCCAAAGTCAATATTGCTGAATATGTTGATGTTGGGGTCATCATCTTCACCATAAAGTGTCCATCCTCCCTTGCCATAGGCCTTGAAGAGAACTTGACTATTATCGATATTGGTGTGCTTAAGTAGTACTGTGGCACCGTTGCTAAGCGATAGTTTGGTGTAACCTAGATCAGCGAAATACTTTTCTTTTACTATTGAACCCTTTTCTGGAAGTTCGTTCAAGAGTTTGGCTCCCTTCAGTTGGTCTACGTATGCTGTGGTCTTAGTCTGTCTACCTGCAATAAGTGCAGCTTCGAGTTCGCTCTCAGTTGGGTAATAGGCGTCATCTTTCTCGATATTCCAACTGGCTATAACCATATTTTCGTTGTCATCAGGGAGTAGTTTCTTCATTCTGGCGTTCACCTCGTCTAGAGTTGTTCCGTTTACTATCTGCTTCATGATGGCAACATAATCTTCTGCTGTCGACATGTCGGTGCCATACAGGTAGTTTCTGTAGTACTCCTCAACCAATGAACTGCTCTCGCGTTTGTCTGCAGTCATCAAGAAATTGTCTAATTCCGAGAGCCTTTCAGCCTTGTATCGTTGGTATTCCTCGTCGGTGAATCCGTAATCGACAGCTCGTCTGCATGCAGTTAGTAAATCTGTCAACGCTTTGGCTTGCAAGCCATCCTTAGTGTCGCACGATATTTCGAACGCTCCCTTTGTGCTCGACAATAGATAGGTACCATCACTTACCGATGCTGAGAGAAATGAGCAGTCCGGTTCTAGCGTTTCGTCATCTAGTCGGGTGTTGAGCATGGTGAGTGCAGCATCGGTCTTTTGCGTATCTCGCCAATAACCTATATATTTCTTCTGGTCGCGCGTGTATGGTTCGTGCTTGAATAATAGGAATACGGAATTGCTTTGTAGTTCTTTGTCGCGATCGATGGAGTAGATAATGCCAGGATGGTTTGACACTTCCACTCTGGCGACCTTGCCTGATTGTCCTTTAGGCTTAATACCTCCAAAAAGTTGCTTAATCTTAGCCTCTATATCATCTACGTCGATGTCGCCAACTATCACCACGCACTGGTTCTCGGGATTATACCATTTTTCGTAGTAGTCTCTGAGTTCCTGGTGCTTAAAGTTGTCAACGATGTCCATCAGTCCGATGGGATTTCTCCTGCCGTATTTGTTGTTAGGGTAGAGTATAGGTAGTTGTCGCTCGTAAATTCTAGATGTGGCGCTTCTGCGAGATCGCCATTCCTCGTGAACTACACCTCGTTCTTTCTCAATCTCGATACTGTCAAGTGAAAGTCCATTAGCCCAGTCGTACAGCACAAGTAGGCAACTGTCAAGTTTCGCTTGACCAATGCTTGTAGGAATATCATCGATATTATAGACTGTTTCCTCGATACTCGTATATGCATTCACACCATCGCCGGCGCCTATGCTTTCGAAGAATCTGTCGACTCCATTGCCAGGAAAGTGTTCACTGCCATTAAAGCACATATGCTCAAGGAAATGTGCCAGTCCACGCTGATTCTCCTCTTCCTGCAAACTGCCTACGCGCTGAGCTAGATAGAAGCACGCTCTGTTCTCAGGCCAATTATTGTGCTTAATATAATAGGTAAGGCCATTTGCAAGGTGGCCGATTCTAACCGTTGTATCCACAGGTATAAGCATAGAATCGGTATAGCACGTTTGCGCTATGCCTTTTGTTGGCAGGAATAATAGGCCGATGACGAGATGTTGTATAAGTTTTCGCATTTTCAACGATATTTGCATTTTATTTGTTGTTTACTTGTAGTAGCTTTACTAACAGAATGCCTCAACCCTGTATTTTGTATATCTGTTTAATGTAAATGTACTGAGGATAATGGCCTAAAACTGTAAGCGTAACTGGACAGATCCATATCTCACGGGTGAAGCCTTCAAGACCATTGACTTTGTAAGTTGCACCTGCAAATAGGCCAGAGTATTGTTTTACACACTCGAAGTAGCCATCCAAGTCTGTGCGTCGTTTCTTACTGGGGCGCACAAGCACACGCACTCGATTCTCTTTCTTAATATCAAGGAAAGTTAGCAGATGGTTGGAGCCTGCCACCATAGCGAGATTGTATCGATCGCCAGGCCATGGCATATCGATGTACCACATTTTGTCGTCAAAGACAAACTTGAGGTCGTAAACACTGTGACGGAAGCCACACATACCTTTTGCATAAACCCATGCGAGTTTAGCATACATGATTGTACGATTAAACATTTAGAACAAGATTTAGTGAAACGCTTTTGGGAGTTTCCCAATTGCGGGTGCAAAGGTACAATATTTTTTTGAAATAGCCAAATTTCATAAAGCGCTGATAATCAGATATTTGTCTTTGTGGCATGCTTTTTGCTGTTCCCGAGTTTAGGAAGAATTACAACCTATATTTGCTTTTCAGCTGTTTAAAAACAGGAATGTCGCAGACTGCGACAATACAGCGTTTATTCTTTATTTCGATGTTTGTCTTCATATTCTTCTGACCACATTAAATTACGTTTCTTCATCCATTTGTCATCCAGTTTTTCTAAAATCGGTTTAGACCAACGGAAAACATAACAAAGGAGTTCACACTTAAATGAGTACATTAAGAGAATGCTTATCATCTTTCGGTAAGGTGAAGGTTCTGCAGAGTATCCATTTTCGTCAACAATGCCAGTATCGCCTACCTGAGCTTCAAATCCTAAGTCGTTTTCGAGATTCTTTTTGATTTTGTCTAACATATATTACCACCTTTTTTAGGTTCATTAATAACTCTACCAGACTACACTTTATTAGTTCCTCTTCCATAAGATCACATCAACGACTTATAGTCCGTGTTTCTTGCAATTTCCTTCCCCTTTTCTGTTGCAAGTCTTGCAGGATCTGGTATGATACCAACTCGCCATAGGTCAAGCCTATCAGAATCAAAGCAGGCATCAATTGTTGGATTGCCAGTTTTGAGTTCTGTTGTATGAAGACGACACGCCTTTTGTAGCAATTCTATCTCTTCATTAGAAACATCTTTCAAATATGTACCTCTTAAAGTCTCAATCCAGTCAGCAGCCCGTTTACCATGATAAAGGTCTTCACCATCATCAATACGGCATGAGTCATGAAGATATGCGAACAATCCTA
>JAEEGH010002855.1_pt1 | contig 46004 bp, 38 predicted proteins | sample 9134181 | NCBI WGS metagenome assembly JAEEGH01 (sample SAMN16246544, study PRJNA631951) | gut metagenome | biome: gut microbiome; feature: rumen; material: DP-attached | host: Bos | place: Iran: Karaj | collected 2018-10
CGTCAAGTTTTTCCCATTCGTTATGATTAAGTTGACCATTCAGGATTTTGTCTCCATCAATATCGCATACACTGGAAATTAGACGATTCACCAGTTTCACATTGCTCATCTCCATGGAGAAGAATGCACAAGGGATTTTTCCGTCAACAGCTACATTTTTTGCAATTGATAGTGCCAAAGAAGTCTTTCCTGTTCTCCCCTGACCACCAATCACCATCACTTCTGACGGTTTCAGACCTCCCGTTACTACGTCAATCGCGGAGAATCCTGTTTTAATTGCATCATTTGAGTTGTTTATCTTTCTCATATTCTCTTATTGCATTTGATATTATATTTAATATTTGTTCAGTTGTTGCCCATCCCTTGGCCAATAGATCTTCCATTTTATAATTAACCTTCACTGGCTTTATTGGTCCATGACATACGGGCACTTTGGAGAAATATTCCTCCACTTGCTCTCTTGTGAATCTTCCAATTTCGTGTAATCTTTCATCAAGTGGCAGATTTCTAATTCTCTCTACGTCTAAACTACCGTCTTCTTTCAAATATTCCATAGTCTTTTTCTTTATTATTATTTCTCAAAATCATACCAACTGCCTATATATGCCTGAGATTCCTCTGTCGTGAATTGCCCTTTATTATCCAGCCATCCTTGAACACCATTCAACCAAACTTTTACATACTCTTCAGACCGTATTTCCATCTTATCATAAATAGGTGCGACATAATCGTAGAAATGTACTAATCCCCACTTTCCGTCCTTAACCAATGGTATACATCCATCTGTATCTATCATTTCATGGACTTCATCCATAATGACAGGTGTTATTTCGTTTCCTCTACTGTCGAGGATTCCATATTTCCCATTCTTCTTTGCCAAATAATAATCAAGACGGCCACCCTCATAGTTTTTAATCTCATCGTATTTGCTACACAAATCCCCAACTGGAGAGAGTACATTATCATACTTTTCTTTTATTGCTTTTATTTGTTCATCTGATAGCTTACAAATAATCTCTCCTTCGTCAACATTACAAAGCCAGTGGACAGGAGTGGTTTCTATTAAATATAAGTACAACCCCTTTATGATAGTATGAACATTCTTGATAATCCCAACATGTTCTTCCTTCTTTATTTTACAATCTCCATAAGCATACCTAAGAAGATATACGCTGGGTTGATCGGAAACGAACTTTACCCAGTCCCCCTTTTTATACTTACTATTCCAACAGTCCAACAGGTTTTCAACAAATGGCAGGACGACCTCGTCGATAACTTTGTTATTCATACGATGCTCGCCTTGAAATGTTTCTACGTTAGGGGCAAAATGGCATTCAAATTCCTCGCGGCAGTTGACGATAGTATCCTTATTACCAAAGAATCCCCAGCACCATTGACGATTTTCATCATTAACACCATCATAAAGGTGTCCCTCCATTTCCCGAAACTGTTTTATAATGTCTTCGGTTATTGTGAAGTGCGTCCCGCCGTTTTGCGTAGGCTGGAAATACTTGAACGTACCAGGTTTAAGAATGTCTGTCAATTCTGACATCCTTAGCGCAGGATTCACACACATTCGTTTATAGTTATGCATCTGCATGGCGTACATTGCCCCCATACTGGTGCCAATAATCAGGTCTGGATGATACTTTTCGCAATAATCTTTTAGGAAAGATAACGCCTCCGATGGACATATTGGGATATCAGGTGCAAGCACATTAAATTGAGGTAAAACTTTCCGAAGATGTTTTACTGTACCACTCTGTCCACTTGATCCAAAGCCGTGTAGATATATTATTGTCTTCATATCATGTCATTAATTTGTTCATTTAAAATTTCTCACTACAAAATTACATTATTTTTCTGCATGTTCATTAGATTCTATACGTATTACCTCTTTGGTTTGCCGTGAATCATACTCTTTCCATATTCTCCGAACTTCTTCATCATACATTTGCAAAGCTTCAGCAACAGCTTCTTCATATGTACAGAATTCTGCCATTTCATCTTCTGTTAATTTTGGTCGTTGCTTCACCAATTCCTCAATTGACAATGATTCACTATTGTCTTTAACCGTCTGTTTCATCTATACATATTTATTATTTGCAAAAACTCATTTGTGTCAATTGCTCCTTGTGATCGAAGATATTCTTCAATGTTTTCCATTACTATTGGTTTATAACCATTTGGAAGTATACCATATTCATGAAAGAACTGGTTATTCTTATCCATCAGTTTCTTTTTACATTTGTTCTCTTCCATTACCTAAATTATTTCGTTCAAATGCCTATACAATAGTGATTCCAGCACTTTTTTCCTTCTTGAAGATACTGGTTTGGTTGGTTTGAAAACTGAAATGGTTGACGCATGGTCTATTTCTTCGCATGCAAATGAGATGACCTCATAAGTGTCTATACTATAATCAAACACCCTACATAGAGCATGATCGCAGACATCAAAACCACTATGGGTAGCCAGATATTGCTTTTTCATCTCAGCCACATCTTCTTTTGTTGGTGGCGTCTTTACAATGATAGCCAGATTAACTTCATCTTCACTCCAATAGCCATTCCCCGGATATCCGAATATCTCTACTATATCACCTTGTTTGAATTTAATCTCCTCTGAGCCACGTCCCCAAAACTGATTTAATCTCCCCCAATAATTGTACCCATCATCATCCAAAGCATATTTAGGGAAAAAATTAGCATAAGGTTTTATTCCCCATAGTGTACCGTCGGGAAGATATATCCGAACAGAGAGATTCTGTCCTAAATTGAAAACGGAAACTTCAGTACTCATAGGAAGTTCCAATACCACATATGCATAGTCACTGATGAAGTTATCATCCATTGAAAGAACTTTATTGTTCCACTTCTCGACTTTACTTAGTAGGTATTCTTCCACCTCTTCCATAGTCTTGAAGTAAACAAATTCATGCGCTTTAACATTAAAAGACGGATATTGTATTTTACGAATGTCATGTCTTCTATATTCATAGCGCATCAACATATAGATGCTTTCAAACCTTTTCTCCATTTTTGTCAAATATCAAATTGCGTAGAATTATATCAGCAGCATCGGCTTTTGGACCATCCTGTTCGCACCAGTTTTTATCGAGGAAGTCAGTGTGCAAGATCATCCTGTTGTAGTTGAACTTGTCGAGTAGTTTTCTCCATTCCTCAATGCCGTCTTTGTCTGGCCACAAACAGATGTTACGCTTCATGTCAATAAGTGGTTGTAGCGTATCCACTCTCAGGTTCTTTAGTCCACCACATGCCAGAAACAAATCCTGTTCAATCTCACCAAAATGAATGGCGCATATCAACGCAGTCTTTTCACTCTCCACAAGATGAATGGTGGCTTGAGGGTATTTGCTAACGAGATGCATGCCAAAGAGAGTAGAGCGAAATTCCGTATGCTCGAAGTCGATTTGCTCACGAATACTCTTCTGATTATGCATCCATCCTGGGTTACGTTTCTTGTCACGATGGCCATCAGGTAGATATCTCATCAATTTTCCACTTCGCACATTGCCACTTTCATCAATTTGCCAGAAGATTACACGCCCATCTCGCCAATGGCCCACACAATATCTCCATAACGTTTTCTCTATTCGGTCTCGTTCTCCTTCTGTTTTCCAAGGCAAATTACGTAGCCAATTGCAGAAACGGTCACGCAGGGTGTAGCTCATAGACTTCTTGACTACTTCACGTGGAATACTCAGCGTTTCCAGAGGTAAAGGTTTCGGACGTGGTTGTGGTGGGATGTAGTCAATTAGTACATCATCTACATCAATATTGTATTTCTTTCCGAGCCAACGAATAGCATCGGGGAAAGTCATGTGCTCATGATTCATCAGAAACTGAACAGCTCCACCTTTAGCATCACAGACGAAGCATCGGTATGTGCCACCACCAGACTTCACGCTTTCTGGACGCACAATAAAGTTCCCGTCGTGATGATCATCATGAAACGGACAACAGCCGGTATAGTTCACACCAGCCTTGCGTAGCTCAACGAAGTCACCAACTACATCAACGATGCTTGTCGCATCCAACACCTTGTCAATAATCCATCGTTCTATCTTTGGCATGATATTATTCAACTATCTTTAATATGTCTTTGCAAAGCAGCTTCTACCTCTGCTTGTGAGACGTAATCTCCAAATATACTTGAATCAGTAACAACGATTTCTCCATTTTCATTAATCACTGGATCTTTTAGGATTTCTTGCATTTTGTTCGTACTAATCTTTTTCATAACAATCTCTTTATTTCTATATTGTCTGCAAAATTACTGATTTTATCTGGTTGACACACCTTGTTCTATACGTATAAAAATAGAATCACCAAGGGACTAATAACTAAACGCATCCCTAAGACTACCAAATTGATATTCCGTCATGCCCCCTTGGCGATCCTAAATATAGACTCATGATGGTATTTCAGCTCATTCGTTGTAGTTCCACCTTATAATCTTCATTATGCGACTCTTCTTCACGTACCTGTTGCATCGTTTTTGCCCCATGCTCCAGTAATATATTGATGAATTTTTCTCTCATTTTATCAATATAAGCCTTATCTTTTGCAGAAAAATCGTCTTCCCATAAAAACTTATAGTTCCCGTTGAGGTAATCCAATCCTGTATAATTGTCAAAATGAGCATTAATATCTGCTCCATTTTCAATCAGCCACATTAATTTTCGAATATGGAATCTGCATTTAATCCGACTGAATTGCGTCTTGTAGTGTAATGTGGCAGACATGGCCTCCGCTTCTTTTCTAATACCGTTAATAAGAGGAGATCCTTTCTTCTTGAAGTATTCAAGAACCTTGACAGTTTCTTTCCATGATCTATTTTTATTGTATTTACAAGAATAAATACATCCCCATAATTGATCATTCCAAACTTCATCTTTAAAGGGATCCAACACATGTTTGTTAATTATCCTGTGTAGCTTAGTCAGATGTTTCCTAATGTCAGTGAGTGCGAGTTCATTTCTCTTTTCCCACCAATCAAATTCCCATTCTGCAGGCCAGCATCGTTCATTGTAATGAGTTACAATAAACATTTTGGTTTCACCAGGATTAAGGTTTTCATCATGGGCAAGAGATAAATGGAGTTTGCCTAATTGGCCATGTTCTTCTATCTGGTATCTCAAGAAACGTAATTCCTCAGCAGATGGATTCTCACCAATGGGCTTCCATACCTTAACGATATAATGCCAAGTATTGCTATGCAGCCCCATCGACTGAAGTTTCTTCAGACAGTTCATGATTCCTGACTCATCGTTGCTCGTTACTTGATATGAAGCAAATTCGTAAGAGAATTTATTGTTGAACAGATTCAAATCTTTTTGGCTTAATGGCTTTTCATCATCCGGATTTATAAGCAAACCTGCAATTTCCTTTCCAGACAATCTGTCAAGACGTTGCCAAACTCCATTTAATAAAACTACGTTGCTATCATTAGCATCCTCATGGCCAACATATTCTTGCAAAACAAGGATGTCGTTTTCATTCGCATGAAACGGGAATGGTATTTCATTGTCTGTGCCATCTATCGCTCTTATGCTGGTTAGAACAGGTTTTTCTTCACGATTGATGTAGAACCATTTCCCGTCCTTAAGGACTTGGTAAAAATTTGAATGTGAGAATTGGTATATTTCGTCATAACAAGCAGGAATAATAATCTTGCCGTTTTCACGCCAACCTTTCATCCCATTCTCAACAAAGAAACCTGTCTTTCCGTAGTTGTCTCTTATAGTGCTACTACCATATTGTCTAAACTCCCAATAACTATTTCCTTTTCTACCAAAAACTGATGAGCGAAGTTTCTCTATCTGGTCAAAAACGCAGGGGAGCACCTCTTTTCCTTTATCATTAACAGCACCGTACATCCCATTGTGCTCTACGATTTTACCTTCCCATATTAAATCAAATAGTTCACTCGCGCCATCAAAATGGAAGTCATAGTATCCACCAATTTTGTCAATAGTCATCCAGCCCCAGGTATAATTGTAAAAATCTTTATTTTTATCTATTTTTACCGCTTCAGGAAAACCCTCATAATGAACATAAGTGTATCCGTTTTTCTCATAAACTTTGTATGCTCTATTCATAATCTTAACTTTTATAATGATACAATAATTATTTTCTGCAAAATTAGGGGTTCTTCCTTAATCTTGCGATTATATTATACGTATATCAACGATTCAGTTCGTGAGTCCTCTCCACCTAAGCATATACGAATACATGTACAGGGCTGTTGCTATAGGTTGCAGATAGTAGCCCTCAAAACACCCTTTTTGGCTGATACCTGTCTCGCAGAATCGATCCAACACCTCCTTGGTCATGCCTCTGAAGCTAATTTGATAGTCATGCTTCTCCACACGGATGTTCACCAACACAGCTGGTAAACCACTGACAGCAATCCTAACGTTAGGATTCTGCTCCTTGGCCAGTTGCAGCAGACACTTAAAAATCTGTTGCTTCGCTTGGAACATCCTTGTTACCTGCTTCTGTCCGAACAGTCCGTGCTGATTGCAATGGTTCACATAGGCATTGACGATGTTCGCAGCACAAAGGAAGTGGAAGATATCGAGCAACTTTACGGGTTGATCGGAGATGACATTCAGTGCATCCTCCAGCAACGTGCGAGGGATTTTGTGGTACCAAGGCATACCCTGACGAGCCTTTTCAAGAGCCTTCTTGGATTGCTTTCCTTTCTTGCTCTTTGCTGCCTTCAACTTTTTCTTTTGTTCCTTAATCGTCTTTCCATATAGGGGTGGATTCAAGGCCACTCGCTCAATTCTGTCGAAATGCCAGTCAAGGTGGTCATTGTACAAGAGGCTCACCAAGACCAGCATGCGCTTCTCTATCAAACGTTTCTCCATTGTTTCCATTGGCAAGCTCTGCATAAATACCCGAGCAGAAACAACATGCGTGCATCCTGACTCAAAGCCAACGGTATTGCCATCTCTTTCGAAGTCCTGATTGAAGAAATACACGATGGTCAGGTTCTTACAGATACCGTCATGATGGCGGGCCAGTTCCAGAGCCTCGCGCTTGCTGAAAGCATACATGAACAATTCGTTCCTATTGGAATCTGCAGCCAACACGCCAATGCTCTCACCTTCGTCAGTCTTTATTGAAACCAGCAGTTGCAACTCTGGACGATGAGTTTCCAGGAGTCTGAGGAGGATGTAGCGTGCCAGCAGATTGTTGATATAAGCAGAACGGTTGGCGTACAAGGCTCCATAGTCATCACGCTCAAACATATCTATTACTTGGTGGAAGTAATCTTCATGATCAGAATAGATGGTTTTCACACGCTGATGATCCATCACCACCTTGAACTTGTTGTAGCCCATCAGAAGGTCATGCCACTTATTGTCAAGTTGCGTAACCTGAAGTACAGCATCATAAACATCATGCCCGATACACTGATAATCGTAAGAGATGTCATAATGATAGGTATTACCGTTAATGGCAACCTCACCCGACTTAGGCTGTTTGTCGTTCTTAAGACCGATGGCCTCAAACAACTCATAGGGAACCAGACTCCTTTCCAGTTTCTCCATCATGGTCTTGCGGTTGGCATGTCCCTCCAACCACGTGTCATAATTGTAGATGTAACTCATATTACACTTCGTCTTTGTTTGCACTGTCTATGGCCAGTGCATGGGTTTCACATAAGGGTTTTGGAGAAGTTTCCTGACCTGTCCATAAACATGGTCATCGACGGGATGGTTGGCACCCTTATTCAGCCCTTTCCTGACAGTCAATTATGAATTCCGCTGCAAAGGTACAACTTTTTTTATCTTCAACAATCGGGAATTATATGTATAAGATGTTGTTAGAAAATGCACTTATCATGTACTATTATGGTATAACAATTAAATTTTTGTGATATGACAGCTACCAGAAACATCCAACAGAAACCAAAAGCTCGGGCCGGGAAGAAGCTCATGAGTGAGTTACTGACAGACACTCGCAAGTACATTGAACAAGCGGAAAGAACTGACGTTGAGTCACTGCGTCACTTTCTTCTCAGCGACCCAGAACGTCCTCTCATTGCGATGGGGCATGGCGGTGCTCACTCCTCTGCTTCGTATGCTGCACTGCTCTACGGAACAAACTGTAGCTTAGGCCGTGTGGTGACTCCGTATCAGGCTAACTCGCTCTCCGATCAGACCCTGTGCAACTCAAAACTCCTGCTCGTCAGCACCTCGCTGAAGAATCAGGACGCTGTTTACATCGCTGACAGAATGATTCGCGTGAACCCTGAACACAGCTGCGCCTTAACCATGTCGCGCGACGAGAACCCTATCATGAAGCACATGAAAAAGATTAACCCAGATAGCGTTATCTGCCATAGCTTCGAGCGTGCCAACGGATTCATCAGCGTCAACGGAAGCTTCGCGTACTTCTCCTTATTATATAAAGCCTTTACCGGTGATGCAGACTTCTCGAACAAACTGGCTCTCTCACCAGAATCTGTCGACAACTATACATATCGCTGCGTCGATGGAGTCACTACGCCACCAGATCTCAGCACCATCACCCAATTCACTGTGCTGTACGGATCATATGGAGAACCTGTTGCTCACAAGATGGAGAGTAATATGACTGAAGCAGGTTTAACCTCCTGTGTCATCTCTGACTACCGCGACGAGTGTCACGGTCGTTTCCTCGCACTCTCTAACTTCATCAGTAGTCCAAAACACCCTCAGACAGATTGTGCCCTTGTTCTACTTGTAACTCCTCGCGAAGAAGATATCTGTCGCAGTTTTCTTGACCGTTTACCCGGCCATCTGCCTGTTGTAATCATCCGAACTGATATCGATTCACCTTTGGGTTCTATCGACCTGCTATACAAAATGAGCATCTTCACCAGTGACTTTGGCGAGAAATATCGCTTCTCCAACCCAAATGACCCAAACAACCTCGGTGGATTTGACAAAAGAGTGTTTCGCGATCATGTGTCCTTCCGCAAAGATTTTAGTCACTACGGTCCACTCACCTTATAGGTATAAGAGTTGAGTTGATTGTCACTATACGGTCGTATAATTACCCATAGAGAATAACTTTTGCTGTATAATTATGAATAAGGTAAATGAAAAGATGGGGCTCACTTGCCTCGGTGCGGGAACCTTTCCGCTTGATAACCTGATGATAAAGTATTCTAAGGATGACATCGAAACAGTCTACCAGCATGTAGGTGGTACAGCAGGAAACGTTATGTCAATCCTTGCTTGGTACGGGTGGCACGCCTTGCCAGCAGCACGTCTTGATGATTCTGAGGTAGGCTTTCAGTTGAAGGCAGATCTAGAGGGTTATGGCTGTGACACACGCTACCTGACGAATACTCCTGACGGTGGCACCACCATCCTCGACATCATACACAAGATGGGGCGTGATTGTCAGCCCAAGACCGCCTATATGGCTCACTCCCCTCATGGCGGACGTTTTGTCAACCATCGTTTCTGGACATTGAAGCAGGCTCAAGAACTCTTCGATTCGATGGAGCAGATGCCCGAAGTATTCTTCTTCGACCGCTGCGCTCCTGGCAACATTCTGCTGGCTCAGTTGTTCCATGAGCGTGGTGTGCTGGTGTATTATGAACCGAACGAGCCAGTCGACCGGAACTTCCTTCGCGCTGTTTCTGCCTGTGATATCATTAAATTCTCAGATGAGAGGCATCCTGACATTTCATTCTCAGAGGGATTCTCTGACAAGCTCTTCATTCAGACACGTAATAAGGAGGGACTTCGTTATAGTCTGAGAGGTGCCGGTTGGAAGGATCTCGCTCCAATCTGGAATCCGAATGCAGTGGATGGAGAGGGTGCTGGCGACTGGACTTCTGCCACTTTCATTAATGCTCTTGGCCAGAATGGACTTCCATGCATTGGTGATATTCAGCCCTCTGTGCTGGAGGATTGTCTGATGGAGGCGCAACGAGTGGCTTCTGAAAGTGTCTCTTACGTAGGTGCCAAAGGGCTAATTCATCATTAATGCAACCCATTTTCAATGATTTTCAGTCAAATAGGCCTATTTTTCGAATAGTTTTTATAACTTTGCAGAATAGAATAACATTATCGCTATGACTATAAAATACTTACCCGCCTATCAAGGCTTCACCTATCTGAATCTGGGGGCTCACGACAACAGTTTAGCCATTGACTGTTGCGTTGAAAACACCCTTGGTCTGCTCAATTGTCTTGAACTCTACGCAGGGCATCATGTCGAGTGCCTTAGCAACAAACAGCGCGTAGCGCACTACTATTCAGCGATGCTTGACTATACCAATAAGCATGAGAATCACAAATTGGCAGACTCTTTTCGTTTGGATGGTCTTGGAACCGCTAAAACCTGTCTGTTTTGGCGAGATTTGCTTGTCGAGGCCGGTTGGAGCGGTCAGGCATCCGATTCATCTGGCAGGATGGAAGTCCTGTGTGGTATTGAGGAATTCTTCGACTGTCCAGGCACAGGTGAGAGAATTAACATGTTGACCAAGCATATTGATGATGGTTGCAGTTTACCTCCTTCCTTGAAGATAGTGTTAGGATGTCCAGAAGCTTTCTTGGCTCCTTCTCTTCAGAAACTGTTCCTGGCTCTTCGCCAACGTGGCGTGAATATCGAAGAGCCATCCTACATAGCAGGAGATGACTCCAACCTGTCGAAGGTCAGGGAGTTGATTCTGGGAAACAACCAATCGTCCATCACATTCAACGAGAAGGACGAGTCGTTCCGCATCTACAAGTTTAAGCAGCGTCAGGATGCTCTGAACTGGCTCGTCCTGCAATCTCCGGATTCTAATGATGTTTGGATTGACTCTAAGGGAAAGGATTTCGACAATACGCTGGAGCTCTCAGGTCAGCCCGTTTGCGGTTCTGTAATGAAAGACGTTCTCCCGCAGATTTCCCAGCTCTTGGTTATCGGATTGAACCTGATTCCCCAGCCCCTGAACATCCAGTTCCTGCTCGAATGGCTTCATGCACCGGTGAGTCCACTGGAAATGAACCTTCGTGACAGACTGGCAGACACTATCGTAAGCTCTGGCGGCTACTACAATTCGGAGTGCAAAGTTGTTATTGATAGCTACCTGAAGGGCGAGTATGATATATGGAAAGAAGACATCAGCGAAGATGACAAGCAGAAGATCATTCAGGAGAAGAAACGTGCCAGGAATAAGACCATCCGTCAATTTCTTCCCAGTATGGAGCAGCCTGCCGATGTTCTGAAACTCGATGACACCGTCAGCAAGACTACCGTAGCAGACTTTGTTAGGAATCTCTCTTCTTGGGTAAAGAACAGGATGTTCAAGCCCATCAACGATAATGAGCAGCAACAGCTTCGTACTGTCATGGAGCAGGCAGAAGCACTGACCCTTATGCTGGAGAAAGAAACAGACGAGCATATCCCTGTATCGAAGCTGCAAGGATGGATTAACAGCCTCTATGAGAAGCAAGATAGTCCACTTTACGAGGCAGAACAGCACTGTCGTTCGATGATAGCAGCTCCAGAGCTTATGGCAGAACAGGCAGAGCGCACTATTTGGTGTGATTTCTATGGAGGCACGATGCCTGCCGCATCCTACTCTTTCCTCTCGCAGAAAGAAGTTGAAGCACTTGTCGAAGCAGGTGTGATGATTTGGAAAGCAGGCGACGAGAGGAAGTACAATGCATATCTCCAGAAGATACCCTTCCTTATGACCACAAAGCGACTCTCACTTGTCGTCGTGGAGCGTGATGGAAGTACGGTATTGCCCAAACATCCCCTGATGATTCTCCTGGAGCAAAACACTGCCAATCTTGATGCTGTTACCGAGGAACCACAAATAGCTGACAAGTACTATCAGGCTAGTCAGTCTGTCGACAACTCGTTACATGACAGCAAATGCATGGAGATTAGCAATGCTGACAAACTGGAGTGGCGCGATCATGAGAGTGCCACATCGCTCGACAACATGATACAACATCCCTTCGACTACGCCATGCAGTATCTCTTTGGTATTCGCGATAACAGTATCTCCACCATGATGCAGACTGATCGCATACAGGGTGATGTTGCTCATGCCGTCATTGCCAATCTCTTTCATAAGGAGGGAGAGACGAACAATCCTGACGCCATCCGTCAGAGAGTTGAGTCTGCTTATGATACTACGTTTAGCAGCGTTTTGTTGGAAAAGGGCTCCATCTTGTTACTCCGTGAGAACCGCGTTGACGTGAAGATTCTGAAAGACCGTCTGAGAAATGCCATCGAGACACTGCTTTGCATCATGCAGTCTAATCAACTTCATGTGGTGGCTTGTGAAAAGGAGATTCTTCGTAAGCTGGACTTCACATACGATCCCGATATCAAGGGTTTTGTGGATATGATTTTAGGAGATGACACTGGCGGTCTCTACGTATTTGACTTCAAGTGGACAAGTTCGAAAAATCGCTATCCAGACCTGTTGAAGAAGAATGGCTCTTTGCAGCTGGCCCTCTATCACCAGCTGGTTGAGAGGGAACTGGGACAGAAGGTTGTAGCTACAGCCTACTACCTGATGCCGGAGAACTGTCTCTATAGCATTCACCCCTTCATTGGTGAGAATACGACCAAACTGGATGAAGAGGAGAATCTGGGCAAGGACTTGTTCACTCAAATCCAGAACGCATACGAATACCGTCGTCAGCAGATCGGTGAAGGAAAGATTGAACTCTATGAAGGTCAAGTGGCAGATGATTTGCAGTATGTCATTGACACTAACGATAAGAATCTCATGCCTCTCCGCACCAGAAATGGCATGAAAGACAGCAATATTTTCAGTAATTACACAAGTTTCAGAAATTAAGTATACCATCATGGAAAGAGTAACATATATCAGTGCCGGAGCAGGTAGCGGCAAGACCTATACACTGACTCATTTATTGGCAGACCATATTGCCAATGGCGATGTGGAACCCGAGAAAGTCATCCTTACCACCTATACCAAGAAGGCTGCAGCAGAGTTTCGTGAGAAGGCCAAAAGTGTACTTTATGAGGAAGGTAGGAAGCATCCGGAACTCTTTGAAGCAGCAGCCAGGCTGGAACAAGCCAGTATAGGCACCGTCCATGCAGTAGCCAACTCCTTCGTGCAGAAGTACTGGTTCTATTTGGGACTGAGTCCACAACAGAAGGTTATCGCAGAGGAAGATGTAGATTTCTACATCAGCCAGTCATTGGCAGAGCTGCCTACTCAGGACGAGATTATGTTCCTGAATCATTTCCGCAATCAGTTCAGTATCGAGAAGATGCGTGATGAGTATAATCCTGCAATGGGTAGCTATGCAGACTATGGCTTCTGGAAAGAGCTTCTCGTGAAGGTTATTAAGAAGTCTGAGACATTCGGTGTGACGGATCTGGCAGACAGTCGTGAGAAGTCACTTGAACTTGTCAGGAACATATATGTTGGCAATATGATAGTGCCTACTGAAGAAGAAATCAAGGCTGCTATTACAGAACTTATCCCAGCCATCGATGCTGCAGCGAGAGTTAATGTTGATACTCGTGATAATTGGAAGAAGGCACTCATTTCGTTTCTTTCAGTTCCTCAGGAATTGACATTCCTTTGGATCAAGGGACTTAAAGATACGATTTCTGCCGCACTATCGAAAGCCACTATTGCAAATAACGCTCCATTGGCCGTAACACTTAATGGACAGTTGAATCCTTGGGCATGTCCAGAAGTGAAGGCCATGAATGAGAAGTTGGTCAATACCATCTTCAATATGGCCGAGCGTTGGCAGAGAGGATATGAAGAGTATAAGTCTCAGAACCACCTGTTGGACTACGACGATATGGAGCACTACATGTTGGAACTGCTGAAGCGTGAGGATGTGAAAGAAGATATCCGTAGCAGTTATGAATATCTATTTGTGGATGAGTTCCAGGACAGCAGTCCCATACAGGTACAGATCTTCGATGAACTGTCGAAGCTTATGAAGAAATGCTACTGGGTGGGTGACTACAAACAGGCCATCTATGGCTTCCGTGGTACAGATACCCAGTTGGTAAAGGCTGTTGTTGATACTATAGCCAGAGGAGAGGACGGCAATCATCTGGCAGATCCTCTTGATACCTGTTGGCGTTCTGAACCAGACATCACTAACGTTGTCAATGCAGTATTCGTACCTGTGTTTGAAGCAGAAGGGTTAAACCGGCAAATGATAGAACTGAAGCCCAAGACTAAAAAAGCAGATGCTCCTACGGTCAATGAGCCTTTAGGTTTCTGGAACATCAAGGCCGACAATAAGGAACTGGCATACGGAGAAATCGCCAGGAGAATCGCCATCATGGTAAAACAGGGCATCAATCCATCCGATATTGCCGTTTTGAACAGTGGCAATCGTGACCTTGACATGCTGGCTGAGCAACTTAGAGGGTATAATCTTCCTGTCCGTAGAAGCGACGGTTCCATTGCTGATGAGAAAGAGAAGCAACTTCTCTTCTCGCTGCTGGCACTGCTCGTCAACAAGAACAACTCGATGGCCATGTTGCAGGTGCATTATCTGACTACACCAGATTCCTCATTGGGTCAGCTGATAGACCAGAAACTCGATGACGAGACCTTCCTTGGCAGCCATCCGCTTATTCAGGAGTTGCTCGCCCAGCGGAAGAAGTTCAGTCAGCAGTCAGTGTCATCACTGGTAGAGAGCGTCATCATTGAGATGGATCTCTATGGGGAGAGTCGTCACTGGGATTCCACGAATAGGGGATTCAATATTCTACGTACCTGTATCGAGCTGGCTCGTCAGTACGAGGAGCATTGCCTGCAATTGGGACTTCCTGCCACCATCTCTGGCTACATGAACTATATCGATACTACAGAAGTCAAGACAGAGGGTGACAGTGATGGCGTATGCCTTTATACTATTCATGGCTCCAAGGGACTGGAGTGGAAGTACGTCATTCTCACATCTCTGGAGAAGGATATCATGGATAAGTTCCACAAGAAGAACTTCTTCGGCGTGCAGACGATGCACGAGACAGAACCTTCTGCCGACAATCTGTATGTTCCAATGACCATCACTGTCTTGCCTTGGATCTTTGGAAGTGCTCATAATGTGCCTGCTGAGATTAGTCAGAACATCAATGACCAGCAGATAGAGGCATCCGTATTAAGCGAGTCAAAACGAAAACTCTACGTAGGGATAACACGTGCCAGCGAACATCTTATCCTGACGCAATTAAGTACTAAGAAATCAAGGGCTTCTTTCAAGTGGCTCGATAAAATTGGCATCCCAACAAATCTGCCGTCGGACTCTATGGAGTGTGTGGACATCTTTAATTCCGGTCATGCTTTCATTATTGAGGAATTTGCTGCAGAGGAGAGCCATGATGCACTCATCTATCCTTCATCTAAGAATACAGACAAGGTGCTGTCGCTCAATATCAGCCCTAATGAAACCCATGCCCCGCGAGATCTTCAGCCGAGTATGCTTGAAGGCGTTGCCGATGAAGTTCATGTTTTGCTTGATGAAAAGCGCCAGCGTATTTCGGTCGAAAAGGTTGATGACGATGACACAATGGCCAAGGTGGGAACCTGTGTCCATGACATCTTCTGTGCCATTGAGGATAATCACAATGACCAGTTCGTGTCTTCAGCAATCCTGTCACATGGCATGCAGCAGCATCTAACGAATGCTTCATCCATTCTGCTGGCTTGGGACTGGCTTGTCAACTTCCTGACTGCTCAGTATGGTCCGGCCATTGAGACCTGGCACGAGCGTCCATTCAAGTATGGAGTGGATGGCCAGATTATTACAGGCTCTATCGATCTTGTTTGGAAGACAGAAAAGGGCTGCGTTGTTATTGACTACAAAACCTATCCCAACTGGAAGAAGGACTCAGTGACCACGAAGAGTGATAAGCACTATGCCGGCAATTACAAAGGTCAGCTGGATTGTTACGAACAGGCACTTACCTTGAATGGCGAGAATGTTATTGCCAAACTCATCTATTACCCAGTTAACGGCATGATAGTACAGATATAGTAATAAGATTCCAATGCTTATACATATAAGAATTTCGTCTTTTTGAATAAGGTTTTGTACATTTGCTATCAGAAACCACAATAATTAGTGATTATGAAAAAGCAGATGTACAAACTTTTTTTATTCGTAGCTGCTCTTATATTATTGAGCTGCGAATGTCCTTACTTAGAAGAGAAGAATAGTCCGTATTACAGGTCTAAAGGTAACCATCTCACAGCCGATTTATTACCTGGTCTCTGGCAGTGCTATTATCCAATGATTGTTGGGACTGTTGAGTTTAAGGAAGTCCGTATGTTTTCCAATGGTAAAGCAGATATCATTATGGAGAACTTGGGAGGTTCAGCATATTATGCAGAGACCTTCAAGTGGCGTTATGATGGTAATTACCTTACATTCACTCAGGGCAACATCACCTATCAGTTCCAAATCACAGGTTGGCTTTCTCCAGAACTCTATCTGCGCGATTCTCGCGGCAAGTACACCTGGGCCTACCGCCGAACGGAAGATTGTATCAAGTAAATATTTAAGCATATGAAGAAGATTATCACCTTTCTGCTGGCCCTGATAATGAGCGCAGCTATCCATGCACAGGAAATTGAGAAGATTGACAAGTTCACATCCGGTTACATCAACGGAACCTACATGAACAAGTACAAAACCATCGATGGCGTCCTATATGCTGTCGGCTATGAGGGAACCAAGGACTGGATCCTGGTTCGTTATCCCGCTGGCAGCAGAGCCACGACCTATAACGTCCATCCTAACTGCCGACGTATTGCCCGAGGAGCGTTTGAGGGAGCTGCCTATCTCCGCGAGATCTATCTCCCAGAAACAGTCAGTTTCATCGGTGAGGATGCTTTCGCTGGCTGTACCTCACTTCAAGGAATCTATTTTGATGAAAGCAGTCCTTCTGCTGTCAGAGGCATCGAGGCTGATGGAACCCTTACAGGTGAAGCGGAAGAAGTCGCACGTTATAACCTATCCGGTCATCCATGCAATCCCAACGACAAAGGTGTTCAAATCATCGTCTATACCGACTATACTACCAGAACAATCATAGTGAACTAACACTACCACATGGAAAGAATCACAAAAGAAGATATAAGAATACGTTATAAAGAGTACAACCAGCTCTATTTCGGCAACCAGCTAAAGCACTGTAAGTTCTCGGTACAGAAACAATCCCCACTGGGAACTTACACAAGCAAGAAGGAGAAGGATGGTACCATCACAGGTCATATCTGGATAGCCTATGATGTTGACTGGACTGAAGAAACACTACGTGAGGTCATTATACATGAGATGATTCACCACTATGTGAAGACCATCGACAAGCGATTCTCAGGACTATTCGGACATGGTTACCCCTTCCTAAGACAATGTAGAAGGCTCAAACGGGATTATGGTCTCAACATTACCGTTCTTTCTGCTATCCCTCACATCAACCAGAAACCAGAAACCGCAACTCAAAAATTCTTGGCTAAGTTCTTTTCCTTTCTTTCATACGTATAAAACGAGTTTCATTTCCCATAAAGTTTCCCATATTTTAGGCAGATGAGAGAATAAAAAAACGAAGACACTATGAGAAGATTAAAGATTCAAAAGAGAAATGACCTTGGACTTGATGTAACCCCTAACGGCAAGATGTTTGATGAAGAGACCGAGTATAAGGAGCCGGATACTTGGACTATCATCACTGCTATGAACCGTGTCCTCGAACTCTCCGAGGATTCCAGACTGTCTGATGAGTTCTGGGAGAAGTGCAAGAATCCATTGAACTACCTTCGCCAGGAACTGGGACTCACAAACATTCAGATTGTTGTGCTTGCCATTATGATTGAAGCAGGAGAGGCTGTTTCATGGAAGCGCATAGGCAACTATCTCAACTGTACCAGACTTTCCATCATGGTCTATTCCGAGGAGATTGAAGAACTGGTCAATAAACGCTGGCTCGTCCGCAGAGGTGTGCATGAGATAGGCGGCTTCTATGAAGGATTTGCCCTCGTCAGAGGAGTTGTCACAGCACTCCGTCACAACAAGGTTTTTGTTCCTGAAAAACTCGATGGCCTCACTGAGCAACAGTTTGTTGACAAGCTGGAGAGTCATATTGACAAGAATATTAACGACCATAATATTGATTTCAAAGATGATGAGGAATGGATGTTACAGCTGGTTAAAGCAAATCCTCATCTACCGCTTTGTCATGAAATACTGAAGTTTGACGATATTCATGTCCAGTCGCTCCTTCTGATGATAGTTTACGACTATGCCCAGTGGGAAGGGTCTGAAGGAGAAGGTCTCCAGTTTCAGACCATCGACAATCTATATCCAGAGGACTTTGATTGCGACTATCTGCGTCATGAGTTGAGAAATGGTACTCACACACTGATGCAGGGTGGTTATATTGAACATAAGTGTGACGATGGTCAGGCTAATGGAGAGCAATATATGCTCACCCGTAAGGCAAAGACTGAACTTCTCTCTGCCTATAAGCCCAGTAGGTCTAAATGCAGACGCCAGACACCAAATGGCCGTTTCCTGAAGAGCCATACCGCAATCAAGGAGAAATCCCTGTTCTTCAACACTACAGAACAGGAACAGATACAGCGTCTTACCAGTCTTCTCAGCACAGAGAATCTTCCTGCCGTCCAGCAGCGACTGGAGGAACAGGGCATGCGCAAGGGCTTTGCCTGCCTGTTCTATGGAGCACCTGGCACTGGAAAGACCGAGACAGTCTTACAGATAGCCCGTCAGACAGGTCGAGACCTGATGCAGGTCGATATTGCCGGACTTCGCGACAAATGGGTTGGTGAGAGTGAAAAGAACATCAAGGAAGTATTCGCCCGCTACCGTGCACTGTGTAATAACAGCGAAGTCATGCCCATCCTGTTCTTTAACGAGGCCGATGCCATCATCAACAAGCGTTCGGAGAATGTGGAGCACTCAGTAGATAAGATGGACAACGCTATGCAGAACATCATCCTTCAGGAGATTGAAGACCTTGATGGCATCCTCATCGCGACCACCAATCTGACAAGCAATCTCGATACAGCCTTTGAGCGTCGTTTTATCTACAAGATTGAGTTCCACAAGCCAGACACCGATGTAAAAACCATGATATGGCGTTCCATGCTGAAGGACATCAGTGTTGACGATGCGCGTCAGCTTGCTTCCCATTTCGATTTCTCTGGCGGTCAGATTGAGAATATCGCCCGCAAACGCACTGTTGATTATATCCTCTCTGGCAAGTTTGCCTCTCTTACTGAAATTGAGGACTATTGCCGTGCGGAACTACTTACCGATAAGAAACAACGAAAGCACATCGCTGGGTTTTCGCTGTAAGGAACTACCTATTTCAAATAGAATTTGTATCTTTGCAACAGAAAATTAAAAACAACTGAATATGAAAGAGTTAAAGTGCCCCAAATGCGGTAGTGTATTTACCGTTGATGAGTCTGATTACGCTGACATCGTGAATCAGGTTAAGAATGCTGAGTTCAATGCCGAAGTTGACCGCAGGATTAAGGAACTCGAAAAGCAGCAGTCTATCCAGCAGCAGGCCGATGAGTTGAAGGCCCAGCAGAAGTTCCAGACCAAGCAACTTGAATTTAATGAGAAGCTGGCCGAGAAAGAGAACGAGATTATCCGACTTAAGGCTGACATCGCAGAAGGTGCGACCAAGATTCGTGTAGCCGTCCTCGAAGAACAGAACAAGTCGAAGGACGAACTCCAGAAGAAGGAGCAGAAGATTGCCGAGCTGAAGAATGAACTCACCGTCAAGGATAAGGAAGCTCAGACCCGTGAGCAGAACCTGAAGGAGAAGTACGACCTCCAGCTGCAGGAGAAACAGACGCAGATTGACTACTACAAGGATTTGAAGACCCGCATGTCAACCAAGATGGTTGGTGAAACACTGGAACAGCATTGCAGCACCCAGTTCAACACAACCATCCGTCCTCTTATGCCATACGCCTACTTCGAGAAAGACAACGATGCCTCCGAAGGCAGCAAAGGTGACTTCATTTTCCGTGACTTTGATGGTGACTTTGACTATATCTCCATTATGTTCGAGATGAAAAATGAGAACGACACCACAGCCACAAAGCACAAGAATGAGGACTTCTTGAAGAAGCTTGACGAAGACCGTCGCAAGAAAGGCTGCGAATATGCAGTACTCGTCTCACTCCTTGAACCAGATAATGAAACCTACAATACTGGCATCATCGATGTCTCTTACAAATACGAGAAAATGTATGTCATCCGTCCGCAGTTCTTCATCCCCATCATCACTCTGCTGGTACAGGCAGCCAAGAAAAGCCTTGAATACAAGCGTCAACTTGCCATCGCCCAAAGTAAGGAGGTCGATGTAACCAATTTTGAGAGCAAGCTTAACGAGTTTAGGAACCTATTTGGCAATAACGTAAAGAATGCACACGACCGTTTCCGTGATGCCATCACAGCAATCGACAAGTCTATTGCAGACCTCCAAAAGGTAAAAGACAACCTCCTAAAGTCTGATGACCATCTCCGACTGGCTAACGACAAGGTTGAGGGATTGACCATTCGCAAGTTGACTCATAAGAACCCCACGATGAAAGCAAAATTTGACGAAGCTCGTGAGGTAACAGAGGAAATAGAATAGCTACGTTACTATTTACGTCATTTTTCGCTGTATTTACACCGTATTTACAGAAAAATTGATTAAATTTGCACCAAATTACAACTGATATGAATAATCAAACAAGTAACAACTACACGCCTTCACCAGCTGACACCGCCAATATTCAGCTGCCAGAAGAGTTGATAGCACTTGCAGAGGCCATCTCCAAGAACGTTCATGAGGTATGGGCTCATAACCGAATAAAGGAAGGCTGGACTTATGGCCCAGTAAGAGATGACGCGAAACGCCAGACCCCATGTCTTGTTCCCTATGAACAGCTCCCAGAGGAAGAGAAAGCCTATGACCGCAATACAGCGTTCGGCACTCTGAAGTTCATCGTCTCACAAGGATTTGAAATACATAAAACATAGCCTATATGAAGACTTCATTCGTTGCTTTTCTGAACAATAGAGGAATTGCCTGTGCCTCTGACACAGATATGACCTTATATGCCCTTTCACGGCAGGAGCCAGTAGCTCTTGCCGTGAATTCGTATTCACCGATTCCATGGAATTTTATAGTCAACTCTTATCTTCGAAAAGGTGATATACAGATTCATGAGCTGTTTTCTGACTACGCGAGGGACTTTGCCAGCTATCTGTCTACAGTTGATACGAAACCAAGCTGGAAGTACCTTTCTAGTGATGAACAGAATATCATCTTCCTGGGATATGGATCTGACGATGTATTCCCATCAGCTGTAGACATTATGGTAAAATATGATGAAGAGACCAAGAAACTATCTTGTAACTTTGATACCGATCGTAGCATTACCCATCATAATAGAGCTGACTATTTTATGCTGTCTCATTTTGAGAACACACAGCCTGTCATGTATGGAATCGTGGAATCTGCTCGTCAGAAGCTCATTGAAAAGCAGAATACCCTGGTTGAGACCTTCGAAGAGCGAATCATGGAAGCAGTGAAAGGCACAGAGTTTGAAAAGATTGTACAGAAAGAGATAGCAGAATACAAATCCTCATACAACTTTGAGAACGATACGCGCAATTATTCGGGTCATCAGATGAGCAGAGTTGAGACTGCCATAGACTCTTTCAATATTGAAGACTTGGTAAAAGTCGCAGAAGATTTTGTAGATGCTAAAGTACAGATTGACCATCTTAAGAATGGAGGGAAAGGAGAACTCCCCCACACTAAGGAATTGGCGGTCATCACTCGAACAGAAGGAGTCGTTTGGATTAAGCACTGCCTTTATGGTAATTAACTCAAACTATAGACAATTATGACAGCAGTAGTAGGTATATTAAATAAACGAGGCATTGCCGTTGCAGCCGACAGTGCAGTTACAATGAACAGAAGGAGGAATGAGAAGATTGCCAATTCCGCCAATAAGATGCTAAGGCTATGCTCTGCCACTCCTATTAGTGTGATGATAACTGGTAACGCAGGTTTTCTGAGCACCCCCTGGGACATCATAGTGAGACGCTATCGACAGAAGCGTGGTGACATCGCTTTTACCACCGTAGAAACTTGTATAGAGGATTTCTTTTCATATATCCCTACGGAAAAAATGTTTCTTACTGAAGATATGGGAAGAGAATATCTCAACAATCAATTAGATAGTTACTGGAATGGAGTTGTCAGTCAGGTTCCAGAGCTTGACAAAGACGAGAACGGGAAACTCAATAATGGTAAGGAAATCCTAAAGGCCTTTCGCGATCGTATTTGTTCTGGCATCAAATATTTCAAGGAATCAGATGTCATGCCTGTGTTCCAAGGCTATTCTTTTGATCAATTCAAGGCCTTTTTGGGCAACATGGTCGATATGCTATTCACATTCAAGACAGACGATGATGATGAATTCTCTATTGACAGTGTCATTGATGGTTTTTATCCCAAGGACATATTGGATCAGATTAAAGACGAATTTACAGAAGGGTTCTATTACTATGTCACATATGGTTGGGATGAAGGCTCTACCCACCTGATATTCTCTGGATTTGGCAAAGATGAAGAATATCCAGTCTTAGCTAAAGTCATGGTAGAAGGTGGTTTCGATTCAAGGGTATGTTATCACATCAACAAAGAAGAGATCTACAAGATTTCCGACAAGAAGCCTGTCGCCATTTGCCCCTTCGCTCAGAAAGACATCATGGAAGCTCTGTTAACAGGTATAGAACCATATTATTATAAAAAAATATGCGAAGAGGCAGAACAGATATATGAAAGGATCATTGATCGATTGGACTTTTCCGTACCGTCTAATCCAGACCAGCGCAATGAGCTAAAGAAATTACTGGATGGAGTAAAATACAAAGATCTCATTAAACAGTTTCAAAGATTTGGAAAGAATCTCCGGGCTACAGAAAGAGGCCAGTGGCTCAAAGCCCTTCGTGATTATGACTTGCAGGACATGGCTCGTCTCGCAGAAAATTTCATTGCGATGACAAGTTTTGAGCGTCATATGACGTTCTCTCCAGAAGGAGTCGGTGGTCCAATTGACCTTGCCGTCATTACCAAGAACGAAGGTTTCACTTGGCTCAACCGCAAAAGTTGGTATCACCACAAAGATGTTGGTGGTCGTTATGGTAAATTTGGAGTATAAATACATAACAACAGCATTTATGAAGACTATCAAGATATTCATTGCCTCGTCAAACGAGCTAGAAAAGGAAAGATTATTAATGGCCTCCTTGGCCAACGAGTTAAGTACCCGTCTAGAAAAAGTGGGCATTCAGGTAATAGCAGTAGAATGGGAAAGCCTGGATGCATCTATGGGGGAGGATCATAAGCAAGAAGAATATAATGAGAAGCTTCGTGAATGCGATATGTGCATGGTGCTTTATTGGACCAAATTTGGCATGTACACTAAAACGGAACTGGATACCGCATACAAAGAAAAGATTGAAGGAAATAATCCCCAGAAAGTCTGGGTGTATTTCAAAGAGGTTGATGACCCTTCCAGTATGCCAACAGAAGAATTGAAACAGTTCCGTGATTCTTTCCCAACGAAGTATGGCCATTTCTATACTCCCTTCGCCAACTTCGACACGCTTAAGGCCCATTTTCTACTTCAGTTTATGGATTACCAAAGTCAGAACCTGCAAGGGAAGAGCATTGTTGAGGTAAAAGATGGTAAAGTTACTGTAGACGGCAAAGAGTATGTCGATTTGCAAAACGTGCCATTTGCCGGTAACAACGAAGAATATCAATTGCTTCAAAAGAATCTTAAAAAGACGCGTAAGCTACTTGCTGTAACAGAAATGGACGATCCTGAATATGTAGAGTATGCATCTGAAATTGAGGAAATGGAGGAAAAACTCACAAAAATGGAGTCAAGTCTATGGGATACAGCCTTAATGATTACAAAACTAAGCACGACGAAATGTTCCGAGCGTCTACAGAGGGCTATGGATCTCTTCTCTAAAGGAGACAATAAAGGAGCGCAAGCTATTCTCAATGAAGATGAGATTGCAAAAGATGTGCAACACAATCTAAATCTCATAAAACTCGGAGAGGAAGGCAAGAAAGGGCTTGTAACCAATATTGACGAATACCTCCTGAAAATCCAAACCTACGAAAATGAAATGGAAGAAGGGTGGGAAGATAATATTATATCTCTTTATGAAAAATGTATAGATTTAGGCCGAAATCGTATTGATGACAGTAAAAATGCTGAACTATTATCCGATTATGCCGACTTCCTCTTTTACCAGCATTATTACAATAAAGTTGAAGCAATCTATACGGAAGCTCTTTCGTTGTACAAAAAAATTAATATATCAAGTGATTTGGATTACGAACCACGTATAATATATTGTCTCAAACAACTATCTCTTTATTATATATACTCAAATGAGTACCAGAAAGCAGAAAGCGCACTTAATGAAATTCTAGTATCACAAAAAGAAGATGGAGAAGAAGACGAACAATTGAGGTTTGCTGAAGCAATAGTAAGATTAGCCTATCTGCATTTTAATCAGTTGCAATATGAAAAAGCTTTGGAAGAATGCGAAAAAGCTATAACTATATATAAACATTTTGAATGGTATGATGAATTATGTGAATCAATATATTTAAGAGGGATAATAAATAAGGATAGGGGAAGAAATGATTTAGCAGAGAAAGATGCGTTGGAAATACTTGATTATAATAAGAAATATGAGATTGACAGTCAAACGAGCAGTGCATATAACCTGCTTGGCAATGTATACAATAATCAGCTAAAATATGATCTTGCGATAGATGCGTATCAAAAAGCATTAGACATTGTTGTAGAAAAATCTCAAAAAGATCCTCATCCATATCTACAACAAATTGCTGGTGTTTTCATTAATCTTGGTCATATGCACAGATTGATAAACCTGTATAATGCAGCATATGATGATTATTATAAGGCCAGAAACATATTACGAACACTTGTTATACAGGATTCTCTTCAGAATTCGGAACACTATATTCATTGTTTGTATAATTTGTCAAATCTATGCAAGGAAATGAAAAAATATACTGAAGCAGAAGAGTGTATTGACGAAGCAATTAATTATTCCAGGAACTTAGCAGAAACTGATGCTGAACGGCATTTGTTTGATCTTGCACATTCATTGAATATTAAAGCCATTATTCTTTATGAACAAGACAAGTTCAAAGAAGCAGAGCAAAACTATTTGGAAGCTCTTGAAGTTAGGAAGAAGATCGTTGCAGATTTTGGCAAGCAATATTCAGATAGAATTGCGCAAATTCTTTCAAACCTAGGACTATTACATTGCCAAACCAAAAAATATGAGTTAGCAGAAAAAGAGTATTTGGAGGCAATTGAAATATATAATCAGATTATAACTGAATACGGATTAGGGCGTGGTGGAGATATTGCTTTGACTTATTTAAATTTGGGATATTTAAATAGATGCACAAAACAATGGGAAAAAGCCATTACTTACTACCAAGAATCAATCAACATCTTCAACAAATCATTTGAAGAGGGAATTGTCAGAGAGAAAGTGAGCGTTATACAATTCTTATCCAGAAATTATGTTGGTATAGGTTATTGCCAAAGAGTTTTGAAACAATTCGACAACGCCCTTTCCTGTTTCAAAAAAGCAGTTGAAGTTATTGGCGAACATTTCAATGAAGATAACAAAATTGTATTCGCTTCAGATTATTCTACAGCTTTAAATGAATGTGCATGGTCTCTGTATAAAATGGATGATTCCTTGAAAGCTGAGCCATTTGCAAATAAAGCTGTTGATATTATTAGATTACTACCAGAATCGAAAAACCCTTTAAGAATGTTTTTAGACACATTGGCATGTATTCATAGAGAACTTGGAAAATATGCTGAGTCGGAAAGTGAATTTCTAGAAAGCCTAACAATTGCCGAGGATTTATATTCTCAAAATGCGAAACAAAATGCATATTGTTTATACAATGAACTAAAAGAATTGGCATTCTTATATTTTGAAATGAAGGATCAAGCCAAGTTCAATCAATATAAGACAAAGGCACTTCAATACTATAACGAATTAAATGAAGAAACAAAAAAAGAACGATATGAAGATTTTAAAATACTAGAATCACTTGTTCTTACGTAATTGTTGGATTCCTATAGGGAGATTGCTATTTGTTAAGAATCGTAAATTGCGAAGCAATTATTTGGTTGTTTGTTAGATATTGCATTCTTACTGTACTAACTATGTAAATAGTAATAATTAAAACAGTAAGAACATGAGCAAAATTCAGGAAGCAATCCAGCAAATGAGTGTTGAAGAGATGCAGGAGCGTCTGGAAAAGTACATGGCGGCAGACAAAGAGTGGGCACCGAAACCTGTAGCCATCGAGGTGCGCCATCGTGACATCAAGGACATCTCTGGAACAAATATCTACGACGTTATCGTACTGAAGGATGATGACTCTGAAGAGGTCATCAAGTTCGAGGATCGCTACTCGAAGCTGATATACATTTACACTCTACTCCATCCTAAAGGCTATCAGCGTCGCAGTCTTAATAAGCCGGAGAAGGCTTTTCCGGAACTCGCCAGTCTCTATAGGGCAATCTTTATGGCTGATCCTGACCGGCTGATAGCATACACGGCAAAAGACTTCGACCACATGATGAGCATGGCGGTATCATTCGTACGCAAAGCCATCGATAAGATGATTGGCTGTGAGGAATTGACCATCGGCAACCCTCGCCAGTATTACGGTCGTACTGTCATCCCTGCTGTCTACAATGGTCTGGAAGTTGTCATCGATTCCAAGCTCCAAAGTCACATTTGACCCCTGATTATGTTAGCATTCCATAATATTTTTGGATATTCTATGGATATTTCGATAATTTATCGTATCTTTGCAGTCAATAGCTTAGAGCGATATATGGCAGATTTTAATGAAAAAATATACAAAGGGCTTTTAGAGGGTAATGAAATCATTATCCAAAAATTCTTCAATGGCAAATTTAAATCTGTTCTAGAAAAGATTATTGACAGAGTCTTCAAAGGTGTTTCGTTTGAAAGTGCAAGAGCACAACTCTTCAATGATCTATATGTTTATCTAACAGAAAATGATGCCAAAAGATTACGTCTGTATGAAACAGAGGGTAATGGAGATATTATTGTTTGGCTGGCGGAAATGGCGACCAAATACTATCTCAACGAACGCAACAAACTTAGAAAAAAACAGAAAAGGCATCACACTTCGTCTCTTGAAACCAAGCATGAAGCTATCAGTGACATTGCTGATAGATCTCTTGAGAAAAAAGAACTGCGAGAACTTATTGAGCGAGTTTGCAGCTTAATAAAGAATAAAAATCAAGCAGAAATAGTGAGAAGATATTTCTTTGATGATCCCTTCGATGCAAAAACTGTTGCGAGGGATCTGAATTTGACAGAAGGTTCTATATACCCTTTAAAGCAAAGAGGTTTGGAGGAGTTTAAGATTATATATACACGATTAAAAGATGAATAAGATGAAGAACAACATATCCAACGAACTGATGACCAGATTCCATTGCGGAGATGTATCTGCAGAAGAATTCAAGGAAGTACTACTTGCTGCAGAGCAGGATTCTGATTTGAAGGAAGAGATTGCTATCATGGCTTCTCTTGCTGATGATTTAGCAGAACTAAAGGCTGACCTCAGTGAAGAAATGCCAAACTCCAATGCCAAGATTATCTCTATACAACCCAGCTATGTTCCTATGATGCTTAAGGCCGCTCAGAATAAGAATTTGATGGCGACTGGTGATTGTGTGGTGCGCTGTGAACACGAAATCCTGAAGGGTTATCAACCAGAAGCAACATTTGATTCTTTATTAAAGCTCTCAGAAGAGAACAAATGGTTACAAGACGGGGGTACACCTTTATATAATATAGGACGCATTTTAGAAAGCCATAAGTTCTCGATAGTTCGTCGTTATGATTGCAACACTGATGATATAGAGAAAGAACTTCAGGGCGGATGCCATATCATCGTTGTCGTTAATGCCGAGAAGCTTTATGGGAAAGACGTTGCAAATCCAGATCCCAATCATGCAGTTGTAGTTAGAAGTCTCAATGAGAGCACTATTACATTATTTGATCCACAATATCAGAGAGAAGATAATTATGGTATAGAACTATTCCTTACAGCATGGAAAGATTCGCAATACTACCTTGTTTCCGTCGCAGAACGGGGACTCAGGCAGTATGACCCTCAGCCTATAGATGTAACAGAATTCCCTCTTGAGGGAGATATCAAAGAACTTATAGAAGCTATTGCAGAAAATTGCCATGACATTTGGGCAAGGGAAAGAATAGACGATGGCTGGACTTATGGCGAAAAACGAGATGACGATCATAAAAAGCATCCCGATTTGGTTCCTTATAGTGACTTAACAGAAGAAGAAAAGAAATATGACCGCAAGATGGCGCAAGGAACACTTGAACTTATCCAGCGGCTTGGCTATAAGATAGTAAAAGAATAACAATCCTACTCTTTAACTTTCTTTAAAGACAAAACCCCGAGATCTTTGTTAGATTTCGGGGTTTTGCCGTACTAAGTATGTAGATAGTAACAATAAAAACAGTAGAAATATGAGTAAAATGCATCACATTCTCGAAAATCGCGCTGAAGTTCTCAACCACTACCTTGAGCAAATCGAAGACAACCAGCCTCTATCTACAGAAGAAGAGCAGGAATTGGGACGTCGCATCTTGTCGGGCGATACCTCTGCCCGCAACGAGCTTATTGAAGCCAATCTGCGCTTCGTCCTCACGTGTGCCATCGAGATGTCTACACCATTTGTACCCATCGAAGAACTCATCGCAGCAGGTAACTATGGCTTGACAATTGCTGCTACGCGCTACGACCCCTCGTACGACAATCACTTTTGTTCCTACGCAGTGCACCACATCCGCAAGTCCATCCGTGAAGCCATCAAGACCTGGGCATGCCCTGTTTCCATGCCCGACCTATTACAGGGGCTCCAAGCTTGTCTATCGCTCGACGAAAGGGGAGATGAAGACGAAGACAACTGGAGTCGCGACCTCATCGACCGCATCCCTGCATCTCCTTTGAGCAGCGATGTACGTCGCGACGTTGCAGAGGCAAAGGAGCAGTTGCGCTCTTTTCTGAGCAAGTGGTACTATCCCAGTGATGTCCAGCTACTGATGGACTTAGCACAGATGATGTATGATGGGTATACTGTTTCAGACTTGGCCAAGAAGCATGGTCTGCCCACTAAGAGGATGAAGTCCATCATTGCCGACCTCCGCGAAAAGGCACTGTTGCATCAACTTCAGACAGCCTTCCAAAAAGCGGCTTAAATAACTCTTCACCGTAATAGCCACCGCCAAAAGCTTTTTGCCTTGGGTGCCAGCTCTGTTCTTGTGAACGAGGAGGCATCTAAGGTTTTGGTAACGTTCAGACCGTATTTCTCATTCAGCTCATGGGCGATTGCCATGAATTCTTTACCGTGGTCTAATCTGGTTTTCACTCCATTCCATGCCAGATAATAATGAATCATCTCGTGCACCATCAAGTTCCTGAAGGTGTCTTCATCAAAGTCGTAATACTCAGAAAAGAGGATTACCTGCCTCGTGATAGGTGTTTTACCTTTCCTGTTCTTTTGGTACTCGAACCTGGCCAGTGTATTCAATCTCTTCACCAAGCCAAATTTTGGTGTTGGCAATGAGTGACCAAAATACAGTTTGTTACACTCCCAAAACATCCTTGGCATTGTATTGTAATCTGCAATCATATTAAGCCTATTTTTGACGTTTCTGGTAGCAAAATTGCATTTTTTACGACGATTTTCTCACATATTTATATATATAACAAGGTAATTTCCAAAATATTTTGTACCTTTGTGCTCAGTAATGGACTAAAAACTAATTGATTATGGCAGCAGCTATGTTAATGATGAATATGCATGGCGCGGTTTGTGCTTCAGACCGTGACAGGACGATATTCAGATATAGTGAGAAAGTTCCTTTTGCGATAATGGTTGATCCAACATCTGAGTTAAGATGGGATGACATCATTATGGAATATCAGACTAAGAAGACACTCACTCAAGAGAACACGTTCGAAGAGTGCGTAAATGACTTCTATTACTATCTGAAAGACAAGTTAAGTCATGTAGTCAATGATACACTAGTTAGGGAAGACAAAAAGATTATTGTATGTGTTGGCTATGAATCCAAGGAGATGTTTCCTCGATCAGCCGTCATCAACATATCTGCTACAACAAAGAGCTTCAACATCTTTAAGAACACCTTCGAGATAAGTCCGCATAGCCCTGTGTTCCAGATTCAACTAGGCAATTGTGAAAATATCCGAATTTTATCTGGTGGTGTTTCTGAGGACATTGTCAGTAAAATGAAAGCATTACTACAGAAAACGCTGGGAAACATTATGGGCAACAACGAAGCTGCCGCTAGCTTGATTGAAGGTGACAGGAATAGTATTGCAAAGATGTTTACAGAAATACAAGCTGACCCCAAAGTAACCCAGGCAATCTCCGACTTCACTATCAAAGACATGGTATCGATGGCAGAGAACCTTATTGAAACGGAAGGATTACTTTCCTCTGTCAACTCACCTGTTTCCCCAACACGCGAAATAGGAATAGTAACACTCGCAGAAGGTTTCGTGTATATTAAACACAGTCTATATGGCGCTTAAAGGAAAGGAGTTAATATGACAGCTATAGTAGGAATTTTAAATAAGAGAGGTATAGCCATCGCAGCCGATAGCGCAGTAACATTCACCAATGCAATCCAGGAAGTTGCTATTCAAAACAAGAACGAAAAAGTGATTTCCGTCAAGGACAAGGTTGTCAATTCTGGTGATAAAATGCTACGTTTAAAAGACAAACAGCCAGTAGCAGTTATGATTGTTGGCAACTCCCTATTGACAAAACTTCCATGGGACGTCATCGTTAGGTGGTATCGCAAGCAGAACGATAACTCAGGATTCCCCAAACTTGAAGAATACATCCAACATTTTAAGGATTTTGTAGATTCAGAAATAATAGCCAGCCATATAAAGAATGATGTAGTTTTCAAAGAGAACGAGCACACATTCTTGGTCTTTGCAGGTTATGGCGAAGATGAAGCCTACCCGAGCATATGCCAATATGAGGTTACAGGAATAAACAAATCGAAGCTCCAATGGCAACTTAGCGGATCTGCCAACATTTCTGATGAACAGGAAAGCAACATCTTTACAAGTGGTCAATCCGACATTATCGATGCTATTGAATTGGGCATACAAAACGAGCGTATTGGAGTAATCCGTAAAAGATTCCAAACCCTCATTGAAGATCTGCTGACTCAAAATCTGCTTGATTCCTTAATAGGCAAGATTGACTACCCGGCCATTCGTCAAGAGGTGGCGGATCTTATTAGAGAAAGCGGAAAAGACCATCTGCGTCAGCACCTGGAAGCTATCAAGCAATTCGATCTCCAGAAAATGGCGTGCCTGGCGGAGAATCTGATTAAGGCTACAGAGCTGCATCGCAAAATAACCTTCAGACAAGAGGGAGTGGGTGGTCTTGTCGACCTCGCAGTTATCACTCGCGAAGATGGTTTTCAGTGGTTGAATCGAAAAAGTTGGTATGAACCGTCGAAAGGCGGACAATATGGTAAGTTTGGTATTTAATATGAACCAGCATGAGAGATATTGAAATTTTATTACCCGAATTCGAGATTGAAGATCTCGTTGAGGTACAAGCTGTATCTAAAGCGCCCTTTTCTCAGGAAGAAGGCCAAGACCTGAGTATTCTTCCTGTTAATGCCTCTCTTAACAGAGCGGTCTATTGGATCAATAAAACCGACTGTGCAAACATCACGGCGTGGAGGTCTGGCAATAAGCGAGCCATTAACGACGCCAATAACAGGGAGTTGCAAGAGACGTTACGTGCCATGGGTTATGGGGTTATCAAGCTTCAGGGATTCTATGCAGAAGTAGGCCAAGATGTCAGTAAGGAGAACAGTTTCCTTGTATTTGACCAAAACGACGACCCGAACTTTTATGATAATCTGTACAAGCTTTCGGAGAAGTTCGACCAAGACTGTTTCCTATATAAGGCTGCTGAAGAAGATGTCGCCTATCTCATCGGCACCAACGAAGACTTTATCAGGGATAATGGCGAGCGTGTAGAAGTTGGCAGGCTCCACATTGGCAATCTTTCAGCAAAAACTTATAGTGAAATCGGTAGTGGAAGAATCTCATTTGAATAAGTCTGTATGCCACGGAAGCTTGTGAAAAAGAATCTTTTTAAAGATAACGTATGAAGAAGGTAGATATAAGAAAGATATTGAATCATCTTTTGAAAAAGGATATAGAATTCTGTAACGACTGTTATACAGAATGGGAGTATGAGTGCAATCGATATAAAGCAACTGCCACCGATGAAAAAGGAGAGGTCAAGAAAATGAGGAAGATGACATATAATGAAATTTGTAGGGAAACTGTTGACGACGCTCTTATACAAATACCGGATGAAATCAGAAAAGGTACTAATGAGGAAGTAGAAGAATTCTTGTTATCTGGATGGCTCTATAGTCAATTTAAGAAACATAATCACACATAAACAAGGTACAGCGTAGGGTAAGAAGAGGGTAAGAAGGGGGAAAGCATAGTGTAGCCATACTCAAACTGCAGCTTAGAGTATAGCAGGAAGTAGCCTAAAGCTTGGGTAGAGTATGGGTAAAGACTGTTTAAATGCAGTTTTTTGGTCGAAATTTTTCCAATTCTCTTTGGATTTTCAAAATAAAACAGTATCTTTGCACTAGATTTTTGCATCAAGAGCGCTTAAATGCGCACCAACCGAGCTTACTGTTATGCCACGGTGGTAAAGAGATGCGAGTTAAGTGAGTATTAACTAAAATGATAACGGTATGCAATACAATCGAATTGTTCTTAATGAACCGCATGCCTCCATCGAGGGGCTTTATGACGAGCATCTGAGTTTTTGGAACATTGACGAGAAATTCGTCAATGACATTGTGTTGAAGTGGACTGACTGGCACACTGACTACCTCTTTCATGGCTACAGGAAGGAGAATATCAGAACAGTCAGATTCCCTTATTCACGCTTCATTGTTGACGCTGAACGTCTTTGGAATGATCCTCTGGAGGCAGAAGGCCAAGGAATCCTTTACAAACAGTTCGATGGTTATTCCCGTTCTATTCCACAAGAGCAGGAGGCATTCTTGCTGAATTTGTGGCATAGTCACCAAGAACAGCTTAGGAATAATCTGTGTCTCAATGCGCTTCTACTTGACTGTCACTCATTCCCCAGTGAATTGAGTGATGTTGACATCTGTATTGGGTACAATGAGGATTGGTCAAAACCGAACAAGGAAACTATAGAATTGGCGGTCAATCTCTTTGAAGATGATGGTTACAAGGTCGGAATCAATGAGCCCTACAGCAATTCTGAGACACCTGATTGTCCCTTTACATATCAGTCAATGATGTTGGAGGTGAACAAAAAAGTCTACATGGAATCTGGAAGTTTATGCCTAAAGCGTCCAGAAATAAACAAGGCTTCTGTTCGAGACCTTATGATTAAACTGCTATCAGAGTTAGAAAAATAGTTATTTGCATCAAGAGTGGCGAAATGCCCACCAACCGACCAGATAATATCGTTGGCAGCGGTGGTAAAAAGATGTGAGTGTGAATATTAACCCACTAAAAATATACGATATGGAAATTAAAAAGATTGAGAATTGTGATTATGTAATGTTTCCACGCCTTCAGAATCCTGGTCTGAAGCCGAAACATGTTGAGCGCAATGCGTTCAAAGCGGCGTTGAAACACGTAGAGGGTCATGGTGACTATTGGTTGCTATATCAACAATCGAAGCCACATCTGGTAGCCCACGTTCAGTTACCCAAGTCAGAAGCAGAATTTGATAATATCCTTGGCTGGTGCATTGGGCAGAACAAATGGTGTGAGTATGTTGAGGAGAATTTATCCTTCATTTGTGTCATTGCTGGCTATAATGCCGCCGAGTTGACACCAAAGTACCCTGACATTTTCAAGGAACGAGTTTATGCACTATACGATGCGATCTATTGGTGGCATGAATATGGTCAAGAGGAACTGATTTGATGTCATTTCTGTCTTTTTGTCTAAAAAACAATTAAATAATAGGCTGTAGTTGTTAAAATCTCACATAAAAATGCTATATTTGCAGAATGTTTTAAATAATGTACGCGTATGAATGACAAAGCAACAGAAGCAAGAACATATCCATGTAATGCATCTGAAGTGACAATTATATTTGGTGATATCACACGGTCTAAAGCTGAAGTGATAGCAAGTAGTGATGACACTATGGTTACTATGAGTGGCGGCGTTTCTGCTGCGATCCTAAGAGCGGGCGGAAACCAAATTATAAAAGACGCTCAAAAGCAACTCCCTGCTTCTATTGGTGATGTCATTGTGTCTACTGCAGGAAATCTTCCACAAAAATATATACTCCACTGTCTTACCATCGACGATAAATATCTACAAGAAACTTGGGCTGGTCTACATATTCCCACAGAGGATAAGATAGAGAAAATAATTAGAGATTCTATTCGTAAATGCTTTCAATTGGTCGAGGCACTCAATATAAGTTCTATTGCTTTCCCTGTAATTGGGTCTGGCTCAGCCCATATGCCATTTAAGTTTGTAATCGAAAAGATGGCAGACGAAATATCAAAAAGGCTGTTAGAAACGAATAGAAAGCTTTCTGTTGAGATCTATGTGTTTGAGGATTTGGATGCATTAAAGATTAAAGAGCTCGATTTTTTTGAGACATTCTCATTTAAATTTGGCATTGCAAACTACATCAAAGAACAGAAATCAGTATCTTATAAGAATAGATCTATAAAGCTCTCTGAAGAAGATATGCTATATTACAATAATCAGCAACATGATGTTTTCATCAGCTACAAGAGAGAGGAAAAACAACAGGCATTTGCAACAAAGGAACTATTGGAGTCATGGGGCATTAAGACATGGATAGACAAAGACGGAATATTCAGCAGCTACGATTTCAAGGAGGTCATTGAAAAGGCCATAGAATCTGCCAAGATAGTTATTTTTATGTCCTCAGAGTTTTCCAACAAGTCTGACTATGTCAAAGCTGAAATTAAATATGCTATTAATTGCGGAAAGCGAATTGTGCCTGTAATGCTTGACAATGCGCCTTTCGGTGACGGAATCCGTATGGATTTAACAAATACGGATCAACTAGATTATAATAAGCCAGATGAATTCTCAAAGAAACTGCAAACGAGTATTGGCTTTATACTAAGGAACTATTCATAGCCCTTAAAAATCATACGTATAAGAAACGAACAGTGATTGGGTCAAAATGATATAATTGCTACAGACAAAGTAATATTTATGGCAAACGAATCAAACATATACAACATGTCGTTTACAGCAGGGGCTGCCATGCTGAACGAGACCTACGCAGTGGCCCAGGCTTTACTTGATTGTAATGGCGACTGGGATCGTACTAAAGGTATTACATTTAAGGAGAACTTGATGCAAAAGGATAAGGCTGCGTCAAATGCCCGATACTTTGCATTGATGAAGCAACGACTTGAAACGCTCAATCAGGCAGAACTCGAAATGCTGGTCAACAGTACAGTGGCGGTTCGCCGTCAGTTGGTGTTGCTTGCCATCTGCAAAGCACATCCATTTATCTACGACTTCATATCTGAGAATGTCCGTGACTGTTTCTATAATCAGTACGAGAAAGTGACTCATGCCAACTTCAATGAGTTCTACAACGAGAAAAAGTATGAGCATCCGGAGTTGGAGCAAGTGTCAGAAGACACAGTCTATAAAATGCGCCAAGTCACCTTCCGCATCTTGGAGCAGACAGAATTGATTGAGGATATAAACTCAGGCATTCTTCGCCGGCCTTATCTTTCCGAAGCCATTGAGCGACTTGTCGTGCAAGATGATCCTAAATGGCTTGCCATCTATCTCTATTCCGATAATGAAATCAGTAATCTCAGAGACCTCTATGCATAACTCGATGATTGATTTAGAAACCCTTTTCGAGGGAATATACAACAAACTTATTTCACCAGAGTTCGGAAAGAACCTTGGTGGCGAACTTCCGTTGTTTATCCAGCCTGTACCTTCTGAAAAACAATCGGATGTAGAAAGTCAGATAAAGCGACTCTCTACACGGCTTCAAAAGAAGGGCATTACTTCTGTGTCCATCAATCTCTATGATCTTTGCATGGACATCCTTCGTGAGGCAGATGTACTTGATGCTATTCTGGAGCAGGAACAAGAAATAGAGCGTGTGGATATCATATCAACCCTCGACAGCGTACTTGACATCCAGTCAGTTATTATTCCTAAGATAAAGGAAGCCATCACTGAAGCCGCTCCACAATACGCATTTATTAGTGGTGTGGGCAGTGTTTACCCATTTGTCCGCTCGCATGGCATCCTTAACAACATAGACGAACTTACGGATGAGTGTAATCTCATTCTCTTTTTCCCTGGTGAATATAACAACCTCCAGTTGAAACTCTTTGGCAAGATTTCTGACGAGAATTACTACAGAGGTCATAACCTCAATGAAATGAATTAAAAAACAAAAACTTATGATACAGCAGCACATCTATTCAAAGGACATTGAACGTCCAATCAATGGCGTTATCAAGGCAGGTAGTGAAACCGAACTTGCTAATGAGGTAACCGAGTATGTCATCACAGCCGAACAGCAGAAGTCTCAGTTGCTTCCTGCATTGTTTAGTACCTTAGTGCCGCCGGGAACGCCTACATGTGTATGGATTTCAGGAGATTTTGGCAGTGGTAAGTCTCACTTGCTGAAGATACTCTCCTATGTTCTAGAAAATCAATTGGAAGTGGAAGGACGTAAGTGTGCCGATATTTTCGCCGATAAAGCAGGTGACGATTTTGAACTGAAGGGGGCAATACAGAAAGCTTGTCGTATTCCCACCGAAAGTGTGCTGTTCAATATTCAAGAGAAGCTGGATGGTATAGGTAAGGCTCAGATTGACCCTGTGCTTAACATTTTCTTAAAGGAGTTCAATCGCAAACTTGGTTTCGACGACAAGAAGCCGGAGATTGCCGAGATAGAACGTTATTTTGCAAAGAAAGGGAAATACGAATGGTTAAAATCTGAGTATAAGGCACGCTTCGGAAAAGAATGGATTGAGGATCGTCCATCCATCCTTCTGAAGAAGCAGAATCTTGCCAAGCTCTTTGCTGAGCTGGAAGGCATCAGCGAGGCAGAGGCACAGAGCAACATCACTACCCATATAAGCAGATACACCCTTGATACCGATGGCTTTGTAAAGCTCATCATGGAACATCTTGATGAACAGGCTCCCGGCAGTCGCATGATATTCTTTGTCGATGAGGTTGGCCAGTTCATAGGAAAGGACGTACACCGTATGCTGTCGCTCCAAACGATAGCCGAAGGTCTTATCGACAAAACGAACGGTCGGGCATCTATCATGGTAACATCGCAGATGGATATTGATGCAACGCTAGGAAATCTGGAGAAACAGCAGAAATATGACTTCTCGCGTATTCAGGGACGTTTCACCACACGCATCAATCTCACCAGTGCAAATGCTGACGAGGTAATTCAACGCCGCTTGTTGGAGAAGAATCCAGAGCCACAGCAACTGTTATGCCAAGTCTATGACCATCAGAAGAATATTATTAAGAGCCTTTTCAATTTTGGTGATAATAGCCAGTTTAAGAGTGCCTATAAGTCAGATGCTCAATTTGCCAATGATTTCCCATTCATAGACTATCAGTTCAATCTGCTGCAAAACAGTATTATCGAACTCTCTAAGAATAATGCCTTCAGCGGCCAACAACAATCTGTTGGTGAGCGTTCTTTGCTAACCATCACACAGGAAGTTGCGAAGGCGTATAAAGACAAGGATTTGGAGCAGATTGTTCAATTTTGCGACATGTACGAAGGTATCCGAGGCATTTTGCAGATGAAGGTGCAGACGGATATTCAACAGGCAGAGCGAACTCTTAACGACGACATGGCACTCAAGGTACTGAAAGCTCTCTTCCTTGTCAAGTATGTCAAGGGATTCCCTTCCACTGTTGACAATATCACCAAAATCATGCTCCCGACTCTTGACACTGACTTCCCCGAGTACAAAAGTCAGATACAGGAAGCACTCAACAAACTCGTTCACACCTCTTATATTGAGAAGGGGGCCAACGACGAGTACCACTATCAGACCAACGAGGAAAAAGACATCGAAACAGAGATTAAGAACGAGGAACTTCAGCCGGATGCCATCAACAATGAGTTGAAAAAGATGTTCCGTGACGAGATTTTCTCTGACAACAAGATTAAACTCTCCACATTCAAGACTTTCTCATACGGTCGTATGGTTGATGAGCAGCAGGACGGACGTGATGCAGAGATGTATATCCACTTCATTACACCGCTCAACAACCTTCCTACTACCGACCAACAGGCTATGCTGATGTACTCTATGGCACATACCGACCAGTTACTTGTAGTTCTTGACGAGGACAAGTATATGGCCGAAGACATTGCTATGTTCAAGAAAGCCGACAAGTGTCTCACTCGTTTGCTCTCTGCCAATCAGGACGGATATCGTCAGCAGATTGTCACAGACAAGCGTCGTGTGAATACTCGCCGTCGTGAAGACATCGTGACTCGTCTGACCAATCTCACCAAGGGCGCACATCTTTATATGGGTGGCCAGGAAATTACCGATATTCGTCAGACTGACATTAAAGGTCGCCTGAACGAAGCCATGGCGAAGCTCGTTGAACAGGTCTATACAAACTTGAAGATGCTGACCATTGAATACGATGATGCCATGCTCAAACAGATTATCGCAGATACCAATGCCACAGGTCCCTTCGGCTACACAATGGGCAACTGTGAGCAAGAGGTGTTCAATTGGATTAGTCGCAACAAGCAGCTCAGCATCCGAACGAAAGTGAAAGACCTTGTAGAGTACTTCCGTGGCAATACATACGGCTGGTATGAAACTGCAACGCTCTGCATTCTTGCCAAACTCTACAAGATGGACAAGATTTCTTTCCGTTCAAATGGTAGTCCTGTTGCAGACCGTGACCTCTACTTTAATATGACCAACAGCAACACACAGGCTGTATTACTTGTTGATATTGAGGAAACGATTTCTGCTTCACAAATAGCTAAATTGAAGGGGCTTTACAAGGAGTTCTTCAATGACGAAAGTTGTGCTGCCCAGAGTGCCAAAGAAGTGCATCAGCAGTTCATTACCCGACTCAATCAGGTAATTTCTGAGTTGCGAAGCATCAAGGATCAAAACAATTTTGAATTCACCAAGCCACTTGAACAGATTCTACCAGAGTTCCAACAGTTGGCAGGATGCGTATATCCTGCTCTCTACAACAAGACTGGTCAGATTGAAGCTGCTATCGACCGCAAGATTGACGAAGCCGATGTTATCAGCGAGTTCGTACTGGGCAATCAGTTCAATATCTTCAAGCGTATCGATACGACCAAGAAGGGCAATCAGGCTAACTTCAGCTATGTCCCCCAGGAACTTACTAAGACGCTTGACGATATTTATGAGGCAAAGGAACCTTGGAAACTGATGACCAAGGCAAAAGAAACGCTGGATGCTGTCAGTACAGAGATTCAGACTCGACAAAATACCGAACGAGATGCAGTTATCTCTGAGATAGATGCCAAGTTGGCTACACTCACAGCACTCTCAGCATACGCAACCCTCGAAGCGTCACAGCAGAGTCAGGTGACAGCGATGTTTGCCGCACTGAAAGCAAATGCTCAGAGCGAACGATTCATTGGAAACCTCATTGCTATGAATAGCGATGTTACCAATGCATACGACCGTTGTCTGAAGTCCATCAATGGCTGGGTAGAGGCAGCGGCAGAAGCGGAGCGTCAACGTCAGGCAAATGCCGCGGGGGGAAACACTGCGACTCCGCCTGCACGTCCTGTTAAGACTTTTGTCAATAAGCAGAGTGCAATGAATGTTCAGTTCTCAAAGAATGTCCTTGAAACCAAGGAGGATGTTGAAGCATACATCGAGGCACTTAAATCACGTCTTCTTGGCTTCATCGACCAAAACAAGAACATCATGCTTCACTAATTTTATAACGACAAATCATAGATATGGCAACAAATACATCAGCATTGAAGACTTTCGCACAGCAGACACGTGCAAAGCTCATATCGCTCATCACTACCAAAATGCAGTTCGTTCTCAATGGCGATACAGCCGAACTTCGTGGTTATGAACGTGAGATTAGCGAACTGCGCAAGCAGATAGCCGAGAAGACAGAGAAGATTGTCATCGAGGAGGTGGCCTACACCTGGTTTAACCGAGTGATGGCACTCCGCTTTATGGATGCCAACAGCTATAATGCTCCAATGGTGGTCACTCCTGCTGAGGGGCAGGTACGTCCTGAGATTCTGCAGGATGCCATGGGCGGCAGTATCGACGATGCGCTGATGTTGACGGCTGAAGAAAAGGTACTGCCAGAAGCAAAGCTCTATCGCAAACTCCTTGTGGCAGTTTGCAACAATCAGATGTCTCAGCCGATGCCATTCCTCTTTGAGCATATCAGCGATTTCACAGAGTTGTTGTTGCCAGATGATTTGCTCTCCGACCAGAGTTTTGTGACAGACATTCGTCGTGGTATGACAGATGAGGACTGTCAGAACGTGGAGTTGATGGGCTGGCTTTATCAGTTCTATATAACCGACCGCAAGGCTGATGCCGAGACAAAAAAATCAAAGAAAGGTGGTTTAAAGAGTGACGAGCAGGCTGCCGCTACGCAGCTCTTCACGCCTCACTGGATTGTGCGCTATATGGTGGAGAACAGCCTTGGACGTATCTGGATGACATTACATCCTGATAGTCACTTGTTAGAGGCAATGCCATACTACATTCACGCGCCCGAAGGACAGACAGATACCATTCCCGAAGACATACATTCTGCCAAAGATATTCGTTTTCTCGACCCTTGTATGGGTAGTGGTCACATTTTGGTCTATGCCTTCGATCTCTTCACGAAGATGTATGAGGAGGAGGGCGAACAGGCGAAGGATATTCCGACGCTTATTCTCGAAAACAACCTCTTTGGTATTGATATAGATCGTCGTTGCTACCAGTTGGCCAGTTTTGCGCTGACCATGAAGGCGCGTGCTTATTATCGCCGTTATCTGCGTCATACAGTCAATCCAAACGTTATCTCTCTCGAAAAAATCGACCGCGATACGATTGACTCTGCTGGTACATGGGGACAGAAGTCACTGATGTGGCAGTTTGAGAATATCGATACGATAGGCTCGCTCTTGAAGGTCACGCCAGAGGAGTGTGCGGCAATACATGTGGAAGAGAACAGTCTGTTCGGTGTCAAGCAGAAATTACTGAAAACACAGGCAGGATATCTTTCTGGTAAGTATCATTGTGTGGTGACGAATCCGCCATACCTTGGAAAGGGATTCTGTGATGAATTAACAGATTTCGTGAATTTGGAATTTCCCAATAGTAAAACCGATCTCTATTCTGCTTTTATTGAGCATCTTTCTTCTATACCATGTGAGAACGGATACACAGCAATGGTAACAATGGAATCTTGGATGTTTCTACCATCTCATAAAAAATTACGCAAATACATTGTCGATCATAAATATATTCTAAATTTGGCACATTTTGATTGGCATATTATGCGTATCGCTTTTGGAACAGCTGCTTTCATCATGCAAAATGTTGAATCTGGCAATAAAAAAGGTGTTTACTCTTACTTAGATAGAAAAGATGTCGATTTAAATAAGGAATTGCCATATTGCTTTCCGATAAAAACAAATGGTCGTTTTTCTATCAAGGATCAATCAGATTTTAAGAAGATTCCAGATTATACGATTTGCTATTGGATAGGAGGTGCTACGCTCAATTGTTATTCAGCTAACAACATCAGCAACTATGCTAAGTCTGCAAAAGGAATGATGCCTGGTTCTAAGTATATTAGGGTTAATTGGGAAGTTTGCAGAAATAATGTTGAAACCACAGTAAAAACACATGAAGAATCCAAACTGTCTGACAAAAAGTGGTATTTGTACTTCAAGGGTGGTCAATTGCGTCGTTGGTATGGGAATCATGACTTTGCAGTTGACTATCAACATGACGGGGAACGAGTAAAAGCTGGAGATAGAAATCCTAATCTATATTTTAAGAAAAATATCAACTGGTCAAAAATATCTTCAGGCTTGTTTTCTGCTAGAAGTGGTATCGATGGATGTTTATATGACGATGCTGCTTGTCAATGTAAAGTAAATGAAGAGTATAATTATTACTATATATTAGCTCTACTCAACACTAAAGTTGCACAACATTTTTTGTGGTGTAAAAGTCAAACATTTAATTATGTCCCTGGAGAAGTCTCGACAATACCGGCTCTTTTGAAATCCGTAAATGATTTAAGCGTCGTCGCAAAAGAAAATGTTTCAATATCCAAGCAAGATTGGGACTCCCACGAAACCTCATGGGATTTCCAGCGCAGTCCTCTCTGGGAGCAACAGCTTGACATTATCCTTGATGAAATGCGAAAACGTGGTATATTCTCTGAAGATGCCACCATCGGCGACATAGGGCCATTCAATCTGCCAGATTTGCTCCAACCTATAGAGATTCTTGTTGAGAATTACAAGTCTATGTGGGAAGACCTTTTCTACAAGCTCCACCACAACGAAGAAGAACTCAATCGAAAGTTCATCGAGATTTATGGCTTGCAGGACGAGCTGACTCCCGATGTGCCATTAGATGAGATTACCATCCTGCAGAAGGGTGAGATAATCATTGAGGATAATAAGATTGTCTGGCATGATGATGTCATCATCAAGCAATTCATTAGCTATCTTGTTGGTTGTCTGATGGGACGTTACTCCGTTGATAAACCAGGACTCATCATTGCCAGTCAAGGACAGAAGGTGACAGGTCTCGACTTGCCGGCACATACCATTGAGATAGACGATGACGGCATTATTCCCGTTATTATGGAAGAGGAGTTCTTTGCCGATGACCTCACTCAGCGTATAGAGACAAGCGTAAAAACGCTGTTCGGTGAACGAAATTTCTACGAGAACATGAAGTTTATCAAGTCAGCCCTTGGAATGAATCTTCGTGACTACCTCTATAAGGACTACTATATTGACCATCAGCAGATGTATTCTGTAAAGATTAACGGTGCAAATGCAAAACGTCCTATCTATTGGCTCTTCAGCAGTCAGATGGGCGAGAAGAAAAAGAGAGGTCACTTCAAGGCGCTTGTCTATATGCACCGTCTGGAGTCTGATACACTGTCAAAGCTCCATGCCGACTATGTGCATCCATACCTCACCAAGGTTGAGCAGCAACTGCGTGAGGCCGAGGACAATGCCACACGCGATGACCTCAGTCAGGCACAGCACAATAAGGCTTTGAAGCTTGCAGAGGAACTGAAAGAGAAAGTGCGCGAGGTAAAAGCCTTCGAGACCCAACTGGTAGAAATGGCCAGTGCCCGTATCACTATTGACCTCGATGATGGTGTGAAGGCAAATTATCCCAAGTTCTATCCGCTCGTAGAGCCAATTAAAGGACTTGATACAAAAGACGAATAATATGACAGATTCAACACAGCAAAAGATACAGCAGGTATTAAGTGACCTCATTGACAAGTATGGACTTGTATTCTGGTATGACGAAGGTGGACAAATGCAACATTTTGCAGACACGCTCGACATTTCTGGAGTAGAGGTATTGACTTTGCAGAACAATGCTTTCTCTTTGAAATATCGCATATTGAAAGGAGAAAAGCCAGAAAGAGGCTTTATAGTCTATAGTCCAGAAGCGAAGCCCGAAGATGAAGACAACTGGCTTCTTGACCTTCAGATGATGGCAGCACCATTCTCTGCAGACATGGGATCGCTCTATGCAGCTGAGTGTGGCATACCATTGGAACTGAAAGAAAAGGTTGTTGACGGACACTTGGAATTCTTCAAGATTGCTGATAACCGCAAACGGCTGACCAAACGACTGCGCTCCAATATGAATGTTGACGATATGGTGAAGCAGATGCAAGCTGTTGTCTGTAAGACAGAACCTACCTGTGATCAGCTGACGCTTGCCCTTGCCAATGAATGCTTTGTTGATAGTTCGGAAATGTTCGACAAACTAACGAAATACAATCTTATTGATTCGTACTGGCAAGAGGTGAAACTAACTTTTGGTTATGACAAGCAACATCAGATAAAAGACCTGCTCATTGTGCTCTTCAATGATGATATGAATCGACACTTTGAGGGCAGTACACTCCATAATGAGGCGCATATCTTTATGCGTGACTGGCGTGATAGCCGTCAGTACGGAGAACTCTACAAACAATGGGCAGAGAGATTGGAGGTCGAACTTGGCATTTATAATCTGATTAAGGGCTATGATATAGACCAACTTGTGATGGTAGAGACCTTCCCTTGTGTTGACAAGATTATTGCCATGTATCTTCAGAATGAGGTTCTTGAAAGCACTATGCCTGTAGAGAAGATGGAATCTATTGTAGACGAACGTGAGCATAAGATCTTCTTCTCAGTTGCAGCCCACACTATCAAGGCACTTTTGGAGGCACGTCGTATGATGGAAGACATTGATCAGAAGATGCAGAAAGGACACCTTCATATCAATTCTGCCGAAGATGGATTCCAGATGTATCAGCGTGAACTCTACACCGTTGACATGCACTATCGTCACTACTTCAGAGAGGAACGACTTTCGGAAAGCAAGAACCTTCTGGCAGACGTAACTAAGATGGTGGAACGCAAGTACACCAACAGTTACCTGATGGAACTTGCCAAGAAATGGCAGCCACTAGTGGACAATATGGCGCAATGGCGAATTGACAATGTCATGTCGCAGCGTTTGTTCTTTGAATATCATGTTGCACCATTTGTAAGGAAGGGGAACAAACTATTTGTCATCATTAGCGATGCACTCCGCTATGAGACCATGGTAGAAATGGAGCAGCGAATTGCACAGATGAGTCGCATGGTAACGACTATGAAACCTGCTTTGTTAAGTACTCAGCCTTCATATACCCAGTTAGGTATGGCTGCATTGCTGCCAAACAGGGAGCTTTCATACGAGAAACAGCAAGATGAAGTCTTTGCAGATGGCATAAGTACTAAGGGTACAGATAATCGCAAAAAGGTTCTCTCTACACGAGTACCTTTGAGCCTTGCCATCTCGTCAAAAGAGTTTTTGGAGATAACTTCTCCCAAGACCTATTTCCGTGACTTTGACCTGATATACATCTACAGCAACAAGATAGATTTTGTTGGTGATAAGCGAGAAACGGAAAAAGAGGTGTTTAAGGCTACCGAAGAAGAATTCGACAATATCATCAAGATCGTTGAGCTTATTCGTAACGGCAATGGCTCGAACATCTTGATTACCTCTGATCACGGATACCTCTATCAAAATGAGGAATTGGACGAAAGCGAATTTACTGACTTCAAGGTTATGGGGGATATAATAACTGATACTCGTCGTTTTATCATCGGCAATAATCTTCAACCTGGTTCAGCAGTCAAAACATGGGAAAGCAAAGACGTGGGACTGAAAGAAGGACGGCAGGTGCAGATAGCCAAGGGCATGATTAGGATGCGAAAGCAAGGCAGTGGTAGTAGATTTGTACATGGCGGATCTATGTTGCAAGAGATTGTCGTACCTGTGCTTCATGTGAATATCAAGAAGGTGGCAGATGTCAGTCAGGTGGATGTGGATATCCTCAACAAACGTGCACAGCTAACGACGAATAATCAGACCATCA
>JAEEGH010002856.1_pt1 | contig 46002 bp, 43 predicted proteins | sample 9134181 | NCBI WGS metagenome assembly JAEEGH01 (sample SAMN16246544, study PRJNA631951) | gut metagenome | biome: gut microbiome; feature: rumen; material: DP-attached | host: Bos | place: Iran: Karaj | collected 2018-10
CTTCGCCCCAGCCTACGCCGCCGCCGTTGTGGATGGATACCCAGGTGGCGCCGCGGAAGCCGTCGCCGATGACGTTCTGCACCGCCATATCGGCCGTGAAGCGGCTGCCGTCGTAAATGTTGGAGGTCTCGCGGAAGGGCGAGTCCGTGCCCGAAACGTCGTGATGGTCGCGGCCCAGGACGATGGGGGCCGATATCTCACCTTTCCTGATGGCCTCGTTGAAGGCGAGGGCGATCCTGGTGCGGCCTTCGCAGTCCGCGTAGAGGATGCGGGCCTGGGAACCCACGACCAGGTGGTTCCTGCCCGCTTCTTCAATCCAGTGGATGTTGTCGCGCATCTGCCCGGCGATTTCCGCGGGGGCGTTCGCGGCGATTTCGCTTAACACCTTTACCGCCAGGGCGTCGGACTTCGCCAGGTCTTCCGGCTTTTCGCTCATACACACCCAGCGGAACGGGCCGAAGCCGTAGTCGAAATACATCGGCCCCATAATGTCCTGCACGTAGGAGGGATAGCGGAAGGAGCCGTCTTCCCGGAGGACATCGGCCCCGGCGCGGGAGCTTTCCAGGAGGAAGGCGTTGCCGTAGTCGAAGAAGTACATTCCCGTGGCGGCGAGACGGTTGATGGCGGCGACGTGGCGGCGCAGGGACGCCTGAACGGCTTCCTTGAACTTCGCGGGGGCATCGGCCATCATTTTCTTCGACTCCTCCAGGCTGTAGCCCACGGGATAGTAGCCGCCGGCCCAGGGGTTGTGGAGGGAGGTCTGGTCGCTGCCCAGGTCCACGTGGATGTTCTCATCGGCCAGGCGTTCCCAGAGGTCCACTACGTTGCCCACATAGGCGAGGGAAACGGGCTTCTTTTCGGCGACCGCCGCCTTGATGCGCCTGATCAGTTCCGTCAGGTCCGTGTGCAGTTCGTCCACCCAGCCCTGGTCAAAGCGCTTCTGCGCGGCCTTGGGGTTGATTTCGGCCGTTACGCTCACCACGCCGGCGATGTTGCCGGCCTTGGGCTGCGCGCCGCTCATTCCGCCCAGGCCCGCCGTGACGAACAGTTTCCCGGCGGGGCTGCCGCCCTGTTTGCGGGCCGCGTTCATCACCGTGATGGTGGTGCCGTGCACGATGCCCTGCGGGCCGATGTACATATAGCTGCCGGCCGTCATCTGGCCGTACTGGCTTACGCCCAGGGCGTTGAAACGCTCCCAGTCGTCCGGCTTGGAGTAGTTCGGGATGACCATCCCGTTGGTTACGATTACGCGCGGTGCGTCCTTGTGGCTGGGGAAGAGCCCCAGCGGATGGCCGGAGTACATGATGAGCGTCTGTTCGTCGGTCATCGTGGCGAGGTACTGCAGGGTGAGCCGGTACTGGGCCCAGTTCTGGAAGATGGCGCCGTTGCCTCCGTAGATAATCAATTCGTGCGGATGCTGGGCCACGCGCTCGTCCAGGTTGTTCTGGATCATCGCCATTATGGCCGCCGCCTGTTTGCTGCGGGCGGGGTACTCGTCGATGGGCCGCGCGTAAATCTTATAGGAAGGCCGATACCGGTACATATAGATGCGCCCGTAGGTCTTGAGCTCGGCCGCGAACTCCGGCGCCAGCTCTTTGTGCAGCGCCTCCGGGAAATAGCGCAACGCATTCTTCAGCGCCAGGACCTTTTCCTCTTTCGTGAGGATATCCTTGCGTTTGGGCGCGTGGTTGATGTCTTTGTCGTAGGGTTTGGCCTCCGGCAACCTGTCTGCCGGAATGCCGGCTAAGATTTCTTCCTGGAAGGTCATAGCTGGATGGCTTCAAGGGTTTGTTTTTCCAGCGCTTCCGCCTCTTCCACGATGGTATCGGCCCTATCCAGCAGGGGCAGGGCGGGGGCCTTGTCCTTGAGGCCGGCGGCGTTGATGCGCACGTTCAGGCGGGCGCCCTTGATGGCGGCGACGGCGGCGAGGGCTGCCACGCCGGCATCCGAGGCCGATGCGGGATTGCCCTTTTGTGCCATCTGCAGGGCCAGCGGGAGCGCCTTCAGCGCGGCTTCCATCGTGTGGAGCGGCACCATCGCGGCATAGAGGGTGGCGTCTTCCACGGCCCGGTTTCGGGCAGCGATTTCCTCGGGCGTGCCCTTCGGAAGGCCGTAAGCCGCCATAATGCGGTTGAAGGCGGCGGTGTCCTCATCGATGAGGCCGATGAGCTCGTCCACCAGCTTCTGGCCTTCTTCGGCTACGTCGCTGAATTCCTTCCAGCGGTTGTCCCAGCCGCGTTTATGGGCCGATAGGTTCGCGACCATCGTGGCCAGCGCGGCGGCGAAGGCGCCCATGGCGGCGCTCACCGACCCGCCGCCCGGGGCGGGGGATTCGCTCGCGGTTTCCCGCGTGAATGCTTCCACGCTCATCTGCGCCAGGCCGTTTTTCTTATCTTCCATCAGGTATTCGATTACTTTTTCTTTCGGGTTGAAGGGCTTCAAATCATCGAGGGACATCGATTTGACGGCGATTTTTACGATCTCCGCCTCGCTGATACCCAGCGAGCGCTGCTGCTTCTCCAGATAATAGCGGCCGGCGTCCAGCAGCACGCACTTCGGGACCAGGCCCACGATTTCGGCGCCGGTGACACGGAGGCCGCGGGCCGCAGCCGCACGGGAGACTTCCTCGAAGGCGACGTGCAGCGGCGTGGCCTGGATGTCCGTGATGTTCATCGAGACCTGCGCGATGCCGTATTCGTCGATGTACCAGCCGATGGCCTTGGTCCCTTTCAGGGTGCCGGGAATCCAGCCCTCGCCGTCCGGCGATTTGCGCCCTTTTTCACGCACGTCGAAGGCGACGGCCATCGCGCGGCGCGTGGAGGTGGTATTGAGGTTGAAATTGACGGCCACCAGGAAGCCGCGCGCGCCTACGTTGGTGGCGCCGGACTTCGCGACGACATCGTTGTAAACGCCGCCGAAATCCGGTTTCCGGTCCTCCGAAGCCATCTTTTCCGGCAGGGCCTCGTATTCGCCCTCGCGGCAGACGGCCAGGTTCTTCCTTTCCGGCTTGAAGGCCGCAGCCTCATAGCAGTAGCAGGGGATGCCCAGTTCTTTATACAGCCGTTCGGCCAGTTTCCGGGCAAGCTGCGCGCATTCTTCCAGCGTGATGCCGGCCACCGGGATGAGGGGCAGGACATCGGTGGCGCCGCTCCGGGGATGGGCCCCGTGATGCTGCCGCATATCGATGAGCTCCTGCGCCCTGGCGGCGCCGCGGAAGGCGGCCTCGCACACGGGGCCCGGCTCGCCCACGAAGGTGACTACCGTCCGGTTGGTGGCTTCGCCGGGATCCACGTCCAGCACCCGCACGCCCTCTACGGTCCGGATGGCCGCCACGATGGCGTCGATGATGGTTTTATCGCGTCCTTCGCTGTAGTTGGGGACGCATTCGATGATTTGTTTCATTATTTCAGTTCAAAACTCACTTCGCTCCGGATATCGGCGCTGGAGGCACCGATGAGAGCCTTGAAAGTGCCTTTTTCGGCCACCCACTCGTGTTTTTCGGCATCGAAATAGCTCAGCGCATCCCGGCCGATGGTAAAGTGCACGGGCTTCGTTTCGCCGGGCTCCAGCCACACCTTTTCAAATCCCTTGAGCTCCTTGGCGGGACGGTCCACGGAGGCTTCCACGTCCTGGATGTATAGCTGGACGATTTCCGCGCCGGCCACCTCGCCGGTGTTCTTGACGGTGACGCTCACGGTAATCCTGTCCTTCATCGTCCCGGGCGCCTGCGCCTGGCCATACTCAAAGCTGGTATAACTGAGGCCGTGGCCGAAGGGGAAGAGTACGGGAATGCCCTGGGTGTCGTACCAGCGGTAGCCCACATAGATGCCTTCGTCATAATAGACCTGCCAGTCGCCTTCTTCGTCAATGATGCCGGGATACTGGCGCTCGGTCTTGACGGGACCGTCTTCCAGGGCCACGGGGAAGGTGACGGGAAGTTTTCCGGAAGGATTGACCTTGCCCGTGAGGACATCGGCCAGGGCGTTTCCGGTTTCGCTGCCCAAGTACCAGGCCTGGATGATGGCGCCCACTTTTTCCACGAACGGCATCGCCACGGGGCTGCCGGAGATGTTCACGTAGATCAGATCCGGCCGTACGGCGGCGAGGTTCTCAATCACCTCGTTCTGGCCATAGGGGAGTTCATAGGATTCCCGGTCGTTGCCCTCGCAGTCCTGTTTTTTGTTCTTGTTGAGGCCGCCGATGAAGACGACGTAATCGGCCCCGTCCAGGGCGTCCAGGGCGTCTTCCAGAAGCTGCTCGGAAGAACGCTCCTCGGTGATGTCGTAGAGGCTGTAGTTATAGCCCTTCCCGGGGGTGGGTTCGCCTGAATAGTAGGCGCGCTCATAGACCACCTCGGCCTCCGGAAATGCCGCCCGGATGCCTTCCAGCGGCGAAATCTCGTGCTGGGCCTTGAGGGAAGAGGAGCTGCCGCCCACGACCATCGGCCGGATGGCGTTTTCGCCCAGGACCACAATCTTCCGGGCCCCGGCCTTCATCGGGAGGATGCCTTCGTTGCGGAGGAGGACGATGCCTTCCGTCCCGATCTTCCGGCAATCGGCCCAATGCTCCGGGGAGTTCATACTTCCCTGGTGCTCATTTGCGGCCGTGCGGAAATGCAGGCGCAGGACGCGGCGCACTTTGTCGTCCAGGTCCTCCATCGGAAGTTCACCGGAGAGGATTTTTTCTTTGTAGGCCTGCGCCATATAGTAGGCATCGTAGGCGTTGGCCGTGTTCTTGTCCACGCCGTTGGTGTGTGTGCCGAATTCCAGGTCCAGGCCGCCTTCCGCGGCGCCGTCCGTATCGTGCACGGCGCCCCAGTCGCTGATGACGGCGCCGTCCCAGGCCCATTCGCCCTTCAGGATTTCCTTCAACAGGCGCGGGTTGTGGGAGGCGAATTTGTCCTGATAGCGGTTATAGGACGACATAATGGACCACGCGCCGCCTTCCTGTATCGCCGCCTTGAAGGCCGGCAGGTAGATTTCGTAGAGGGCGCGGTCGTCCACATTGGCGTTCAGTTTCAATCGGCCTTCCTCCTGGTTGTTCACGGCATAGTGCTTCACGCAGGCCGCTACGCCGTTGCTCTGGAGCCCCTGGACATAGGGGACGGCCATCTGGCCGGCCAGATACGGGTCCTCGCCCATATACTCGAAGTTGCGGCCGCACAGGGGCGTGCGCGCGATATTCACGCCGGGTCCCAGCAGGACATTCTTCTTCCGGTAGCGGGCTTCTTCTCCCACGCTCCTCCCGTACAGACGGCTCAGGTCGCGGTTCCAGGTGGCGGCGAGGCAGGTGAGGGAAGGGTAGGCCGTGCAGCTGTCGTTGGTCTGCCGGGCCGATGCCCACTCGTCCCAAAGGGTTTCCGGGCGCACGCCATGGGGGCCGTCATCGCACCAGAGTTCCGGAATGCCAAGGCGCGGAATGCCGGGGGAAGAGAATTTGCTTTGGGCGTGGATGACGGCAATCTTTTCATCCAGCGTCATTTGTGCAAGGGTGTCGTTCACCCGTTTTTCGATGTCCGCGCTGTTGTTCTGCGCGCAGGCGGCGAGAAGGATAAGAATGCCGATGAACAAGGATTTTTTCATATGCGGTTACTGTTTTTGGCGAATCACACAAAGTTAATAAAAAATCGGTATATTTGCTATTGATATGGCTGCTGGACGGAAAGATTATCTGTTGTCCCTTATTCGGGAGGGAAGGCCGATGCGTCTGGGCGAGCAGCTCCAGCTGACGCTGCTCCTCGCCGTGCCGGCCATCCTGGCCCAGCTGTCGTCGGTGATGATGCAGTACATCGATACTGCGATGGTGGGGCGGCTTGGGGCGGGGCCATCGGCCTCGGTGGGCCTGATGGCCACCAGTACCTGGATTTTCGCCGGGTTCACGATGGCCGTCGCCACGGGTTTCTCCGTCCAGGTGGCCCACCTCTGCGGCGCCGGTGACTTCCACGCCGCCCGTCAGGTGCTCCGGCAGGGGCTGGTATGTTCGCTGGGCGTGTCCCTCCTGTTCGGCCTGGCGGGTGTGGGCATCAGTCCGGCCCTTCCCCTCTGGCTGGGCGGCGGTGAAGAGATCGCGGCCGATGCATCGGCCTATTTCCGCATCTACGCGGCGTTCCTGCCCATCGGGGCCGTGGGATATGCGGCCAATGCGATGCTCCAGGGGAGCGGGAATATGAAGGTCCCCAGCATCCTCTATATCTCGATGTGCGCGCTGGATGTCGTGTTCAATTACGTTTTCATCTATGCGCTGGGGATGGGCGTTCCGGGCGCAGCCCTGGGCACGGGGCTGGCGGAAGCGCTTACGACGGTCATCTCCCTCTGGTACATCCTGTGCCGGAGCAAGGAGCTTTCCATCGTCGGGGAGAAGGGGAGTTTCCGCCCTACGCCGCACGTGGTGAAAAATGCGGTGGGTATTACCGGGCCGATGTGGCTGCAAAACGTCATTATGCGCGGAGCGCACGTGATGAGCACCATTATCGTGGCGCCGCTGGGCCCCGTCGCCATAGCGGCCAATGCTTTCGCCATCACGGCGGAAAGCTTCTGCTATATGCCGGGTTACGGCCTGGAGGAAGCCGCCACCACCCTGGTAGGACAGAGCCTGGGGGCGTCCCGCAAGGATGTTGCGCGGCGATTTGCCCGCATCACCATCTGGATGGGGGCGGGCATTATGACTTTCCTGGCCGTGCTGATGTGGCTCTTCGCCCCGCAGCTGATGGGCCTGCTGAGTACCGACCCGGATGTGGTGTCACTGGGCGCCCGCGTGCTGCGGATCGAAGCCTTTGCCGAGACCTTCTACGCCGTTTCCATCGTGGCCTACGGGGCCTGCGTGGGGGCGGGGGATACGATGGTTCCCACGGTCTTCAACTTTGCGGGGATGTGGGTTGTCCGCATCGGCCTGGCTCTTGTCCTTACGCCCCGCTACGGCCTTCCCGGCTATTGGATGGCGATGTGCCTGGACCTGAATATCCGCGGCCTGCTGTTCCTCTGGCACATCCGGGGAGAACGCTGGATGAAAAAACGATTAGCACCTGTATAGCTTTATGGAAAAGATTGTCGGTCAGGAATTTAGCGGCGAACGACCGCTGTACCGCGCCCGGGACCTGTCCCTGGAGAACGTGAAGATTCACGCCGGGGAGAGCGCCCTCAAAGAGACGGCGAATATCCACGCCAGCCACTGTGTCTTTGAAGGGAAGTATCCTTTCTGGATCTGTGACGGGTTCACCATCCGCGACTGCCTGTTCACGGGCGGGGCGCGGGCGGCGCTGTGGTATTCGAGGGGCTGCCGGATGGAGGATACCTACGTGGACGCGCCCAAGATGTTCCGCGAGTCGGAGGACATCGTGCTCAGGCGGGTGCAGATTCCCACGGCGGAGGAGACCTTCTGGAGCTGCCGGGGAATTGAACTCGAGGATGTATCGGCCGACCACGCCGACTACATCTTTATGCACTGCTCTGATGTTAAGGTGCGCCGGCTGCGTCTGAACGGCAACTATTCCTTCCAGTGGTGCCGGAACGTGGAGATTCACGACAGCGTGCTCAATACCAAGGACGCCTTCTGGGAGACGGATCACGTGACGGTGTACGATTCCGTCATCAACGGGGAGTATCTGGGCTGGCATTCGCGTTCCCTGCGCCTGGTGCGCTGCCGCATCACGGGCACCCAGCCCCTGTGCTACATCGACGGATTGGTACTGGAGGACTGCTCGTTCGGGGAGGATGCTCAGCTGGCTTTCGAGTATTCCTCGGTGGAGGCGACGGTACTGGGCGCCATCCCTTCGGTGAAGAACCCCCGCACGGGCCGGATAGTGGCCGATTCCTACGGCGAGATTATCCTGGACAGCAATATCAAGGCTCCCGGGGACTGTAAAATCCTGACGCGATGACTTACGACTTCGATTCTTTGGTGGAGCGCCGCGGAAGCGGCTGCGTGAAATGGGACCTCTGCCCTCCCGACGTGATTCCGATGTGGGTGGCCGATATGGATTTCCCCACGGCCCCCTGCATCGTGGAAGCGCTGCGAAAGCGGGTGGAGCACGGGGTGTTCGGTTACACCGTTGTCCCGGACAGTTATTATGACGCGGTCATTTCCTGGTTCTCCCGCCGGCGGGGCTGGACGATTCAGCGGGACTGGATCCTCTACACCACGGCCGTGGTGCCGGCGCTGTCTGTTTGTATAAAGGCATTTACCGAGCCGGGGGATAAGGTAGTGTTCATTACGCCCGCCTACAACTGCTTTTTCTCTTCCGTGAGGAACGCCGGCTGCGTGGCTTCGGAAAGCCCGGTGATTTATTCCCGCGACGGCGGGGTGCTCACGGTCTCCATCGACTGGGAGGACTTGGAGCGGCGCTGCGCGGATCCATCGGCCCGGGTCCTTCTTCTGTGCAATCCCCACAATCCTGTGGGACGCATCTGGACGCCGGAGGAACTGGTGCGGCTCGGGGAGCTGGCCCGGCGCTACGGCCTGGTGGTGCTCTCCGACGAGATTCACTGCGAACTGGAGATGCCCGGACAGCGGTTCACGCCGTTCGCCGCGGTGTCGCCCGAAAATCTGGCGTGCAGCGTTACGATGAATTCCCCCAGCAAATCCTTCAACACGGCCAGCCTGCAGATTGCAAACATCATCTGCAGCCGGGCGGACTGGCGAGAGCGTATCGACCGGGTTATCAATATCTATGAGGTGTGCGACGTGGGACCTTTCGGCATTGTAGGACTCCAGGCGGCCTACAACGAGGGAGAGGAGTGGCTTTCCCAGTTGAACGCCTATATCTGGGAGAATTATTGCCTGCTGCGTTCGATGTTTGCGGCTGAACTGCCTTCCTGCCCGGTCACATCGCTTCAGGCCACTTACCTTGCCTGGGTGGATGTGTCTGCCCTGGGCCGGGGATCGCAGGAGATTGTGGACAGCCTGATAGCCTGCGAGCACGTTCGTCCGGGGCCGGGCATCCTCTATGGGGACGACCGTTTCCTACGCATCAACCTGGCCTGTCCCCGCAGTCTGTGCGAGGAAGGCCTCAAACGGATTGTTGCCGGTCTTAAGCGTTTCTTATAGCAGCGAGAGGGCCACTTCCATCATATTGGTGAAGGTGGTCTGGCGCTGTTCGGACGTGGTTTTCTCTCCGGTGAGGAGGTGGTCCGAGATGGTGAGGATGCCCAGTGCCTTGTTGCCGCTGCGGGCTGCGTTCATATACAGGGCGGCCACTTCCATTTCCACGGCCAGAACGCCCATCTTGATCCAACCCTTCGTGTTGGGATTCTCGCGGTAGAAAAGGTCCGACGAGACCACGTTCCCCACCATATAGTTAAGGTTCATTTTCTCGCAGTTTTCCGCCGCCTGACGCAGCAGGTTGAAGTCCCCGATGGGGGCGAACATCCCGTCCAGTTCATATTGGTCGGCATAGTTGGAGTCCGTGCAGGCACCCTGGGCCAGGACCAGGTCTCCGATGTGGAGGTCCTTGTGGTAGGCGCCGGCGCTGCCCACGCGGATGATGGTCTTAACTCCGTAGAAGTGATAGAGCTCGTAGGTGTACAGGCCGATGGAAGGCATCCCCATTCCGTGTCCCATCATACTCACGCGTTTGCCTTTGTAGGTGCCGGTATAGCCCAGCATTCCGCGTACCTGATTGAAACAGACGGGATTCTCGAGATACTTCTCTGCCATAAATTTGGCGCGTAGCGGGTCGCCGGCCATAATGACGGTTTCTGCGATTTCGCCGTATTGGGCCCCGATGTGCGGGGTGGGAGTGTTGTTCTTATTCATAATTATGTGGTGTTATCTGTGCAAAGATAGGAATTATTTCTTGATCCCGAGCACGCACCACCGTACGAAGGGAATGCGCTTGATGACTTCGTTCAGGAGCGGGGTCAGCGTGAAGACCGCTACGGTGAGGATGAGGTACACGGCGACGGGCGGCAGCTGCGTGTACATTTTCAGCTGGTAGCCGATGGCCGCAATCACCAGATAGTGGAGGATATAGAATCCGTAGCTGTTCTTTGTGAGATAAGTGGCTGTCTTTCCGGTTTTGTCAAATCTGGCCTGGAACCAGCCTGTCATCGCCAGGCAGGCGAGCCACCCGTAGATGCAGTTGAGGGGACTCTGCAGGTACTGCGGCGAGGTGTTGTCCTGGCCGAAGGTGGTGATGACCAGCGCGGAGCCGGATGCTACGGCAACGACGCAGAGCGGGATCCAGGCATCCCTGATGGCCTTTTGCACGGTGTCGTGGCTGAAGACGAAATATCCCAGCAGGAAGAGAATCAGGTAGAAGACGGGCTTGTAGAGATTGAGCAGGCCGTCCGCCGATTCCGGCCGGGGCTCCCGGATGAGGGTCAGTTCACCCAGCCAGAAGAGGATGCCCAGGAGGATGATCCAGAGGATGCCCTTGCTGCCGCCGAAAACCCTGCCGCACCAGTCGTGGAAGCGGTTTTTTGCGTCCAGTTTGCGGATGCCCAGCAGCAGCAGCGAAATCAGCCACAGGTCCTGGATGAACCACAGGGGACCGGTGCCGCTGAGGGCCCACATAAGGTATTTGGCTACTCCCGGCATTCCGTCGAATGAGCTGGCCTCCGCCGCTATGGCCGTATTGAAATAACCGGTCATCCAGTGGAAGACCAGCAGGCCGATGGTAGCGGGTACCAGCAGTTTCCGCGTGCGGGCCTTGAACCATTCTTTCCCGCTGCGATTCTCCAGCGCATAGCGCGCGCTGATTCCTGCCAGCAGGAACAGCAGGGGCATAAACCAGGGATACAGGATGTACATCACGGCGTCCTGGTACTGCGGCCCGTCGCCCCAGCCTCCGATGCCTCCGAAGACTCCCTTATTGTTGTAGAAATAGATGACGTGGTAGAAGAGGACCAGCAATACGGTCGCCCACCTCAGGTTGTCCAGCCAGTGCTTTCTCATTTGTTCAGGCCCTCCATCGCCTGGCCGATTACGTTCTGGAAGATTTCCGTTTTCAGGAGCGCGATGCCTTTCTGGTCGCCCAGCACGAGGAGTGCGTCACCGGGGTTCATTCCGTAGAGTTTGCGTGCGTCTTTCGGGATGACAATCTGTCCTTTGTCTCCCACCTTCACCACGCCGAAGATGTATTTTCCGTCTTGCTCTTGCATATTGTGGGAATTGTTGGAATTTTCCCACAAATATAACAAAAAAAATTAAACGGGTGTGCTTAGTCTGTGAAATAATGCGCGGTTAAGTTCGAAATGGCGCTATTTCGTAGTTGTCCTGTTGTGAAATGGCCGGTTAAACACGGGCCAGATAGGATTTGCGTTCCTCTTCCGGGAACTTCTCGATGGCATAGCGGAGCATCGTCCGGGGCATCGTTTGGTAACGGGGCTGCAAATAAGCCACCAGCGCGGCCTTGTCCCGTTTCCCGGCTTCCCTTAACAACCAGCCCACCGCTTTGTGGATGAGATCGTGGGGGTGATGCAGGAGAATGTCGGCAATGGCGAAAGTGTCCTCCAACTGCCCGTGACGGATAAAGGTCATTGTACTGACAATTCCTATACGCTGCTCCCAGAGGGTGCGGCCGTTCCGTGCCAGATCATAGAGCAGTTTCCGGTCCTTGTCCAACAGCCATTCGCCCAGCAGCGGATAGCAGGAGAGGTCTACCAGGTCCCAGTTGTTGATGCGGTCCGTATGGGAGAGGTAGAAGTCGATGCACTCCTGCCGCGAAATGCGATGCCGGAAGATTTCCACCAGGGTAAGCAATGCGGCCAGCCGAACCTCGTGATACTCGCTGGCAATACATTCCTCCAGCTCCGGGAAACTGACCTGGCGCCAACACTCTTTTACCACTTCCCGCGTGACGGGCACCTTGATTCCCAGGAACTGATCGCCCTCGCCATATTGCCCCGGCCCGGTCTTGAAAAAGCGGGCCAATCCTGCCACCTGGGAGGGATCGGCCTGCAAGAGCATCTTTTCCAAAAGCACGTTCATAACTTTTTTGCAAGCATCCAGCCTGTCGCGCCGACGGCAATGGCAAGACAGCAGATTACAGTCTCAACGACCAGCATACTCACGGATTTGGCGAGAAGAACCACACTGGCATCTACCAAAAAATGAAGCAGAATGGCGGCCGGGAACAACCAGAGCCACTTACCGCCCTTCCGCACAGCTATCCAAACCATCAGAGAAAGGCCCAGCTGAAGGATAAACGCCGATATGCGTTCCCAGATGCCATACAGCAAGGAGCCCGTCCCCATAGCCTGAAGCTGAGCGAACTGGGCCTGTACTTGATCTTGCGCCTCTGCAGGAGCGGATGACAGGATGGTGTCGGCCTGGCCTGTATTGATGAGCACGGACAGGACGATGTTGGCAACCATCGTGAGACCGTAGATCAGAAGCAGCTCCGCGCCGCCGTGGCCAAAGCCATAGGCAACGCCGGTGCTGGCCTTTGCAGGCTCCTTTTTAAGGAGAAACTTCATCGCCAGGAATCGGCCCGTTTCCTCAAAAATGCCTGCGGCAAGGCCTCCGTAAAGGGCATAGTACCAGACGTTTCCAAGGATGGCAGGACCGTGGTGGCCTTTCAGCACCACCTGGTGCAGGATGGACTCCAGCCCCAGTGCAAAGACAATGAACACCAGCGCACCAATGACGATTGTCTTGACGCTGACACTGTACTTTTTCACCAGCCACAGAGCCAGCAGGAAGGGCGCAGCGATGCCAATGACGGCACCGGCGCCCATTAGGATCATATTGCTTACGGGGACCATTACCTATAGCATTTTCAGCGCTCTGGCCAGCTGGTCCGGGCAGGATGTACCGCGGGCCTTGCAGTTGATTCCCTCCAGACGGGAGATGACATCGGCCTTTTTCATTCCCGCAACCAGGGCCGATAAACCCTGCGTGTTGCCGTGGCAGCCGCCGGTGAACCGGACGCTGCGTACGATGTCCCCGTCCGTCTCAATGTCTATCTGCCTCGAACAGACGACGTCACTGGTGAGGAAAGAAGCCTTCTGGACGCCGCCTTGCGTTTCTTTCGATAAAAGTGTAACCTCAAACATTGTGATTGATGGTATAAAGGAAGCCTTTGCGCACAATCACGTTCTCGTTCTCATAGGGATGCTCTGCCGAGACGCGCTTGGCGCGGAATGTCTGATATTTGATGATTAACAGGTCCGTCAGCTTGGGGTCCTGGAACATTGACGCCGCGGATCCATAGTAGAAATGCTCACGGGTGGCTTTAACCTCCACGTGAATGATGGTTCTGTCGTGTTTTAACATAGTAAAGGTATGACAAATGTAAGGATTTTCTACATTTAATCAAAATTAGTTGGTTTTATGCCGGTGTTTTCGTGCTTAATGGGACAAGGCGAAGCAGGTTAAACACGGGGATTATCCAGGCGGAAGACGCGGACGGGTTTGTCGGCCCCGTGCTGGAGCCGGCTGCAGTGGTTGATGCGCCCGGTATCGCGGAAACCGCACTTTTCCATCACGCGTCCGCTGGCGGGATTGTCCAGGAAACAGTCGCACCAGAGCGTGTGGAAGCCCTTTTCCCGGAAGCAGTAATCGATGACGATCCGCAGCGCTTCCGTCCCGATGCCCTGGTTCCAGTAGGGGCGCGCCACCCAATAGCCGGGTTCGGCGTCCATAGGGCCGATCTCAATGTTGCTTTCTCCGTAAGGGAAATAGCCGATGGCGCCGATGGGCTCGCCGCTGGACTTGAGTTCGATGGCCCAGGTGGTGGCGTTGCTGAAAAGGGTGCGGATGACCTCCAGACTGTCTTCAACGGATTTGTGCGGCGGCCAGCCGGCACGGGGCCCCACCTCCGGATCCGAGGCGTACTTGAAGAGGGCGGGGGCATCGGCCTCCGTCCACGGGCGCAGACGTATGCGACTTGTTTCCATCATAGCGCAAAGTTAACAAGAAATTCGTATCTTTGCTCTCGATAAAACAGCCGATATGAATCTTCAAGAACCCTTTGTCATTACCATCAGCCGTGAGATTGGCTCCGGCGGACACACCGTGGGCCGCATCCTGGCCGAAAAACTGAATACGCGCTACTGCGACAAGGACCTCATCCGGGGCCTGGAGGAGAAGTTCAACCTCACCGTGAGCGGCATCGAAAAGCTGAAAGGTAAGAAGAAGAACTGGCTGGCCGATTTCTGCCAGTACATTGCTCCGCTGCCCTCGGCCAAAACGCTGGGCCTGGATCCGAAGTACACGCAGGAGTTCCGCCTGGACGTGACGACGGACGATGTTTATAAGGCAGAGACGGAAATCCTGAAAGGGCTGGCCGATGAAGGCTCCTGCGTCATCGCCGGCCGTTCCGGCTTCTACGTGTTCCGGGACCACCCCAACCATCTGAGCGTGTTCATCACCGCCTCGGACGAGAACCGCGCGCAGCGCGTGATGCGCAAGCAGGGCGTGAGCGAAGAATCGGCCCGGACCATCATCAATGGCATTGACGAGGCCCGCGAAAACTATATCAAGCGCTATACGGGCGCCAGCCGCTACGATGCCCGCAATTATGACCTGGTCATCAAAACAGACGGCCACTCCGAAGAAGAAGTGGCCGCTCTGATTCTAGCGTATCTGGGGGCTTAGGCTACCACCCGTTTTTCGCTGGGGATGAGCAGGGCGCAGAGCACTACGCCGATGATGCATCCGATGGCGACGGATAGCATAGCCGCATCCCAGGAGGCTCCGTTGGCGATTCCGCCCACGACAATCTTCGAGCAAAGCGCATCTCCCAGGAGATAGCCGAATAGTCCCACGAATCCGGCGGCTGTGCCGGCGGCGTTCTTCGGGACCAGATTCAGCGCCTGCACGCCGGTGAGGGCGACGGGCCCGTAGATGAAGAAGCCGATGAGGCAGAGGGCTACGTAGATGAGTACTTTCTGGGCCGAAGGACCCACGGACAGGATGCCCGCACCCACGAGCCAGTACAGGAAGACGCCAATCCCGCAGAGGAACATACAGATGACGTTCATCGGGGCGCAGCGGCCCTTGAAGAACTTCGAGGTGGCCCAGCCGCAGGCGATGGTGCCCACGGCGCCCACGATGTTGTGGACGGAGAAGGCGATCTTACTTTCGGCCGCCGTCATAATTCCCTTGGTCTGCAGATAGGTGGGCGCCCAGTCGCCGATGCCATAGCGGACCATATAAACGGCCACGTTGGAGATGGCAACCACCCACAGGAGCTTGTTCTTGAGGACGTAATCTACGAAGAGGACCTTGAAGGGGAGTTTCTCCCCGGCTACGCCTTTGGATTTCACGCCGCTGTGGTCGTTCCGCCAGTCGGCTACGGACGGGAGGCCGCAGGATTCCGGCGTATCGCGGATAGCCCACCAGCAGAAGAGGGCAATCACCATAGCAACGAGGGCCGGGAATACGAAGTTCCCTTTCCAGGTCTGGACCACGCCTAAATCGGCCGCCAGGGCCACGCCGGCGATGGCGAGGAAGCCCAGGGAGAAGGAGCCGATGGTGTGGGAAACGTTCCAGATGCTCATCTTGAAGCTGCGCTCGTTCTGGCTGAACCAGTGCGCCATAATGCGCCCGCAGGGCGGCCAGCCGAAGCCGCTGAGCCAGCCCACGATGAGCATCAGCACGAAGATGATGGCCGTATTGAGGGCCGTATTGGCACCGAAGGGGATGAGACCCACGGACATCATCACCAGGGCCGACAGGATGAGGCCCACCACCAGGAACTTCCGGGCATCCGAACGGTCCGAGACGCTGCCCATCACAAATTTGCTGAAGGCGTAGGCGATGGAGACGGCCGACATGGCCAGTCCCACCTTCCCGGCGTCCAGGATGCCGTCGTTAATCATATCAGGCGCCGCGAGGGAGAGGTTCTTCCTCACCAGATAATACGCGGCATAGCCCAGGAACGCGCCCAGGAACACCTTGAGGCGCATAGACTTATACTCTTTGTCTACTTTTTCGGCCGCGATGGGTGCCTTGGGTTTAGGTGGATCAAGAAAACGTGCCATTATTATAAATTGGTTTTAGTTCGGTATACAAAGATACGAAAAAGTGGCTTATGTTAATCAAAAAACTGATTCTATCAGTTTTGGGTGAATGATTTTATGAAATCCGTAAAAATATTTTATGATTTTCGTAAAATTGGCATTATCTTTGTCACTGGATTCTGCAAAACGATTGAACGCTATGAACCATTCAACGCAAAAGAGCATCCGCAATCTCTCCATCGCCATCCTCATTTTAGGGGGCGTCGCACTTGTTTACACTTACGTGCAGATGTTTTCCCAGTTATTCCTGGATACCTTCATCACGCCGATGGTCTGGAATCCGGAGATCCGGGGCTGGCAGATCTTCATCCTGGCCGGCCGTTTTATCGGCGCCACGCTTCTTTACGTCCTCTGCTGCATTTTCCTGTCTCGGACCAAGCGGGGACTCGGCAACGGGGAAATCTTTCCGAAGTTGAACATCGCCCTCATCCGCTGGACGGCCCTGGTGGCCGCATTTCTCGCCTTTGTCCGCGGGAACTATGCCGCCGCGGTGCGCGGCGAATCCGTGTTGACGGCCGATTACGACGTCTTCCTCCTTCCCCTTGTCATCCTTCTCTTCGCCGGCCTCTATAAAATGGCTCACCTGGCGGCCGAAGACAGCCAGCTCGCGATATGATTACGGTAAACCTCGACAAAATGCTCTGGGAGCGCCATATGAAACTCTCGGAGCTCTCCGAGAAAATCGGCATCTCAATGACGAACCTTTCCCTGCTCAAGACGGGGAAAGGCCGCGCCATCCGTTTCACCACGCTCAACAAACTCTGCCAGGTGCTAGACTGCCTTCCGGGCGACATCCTGGACTACCAGCCCGATGCTGAAGAAGAGATATAAGAAAAGCCCTCAGAACACGCTCTGAGGGCTTTTCTCTGTGACTCCAACAGGACTCAAACCTGTAACCTTTTGATCCGTAGTCAAATGCTCTATTCAATTGAGCTATGGAGCCAGGTAGTTGGCCTTATTAGGCCTCCTTATTTTCTGCAGTGTAGACTTTCTCGCGGATGCGGGCCTTCTTACCGGTGAGGTCGCGGAGGTAGAAGATACGTGCGCGACGCACTTTACCGAACTTGTTCACCTCGATGCTGTCGATGAAGGGGCTCTGGTAAGGGAAAATCCTTTCCACACCAACGCCGCTTGCGATCTTGCGGACGGTGAAGGTTTTGGTGAAGGGATCCATACCACTGATCTGGATCACGACACCGCGGAACTTCTGAAGTCTCTCTTTATCACCTTCTTTGATCCGGTAGGTAACGGTGATGGTATCACCGGCCTTGAACTCCGGGAAGGAGGCCGCTTTCTCATTCTGGAAAGCCTGCTCTGCAATTTTAATCAAATCCATAATTTCTCTCTTTTCCTTAATGCAACATTGCGGTTTGGCTCCTGACAAGAGGTTGCGTACGTTTTTGGGACTGCAAAGATACAATCTTTTTGGAAAATCCCAAAACTTTTGCGGAAAATATTTAGAAAATATTCTTCACTTTGTCGAAGGTGGCTTTGTCTTCCCGGGTGAGATCCGGCTGGAAGGAGGAACTGCCCTTCATTTTCTCCAGCGCTTCCTTCTCCTCGCGGGACAGTTTATGGGGCACCCACACCTGGAATTTCACATAGAGGTCTCCGGTGCCGCGACCATAGCCCTGCACGCTGGGAAGGCCTTTTCCGCGCAGTTTCACCACGGTTCCCGACTGCGTGCCGGGTTCCACTTTCACCTTGTAGCTACCGTCCAGGCAGGGGACTGACACCTCACAGCCCAGCATCGCGTCCAGCACGGAGATGATGCGGGTGTGGAAGAGGTTGTTTCCGTCCCGCTGCAACTGTGGGTGCGGAAGCTCGTTGATGACCAGCAGCAGGTCTCCGTTCACGCCGCCGCGGGGCGCCGCGTGACCTTCGCCGCGGATGGTGAGCTGCATCCCGTCTTCCACGCCGGCGGGGATGTGCACGCGCACCATTTCCCGCTTGCGCTCCAGGCCGGTTCCGTTGCAGCGGCGGCAGGGGTTGGTAATGATCTTTCCTTCGCCCTGACACTGCGGGCAGATGCCGATGGTGTATCCTACGCCGAACAGGCTTCTCGTCTGCTGCCGCACGCGGCCCTGGCCGTTGCAGGTGGGACAGGTCTTGATATCGGCCTCGCTCTTGGCGCCGCGTCCGCCGCAGTCCGGGCAGGGACGGGCGCGCTCCAGGGAAATCTCTTTGTCGCAGCCGTTCGCAATTTCCTCCAGGGTGAGTTTCACGCTGGTGCGGATGTCCCGGCCGCGCAGGACCCGCTGCTGGGGCTCTGACGCGCCGCCGAAGCCGCCGAAACCGCCGAAGGAACCGCCCCCGAAGTCGAAGCCGAAGCTGCCGCCGAAGATGTTCCGCAGGAAGTCGTTGATGTCCATCCCGCCAAAGTCGAATCCGCCGGCGCCGCCGCCCATCTGTTCGGCCGCAAAGCCGAATTGGTCGTACTTGGCGCGTTTGTCTGCGTCGCTCAGGACGGAATAGGCTTCTGCTGCCTCCTTGAAGTTCTCCTCCGCGGTCTTCTTCTCCGCGTCGGTGCCGTTCACCCAGCGGTCCGGATGCCACTTGAGCGCCAGCTTGCGGTAGGCGCTCTTGATTTCATCGGCCGACGCTTTTTTGTCGACCCCCAGAACCTCGTAGTAGTCTCTTTTGCTGGCCATAGGCTATGCTCCCACCACTACTTTGGCATAGCGCAGGACTTTCCCGCCCAGCGTGTAGCCGGTTTGAACCACGTCGATGACCTTGCCCTTGAGCTCCTCCGACGGAGCGGGGAAGGTGGTCACCGCCTCGTGCAGTTCCGTGTCGAAATCGGCCCCCTTGGCTTCGATACGCTCCAGACCCTTGGTCTTGAGGTAGGCCGTCAGCTTGCCGAAAATCATTTGCGTCCCCTCCTTTGCGGCCTCGCTGTCCGCGCTCTTCTCCAGGTTCTGGAGGGCGATTTCGCAGTCGTCTAGGATGGGGAGGAGGCCCTTGATGGTCTCGGCCGATGCAGAGCTCACCAGTGCCAGCCGCTCTTCTGCCGAACGGCGGCGGAAGGTGTCGAACTCCGCCATCAGCCGCAGATAGTCTGCGTTCAGTCCTTCGATTTTGGCTTCCAGTTCGGCTACTTTCTTGCCGTGAGCCCCTTCCTGCGTATCTTTTTTCTTCTTTTCTGCCATAATGATGCGTGATTGTCGCGCGTAGGACAATCAAAATGTCTGCCAAGGGGCCCCGGCCTGCCAAAGTGTCAGTTTATGGCCGACGATAGTAGGGGATTCCGTTCTGGGCGAAAAGGGAAGCGGCGCTTTCCATCGGGAGGAAGAAGCCTTCGTCCTCTCCCGTGAGGAGCATCAGATCCCAGGCGATGAAGGGGGCCGATTCATCCTCCCTGTAAATGCCCATAATGCTGATGCCCTGCAGCCCCGGAAGCATCCGCTCCAGCAGGCTGTAGATGGCGAACAGGCTGCTTTCATAGAGAGGGGGAAGGGACACGAAGTCCGGGCCGCTGCAGAATCCGTCCAAGTGCAGGGTGAGGTTGTCGCAGTAGAGCGTGGCGTGTTCCTCGTAAAGAGGATGGAGGAAAGAGTTTTCTTTTTTCATAACGCATTCTTTTTTCGCGAAGATACGCCGGCCCCGGCCCCTGAGCCAAATTTTGGCAAGCTTGCCAGAATTTGGTCATCTCGGGAAAAATGATATAAAGTAAAGACGGCACCCCGAACTTTCGGGATGCCGTCTTGAACCGATGGCTCGCAGAAACTATTTCTTGCGGCTCTTGTATCTCTGATAGAACATATCCACACGTCCGGCGGTGTCCACCAGCTTCACCTTGCCCGTGTAGAACGGGTGGGAAGTGTTGGAGATTTCCAGCTTCACCAGCGGGTATTCCACACCTTCCACGGTGAGGGTCTCCTTCGAGGGAGCGCAGCTGCGGGTGACGAAGACGGTGTCATTGGACATATCCTTGAAAGCTACAAGTCGGTAGGTTTCGGGATGAATTCCTTTCTTCATTTTACGTAAAACTAGCTATTGTTAACAATTTGGGACCGCAAAGATAGAAAAACAATTTGTTAAAAGCAAATTATTTCATCCGATACGGTGCATCCTCGTAGAGAATGTATCTTTTGGCCTTGCGAATCCACTTCTGTTCCTCCAGTTTCATATGCTCCCGCACCACGTCGAAGCCGATTTCTTCCTTCAGGTAGGCCTCCAGCACGGGATCCGCCAGCTTGGTCCAGAAGGCGGGCTCGAATTCGAAGGCCGAATAGTGATCCCGCAGCCAGCGCATCAGGTGCAGGGTGTGCAGGAGGCTGTGATAGGGCTCTCCGGGCACCAGCATAATCTGAAAGCCGTAGCAGCGCTCGCCGGCGTAGCGGCCCGCTGCGGGCGTGAACGAGCAGGGGCGCAGCAGGGCGCCGTGCGCCTGGGGCAGGTCCTCCGGACGCAGGGGCTTGATGAAGGGGGCGCCGATGTATTCGTAGGGCCGCGCCGTGCCGATGCCGGGCGTGAGGGTGGTGTTGTTCCACAGGCCGCCGCCGCTGTAGAGATAGGAGCTGAAGAGGCCGGGAATGTCCGAGGCCGGAGCGATGGTCCAGGGCATCAGCTGCCGGTTGGTATCGGTGGCCATCGCCGATATGATGTGGATGGGGAAGCGCGCCCCCATTTCGGCGGCGTACAGGTTCACCAGTTCGCCCAGGGTGAGGCCGTGCCGATGCGCCACGCGCGGGACGTACATCTCCCCGCTGACGGCGGGGATGGTGCCTTCCACCACGCGCCCGGACGGGTTCAGGTGGTCCACTATATATAAGGAGGGTGCGTCGTCGCCCAGCAGCGCGAGCATCTCCATCAGCTGCATCACGTCCTTGGTATAGTTGAAGTACCGCACGCCCACGTCCTGGATCTCCACCACCACGGCGTTCAGCTCGCGGAGTTTATCGGCCTCGAAGACGATGTGATTCGTCCCGGGCGTGAGCTCCGCGTCCCGCGGGGTGAAGACGCAGGCGAGGTTGCCCCTTTCGCGGAAGAGGTCCCACATCCATCGGCCTTTAGCCGTATCCCAGCAGTTCTGGGTACAAAAACAACCTACCTTGCCGTATAGCAAGGCCCTGTCCAGCTGGTCCTCCAGCGGTGTGGTCCGGAATGAAAACACTAGCCGATAATCTTGTTCGCGACGGCGATCACCTCATTGCCCAGGGCTTCCGCGGCGGCCATCGTGGAGGCCTCCGAGTAGATGCGGATGATGGGCTCCGTGTTGGACTTGCGCAGGTGCACCCAGGTCTTGTCTTTTTCGAAGTTGATCTTCACGCCGTCTATGTCGTTGATGTTCTCCTTGGCGTAAATCACCTTGAGTTCGCTCAGGATTTTGTCGATGAGCTTGCTGTCGCTGAGCTGGATCTTGTTCTTCGCGATGAAATACTGCGGATAGGTCTTCTTGAGTTCGCTCACCTTCATCTTCTTATGGGCGAGGTTGCTCAGGAACAGCGCCACGCCCACCATCGCGTCGCGGCCGGCGTGGATGGCGGGATAGATGACGCCGCCGTTGCCTTCGCCGCCGATGAGCGCGCCCACCTTGTGCATCAGGGTGGTCACGTTCACCTCACCTACGGCCGATGCATAGTAGGTGCCTCCGTGCTTCTCCGTCACGTCGCGAAGGGCCCTGGAGGAGGAGAGGTTGGAGACCGTGGCGATGGGTTTCCCCTCCTTCTGCGCCAGTTCGCACAGATAATCGGCCACGCTCACGAGGGTGTATTCCTCCACGAAGGGCTCGCCGTTCTCGCAGATGAACGCGAGACGGTCCACGTCCGGGTCCACGGAGATGCCTAGATCGGCCTTCTCCTTCACCACCGTTTCGCTCAGCTCCACGAGGTTCGCGGGCAGCGGCTCCGGATTGTGCGCGAAATCGCCGGTGGGATTGCAGTTGAGGCCGAAGCATTTGACGCCCAGCCGCTTCAGGAGACGGGGCATAATGATGCCGCCCACGGAGTTGATGGCGTCCACCACCACGGTGAAGTGCGCATCCTTGATGGCTTTCGCGTCCACGGCCGGAAGGGCCAGGACGGCGTCCAGGTGCTTGTCCGTGAAGTCTTCTTCCTCGATGGTGCCCAGATCGTCCACTTCCGCGAAATCGAAGTCCTCCTTCTCCGCCAGGTCCAGCACGGCCTGGCCCTCGACGGCGGTGAGGAATTCACCTTTGTCGTTGAGGAGCTTGAGGGCGTTCCACTGGCGCGGGTTGTGGCTCGCGGTGAGGATGATGCCGCCGTCGGCCTGGGCAAAGAGGACGGCCATCTCCGTGGTGGGGGTGGAGGCGAAGCCGCATTTGACTACGTCGATGCCGCAGCCGATGAGGGTCCCCACCACCAGCTGTTCCACCATATCGCCGCTCATACGGGCGTCCTTGCCCACGACGATCTTGTAACGGGGACCGTTGGGGACGGGTTTCCGCTGGGGGAGGGTGGCTGCATAGGCCGCCGTGAACTTGACTACGTCGATGGGGGTGAGGGCTCCGCCGGGAGCGCCGCCAATGGTGCCGCGAATACCGGAAATGGATTTGATGAGCGTCATAGGGTTATTTGTTTAAATATTTCTTCGCTATGTCCTACAAAGATATTAATTTTGCGGCCAAATTACAAACAAGCTATGAAAGGTTTTCTGACTATCCTGATGCTGGTGTTTTCCAACGTATTTATGACCTTTGCGTGGTATGGACACCTGAAACTGCAGGAGATGAAAATAACGGAAGGATGGCCGCTTATCCTGGTGATCCTCCTTTCCTGGGGACTCGCCTTTTTCGAGTACTGTATGATGGTCCCGGCCAACCGGATCGGTTTCACTTCCAACGGCGGGCCGTTCAACCTGCTGCAGCTGAAAGTAATCCAGGAAGTGATTTCCCTCACCGTTTTCACCGTCATCGTGGCGTTCATCTTCAAGGGACAACCCCTTCAGTGGAACCACTTTGCGGCATTTATCTGCCTGATACTGGCGGTTTTCTTCGTGTTCCTCAAATAAAATTTGGAGATTCGAAAAATCTTCGTACCTTTGCACTCCCAACCGCTGGGTTCGTATAACGGTTAGTACTCGAGATTCTCAATCTCGCAATAGGAGTTCGATTCTCCTACCCAGTACCAAAAAGCCGGACTGCTTCGCTGCAGCCCGGTTTTTTTTGTTACATTTGCATAGAATAACCTTTTATTTCGTATGAAACGTCTTCTTTCCGTTTTTCTGTCAGTATTCGTCGGTCTCGCCGTCGCCGCGGCTCAGCCCCGGGATACGCTCCGCATCCTGGCTATAGGCAACAGTTTCTCGGAAGATTCCGTGGAGCAGTACCTTTGGAATCTGTTCGATGCCGCCGGCATCCCTGTCGTTATCGGCAATCTGTATATCGGCGGATGTTCGCTGGAAAGGCATTTCCGCAATACGATAGTCTTCACGGAAGATTATGCCTACCGCAAGGTGACGGGAGGCGTTAAGAAGACGTTTCCGCACGTTCCGCTCTCCTTCGGCCTGGCCGATGAAAAATGGGATTACGTGAGTTTCCAGCAGGCGAGCGGCCTCTCCGGCGAGTATGAAACCTATGAGCCCTATCTTCAGGCGCTCGTCGCTCACGTGCGCAGCCGTGTCCCTGCGCGGGCCGTCTTGATGTGGCACCAGACCTGGGCGTATGCGGCCGAATCAAAACACCGGGATTTCCCGCGCTATGACTGCAATCAGATGCAGATGTACCGCGCCATCGTGGAGGCTTCGCGGCAGGCGGTATCGGCCCATAAGTTCCCCATTCTGATTCCCTCGGGTACGGCTATCCAGAATGCCAGGGGCAGTTCGCTGGGAGACACGTTCAACCGGGACGGATTCCATCTCGAGAAGACGTATGGCCGATACACGGCCGCCTGCACCTGGTTCGAGGCCATTTCCGGTGTGAGTGTGGTGGGAAACCCTTATCATCCCTCCAGTATCTCCGCTTCGGTCGCGGCCATTTGCCAGAAGGCGGCGCATAACGCCTGCCAGAGGCCGGATGCCGTTACGGCGTTCTAAAATGAATCCCGCGGTTTTCGCCGCGGGGTTCATTTAACCATTTGATTATCAAATCAATACTCTTCTTCATTAAACATATGGTGTAATTGTTCTATGCTACTTATTATCAGCCAGTTACACTTGTATTCAAAAACTTGGATAGTCACAGGGGAAGTCTGAGGCAGGCTGAGATGCATTAATTGACAACAATTTGTCTTGGAAACTACCCCAAATTATTTACTGAACCAGAGCAGTATTTTGGATTGGCTTTGACCAGTTTCTCAAAAAACTGGTGCATCCATTCTTCGACATTATCCTTTCTGAGTCCACTTCCCTTGATCGTCAGGAAATCAACTTCATCGATACAGTCTTCCCAAATATAAAAGTCGTAGAAAGGCTCCTGGTAATCAATATCTGGTGCCGCTCTGCCCAGATCTTCAAATCCGCTTCGTGCTGTCCTTTCCCCTCGAATCACTTCCTCGGCAATGCTCATTACATACGAACAATATGCAATTTCCTGACTAATCTCTACATCAAGCTCTTTGAAAAGAGTTTCAAGGAACTCGGCAAACTCCGTAGGAAACATATCCAAATCTTCCCCTGCCAACTGAATAATACCAGGGGTCTCAATCCCTTTCTCCAACAGCTCGAAAGCCCAGTACTTCCACTCTTTTGAAATGCTGGTGTGCCTGATATACTGATAAAGCATCTTGCCAGTACCTGGGACCCTCTGTAAAAGCTCCTGTACCTTTTCAGGAGGCTCAGGATAATGCTTTATGTACTCATCTGGCACCACCGTTTCCTCTGGAGTTGCCTTGAGATGGAAGAGTCTTTCCAGAAAATTCATACTAACTGAGTATTCGGATTAAAGAATCAGCTATTCATTCCTTCTGTCCATCAATATCTGCTGCCTCATCCGTTCCCAATTCCAATTTCGGCTGCTGTGACTCGATGTGCCGTTTCATACTCATGGAACTGACGACTTTCTTACCCGTTTGCTTCTCGAATGCTTCCTTGGCTACCTTGGCGACGGATCCGCCGCGCTCAGCAACTCGGGCATGCTCAGACATAGTTTCCGGGTGCTCTTCCTTAGTGATGTTACTGGTGGTAAGTTCGGCCAGCATATTCATCACTAACTCCTCATTGGTCATATTGTCTCGGAGGTTCTCCTGTTTGAGACCTTTGAGGTGCTTGTATTCGCGGGCGGTTAGTCCTGCCCAAGTGTAGTAGATGATATCGGTAAGGGTGGCGTAACCTGTGCCTTCTTCAACTCCGTGGGCTTTCCACTGGTCGGTCAGGTCTTTGCGAATCTCGATACTCTTGAGACGTTGGTTGATCCAGTTATCAGAGTATCCCAGCCGCTTGTAGTCTTGAAGGGACTGCTGGATGCCCAGTTCCGGGTCCTGCATCTGGTGAATCCTTTCGGCTCCCACTTGAGCAAGCCAGCGCTTGAATGGCTCAGCTTTCTTGGAAGGGATAGACTGGATAATGCGGAACATTCCCTCCAGATTGGCAAAATTCTCTTTCTGAGGGCCTCCAGGGGTGCGTACGACAAGGGGGTGGACAATTTGTCCCCACCCTTTGGCAAGTTCCGGTTCGCGGCGCCGCATCTTGGAAATGTAATCTTTGGGATCTTTAGCGTCGGCCAGTACCAGGACTACATCTTTGATAGAGAAATACCATTTCTCCTCGCTCTCAATCCAAATAGTCCGGACTTTCTGGTCCTCAAACAACTGTATTTTCTCTACATCAGACATAGCCTTAGCGTTTTCTGCAAAGATAATTCAAACGGAGGCCTAATGCAAATCTTTGCAAGGTTAAAAAGATTGTTTCATCTCGCAAAATGCGAAACAATATGGGAAGTCTGAGGCAGGCTGATAGTCTCTAACTGACATGATACTACCTGTTTTTACTGTCCCTGATAGATATCTATGCCATTCTTTTTGATTACTGATGCAGAATGTGTATTTTTGCTATGCCATGTTTAGAAGATTTATTATCCTACTGTTAACAGTCCTTCTCTCCTATGCTTGTTCTTGTGGGCCCAAGAAGCAGCATAAGGAGATAATAACTGAGACTGTTTCAAAGGAGCAGGTTGTCACAGAAGACTTCAACAAGATTGGTGAGAAGCTCCAGGAGTTCTTGTCAACAGGAAAGCCTTTGGAGGGTTGGCCTTTCAAAGAGTGGGGATGGAGATTAGTTGACGATCAAATGGTATTCAAGATGCCAAAAGGAGAAACAATCTCTGGGGAAGTCTTGAGAGAATTCCTGAATCTTGACCATGTAAACCATTACGATGCTCGTTTGATCAATAGCAGGGATGAATGGGTAGAGATGCTTATCAATTCGGATGAAGTTTACAAGTATTGTGGGACTCTGGATGTCTCCGAATCTCAAAAATGTTACATCTACACAGTAGAGAATGAGAAACACTTGGGGTATCATGATGCTTTTGCCCTTTTGGTGAAAGGCGACATTGCTGTAGGCTGTGTCCAATTGGCATGCGAAGGATATGGCCTAGGGGATTCTATCGAGGCCAATCGGATCTCCAGAAACAAATTCATTATGGCCTCATCCGCTGTAGATGTAATTGACGAGAATGGTGATTCTCCTGGTAGTTACTACTCCATCAGAATTAACGATGATGGAACCATAACTCGTTCCAATGCCCTTGAATCCGATTTCAATAAACCTACTTGGAACTAACTTCCTACCTTTTTTGTATTCCTCTTTAGGGGATAGTCCCAAAGTGGGTGAAAAACCAAAAACTGCCAAGGAATCAACCTCGGCAGTTTTGTAATCTATTGATTTCAATATGTTATAAAATCAATACTCTTCCTCATTCCACATAAAGTCTTCCTTGGTGGGGTAGTCCGGCCAGATGTCCTCGATGGATTCGTAGATCTCGGAATCGTCGTCCAACTCTTCCAGGTTTTCAATCACTTCGTCGGGGGCGCAGGTGCGGGTGGCGTAGTCGATGAGTTCGTCTTTGGTGGCCGGCCACGGAGCATCGTCCAGGCTACTGGCTAGTTCTAGGGTCCAAAACATAGTTGTATATCTTTTTTATTCTTAAAATCAGCTGATTAGGGCCAAGCGTTTTCGTTTGGGGCTGCAAAGATAGACAAAAAAATGATATAATGGATTTTTTTCGTTAATTTTGCAGTCCTTTCTTACAGAAACTGCTACAAAGAACGCACCAATGGCATACCGGAAAATAGAAGAATATGACGAAAAAGTGACGCGGGAGATTGCCGCGCACATCAAGTCCATCCTGGGCCTGCTGGGAGAGGACGTGGACCGCGAGGGTCTGCAGAAGACTCCCGAGCGGGTGGCGAAGGCGATGCAGTTTATGACCCAGGGCTATTTCCAGGACGGCGAGACCATCGTGAAGAGCGCCCTGTTCCAGGAGCCGTACAACCATATGGTCATCGTCAAGGACATCGAACTCTTCTCCCTGTGCGAGCATCATATGCTGCCCTTCATCGGCAAGGCGCACGTGGCCTACATCCCGAAAGGGGAGATCACCGGCCTCAGCAAGATTGCGCGGGTGGTGGAGACCTATGCCCGCCGCCTGCAGGTGCAGGAGCGCCTTACCGAGCAGATCCGCGACTGCATCCAGGATTCCCTGCATCCGCTGGGCGTGGCCGTGGTCATCGAGGCGATGCACACCTGTATGTCGATGCGCGGCGTGGAGAAATCCAACGCCATCACCACCACATCGGCCTTTTCCGGCATCTTCCTGAAGAGCGACAAAACCCGTAACGAATTCCTGAAACTGATCGAAAAATAAAAGCGGCCGAAAAGCCGCTTTTTTTATTTCCCAATCAGGGAGTAACTCCGGGCGATGAAATCGCTCAGGGCCTTGCCCTTGAGCATCCCGTTGGCGAGCAGCGCCAGGTCCGTGATCTGGTGCAGCACTTCGCAGCCGTCGGCGTAGGTCTTCAGTTCGGCCTTGTGTTCATCCGACTTCACGTCTCCTGAAGGTTTCCCGGAAAGGATCTGCTCCACCAGCGGGTGCTCCAGGTTCACGGTGATGTTATAGCTCTCCGGCATACTGCCGTAGAAGTTCATCCCGCCGCCCAGGGCGCTCATTTCGCGGTAACGGCGCATAAATTCGTTCTGGGTAATCAGCAGGGGAGCGGCGCCCGCGCCCAGGTTCTCTCCGGTGACATAATAGTCGTTTCCTTCCGGCAGGGCGGCCTTGAAGAGGTTCTCCAGGTCATAGCGCTCGTCTTCCTTCATCTCGGGCTTGATCTTCTCTTCCTTCGGGATGAGGTTCTCCACGGCGTCGGAGTCCACGCGGGCGAAGCGGGTGTTCTCCAACTTCTGCTCCAGCAGGTTCACGTAGTGGCTGTCCAGTTCGCAGTCCATCAGGAGCACGTCGTATCCCTTGTTCTTCGCGGCCTCGATGTAGGCGTACTGGTCCTGCACGTTGGTGGCGTAGAGGTACACGAGCTTCTTGTCTTTATCGGCCTGAGCCGTTTCTACGGCCGATTTATACTCGTCCAGGGAGAAGAACTTGCCGTCCGTATTCTTGAAGAGGGCGAATTTCAGCGCCCGCTCGCAGAATTTCTCGTCCGAGAGCATCCCGTACTCGATGAAGAGCTTCAGGTTGTCCCATTTCTCCTCCAGCTGCTTACGCTCTTCCTTGAAGATGCCTTCCAGCCTGTCCGCCACCTTCTTGGTGATGTAGGCCGATATCTTCTTGACGGCGGCATCGCTCTGCAGGTAGGAGCGGCTCACGTTCAGCGGAATATCCGGCGAGTCAATGACTCCGTGCAGCAGCGTCATAAAGTCCGGGACGATGTTATCCACGTGGTCGGTGACGAACATCTGGTTGCAATAGAGGGAAATCTTGTTGCGCTCCACGGCCACGCGGTCCTTCAGCTTGGGGAAGTAGAGGATGCCCGTGAGGTTGAAAGGATAGTCCACGTTCAGGTGAATCCAGAACAGCGGCTCCTCGTTCATCGGGAAGAGGGTGCGGTAGAACTCCTTGTAGTCCTCGTCCTTCAGGTCTGCGGGGGCTTTCGCCCATAGCGGCTCCGTGTTATTGATGACCTTGTCTTTGTCCGTATCTACGTATTTGCCGTCTTTCCACTCCTGCTCCTTCCCGAAGACAATGGGGACGGGCATAAACTTGCAGTACTTGCCCAGCAGGCCCTCGATGCGGGATTTTGCGGCAAATTCGGCCGAATCGTCGTCCAGGTAGAGGGTGACCACCGTGCCTCTCTCGGCCTTCTTGCAAGCAGCCATCGTGTACTCCGGCGAGCCGTCGCAGGTCCATTTGACGGGCTTGGCATCGGCCTTCCAGGAGAGCGTCTCGATGGTGACCTTCTTCGCCACCATGAAGGCGCTGTAGAAGCCCAGGCCGAAGTGGCCGATGATGTTCTGAATCTGGTCTTTGTACTTCTCGAGGAACTCTCCGGCCGAGGAGAAGGCGATCTGGTTGATGTACTGGTCCACCTCCTCTTCCGTCATGCCGATACCGTTATCGATGATCTTCAGGGTTTTGGCTGCCTCGTCCAGTTCGATGTGCACCTGCAGCTCGCCCAGTTCCTCCTTGCAGTCGCCGCTGGCCGCCAGGGCCTTCATCTTCTGGGTGGCATCCACCGCATTAGCGACCAGTTCCCTGAGGAATATCTCGTGGTCGCTGTACAGGAATTGTTTGATAACCGGGAAGATGTTCTCGGTAGTTACGCCAATTTTACCTTTGTTTGCCATATCTGATACTTTTAAAACTCAAAACCGGCCCCTTGTGAGGCCGGTTCGAGAATAGTCAAATTGCAAGCCAATGCGGCCCGCGCTGACAAAATGGCAGTTACTTGTACAGGAACCGCCGGATGGACATCTTCGGGGTTTTCTCGAAGGGTCTGTCCATCAGTTCCACCTTGGCAATCTGGCTGTAGTTGGGAAGCTGACGGTTGGCGCCCAGGCGGATGTTCTCCGGAATCTCCGCCTTGGCCTCATTATCCAGCAAGGCCTTGGCGATGGCTTGCTCGTCCGGGAAGACCAGGGCGACCAGTTTGCCTCCGCGGTCCACCACCACGCTTTCCAGTACGTAGTTCTGGTTGTTCACCACGGCTTCCAGTTCCTCCGGGTAAATGTTCTGGCCGGAAGGCCCCAGAATCATGTTCTTGGAACGGCCGCGGATGAAGATGTTGCCATCGGCATCCATGATACCGAGGTCTCCGGTGCGCAGCCATCCGTCCTCCGTGAAAGCGTTGGCCGTGGCTTCCTCGTTCTTATAGTAGCCGATGGTGATGTTCTCGCCACGCGCCTGGATTTCGCCCACCACATGCTGAGGGTCGTCGGAGTCGATGCGGATTTCGCATACGTCGATGGGTTTTCCGCAGGAACCGGCCACATATTTGGTCCAGTGTTCGTAGGCCAGCAGCGGGCAGCCTTCTGTCATCCCGTAACCCACCAGGTAAGGGAACTTGATCTTTTTGAAGAGGCGCTCCACCTCCGGATTCAGGGCGGCACCGCCCATGATAAACTCCTGTACGTTGCCGCCGAAGGCCTGCTCCAGCCCCTTCCTTACCTTATTATAGATGATATTGTTGATACCGGGAATCTTGGTAAGCACCTTTACCAGCGGCTGGTCCATGGTGGGCTTGAGCTTGCTCTTGTAAATCTTCTCCATCACCAGCGGAACGGTGATGAGGAGGTAGGGCTTTACCTCTGCGAAGGCCTTCATGAGGGTGGCCGGGGTGGGGGCTTTGGCCATCCAGTAGATGGAAGTGCCGTTGCACAGGGGATAGATGAACTCGATTACAAGCCCGTACATGTGGGCCATCGGGAGCATCGAAACCATTTTGTCACCGGCGGGGACGTAACGCTGGCTGAAGTCCACCACGGCGCTGAAGTTGCGGTAGGTGAGCATGACGCCCTTGGGATCTCCCGTAGAGCCGGAAGTGTAGTTGATGGTGCTGAGGTCGTCCCAGTTGTCCGTGGGGAAGACCACGTCTTCCGGGCCGAATCCCTTGGGATATTTCTGGGCGAACAGGCTGTCCAGCTCATCGACTGCCTTCTGGATTTTTTCATCGCGGCAGAAGAGGACTTTCCAGTTGTCCACGTCGAAGACGACTTTGAGGGCGGGCATCTTCTCCGGGTTCATTTTTGCCCAGCGGGCGGCATTGGTGAAGAGGGCCACGCTGTCCGAATGATTCACCAGACCCATCACGCTTTCCGGTGTGAAATCCGACAGGATGGGGACGATGACGGTTTCGTAGGTATTGACGGCAAGGTAGGCGAAGCCCCACTTGGCGCCGTTATTGGCACAGAGGGCGATCTTGTCGCCTTTCTTGAAGCCGGCTTTCTCGAAAATGATATGGAATCGGGCTATGTCCGTAGCCATCTGGGCATAGGTGAAGGAGTCTCCACCTAGGGTGTTCAGTGCGGGTTTGTCCCAATATTTACGGGTGGCATCCTGCAGTCTCTGAAGATAGTGAGGATAACTTGGCATGTCTAGTACTTTAGGTTTTTACTGTCTTACAAAGTTAGCCATTTTTTCGTATCTTTGCAACCATATGAGACGCAAACCCATCATCGGCCTGATCTACGATTTCGACGGCACCCTCTCTCCCGGAAACATGCAGGAGTTCGGGTTCATCCAGGCCATCGGCCAGACTCCGGAAGAGTTCTGGTCCAAAAGCAACGGCCTTGCCATCGGCCAGGATGCCTCGGACATCCTCGCCTATATGAAACTCATGGTGGACGAAGCCAGGAAGAACGGGATCTCCCTCACCCGGGAAGGATTCAAGAAATACGGGGCCGACATCAAACTCTATGAAGGCGTGCGCGAGTGGTTCCACCACATCAATCGGTACGGGAAGGAGCATGGCGTGGTGATCGAGCACTATATCAATTCCTCCGGTTTAACGGAAATCATTGAAGGATCACCCATTGCAGGTGCCTTCAAGCACATTTTCGCCGGCAGTTTCCTCTACAATGAGAAAGGAGAGGCGGAATGGCCGGGGATCGCCGTGGACTTTACGGCCAAGACGCAGTATCTCTTCAAGATTCAGAAGGGCATCTTCTCCTCGCGCGATGCAGAGAAGGTGAACGAATCCATGGCCGACGAATCCAAGCGCATCCCCTTCACCAACATGATTTACTTCGGCGACGGAGAGACGGACGTCCCTTCGATGAAGCTGGTTACCATGTTCGGCGGCAATGCCATCGCGGTCTTCGACCCCGCTCGGCCCAAGAAAAAGGAAGCCGCGCGCAAACTCCTCAAGGACGGACGCGCCAGTTTCATTACACCGGCCTCCTACACCAAGGACAGCCGCACCTTCCGCCTGGTGTGCGCCATCATCGACAAAATCAAGGCGGATAGCGAATTACATCAATTCAGCCGTTACAGATAATGAGCAAATTACGCATTGGAATGGTGCAGCAGCACTGCACGGGGGACATCCAGGGCAACATCGCCCGTCTGGAAGGATACATCCGCGAGGCGGCCGCCCAGGGCGCCCAACTGGTGGTGTTGCAGGAACTGCACAACAGTCTGTACTTCTGCCAGGAAGAGAATGCCAAACTGTGCGACCTGGCGGAGCCCGTTCCCGGTCCCTCCACGGAGCGTTTCGGCGCCCTCGCAAAGGAACTCGGCGTCGTGCTGGTGCTGTCGCTTTTCGAGCGCCGCACCCCCGGCATATACCACAATACGGCCGTGGTCATCGAGGCCGATGGCACCATCGCCGGCAAGTACCGCAAGATGCACATTCCGGACGACCCTCTTTTCTACGAAAAGTTCTATTTCACGCCGGGAGACCTGGGTTTCCAGCCCATCAAGACTTCCGTGGGCGTTCTGGGCGTTCTGGTCTGCTGGGACCAGTGGTATCCGGAAGCCGCACGGGCAATGGCGCTCGGCGGCGCGCAGATGCTCATCTATCCCACGGCTATCGGCGGCGTTCCCACGGACCCTGACTGGGAGCAGGCGCAGCAACGTCAGGCCTGGCAGCTGGTTCAGCGCGGGCATTCCGTCGCCAACGGCCTGCCGGTCATTACGGTGAACCGTACGGGCGTGGAGCCGGATCCCACCGGCCATTCCACCGGCATCGATTTCTGGGGGCATTCCTTCGCTACAGGGGCCCAGGGCGAACTTCTCACCGAGTTCGAGAAGGTCGAAGAAGGCGTCCGCGTGGTGGAGGTGGACCTGGAACAGAGCGAATACGTGCGCCGGGGCTGGCCGTTCCTCAGGGACCGCCGCATCGACGCCTATGATGTCCTTTTGAAACGTTTCGGAGAATGAGAATCCCCGCCGAGTGGGAGCCGCAGGGCTTCGTCCAGCTTACCTGGCCGCACGCGGATACCGACTGGTATGACCTTCCGCACGTGCTGGACTGCTACGTGCAGGTGGCGCGCTCCATCGTCAAGTATGAGCCGCTCCTGGTAGTCTGCCGGGACCGTGAGGAGTGCGTGGCCGATATGGCCGCCCGCGGTTTCGTTCCCGGTCCTTCCGTCCGTCTGGTCGAATGCCCGCTGAACGATACCTGGGCCCGCGACCACGGCGGCATTTCCGTGCTGGACGGCCCTCGGAAACGGGTTTTGGATTTTGTGTTCAACGGCTGGGGGCTTAAGTTCGGCTCCGATTTGGACAACCAGATTACCCGCCGTATCTATGAGGCGGGCGTGTTCGCCCCGGACGTGGAACTGTGCGATATGCGTCCTTTCGTGCTGGAAGGCGGTAGTATCGATACGGACGGCTGCGGGACCCTGATGGCCACCTCGGAGTGCTTGCTGTCCGTCAACCGCAACGAGTATCTCACCCGGGAGCAGATTGAAGCCCGGCTTTGCGAAGCGTTCGGCCTCCGGCGAGTCCTTTGGCTTGACCACGGCGGCATCGTGGGCGACGACACAGACAGTCACGTGGATATCCTGGCCCGTTTCTGCAGCCCGGACACCATTGCCTATACCCGCTGTGAAGACCCCTCGGATGCGAATTATGCGCCGCTGAACGCGATGGAAGCCCAGTTGCGCTCGTTCCGGACGCTGGACGGAAAACCCTATAATCTTATTCCGCTCCCGCTCCCGCCGGCGATGTATCTGGACGATTACCGTCTTCCGGCTTCCTATGCCAATTTCCTGATTGTGAATGGTGCCGTCCTGCTGCCCGGTGCCGGCGCTCCGCTGGATGCCGTGGCCGCCGCGCAGCTTCAGAAGGCCTTCCCGGAGCGGCAGGTGGAGGTCATCGACTGCCGTGCCCTGCTTTCCGGCCATGGCGGCCTCCACTGCATCACGATGAACTACCCGGAAGGGTACTAATATGAAAAAAAGGACGCTCCCGACGGAGCGTCCTTTTTTTATTATCAGGCTACCTTTACTTCACCTCGATGGTGACCACGCGGTTCTTTTCCGCGCTGTCGAAAGGAGCAACGGAAGCGCCGTGGGCGGCGGAGGTGATGTTCTCTTCCTTGGCACCGGCTTTCTTCAGCAGATCCACCACGTATTCCACGCGCTTCTCGCTGAGGTACTGGTTGCGCTTGGCAGAACCGGTCTGTTTGTCCGCATAGCCGTTCACGTCCAGCTGGACGTTCTCGTCCACCACGTTGCCGGTGAAGTACTCCAGGTGAGCCAGTTCACGGTTGGAGAGCTTGGTGGCGCCGCAGTCGAAGTACACGGTGACGGGGGAACCGGGCTTCACGTCCACAGCGGTGAAGGTACCGTTCTCATACAGATAGGTCTGGCCGTCCACCAGGTTGCCATAGGAGGCGAGTTCGTTCTCCAGGGCGGCAGCTTTGTCGCGGAGTTCGGCGTTCTCCTTCTCCAGGGCGGCGGCACGCTCTGCCAGGGAGTTGTACTGGTCCTCGGTGAAAGGAACGGGCACAATCACGGGAGCGATGTCGTCGTGGCGGTCCCAGCCGGTCTTGCCGAACTTGAAGGCGAGACCCACGGTGGCCGACGGGAAGAAGATGAAACGGGAATCCTGCGTGCGATAGGCGCTGGCCTGGGCCACCAGGACGGAGAGGTCGATGGTGACATCCACTTTCTCGTTCATCTTGAGGACATTGATGAGACCGGCACCGGCGGCATATTCCAGATTGTTGCCGGCATTCTCTGCAAAGACGAAGACCTTCTTGCTAACGTCCAGTACACCGGCGCCGAGGTAGCCCACAAAGCTCCAGAAACGATCCGGCTTATAGCCGCAGAAGCTGTTGGACATGTTCCAGAGGGCATCTACGTGGAAATAGTTGAATCCGAAGCGGGAATTGGGATCGATGCCCATCTTGTCGAAGATGGCGGCATTGTTGTCCCAGATGCCGTGCCAGCCGATGCGCATACCGATGGCGGGCGTCCACCATTTGCCGAAGTTCGCATCGATGGCCAGGCCGATGTTGCCCCAGGCACCGGGAACGACGACGCTGTTGATACCGCCGCCGATGCCGAGCCAGGTGTTGTCGAAGGCCTTGTTGGTCTCATAGGGACCGCGGACGACCTGCGCATTCGCATTCAGGCAGAAGAGGCTTGCCACTGCAAGTACCCCAAGAATCATCTTGATACCTTTCATAATATTGCGTTAAGTTTATGTAGAATTACTCCTTAAAACGCACAAAAGTACATATTATATTTTATATATACAAAAAAAAGCACCTCCGAAGAGATGCTTTTTCGTAAACTTGTGCAGGTCTTACTTGACCTCGATGGTAACAACGCGGTTCTTTTCCGCACCGTCGAAGAGCTGTACGGTGGCGCCGTGACCGGCGGACTCGATGTTCTCTTCCTTGGCACCGGCCTTCACGAGGTAGTCAACCACGGCCTTGGCGCGCTGCTCGGACAGATACTGGTTGCGCTTGGCGGAACCGGTCTGTTTGTCGGCATAACCATTGACGGAGAGGGCGATGTTCTCGTCCACCACATTGCTGGCGAAGTACTCGAGGTGAGCCTTTTCACGAGCGGAGATCTTGGTGGAGCCGCAGTCGAAGTAGACGGTGACCGGGGAGCCGGGCTTCACGTCAACAGCGGTGAAGGTACCGTTCTCGTAGAGGTAGGTCTGGCCATCCACCAGGTTGCGATAGGGAGCGAGTTCGTTCTCGAGGGCAGCGATCTTGTCCTTGAGTTCGGCGTTCTCCTTCTCGAGGGCAGCCACTTTGTCTGCGAGGGCGTTGTACTGATCGGTGGTGAAGGGCACAGGGATCACGACAGGGGTGATGGTGCTGTGACGGTCGAAGCCGGTCTTCCAGAGGTTGAAGCTCAGGCCGAGGGTAGCGGACGGGAACCAGATGAACTGGCCGGCGTCTGCAGTGTAGGCGCGGGCGCGACCCACGATCATCTGGAGATCGAGGTTCAGGTTCACACGGTCGGAGAGACGGAGCTCGTTGATGAGACCGACACTGGCAGCATACTCGAGGTTGGAGTTCTTAAGAGCGAAGATGCCGCCGCTGGTGACATCAAGAATACCCATGCTCATATAAGGGATGAAATCCCAGAAGCGGGTCTCTTTGTAACCGCCGATGCTGTTGGAGATGTTCCACAGCAGGGAGCCGTACAGATAGTGGAAGCCGAACTTGTCGTTGGCTGCACCATTGTTGGCGGGAGCCACACCGGCCGGGTTGTTGTTGGCGTTCTGGGCGCCGTAGAAGGCCAGCTTAGGGGTCTGCCACAGGCCGTGATAGCCGAAGCGCATACCGATGGCGGGAGTCCACCACTTGCCGAAGTTGAGGTCTGCGGCGAGGCCGATCTTACCCCAGCTGGCGGTGTTGGTCCAGTCACCGATGACGCTGTTGATACCGGCGCCGATACCGATGAAGGTGTTGTCGAAGGCCTTGTTGGTTTCATAGGCACCCCGGACAACCTTACCGTTCTCGTCGCGGTTGTTGTTCTCCTGAGCGTTGGCGCTGAAGGAGAAAAGGAGACTTGCAGCTGCAAGGGCTCCGAGAATCATTTTGATACCTTTCATAATAGCTATTAATGAGTTAAAATTTTTTTCCAAACTTCCTAAAAAGCATAATTAGCCTTTTATCAACGCAAAAATATGCATTTTTTCTGAAAGAAACAAATTTCCGCAAAAATTTTAAATATTTTTTCAAAAGCGGTATCTTTGCAGGAGAGACCTCGGCGCTATGCAGTTCAAGCTTCAATCTACTTACGCCCCCTCCGGCGACCAGCCGGAGGCGATCGCCGGTCTGTGCGATGCGCTGCGGGACGGCGCCCCCTCCGTCACCCTTCTGGGCGTGACCGGAAGCGGGAAAACTTTCACGATGGCGAACGTCATAGAGCGCCTGCAGCGGCCGGCCCTCATCCTGAGCCACAACAAGACGCTTGCAGCGCAGCTCTACGGCGAATTCAAGGCCTTTTTCCCGGACAATGCCGTGGAGTATTTCGTCTCCTATTACGACTACTATCAGCCGGAGGCCTACATCCCCTCCACCGACACCTACATCGAGAAGGACCTGAGCATCAACGAGAAGATTGACGAGCTGCGGGTAAGCGCTGCATCGGCCCTGATGAGCGGCCGGAGGGACGTCATCGTGGTCTCTTCCGTGAGCTGCCTCTACGGCATCGGCAACCCCGACGACTTCCACGACCAGACGGTCACCCTGCACCGCGGCGACAAAATGTCGATGACGCGCCTCCTGTACAAGATCGTGGATGCCCTCTACTACCGCACTGAGACCGATTTCAAGCGTGGTTCCTTCCGCGTGAGAGGGGACACCGTGGACATCTTCCTGGGAGGGGCCGATTATGCCGCCCGCATCGAGTTTTTCGGCGACGAGGTGGACCGCATCGCCCTCATCGATCCGGTGAGCGGAGCGCTGTTCGAGGAGCTCGAAAAAATAGACCTTTATCCCGCCAAAAACTTCGTCACGTCCAAGGAAAAAGGCGCCGCGGCGGTGAGCCAGATCCAGGACGACCTCGTGAAGCAGATCGCGTACTTTGAAGGGGAGGGCAAGTTCCTGGAAGCCAAGCGTTTGAAGCAGCGCGTGGAGTACGACATCGAGATGATCAAGGAGATGGGGTACTGCCCCGGCGTGGAGAACTATTCCCGCTACTTCGACGGTCGGAAACCCGGTGAGCGTCCCTTCACGCTTCTGGACTATTTCCCGGACGATTTCCTGGTGTTCATCGACGAGAGCCACGTCACCCTGCCGCAGATCCGCGCGATGTTCGGCGGGGACCATTCCCGCAAGGAAACCCTGGTGCAGTACGGCTTCCGCCTGCCCGCCGCCAGCGACAACCGCCCCCTCACTTTCGACGAATTCGAGGCTGTGACGGGCCAGACGGTCTATGTGAGCGCCACGCCGGCCGACTATGAGCTCCAGAAATGCGAGGGCCTGGTGGTGGAGCAGATCGTCCGTCCCACCGGCCTGCTGGACCCGCCCGTGGAGGTGCGCCCCACCAAAAACCAGGTGGACGACCTGATGGAAGAGATCCGCAAACGGGCCGAAATAGACGAACGCGTCCTTGTAACCACCCTCACCAAACGGATGGCGGAGGAACTGGACAGTTATTTCACCCGGAACGGCGTCCGTTGCCGCTACATCCATTCGGACGTGGACACGGCCGAGCGCGTGGAAATCATCGAGGATTTCAAGAATGGGCTCTTCGACGTGCTCATCGGCGTAAACCTGCTGCGCGAAGGCCTGGACATCCCCACGGTGTCGCTGGTAGCCATCCTGGACGCCGACAAAGAAGGGTTCCTGCGCAGCGGCCGCGCCCTCACGCAGACCGCCGGCCGCGCGGCCCGCAACGTCAACGGCCTGGTGATTATGTACGCCGATTCCATCACCCCCTCAATGGACGAGACCATCCGCGAAACCGCCCGCCGCAGGGCCAAACAGCAGGAATACAACAAACTCCACGGCATCACCCCGAAACAGGTACAGGTGCGGGCCAACGCCCTGATGGCCGAACTGGTGCGCTCCGGCGAGGATACCACCCACGTGAGCGGCTTCCTGAATCCGGTCCTCAAGAACAGCGTCACCGGCCACGTGAGCGCGCCGGACAGCGTTTCCGACCCCACCTACGTACCTTCGGCCTCCGAGCTGGGCAGGGGAGACGTCTCCGTTGGCCTGGGGCACGACGCCCGCCGCGAGCGGCCATCGGCCTACGAAGATGGTTTCATCAAGGCCGACCTCGCCGCCGTGCTGCAGGACCCCGTCATCCGCTCGATGTCCCGCGAACAGGTGGAAAAGGCCGCCGCCGAAGCCAGGCGCAAGATGCAGAAAGCGGCCGCCGAACTCGATTTCACGGCAGCCGCCAAATATCGCGACGAGATGTGGAGCCTTCAGGAATACCTGAAGGTCTGGAGGGTTTGAGCAACCGCTCAAACCCGTGAAATCTTAATCACGTGTTTTAAGACTTTCAGCTGGGAGAGCACTTTGTCCAGCTCCAGGTTGGAGGGGACGGAGAGTTTTACGGAGATTTCGAAGGTGCCGCCGCGGCGGTTCTCCTGCACGTTGAAGCTGCGGATGCTGGCCTTGAACTGGCCAATCACCTCCATAATCTTGTTGATGACGGCGTTCTCCTGGTCGGCGATGATCTTGAGTGCGACCTGGAAGCTGCCGCTTGAGGGGGAATCGGCCCAGCGGACCTTCTGGATACGGTAGGGATACAGCTCCAGCAGGCGCGCCGCGTTGGGACAGGTGATGCGGTGGATCTTGATCCCCGCTTCCCGCGTGACGAAGCCGAAGACGTCGTCCCCGAAGACCGGGTTGCAGCAGCGCGCCATCTTATAGTCGATTCCCTTGACGTTTTTGGCGTTCAGCACCAGGATGTCGTCCTTGCTTTCGTAGTGGCGCGCCGCCTTGGCCGATGCCTGCACGGCTTCGGCCGCCTCCACGCTCTGCGCGTGTCTTTCGGCCTCTCCCAGGATGTAGTCCTTGACGGTATTGACGTCCACCGTTCCTTCGCCGATGGCGGCGTAGAAGGCGGTGAGGGAGGTGTAGCCCAGTTTGGTGCGCAGCTCCGTGAGCATTGCGTCCGGGAGTTCCAGCTTCCAGTTCTTAAGGCGGCGCTCCAGCAGTTCCTTGCCGTCCACGGCCCGCGTCTGCTCCTGAGCCGCCAGGGCCTGTTTCACCTTGGCGCGCGCCTTTGAGGTAACCACCCAGTTCAGCCAGTCCGGGGCCGGATGCTGGTTCTTGGCGGTGAGGATTTCCACCACGTCGCCGGTGGTGAGTTTTTCCTTTATGGAAACGGCTTTTCCGTTCACCTTTGCGCCCACGCATTTCGCGCCGATGTTGGTGTGGATTCCAAAGGCGAAGTCCAGCACCGTGGCGCCTGCGGTCAGGATCCTCAGCTCACCGGTGGGCGTAAAGACGAAAATCTCCCGGGAAGGCGGCTCGGGCAGGTCCTCCGTATGCTCGTCCGGGTGCTCCAGGGCATAGCGCACCGAGCCCAGCCAGGCGGCCATCGATTCTTCGCGCTTGATGCCTTTATAGGCCCAGTGGCTGGCGAAACCGTTCTCCGCCATATCGTCCATCCGCTTCGTGCGGATCTGTACTTCTACATAGGCTCCGTCGCGGTTTTTGACCGTGATGTGGAGGCTCTCGTAGCCGTTGGACTTGGGGTTCGTCACCCAGTCCCGGAGGCGTGTCGTGTCCGGCTCGTATTCCTCCGTCACGAAGGAATAGACCTGCCAGCAGAGATCCTTTTCCAGCTTGTGGTCCTCGCCGTCGCAGTCGATGATGAAGCGGATGGCAAAGACGTCGTACACGCCCTCGAACGGTACTTTCTGCTTCTGCATCTTCTGCCAGATGGAGTAGGCCGCCTTGGTGCGGATCTTCAGTTTATAGGCGATGCCGGCCTCCGAGAGCTTGACCTTGAGCGGCTCGATGAACTCCGCCATCAGCTTCTCGCGGTCCTTTTCCCCGGCCTTCAGCTTGTTGGTGATGAGGCGGTACTGCTCCGGCTCCGCGTAGTTGAGATAGATGTCCTCCATCTCCCGCTTCATATTGTACAGCCCCAGCTGATGGGCGAGGGGAATGTACAGCAGGAGGGTTTCCAGGATCTTGCCGTCGCGGGAGCCTTTCGGGAAAAGCTTGAGGCTCCGCATCACCTCCAGGCGGTCGGCCAGTTTGAGCACTACCACCCGGGGATCGGCCGAATACTGGATGATGAGTTTCTTGTAGTTTTCCGCCTCCAGGCGCGTGTCCTTGGGCTTGATGGTGGAAATGCGGTTCAGCCCTTCCACCAGGGTGCAGATGGGTGCGCCCCACACCTTTTCGCTCACCTCATAGCCCGCCATCCGGCTGGCTTCGTGCAGGTATACGGCGGCAATGCACTCTTCCGGGAGGCCGATTTCGTCGGCCACGATGCGGGCAACGGCATCCGGGTGGCCGATGAAAGGCGTCCCGTCAAAGCGGGTGAGGCCTTCCAGGGCTGAGGCGGCTGCGGCGCGGGCTTTCTCTATGAGGGGCGTCGTCTCCATTTATTTGGCTTGGGCGCGCTGACGCTCGGTGAGCGCCTTCTGGAAGGCGCGGGCGTTGGCGAGATGGTCCTTGTAGTTGCTGGCGAAACGGTGGCTTCCGTTGAAGGAAGGGTCTGCGCAGAAGAAGATATAGCTGTGCGAATGCGGGTGCAGGACGGCCTCCAGGCAGCTCTTGGGCGGGCAGGAAATGGGGCCCGGAGGGAGACCGGCGTACTTGTAGGTGTTGTACGGGGACTCCACGGCCAGGTGCGCGTTCAGGATGCGTTTGGGCTCATAGTCGAAGCAGAAGGCGATGGTAGGATCGGCCTGCAGGCGCATCCCCGTGCGGAGGCGGTTGAGATACACCCCGGCGATGGTGGGCATCTCGGGCTCATAGCGGGTTTCCCCGGCGACGATGGAGGCAAGGGTGCAGGCTTCCCCGGGGGTAAGCCCCTGGGCTTTGGCGGCGGCTACCCGCTCGGGGGTCCACCAGGCGTCGCGCTCCTTCTTGAAGCGGTCGAAAATCTCCTGCACCGAGGCGGTCCAGAGAATCTGGTAGGTGTCCGGAATCACGAGGGTGAAAACGTGGGCGGCGTCCACGCCGTAACGGGCCAGGGAGTCGTCCGAGAAGGCGAAATCGGCCACGGCCGATGAATCCGCGAGCATCTGGGCGCCCACCTTGCGGGCCAGGATGCCCGGCGTGCGGATGGAGCCGGAAAGGGTGAGGTTCACGGGCGTCTGCCAGCCCTTCTGCAGCATCCGGGCCACATACATACTGGTGCAGGTGCCGTCGATGCTGTAATGCCCCGTCTGGACGTGCTCCACGTCCCGGAAGACGCGCTGCAGGCTGGCGGGCTTTTTCACGCCGCCGCCGGCGAGGATGCTGTCCTGCACTTCCTGCGGGGTCATCCCGGGATAGACGTAGAGTTCCGTCAGCCCCTCGAAATTGGGGGCCTTGCGGTCGTACCAGAGGCGGTATGCTTTCACGCCGCCTATCAGACAGACGGCCACGCCCAGTCCAACGGCGACCCGGGTGATGATTTGCTTCGCGGTCATAGGCCTAACGCAGATTGATTACGTCTCCTTCCAGCAGCTGGGGCGTCGCGGTGAAGCCGTTCAGTTTCATAATCTCCTTCTCCCGCACGGCGAAACGCTGGCAGATGGCGTGGAAGTCTTCACCGTCGGCCTCCACGATGTATTTGTCCAGACCTTCCGGGGCTTTTTTCTTCTTGGCGCCCAGATAGACCACGGTGCCGGGCAGCAGTTCAGGCTCCTCCTTGAGGTCGTTGTACTTCAGGAGTTCCTTCCTGAACAGGTGATAGTCCTTGGCGATGGACTTATAGGTTTCTCCTTCCGAGGCGTAGATGAACGGCACGCCGTTCTTGGAGAAGAGGGTGCGGTCCAGCGAGAAGAGGAACTCCTCCTGGGCCTGCGGGGCCACCACCGTCATCTCTTCCTCGATCTCGTTCGGGGATTCCGGAATCACTTCCTCTTCCTGCTCGGTGAGGGTGTCGTACTGGGTGAGATTGTATTTCTCGATGTACTGGATGAGCTTTTCGGGATACTTTTTGTCCGTGGCATAACCCGCCTTCTTGAGGCCGTAGGCCCAGCCTTTATAGTCCGAGCGGTCCAGGTCGAAGAGGAACTTGTAGCGGTCCCGGTAGCGCAGGAAATCCGAATGGTCGATGAAGCTTTCCTCCGGCGTGTCGTACGCGCGGAAGCATTCGCCCTTACGGTCGTCGTCCATCGTGACGGTTCGTCCCTTCCAGTTCTTGTGGCACTTGATGCCGAAGTGGTTGTTCCCTTCCCGAGCCAGGACGGACAGCCCCGCGCCGGACTCCAGGATGCCCTGGGCCAGGGTGATGCTGGCGGGGATGCCGCTGCGCATCATCTCCTGCTGGGCGAGGGGAGCGTACTTCTCGATGTATTCTTCCTGGGGCGATTTCTGGGCCGATGCCATAATGGGCAGCAGGGCCAGGATGAGGGTAATGATCTTTTTCATATCAGGCTTCTTTCCTGCAAATTTCGTACTCGTCCCCGTCGGCGGTGGCGTAAGATTCGGGGAAAATGCTCCGGCACTCTTTTTCGTAGGCCGCCACGTCGCTGCTGCGGGAGGAATAATGGCCGATGAGGAGTTTCCCTGCTCCGGCCTCGAGGGCCACGCGGGCGGCCTGCAGCGTGGTGCTGTGGTGGCGCTGGGCCCCCTGGTCCGCCAGTTCTTCCAGGTAGGTGGTCTCGTGATAGAGGACCGTGACGTCTTTCAGCCAGGCGGCTTCCTCCGGGAAGGGCGCGGTGTCCGAGCAATAGGCGTAGCTCCGCGGCACGAAGGGCTTGTAGGCGGCTTCGGCGGCCGGAATGACGCTGCCATCGGCCCGAAAAACATCTTCCCCGCGCTTGAGGGTGCCGATCTCCGTGAGCGTGAGCCCGTACTTGCCGATGGCTTCCTTGTGCACGTTGAAGGGCGGCTCCTTTTCCTCGAAGCGGAAACCGAAGGTGTCGATGGCGTGGTTCAGCGGGAAGGCCAGCACGCGGATGCTCTTCGTTTCCAGAACCGTTTCGGGCGCCTTCATCTTCAGGGGCGTGTGGCGGATTTCGTAGCCGATTCCCTCGCCGTAATAGCTGAGGAAGAACTTGAGGATGGGGCCGAAGCTCGCGGGCGCGAAAACATTGAGCGGTGTCTGCCGCCCTTTCATCCCCAGGGTGCTCAGCAGGCCGAAGAGCCCGAAAACGTGGTCCCCGTGGATGTGACTGAGGAAGAGCGAATCCAGCTTCATCATCGGAATGCGGTATTCCGTCATCGCGTACTGGGCGCCCTCCCCACAGTCTATAAGGAATAAGCGCCCGTGCACTTGCAGTGCCTGGGCGCTTTGTTTCCGGCCCCTTACGGGCATGGCCGAAGCCGTGCCCAGTAAGGTGACCTTAAAGATATTGGATGAATTACTCACCCTTCTCCAGCTGCTCCTTCAGGGCGGCCAGGGCGGAGATGTCACCAAGGGTGGTCTTCTCTACGCTGGTCTGGACCTTCTTGATGGCTTTCTTGGTGCCTTCGGCCTCTGCGGTTTCCTTGGCGGCCTTGGCTTCCTGATAGGTGCGGACGTGGGACACGCGGATGGTGCGGGTGCTGCGGCGCAGGTCCACGATCTTCACGGGCAGGGTTTCACCCACGAGGGCGTTCTTGCCGTCTTCCTTGACCATTTCGCGGTTGAAAGCGGTCACTTCCGTACCGTCGGCCAGGGTGAGGGTGGTGTTCTTGTCGCCCACAGCCTGCACGGTGGCGTCCACCACGGAGCCGGCAGGGTACTTGGCCTCGAGCTCGTCCCAAGGGTTCGGGGTGAGCTGCTTGTGGCCCAGGGAGAGCTTGTGGCTGTTCTCGTCGAAGTCCAGGATGACCACGTCGATTACGTCGCCGCTCTGCACCATCTCTGCAGGATGCTTGATCTTGTTCCAGGAGAGGTCGCTGATGTGGATGAGACCTTCCACACCGTCCTCGAGTTCCGCGAACACGCCGACGTTGGTGATGTTGCGCACGGTAGCCTTGTGCTGGCTGCCCACGGGATATTTCTCGCGGATGCTCTCCCAAGGGTTGGTGGTGAGCTGCTTGATGCCCAGGGACATCTTGCGGGCTTCACGGTCCAGGGTGAGGATGACGGCTTCCACTTCGTCGCCCATCTTCAGGAATTCCTGCGCGCTGTGCAGACGGGGGCTCCAGCTCATTTCGCTCACGTGAACAAGACCTTCCACGCCGGGTTCCACTTCCACGAAGGCGCCGTAATCGGCCACGGCCACCACTTTGCCCTTCACGGTGTCACCCACCTTAAGGTCGGCGGAAAGCGCCTCCCACGGGTGCGGGGTGAGCTGCTTGAGACCCAGGGCGATGCGCTTCTGCTGCTCGTTGAAGTCCAGCACGACCACGTTGATCTTCTGGTCCAGGGCAACCACTTCTTCCGGATGGGTGATGCGGCCCCAGCTGAGGTCCGTGATGTGGATGAGACCGTCCACGCCACCGAGGTCCACGAACACGCCGTAGTTGGTGATGTTCTTCACCACGCCCTCGAGCACCTGACCCTTCTCCAGCTTGGAGATGAGTTCCGTGCGCTTGAGCTCCTGCTCGGCCTCCAGGAGCGCCTTGTGGGAAACGACCACATTGCGGAATTCCTGGTTAATCTTCACAATCTTGAAGTCCATCGTGGTGTCCACGAACACATCGTAGTCACGGATGGGCTTGATATCGATCTGGGAGCCCGGGAGGAAAGCTTCGATCCCGAAGACATCCACGATCATACCGCCCTTGGTGCGGGTCTTGACATAACCCTTCACGATTTCGCCGCTTTCGTAGGCCGCGTTCACCTGGTCCCAGCTCTTGAGCTGACGGGCCTTCTTGTGGGAGATGACCAGCTGGCCTTTCTTGTCCTCCGCGTTCTCCACCAGGACTTCCACGGTGTCGCCCACCTTGAGGTCCGGGTTGTAGCGGAATTCGGGAGCGGAGATGACACCTTCGCTCTTGGCGCCGATGTTCACCACCACCTCACGCTTGTTGATGGAGGTCACGACACCTTCCACCACCTCGTTCTCGGTGACCTTGGAAAGGGTCTGCTCGTAGGCGGCCAGGGTAGCTTCCTTGTTGCCGGCCTCGGCGCCCTCGTTCTCGAAAGCATCCCAGTCAAAATCCTCGGGAGCTACGGAGGCGTTCAGGGCAGCCTTCTTCTTGGGTTCTTCTTG
>JAEEGH010002857.1_pt1 | contig 45986 bp, 37 predicted proteins | sample 9134181 | NCBI WGS metagenome assembly JAEEGH01 (sample SAMN16246544, study PRJNA631951) | gut metagenome | biome: gut microbiome; feature: rumen; material: DP-attached | host: Bos | place: Iran: Karaj | collected 2018-10
CTGCCTCAAGTCCTTTCCAACTTTGCTAGCAAAGTCACGGATCGGCCGGGGCGACTGATGTCGCCTTTTCTCTCGCACAATAGAGATCACTCTCCCGTAAGACCAAATCTTGAAATACTTTATGATTTTGTGCCGCCGCCTCCGGGGAGGGGGCCGAAGTTCGCCAGGTTGAAGGTGTTGCCGGTCTGGGGGCTCTTGCCGCCAAGGTCTATGATGCCGAACTGGGCCTCGTACTTGGAGATATTGTCGAAGATGGCGTTCATCAGGCGTTTGGCGTGCTCCGGAGTCATGATTATGCGGTTGCTGATTTCGGGCTTTGCAAGACCGGGGAGGGTGGTTGCAAAGTCGATGATAAACTCGCTGCGGGAATGGGATATGATTGCAAGATTGGAATATGATCCCTTGGCTATTTCGGGCTTGAGTTCAAGTGAAATCTGCTGGCCCTGGGGTTTCTGCTGGTTGTTGTCCATAGTTTATCTTTTAATTCTCACAAAAATAAGAAAAAAATCCGTATTTTTGTAAGATTGAAAATCGTTTGATATGGAATTAGCAGCAAAATACAGCGCTAGCGCAGTTGAAGATAAATGGTACGCCTGGTGGCAGGACCACAAGTGTTTCCGCAGCGTGCCGGACGGGAGAGAACCCTATACGATCGTGATTCCTCCGCCCAACGTTACCGGTATACTCCATATGGGTCACGTGCTCAACAACACGCTCAACGACGTGCTTATCAGAAAGGCGCGCATGGACGGGAAGAACGCCTGCTGGGTGCCTGGCACGGATCACGCTTCCATCGCCACGGAAAGCAAGGTCGTGGCCAAACTCAAGGGCATGGGCATCTCCAAGGAGGATATTACCCGCGATGAGTTCCTCAAATATGCCTGGGAGTGGAAGGAAGAGCACGGCGGAATCATCCTGCAGCAGCTTCGAAAGCTCGGATGCTCCTGTGACTGGGACCGCACCCGCTTCACCATGGAGCCCGCGCTGAGTAATGCGGTTATCAACACCTTCGTGTACTTCTACAAGAAGGGCTGGATATACAAGGGCGTTCGCATGGTGAACTGGGACCCCGAGGCCCTCACCGCCGTGAGCGACGACGAAGTTATCCACAAAGACACCAAGAGCCATTTCTATCACCTTAAATATTATATATCGGACGGCAACGGCAACCCCACGGACAAGTATCTCGTCATTGCCACCACCCGCCCGGAAACCATCATGGCCGATGCCGCCATCTGCGTGAATCCCGCCGATGAGCGCCATCACTGGCTGCGCGGCAAGAAGGTGCTTATCCCTCTCATTAACAGAGAGATACCTGTTATCGAGGACAATTATGTGGAAATGGATTTCGGTACGGGCTGCCTAAAGGTTACGCCCGCGCACGACGTGCACGACTACGAAATCGGCCTTCGTCACAACCTCCCCATCCTGGAGATTATTGACGACCATGGCAAACTGAACGAAAAAGCCCAGATCCTTGTCGGGGAAGACCGTTTCGTCGCCCGCAAGAAGATCGTTAAACTGCTGGAAGAGGCCGGAAACCTGCTCAAGGTGGAAGACTACACATCTCCGGTGGGCTATTCGGAAAGGACGGATGCCGTGATAGAGCCGAAGCTCTCCGCCCAGTGGTTCCTGAAGATGGACACCCTGGCGAAGGTTGCTCTTGAAACCGTAGAAAGCGGCCGCACGAAGTTCATCCCCGAAAAGTACATGAACACATACCGCCACTGGATGGAGAATGCCCGCGACTGGTGCATTTCCCGCCAGCTATGGTGGGGCCAGCGCATCCCTGCATGGTACCTGCCGAACGGCAAGTTCGTGGTGGAGCAGACATTTGAAGCTGCACTTGAGGCTGCAAAGGCTATCGACCCGTCAATCAAGCCGGAAGACCTTCATCAAGATGAGGATGTCCTGGACACCTGGTTCAGCTCCTGGCTCTGGCCCATCTCGGTTTTCGACCCCGAACTTCCGGGCAATCCGGACCATGAACCCAACGAAGATCTCCGCTACTATTATCCCACCAACGACCTGGTAACAGGTCCGGACATCATCTTCTTCTGGGTAGCCAGGATGATAATGGCAGGGGAGGAATTCATGGGTAAGGAGCCGTTCCATAACGTGTACTTTACCGGAATCGTCCGCGACAAGATCGGCCGGAAGATGTCCAAGACTCTTGGCAACTCTCCGAACCCTCTTGACCTTATCAATACATATGGTGCCGATGCCGTGCGCATTGGAATGCTCCTTTGTTCCAGTGCCGGTAACGACATCTTCTACGACGAGGCTCAGATAAAACAGGGTGCCGCATTCTGCAACAAAATATGGAATTCCTACAGGCTTATTAAAAGCTTTTCTATAGATGAGGGCGCGCAACAAACTGCTGCTGCGAAAGTTGCAATCAAATGGTTCGGCGCACGCCTGAGCGAAACTGTGGCAATTGTGGAAGATCATTACCGCAAGTTCCGTATTTCGGACGCCCTGATGACGATCTATAAATTGTTCTGGGACGATTTCTGCTCCTGGTATCTGGAAGCTGTAAAACCCGCCTTTGTGGATGGAAAGGCTGCACCGCTTGATGCTGACACAGTGAATGTTACGCTTGATTACTTTGAGTCTCTCTTGAAGTTAATCCACCCTGTTATGCCCTTCATCAGTGAAGAATTGTGGCAGGATTTGGCTCCTCGTGGCGAAAATGAGACTATCATGTACGCAAAAACGCCCGTTTCCAAGCCTTATGATCAGTCGGTGCTTGACGATTTCGCACTTGCCGCCGAAGCTATCAACGGGGTGAGGGGAGTAAGAAGCCAGAGAAACATCGCTCCGAAGGAGAGACTTCATCTGATGATCAAGGGTAATTCCTTCCCCGCGGAGGTCCTTCCTCTTGTGGAGAAGCTCGCCCTTGCCGATGTAGAGAAAGTGGACGGTTTCGGTGATGCCCAAGGCATCGGCTTCCTTGTGAAAACCCATGAAATGATGGTCGAACTCCAGGGCTTGGTGAACGTTGAAGAGGAGATTGAAAAGTCCCAAAAAGAGCTTGAACATCTTCAAAATTTCCTCGCCGGAGTGCGCGCAAAACTCTCAAATGAGCGCTTCACTGCTCATGCACCGGAGGCTGTTGTGGCCATGGAGCGTAAAAAGGAGTCTGATGCTCTCTCCAAGATCGAAATTTTGGAAAAGAAGATTAATCAGCTGAAAACTAATAAATAAAACAAAATAGTTTTTACTATTAACATTTTTGTTAACCCCTAAAAACTGTCAAAATGAGTGCTCTTGTTTATCCGTTGGTCATTGGAACTTGGGAAATTGTAGCCCTTGTGCTGGTGGTCCTCCTCCTGTTCGGGGGCAAGAAGATTCCCGAACTGATGAAAGGTATGGGCAAAGGAGTGAAAAGTTTCAAAGAGGGAATGAAGGAAGTGGAGAACGAGATTAAAGAGGATGTTGAAAAACCCGAAACCGAGAAGAAAGACTGACGATGCTGAGATGTCCTTCTGGGACCATCTCGAAGTGCTGCGGGGAACACTGTTCCGCTCGCTGATTGCAGTAGCGTTAGTTAGTGTAGTTTTTCTGGCGATTCCCCGTCAGTTGTTCGACTTTGTGCTGTGGCCATCCCGCGGAGATTTCCCTTTTTATACGCTCACTGGGCTTGATTTCTCGATGGAACTGATAAACATCGAGGTATCGGCCCAGTTTTTTGTGCATCTGAGAGTTGCGGTCCTGAGCGGAATCGTAGTCGCCTTTCCTTATATAATATATGAGCTATGGCGCTTTGTGCGTCCCGCTCTGTATGAAAATGAGCGAAAAGCCGGCTCCAGGGCCTTTGGAATGGCTTCTTTCCTGTTTTATCTGGGCGCTGCCGTGGGCTATTTCATAGTTCTTCCCGTGTGCCTGGTGTTCTTCATGAACTACACGGTGAGCGATGCCGTTGCCAATACAATCACCCTTGGCTCGTACATTTCGCTCTTCACCTCGCTGGTGTTCATGATCGGGCTGCTGTTCGAATTCCCCACAATAGTGATGGTTTTAAGTGCCCTTGGCCTTCTGCACAAGGCGGATTTGAAGGCGGTACGAAAGTACGCATTCGTGCTTGTACTGCTTCTGGCGGCACTTATCACCCCTTCGGACCCCGTATCCATGTTCGTCCTGGGCATACCCCTGTACGGGCTTTTTGAATTCTCAATCCTCATCTGCCGGAAATGATTTCTCTGCGAAGCATAACCGTTTCCTACGGTGGTTTCACCCTTCTGGATGATGTGAGTTTCCACATCACGGAAGGGGAGAAAATCGGCCTTGTGGGCCGGAACGGGGCGGGGAAGTCCACTCTCCTTAAACTCCTTGCGGGAGAGCAGTCGCCAACCAGTGGCATGATTGAAATGCCCTCCGGCCTGCGCTTCGGTTATCTGCCCCAGATCAAGGAGAGCGCAAGTGGAAAAACCGTGCTGGAGGAGGCTATGGAGGCGTTTTCTGAGCAGAAGGAGTTGGAGGCCGAGGCCGCCCGGATAAACCGCGAACTGGAGAGCAGGGACGATTATGAATCGGCAGGCTATGCCCGCCTCATCGACCGTCTCGGCGAAATAAACGGCCGTCTTTCGTTGGAGAGCCACTCTTCCCGGATAGCCAGGGCGGAGAAGACGCTCTGCGGCCTTGGATTCCGCAGCGAAGACATGGGCCGCATGGTTGAAACCTTCAGCCAGGGCTGGAACATGCGCATCGCCCTTGCCAAGATCCTCCTTATGGATGCCGATGTGCTGCTCCTTGACGAGCCCACCAATCACCTTGATATAGAGTCGATTGAGTGGCTGGAAGATTATCTTGCGGGAAGCCGCTGCGCCCTTCTTCTGGTGTCGCACGACAAGCGTTTCCTGGACAATGTGACCACCCGCACCGTGGAGATTGTCCTTGGGCATATTTACGACTACAAGGTTCCTTATTCGCGCTATCTGGTGCTGCGGGAAGAGAGGATGGCCCAACAGACGGCCGCTTTCCAGAACCAGCAGCGCATGATAGAGAAAACGGAGGATTTCATAAACCGCTTCCGCTACAAGCCCACCAAATCCAACCAGGTTCAGGCCCGTATCAAGGCACTTGAGAAACTGGACAGGATTGAGGTGGATGAGGCAGATAATCAAGTCTTTACGCTTAAGTTTCCGCCCGCTCAGCGCAGCGGGGACGTGGTTTTCAAAACCGTCGACCTCACTGCCGGCTATCCCGGCAAAGTGGTTTTCAAAGGAGCGAACGTGGAAATCAAGAGGGGAGAGAAGGTTGCCCTCGTGGGCCGCAACGGTGAGGGAAAGACCACGCTTCTAAGGATAATGTCACGGGAACTGGATCCCATTGAAGGGGAAGCCATTCTGGGACACAACATTAAGCTTGGCTACTATGCCCAGAACCAGGAAGACATCCTGGACGGCTCTCTCACGGTGTTCGAAACCCTGGACAGAATTGCCAGTGGAGAGATGAGAAGCCGTCTGAGGGACCTTCTGGGGGCGTTTCTGTTCAAGGGCGACGACATCGACAAAAAGGTTTCAGTGCTGTCGGGAGGGGAGAGGGCGCGCCTTGGAATGGCCAAGCTGATGCTCCTTCCTTATAATGTACTGGTTCTGGACGAACCCACCAACCATATGGACATCCGCTCCAAGGATATTCTCAAGCAGGCTCTGAAGCGCTTTGACGGCACGCTTGTTGTTGTATCCCACGACCGTGATTTTTTGGATTCACTGGTGGACAAGTTCTACGAAGTTCGCGACGGCCGCGTCAAAGAGCATCTTGGAGGAGTCACCGAGTTCCTTGAAAAACGGAAAATCGAAAATCTTCAGCAGCTGGAGCGCCGCACACAAAAAACTGAACCTGAACCTAATGCACCCGCTCCGGAGAAGTCTTCATCGGCCCATAACCAAGTTCTTTTCAAGGAGGCGGAAAAGGCAAACCGGAAGAGGAAACTCCGGATTGATTATCTCGAAAAGGAAATCGCCAAAAAAGAGTCCGAGATGGCAAAAATCGAAAAAATTCTTGCAAATCCGGGAAATAATGACGATATTTTGCAGTTAACTCGTGATTACCTCGAGTTGAAACTCAGCCTGGACGCCCATATGGAAGAGTGGACGGGCCTTATGGAACACGAAAACTAATTTCTTATTTTATTAAATATGAAGAATTTATTTAACATTGCATGGAAAGCGGCCATCACTTTGGTAGCTTTCGCCGGTTTTCAGGTAGCAGCTTCTGCTCAGATCCAGCAAAAGGAAGTCTTCATGGATTTCCCCGATGGTTTCACCGCTGTCAACATTTCCAATGAATTCGACGTTTCACTGGTTCAGGGAGATGTTTGCTCAATTACCGTCACAATCGACGAACCCCTTTCTCCCTATCTCAGTGTCCGTTGCCAGGGCAAGACTCTGTTCGTATCTTTCGAAGAGAAGTCCGTCACCAAGGAGGTGAAGAAGCTTTACAGCGGCCGTAACGCGCCGAAGCCCAGCTTCCATGCCGTTATCGCTATGCCTGCAGTGGAGTCCATCACCATCTGCGACAAGGTTGTTCTCAACAGCCCGTCCCGCTTCGAGGCAGGTATCGACAAATTCGAACTCACAGTGCTGGACGAAGCACAGGTGAAGCTCCTCAGCCTTTCTGCAAACAACGCAAAGGTCAATCTTCAGAAGAAGGCTAACGTGAGCCTGAACATCAATACGGAGAATAACATCGAGGCCATCACCGAGGGAGACTCCAACCTGAATCTCTCCTCCGGCGCAGGCGGCGAACTTATCGTGAATGCCTCCGGTAAGTCCAAGGTTTCCGTAAAGAATACCTCCAACAAGGTTAATGTGGCCATTGCAGGAAACGCCCAGGTGTCTATTGCCAGCAATTGCAACGATGTGATTGTGAATGCAGAAGGCTCCAGCAAACTCACCCTCACCGGTATGGGTGCCGACATTTCCGTGAAAGCTTCCAAGTCGGCCAATGTGGATGCTTATGGCCTCCAGATGACCGAAGCCGTCATTGATATTGCCGGCAACGCCCAGGTGAGTGTCAATGCTTCCGAGACTATCGAAATCAGCAGCACCGGCGGCAAGCTCCTCTTCGCTGGCTCTCCTATCTTCAAGATCGTCAAGGTGAGCAAGGCAAGTATCCTTCCTTACGGCGCAGGCGAATAAAGAATGGTAACGCTGTTTGACAGCCATGTCGACACCCCTTCCTCCCTTGTAAGGCTCAGGAATCCGGGTGTCGACAATCGTTATGGGCACGTCGACTTCCCCAAACTAAGGCGCGGGGGAGTCGGCGGGGCTTTTTTTGCCCTGTATACTCCGCCCGCGATGGGGCCTGCCGATGCCACCGCATATGCCCTGCGCATGGTTGCAGCCGTGCAGGATGCCCTTGAGGCCTATCCGGAGTACGCTGAAGCGGCCACCACGCCGGAGGATTTCCGCAGAATCTCCTCCGAAGGCCGTACCGCCATATTCCTTGGAATGGAGAACGCATCTCCCATCCAGGAAGACCTTTCGCTCCTGAGGCTTTTCTACCGCCTTGGCGTGAGGTATATCACCCTTACTCACAACGGAGACAATTCCGTGGCCGATGCAGCCTCGCACGGCACCCGCTGGGGCGGCCTGAGCCCCTTCGGCAGGGAAGTGGTGGCCGAGATGAACCGCCTGGGCATAATGGTGGACCTCTCCCACGCCTCCGACAAAACCTTCTATGATGCCCTGGAGTGCTCCAAGGCGCCCATTATCGCATCCCATTCCTGCTGCAGGGCCCTTTGCCCGCACAGGCGCAATCTCACCGACGACATGCTCCGCGCCCTTGGGGAGAACGGAGGCTATGTGGGGATAAACTTCTATCCCGCTTTTCTTTCCACCACCTACGGCTCTTCAAAGGCCGATGCCGCCGTCCTGGACGAGGCGGATGAGGTGGAAACCCGTTTCCGGGCCAATCCTGCCGATCCCGCCCGCGTTGCCGACTGGGAACGCATGCGTGACAAGCTTCAACAGATATGGCTTCCCGGAGTTAAGGAAGTTGTGGACCATATGGAGCGGGCCATCTCCCTTGCCGGGGAAGACCATGTTGGAATCGGCACCGACTTCGACGGAATTCCGGTTCCTCCGAGGGGACTCGAAGACATCTCGAAGGTGGGTTTGGTGGCCGATGAAATGAGGGCCCGCGGCTTCGGAGAAAGCCTCGTCGAGAAGGTATTTTCGGGAAATTTGCTCCGAGTGATGGAAAACGTTGTAAGTCGCTCATTATAAGAGGCTTGTATCAAAATCAAAAGAAATGTAACAAATTTGTTTGATGTTTGAACAGATTTGTTACATTTCTTGTTTATCAAGCATTTAGCTCAGAAAGCACAAAAAGCCTCAAAAAGTCCAGTGCGGTGGCTGCGAAGCGCTGAATATTGCGTTTTCTGTCGTTGTGGTAAGAGAACTTATGGGCCTTTTCTCCGTTGGGTCCGGCCACTGCAATCCACACTGTTCCGCCCGGATTGCGACCGTCGCCTTCCGCTCCGGCAAGACCGGTGGTCGCGACCGAGTAGTCGCTCCCGAGAAGCCGGCGAACTCCCTTTGCCATGGCGATGGCTACATCTTCACTCACCACCCCGAACTTCTCTATTGTTTCCGCCGGGACACCAAGCACCTGTTCTTTCACTTTGATGGCGTAAGATGTGACCGAACCAAGGAAGTATTCCGAGGCACCGGATACCGTTGTGAGAAGGTGCGCGATTTCGCCTCCGGTGCAGGATTCCGCGGCCGCGAGAGTGAGCCCGTTTTCCTTGAAAATTCGGCCCACGGTGGCTTCCAGGGTATCATCGGCATCGGAATAAATGCGGTTGCCAAGGATGGATTTGAGCTTTTCCAGCTCGGAATCTATAAGGGCGTTCTCTTTGGCGGAAGTTCCGCTGTAGATGGAAAGGCGTAAACGAATTCCTTTCAGCGGGTCCGGAAGGTATGCAAGGTGTATTTCAGGGGGGAGTGCATCCTCCCAGGGGGCGATGAGCTCTGAAAGGGCGCTTTCGGCAAGTCCGTACACCATCACGTTGCGGTGGCAGATGTCGTTTATGGCAAAGCGCCGGCGGATGTGTTCCAGAACGTCCGGCAAGGCTCCAGCGGCTTCGTGCGGAACGCCCGGAAGGGCATAGAGCACCGAGCCGTTATCGGCAGTGAAAGACATTATCGGCGCAGTTCCGAGCTTGTTCGGAATCACTTCGCAGCGCTCCGGCACCCAGGCTTGGCGACGGTTGCTTTCCAGCACCTGAAGGCCGCGGCTGGAGAGGATCTGTTCCATAATCTCCCGCTGCTGAGGGTTCTCCACCATGCGTGTGCTGCCGGACAGTTCGCCCAGGACATCCTTTGTGATGTCGTCCTTTGTGGGGCCGAGGCCTCCCGTGGTTATGACGATGCTGCTCTTCGAGAGCTCGCGCCTGAGCGCATCCAGGATGGCTTCCCGGCTGTCGCCCACGGACACCATGGAGCGTACGGGAATACCGGCTTCTCCAAGTGCCCTGGCTATCCGGGAGGAGTTTGTATCCACCACCTGGCCGATGAGGATTTCATCGCCGATGGTGCAGACCGAGGCTTGTATCATAGTTTCTTGAGATATTTCCCGAGGAATGTGGGATTGATGCATTCTACCAGCGATGCGCCGGCATCCAGAAGGGCCCTGGCTTCCTGAACCCTGCCCCTGCCGATGACGGGGAGACGCCCTCCGGTGAATTCCACATCGGTCAGAACGGTTTCTTCTCCTTCGGATACCAGCCCGTCAATTCCGCCCAGGCGGGCGTAGTTGATGAGGGCCTGCCTGGAGGTTTTGTCCACCCCTGACGGGATTGAAAGCAAAATAGGCCTGTACGCCTCAAAACAGAGCCGCAGGTTAAGGAGTTCGTCGATTAAAGGGTAAAAGTCCGTCAAATCGTCTGAAAATGCCGTTTCCGGGGAAGTTTCGCCGATATGCAGGATAAAGAGTGACGCAAAATCGTACATCAGGGCGAAAGGCCTCACTATGGAGTCCTCCGCCGATTCGCCTTTATGGAGCCTGAGATTGGCCGCCGTGCGGGTATTTCTGTCCGCCGCGTTGATGCGGCTTATGAGCTGGTGAAGGTTTGCCCCGCCGCAATCCACTCCGATGTATCCGTAGCCCAGATCCGAGAGGGCGTCGATGATGCGCCCGTCCTTATCGTGGGAAGGGCCGATGCAAAGGGGAGAGCGGAACTGGATGTCGAATACCTCGCGGCCGCACTTGAGGGTTTCGTGGGTGCGGTGCATGATAGGGTGCCAGGATTTGAATCCGGGCAGATGCGAGGCTGCGAGTAGAAGGTTCGATAGAAACATGACGCGAATTTAGTGATTTTCGCGGGAGTTTCAAATATCCGGAGTTTTTGGCGCTAGACGGTGGCAGCTCCAGGCTTGAAGGTTTCGAAGGTGTTGTCCGAGTAGAAAATCACGATATGGTCCACGTCACGGGCCGATTTCGGGGCTTGCGGCAGGGGAGCGGAGGGTGCTTTTGGGGCAGGATTTGCCGTCTGAGAATCGCGAATTTGGGGAGCTTCGTCGTAGGGAGCGTCGAAAAGTGAGTTCTCCTTGTACATTTTGCCCTTGCCGGTGAGCAGCCATTCCATGCTAAGCTGGGGGTAGTGAAGTGCCATGCTCTCGAGGAAGTCGAAGCCCGGACGGTTACGCCCGGCGATAATATGTGAAACACCTGCACGTGCAACGTCGAGGGTATCCGCCAGCTGAGACTGGCTGATATTTTCCGCGTTCAAAAACTGTTGAAGCCTCTTGTTCATATTTCTAAAATTTGACGTTACAAAGGTAAACACAATTTTCGGGATATGCAAATCAAATGTGAATTAACATTTGTTTACAGGTGGATAAAGTGGGGCGAAATATATTAATGTAATGTTTTATATAGAATATGATAAAGCATTGGGTTTGATAGATATAATAATACAATACAATGCTACAAACAGGGTGTTTTGCATATTTAGGGGTTCTGAAGCCTATTTTATTGAATTATTATATTTAGTTAAGACTATATAAAATACTGGGTTTGAGCATATTATAAATTATATAAAATAGCTATAAAATTTACTTATACCAATTTGAGGCAAGTTTTCAACAAATGATGCAAAATTAACAGTTATGTATACGATTGTTTACAAATATATGCAGGTAAAATTTGTAAATTGTAAACAAATATTAACACATAAAGTGCTACTTTTAGTTTACAATTCTTTAATGTATCTCTCAATACAAATAATATTTTTTTAGCTGGGAGTAATATGTTTTGCTCACGCACAAGGCTATTGCCTGGAGATGATATTTGTATTTCGTAGGACTCCGTTCCGCTTCGCTCGTGTGAGAAAAAGGCGTCATCAGACGCCCCGGCCGCTCCGTGACTTTGCTTACAAAGTTGGAAAGGACTTGAGGCCGGCAGGGGTTTGGGGGCAGGCCCCCAGTATATAGTCCGGGGGTGGACACGCCTCCGAAACACAAATATCTTCTCTAATCGACAAAAGGCTCACTGCGGCGGGAAAAAAGCGCGATAGCCTTGTGCGTGAGCCAAAAAAGAAGGGAGAACTCTTTTTCGAGTGCTCGCAGAAAAAGAGTTACTCCCTTCGCAATAAAAATCATGGATAGTAATAAGTAAAGTAAAAGTATTATATATAAGTGCTAATAAATAATAGAAAAGTGCTAAATGTTTGTACTTTTCTATTTTTGTTTTTATACTTGCAAAGTATAATAAGCCAAACCTAAACTTAAGTATATGGCCGACGTAAAACTTAACTCCAAAATTCCTGACGGTCCGTTAGCCCAAAAATGGGCGAAGCGTAAAGCCGAAATCAGGATTGTTTCCCCCAACAACAAGCGGAAACTGGAAGTTATCGTAGTGGGAACAGGACTTGGCGGTGCGTCCGCAGCTGCTTCACTTGGAGAGCTGGGATACAACGTTAAGATATTCTGTATCAGCGATTCACCCCGCCGTGCGCATTCAATTGCCGCACAGGGTGGTATAAACGCTGCGAAGAATTACCAGAACGATAATGATTCCGTGTACCGTCTTTTCTACGACACCATCAAGGGAGGCGACTATCGCAGCCGCGAAGCGAACGTTTATCGTCTTGCAGAGGTGAGCGCTGCAATCATCGACCAGTGCGTTGCCCAGGGTGTTCCCTTCGCACGCGAGTATGGCGGATATCTTGCGAACCGTTCATTCGGCGGCGTGCAGGTGAGCCGTACATTCTATGCCCGCGGACAAACCGGACAGCAGCTGCTTCTTGGCGCTTATGCTTCTCTAAACAAGGAGATTGCAGCCGGAACAGTTAAGAGTTATCCCAGGCATGAGATGCTGGATCTTGTTATCATCAACGGAGAGGCTAAAGGTATTATTGCCCGTAACCTTGTTACCGGTGAAATCGAGCGTTTCGGCGCGCATGCAGTGGTTCTTGCAACCGGTGGATATGGAAATGCTTACTTCTTGTCCACCAATGCCATGAACTCCAACGGCAGTGCCGCAATGCAGGCCTACCGCAAGGGAGCTTTCTTTGCAAATCCCTGCTTCGCCCAGATCCATCCCACCTGTATTCCCGTTCACGGCGACCAGCAGTGCAAACTTACCCTTATGAGCGAGTCCCTGCGTAACGACGGCCGTATCTGGGTGCCCAACAACATGGAGGATGTGATGAAACTGCGCAAGCACGAAATCAAACCCTCCCAGATTCCGGAAGAGCGACGCGACTACTATCTGGAGCGCCGCTATCCCGCTTTCGGTAACCTGGTACCCCGCGACGTGGCATCCCGCGCCGCCAAAGAGCGCTGCGATGCCGGTTATGGCGTGAATGAAACAGGCCTTGCAGTGTTCCTGGATTTTGCCGATGCAATCAAGAGGCTCGGTCATCAGAGGGTTGAGGAGCGCTACGGAAACCTCTTCCAGATGTACGAGAAGATTACATCGTCATCGCCCTGGGAAGAGCCTATGATGATTTATCCGGCAATCCATTACACCATGGGCGGCCTTTGGGTGGATTATGATTTGCAGACCACCATTCCAGGTCTCTACGCCATCGGCGAAGCCAACTTCTCCGACCATGGCGGAAACCGCCTGGGCGCATCGGCCTTGATGCAAGGTCTGGCGGATGGATACTTTATTCTTCCGTACACCATCGGCGATTATCTTTCCCATAAATTTGCGGAGCCTAAGACCGATGTTAATGCTCCGGAGTTTGAGAAAGCGGAAAGGGAAGTCAAGGAGCGAATTGCGAAGCTGTTTGCAGTTAAGGGAACGGAGACCGTGGACAGTATCCACAAGAAACTCGGTCACATTATGTGGGAGTATGTGGGTATGGCGCGTAACGAAGAAGGACTTAAGAAGGGTATCGAGGAAATCAAGGCTCTTCGCGAGGAATTCTGGAAGACCGTGCGGGTTCCCGGAACCAACGAGGAATTCAATCAGGAACTCGAGAAGGCACTTCGCCTGGTGGACTTCTTTGATATCGGCGAACTTATGGCCCGAGACGCCCTTCACCGCAAGGAATCCTGCGGCGGCCATTTCCGCGAGGAGATGCAGACGGAGGAAGGAGAAACCAAGCGCGACGATGAAAACTTCATGTATGTGGGCGCCTGGGAGTATAAGGGAGAAGGTGTTGAGCCTCAGCTGCATAAGGAGCCGCTCAAGTATGAGAATATTAAGATAGCAACCCGTAACTACAAAGACTGATATGGAATACAATGTGAAAGTGTGGCGTCAGCGTAACGCCAAGAGTAAAGGACATTTCGAGACATATCACGTTACGGATGTGGAGGAAGACGCTTCCTTCCTCGAAATGCTTGACATTCTGAACGACCAGCTTATCCGCAAGGGTATTGAACCCATCGCTTTCGATCACGACTGCCGGGAAGGTATCTGCGGCGCCTGTTCCTTATATATAGACGGGCGCGCGCATGGTCCGGACGATCAGGTTACCACCTGCCAGCTGTTTATGCGTCATTTCAAACCCGGAGCAACCATAACGGTTGAGCCGTGGCGCAGCGGTGCATTCCCGGTTATCAAGGACCTTGTCGTGGACCGTCAGGCATTCGACAAGATTCTGCAGGCCGGCGGTTTCATTACGGTTCGTACCGGTGCTGCCCAGGATGCAAACAACATCCTTATTCCGCATGACGATGCCGAACTGTCGATGGACGCCGCTGCATGCGTTGGCTGCGGAGCCTGCGTTGCAACGTGCAAGAACGGATCGGCAATGCTGTTCGTAGCCGCCCGCGTTTCGTCTCTTGCGCTTCTGCCCCAGGGTAAACCGGAGGCTGCACGCCGCGCCCGGGCTATGGTTGCCAAGATGGATGAACTGGGATTCGGCAACTGCACCAACACCAGGGCTTGTGAGATGGAATGTCCCAAGCATGTTACAATCGACCATATAGCGCGTTTAAACCGCGAATATCTTAAGGCCAGATTCAGTGAATAAAGGTTGATTTTAAGGGTATTAGTGCTATTATTAAAAAATTTTAAAATTAAAAATATTTAAAAATTAACTCTATTTGCTTACAAATTGAAAGTTCTAAAATGCCAAAAAAGCTTTTTAAAAAAGAATTTATCAACAAAATAGTGTTAATTTCGTATTTTATTAAGGGTTTTAAAATTTGCTTATTTGAAAATAAAGTTCAATCTTTGCATTTCGGGAGAAAAGATTTTGACCCCGAAAAGGCTGTTTTTAGTAAGGAAAGAACAACTTTTTATCAATATTTATGTTTAACTAATCATTACTGCTTATGAAAAAAATTAAAGTTTTTTTCGCAGCTGTGGTATTACTGTTTGTAGGCACTCAGGCCTTCGCCCAGAACATTAATGTCTCTGGTAAGGTTGTGGATGCCGAAGGCAACGGTGTTGTGGGAGCAGCCCTCGTGCTGCAAAGCAACAGCACAGTGTATACCATGACTGATATCAACGGCGCTTACAAGCTCAGCGTGCCCGCAAACGGCATCCTGAATGTGAGCTGTCTCGGTTATCAGGAACAGGCTGTCAGCGTGGATGGCAGGACCAGTATCACTATCGTCCTTCAGGAAGACAGTGCAGTCCTTGAGGAAGTTATCGTCGTTGCTTACGGTACCGTCCGAAGGGAAGCCAATACCGGTTCAGTGGCCACCATGGACAAGAAAGGTCTTGCAGAAGCACCTATCTCTTCGGTAGATAAGATGCTGGGTGGTAAACTCGCCGGTGTGCAGGTAACTACACAGACCGGTCAGCCCGGTGCAAGCTCCGAGATCCGTATCCGCGGTATTTCCTCCCTGAATGCGGGCAGTTCCCCGCTTTGGGTTATTGATGGTATTCCCGTGGAATCCGCCGACCAGAGCTACTTCACCAACACCTCCAACGCCCTTTCCGCCATCAACCCTAACGACATCGAGAACATCACCGTCCTTAAGGACGCTGCCGCAGCTTCCATTTACGGTTCCCGCGCAGCAAACGGTGTTATCCTTGTCACCACCAAGAGCGGACGCAGCGGTAAGGCCAAATTCACGGCCCGTGTTAAGTACGGCGCCTCGCAGCTGGCCAACGACAACAACTACCGCGTGATGAGTGGTTCTGAACTCATTGAGTGGCAGCGTGTTGCTATTGCAAACGCCGGTTACAACCCGGACGATCCCACTTCTCCTTACTATCGTCCTATGTCGCTGATCACTCAGCCTTTGACGAACTGGATGAAGGAATTCACCCGTCTTGGAACCCTGCAGGAGTATGAAATCAACGCAGCCGGCGGCACAGAACGCGGCAAGTTCTATTCTTCACTCTCCTATCAGAAGAACGACGGTATCACCTACGGAACGGACTTCTCCAAGTTCACCGCCCGTGTGAACTCTGACTACAGGCTCACCGACACCATTGAAATGGGTACCCGTGTAAACCTTGGCTACAACATGGCTAACGATACCCCGATGCAGAGCCTGTACTATTCCAACCCGTTCTTTGCAGGTATGACCATCCTTCCCTGGACTCCGTTCCTGGATTCAGAAGGCAATTACAATGTGAACATTCCTGAAAACTCGAACACCAACCCCCTGTACACGGCTACACACGATCAGCAGTGGGAAAAACAGTATCGTGTTCACGGAACCGCATACCTGCAGTGGCAGCCCATCAAGAACCTCGTCCTGAAGACCAACAACTCGGTTGAAACCACCTTTGGTGAAGGCCGCCGTTATTGGGCACCGGATCCCGGTGACGACCAGGGTACCCTCCAGACTTCCACCACTCAGTATATTACTCTCACAACTTCCAATACCGCCACTTACAACTATTCCGTAAGCGGAAACAACTTCCGTTTCATGGCCGGTCAGGAAGCTATGCGCAGGAGTTATACATACTACTATATGTACGGCCCGCACGTGTCGGCAAAGATTCCTTACATGAGCACTGCGGTTTCTTCTGAGGACCAGACAGGATACAGCGCAAACTACAGGACCCTGCTCTCCTTCTTCGGAATGTTCGACTACAACTACAACAACACCTATTATCTTACCGCTTCCATCCGTGAAGACGGTTCCTCCCTCTTCGGTTCAGAGAACCAGTGGGGTACCTTCTGGTCGGTCGGCGGTTCCTGGAATGTTACCAACGAAGCATTCATGAAGCCCCTCTCCAAGTGGCTCAGCCTCCTGAAGATCCGTGCCAGTTATGGTGTGAACGGTAACAACAGCATCGCTCCTTACCAGGCATACGGTGTTTATGCAACCTCCGCTTACAACGGAGCAAACGGTACTCTCCCCAGCAGTCCTGACAACTCTTCCCTCTCCTGGGAAAAGAACAAGACCTGGAACGTAGGTGCAGACTTCAGCTTCCTGTATGGCCGTATCAACGCACAGTTTGATATTTACAACCGTACCACTACGGACATGCTTCTTTCCAAGCAGGTTCCCCAGACTTCCGGTTTCTCCTCCAACTTCATGAACATCGGTTCCCTCGGCAACAAGGGTGTTGAGTTCCAGATCGACGGAGACATCATCCACAATACAGACCTTGTCTGGAATATCGGCGGTAATATCTCTTACAACAAGAGCACCGTGCTGGACCTCGGCGATGACGATTTCATGACATATGCCGATGACTCCCGTATCCGCCACAAAGTTGGTGAGCGCTTCTACACATTCTACCTGAAGGATTACTACGGTGTAAACCCTGTTAACGGTACTGCACTGTGGCGCCATCACGAGTATGAATATGGAAAGGACGCCGAAGGTAATGATGATCCCAACAATATCATCAGCGATACCGTAACGCTTACCAGCGATTACAATCAGGCTACGTACATCTATGCCGGTTCACCTGAACCCATCCTCACCGGTGGTTTCAACACCAGCGTTTCCTACAAGGGCCTCAACCTGAGCGCATTCTTCGAATACAAGTGGGGCAACAAGGTTCTCATCATCGAAAACCGTTATGTGAATTCCGACGGTTCCCAGATGTCCATGAACCAGAACGCCCTCTCACTCAACTACTGGAAAGAGCGTGGCGACACCGGTGTTTATCCCAAGCCCGTTGCCGGTAACTCTTCCAACTCTTACGCTATGCCTTCCACCCGTTGGCTCGAGGACGGCAGTTATCTCCGTATCAAGGACGTAACCCTTTCCTACAACATTCCTGAAAACCTTCTGAAGAAAGTCAATATTTCCGGACTGAAGGTTTATGCGAGTGCACTGAACCTGTTTACGTTCCATAATGTCCACTTCTGGGATCCTGAACGTGGTCTGGATGGTATGGGATATGGTATCTATCCTGTCACCAAGTCCTTCGTTGCTGGTGTAGAGGTATCCTTCTAATTTAAAAAGGTATTGAATATGAAAAAGTTTACTTACATACTTCTTGCCGCGGCTACTCTCTTCACCTTCAGTTGTAAAGACTTCCTGGTAGAGGAACCTTTCCTCACAGAGAGCAATGCCCTTACCCTTTCAGACTTCTCCGGCATCAGCAACGCTGTCCTTGGTGCTTATTCACCTCTGGCAGACGGCGCATGGTACGGTGCCGACTTTGTACTGACTTCTGAAATGCGTGCAGAAAACGCCGCCATCCCTACCAATACGGATTTCCAGAGCGGCCGTTATCAGGCACCTTTCTATATGACTTACAGCTCGGACGCAACCGTCGGTCTCTGGGGTTATGCCTATTATGTGATTTCTGCAGTGAACAATGTTCTTGAGCAGATTGAAACAGTTGGCGACGAACATTATATCAAAGGTGATGTAACCCAGGCAGACATCAACAATCTCAAGGCAGAGTGCCTCTTCCTGCGTGCCCTGGCCCACTTCGACCTGGCCCGCACCTATGCATACTCTCCTGCAAAGTCCGCTTCGGTTAACTTCACTGACTGTATTCCAATCATCCTGAAGACCGACAAAACTGCTAAGGAGCAACCGAAGAGGAATTCCATTTCTGAGGTTTACACCCAGATCAAGAAAGACCTCAAGGATGCAGAAGGCCTCATGAGCGCAGACTATACCCGCTCCGGTGTTGCAGACAAGAAGGCAGTTGCCTCTCTCCCTGCAATCCAGGCTCTCATGGCCCGCGTATGCCTCTACAATCAGGAATGGCAGGAGGCAGCCAACTATGCCACTAAGGTTATCACTAATCCCGCCTTCAAGCTCTGGACCGCCAAGGAATATCCCGAGGTATGGGGCAAAGAAGTCGGTGGAAGCGAAGTTATCTTCGAGGTATACGGCAAGAGCTCCAACGCCTACGACGAGTACTGGGAGGGTCCTTCCCACATGACCAACCCGCTTGGTTATGCAGACTGCGCCGCAGCACCTGCCCTGATTAGCATTTTCGATGATCCCGCAGATGTCCGTGGTTCCCAGGGTGTCCGTGGCACTGACGACGGCAAAGTCCTGTTCTGCACAGATAAGGACAACGCTTCCGGCGGCCAGCTGTGGACTATGAAATACTACGGCAAGGGCGAAGGCGACGCCACTTCCACTCCGGATGTGAACAACGTCATCGTTCTCCGCCTCTCCGAGATGTATCTTATCCGCGCAGAAGCTATCGTGAACGGTGCTTCCATTTCCGGTACTAACGCAGAGAAAGACCTGAACGCCATCCGCGCCAACCGTGGTGTTGCTCCTCTTGCTTCTGCAGGTGCAGCCGACGTTGCTCTTGAGCGCCGCAAGGAACTCAACTTCGAAGGCCACTACTGGTTCGACCTCTGGCGTACATCCGGCGGTAAGATCACCTATGTAGACTCCCGTCGCAAAGAAAACATCGACGCGACCTCCAAGTTCTGGGCACTGCCTATTCCCAAGCGCGAATACACAGTGAACGCGAACCTCACTCACAATCCTGGTTTTGAAGACTAAAGGAGGATAAGGAATATGAAAAAATATATTTTAATACTTGCCACACTTGCTCTTGCAGCAGTGTCCTGCGACAAGAACGAGAGTCCGGTTTTTGACGATGCCGATGCCTTCGTTGCTTTTGATAAAGGTGCCGTGAGCGTTAGCGAAATCGCAGGAACCGTACAGATTCCCGTAACCCTTGTTTCCCTTGCAGGTTTGGAAACCACTATTTCCTACGAGGCTGTGGATGGCACCGCAAAGGCTGGAGTTAACTTTAACCTTGCCGCCGGCGCCGCAACCCTCACCTTTACCAAGGATGCACCCACTCAGATTATCACGGTGAACATTCTGGACCCGGAAGTTGTTTACGATACCGATGGTACAACCCGTCTCGGTGGAAAATACACCGGCGACCTTAAGTTCACCCTCAAGTTCAAGAGCACCGGCGACGTGAATGCCGGCCGTGAGAGTTCTTGCACAGTTACCATTCAAGATATTGACCACCCGCTGAGCAATATCCTTGGCAGCTGGACGTTCAATGCTCTCAACAGTAGCTTTGCCGCCACTTCCTGGGCAAATGAGCTCGCTAAGGATGAAACCGACGACCATAAGGTTTGGTTCTACAACCTTGTCGGCCTCAATTCCGGTTGGGCTGGTTGGGATATCAGCTACTATGGAAATGTATCTGACGACCTCAAAACGATTACCATTCCTCTTGGACAGGAATCTGAGTATAAGCATAGCGGAACAACTCCCGTTGTCCTGTGCTCTGTAGACCATGCTAAGGAGTATATCTACGATTCCGGTAATATCTATGCCACTATTGTTTACGATGCGGCAGGTAATGTCACCGGTCTCACCTTCGACCTTGACCAGACGGATGCAGGTGCCGATGCCGGTATTTGCGCTTATATCCCCGGCTCGGGTATCCCTGGCGGTGGCTGGGTATATGGACCTATGACTGCCACTAAAGACTAAAAATTGACGCGTTATGAAAAAAGTTTTTTATAGCATATTCGCAGCAGTTTTAGCTGTGGCTTGTACTACTTTTGAAGTAGAAGAGCCGTTGCAGATCGTGAATGTGGACAAACCCGTCATCTCTGATGTAGTTGTGGGCGAAACCACTCTCTCTGCAAAGCTTACTCCGAAAGAGGGAACATCCTTCTACTCTTATGCTGTTATTGCCGGCGCAGCCGCAGAACTGGATCCTACAACCCTGTTCAAACTTGGTTACAAGAGCAAGGCGGTTGTTACCGGTACTGTGGATGCCAGCAAAAGTGCCAACTTCACAGTTGAGGCAGGTTCTGCTGAAAAACCCCTTTCCCGCGATGCCGACTATACGATTTATGCCGTAGCAGCCAGCACCCAGGGTACGGTTGGTGAGATTGAATACAAAACCGTTCATACCGGAGACTCCGAGGTTCCTAAGGCAACCGGCTTCTCCGCAAAGGGAAATGTAATCACTCTCAAATTCTCCGAAGCGGTCTCTATTGATGAATCTAAGGCTCTTGTTGCCAAATACTATGCAGAGAACCTCGTTGCAATGAACTCAGACAAGACCGCCCTCGCCTCTGACGGACTCGTGGGAGATGCAAAGGCTGTTGCTAAACTTGCAGCTGACGGAAAATCCGTAGATTTCACGGTTACCCTTCCTGATGACAAACCCCTTCCTGCCGGAGCAATCTACACGGTAAGCTATCCCGCAAGCACATTCAAGGATAATGTCGGCAATGAAATTGCCGCTCTTGCCAGCGGCCCGGCAGTTGACAACAGTAAGATTGTCTGGGGTGGTTTGAAAGGCCAGATTGCCAAAGCGGCCTGGAGCCTTGTTGACAACGACGCAGAAGGAAAGGTAGTTCTTCCCGCGAAGTCATACTTCTTATATAGCTTCCCTGCAGACGTAACCGTCTACGGAGCGAGCAAGGCCCCCGCTGCGTCCATTAAGGTTGAAAGCAAGAAAACCACTGCGAATTATTCTTTGGAGTATGGTGTTGATTGGGGTCTTACGTCCGGGATGATAGCAATCTTTTATCCTGACGGTTTTGCCATCAGCGGAGGTAGCGACCTGACCATCACTATTGACGCCGGTGCTTTCGTAGACATTTATGGAAATGAAAGCAAGGCGCTGTCGCATAAGTATCTCTATTCATACGGCTACACCGTTGCCGATGTAGTTGGAACCTACACATATGAGGGAGTTAGCTATTTTGGTGCAACATACAATGAAACCGGAGCTGTTGTATTTGAAGAGAGCGACAACGCCGATAAGGGTAATGTCATGATAACCACTATCTTCGACGCCCCTTGCGCTGCGCCTATTTACTGCAGTTTCGACGGAGATTTTGGTATTCTGACAATTGCAGACGGGCAAATCATTACTCCTTATGTGGATGGCGACGATAACGGAAACATTCTTTTCGCCGTTAATAATGCGGACGAAGTAACATTCTTTATGAGTGAGCCCGGTAAATTCATTAATAATTCGGCTGGTCTGGGTTATTACTATAACTCGAAAGTAAGTTCGGATAATAGTGGTTGGGGTAATGCTTTCTCTACATTCACGATGACTCGTAATGCAGCAGCACCCGCCCCGGCAAAGGGTATCATTAAACCAGTAAGCCTCCACAAGAGTCTTTAAAGGTATCTTCTTTTGAAAGATGGCACCCGTTTTGCGGGTGCCATTTTTTTATTATCTTTGCAGTTCAATGTATTAATGGAGGAAAAAGAGTATGAAAAAATTTATTTTGACGCTTGCCGCCGCACTGATGGGTTTTTTCGCGGCGTGGTCACAGGATTACTCCACGGCATGGCCGTATCTGTATAATGAATTCATTCCCGGCGAGGTGCTCACCCTTGGCGGAGCCAAACACGAATATCTGGTGAACATCCACATCCTTCAGGGGCGTCTTCACTTCATCGAAGACGGCCTTATCAAGGAGGCAGCATCGAAAGACGTCTACAAGGTAATCATAGGAGCAGACGAATACGTTGGCGTTGAGCAGGATATCATGAAGCTTGTTGCCCGGGCGGACAATGGTTTTGTGGTTGCCCATCTGCTTGGAGATTTCGAAAGCCTGAATGAGGCCGGCGGCGCTTATGGCTCGTCCACAACCTCTGCTGCAACCCGTAAGCTCTCCTCCATCGAGGTTCAGGGGCGTGTGAACCAGAATCACATGGAACTAAGGGAAGGCCGCCACGACGGCCAGAGCGTAAGCCTCACCACCAAGTATTATATCATAATCCCGGGGCAGCCCAAGATCCTTGCCACCAAAAAGGGCGTGGAAGCAGCCATCGGCCCAGAGCGCAAAGCGGAATTCAAGGCCTGGCTGAAGTCCAACAAAATCAAGTGGAATAAACCCGAAAGCATTGTAAACGTAATCTCGTTTATAGTTCAGTAATGAAAAGAATACTGTTGATTATACCCCTCCTTGCTGTATTTTCCTGCCAGAAAGCCGCGGAAGAGATGGTAAAGGAGACAGAAACTCCTGTACAGGAATCTGTGCGGGAGGAAGGCGGCTATAAGCTTGGCCGGATGATCGTGCGTTTTACGCCTAAAATGACAGTGGATTTGGAAGCAAACACCCGCGAAGACGGCAGTGTCGATGTTTCTTCCGTGCAGAGCATGGGAACGCTGTCCAAGGAAATAGGCATTGTTTCCATGGAGCGCCTCTTCCCATATGCGGGAAAATTCGAAGAGCGCACCCGCAGGGAGGGCCTTCACCGCTGGTATCAGATTTCTTTCGACCCCGAAGCGTCTCTCACCAAGGCGCATGCCGGTTTCGGACATCTGGAAGGGGCGGAGATTGTTGAATACGAACCCGTTATCGAAATCGTGGGCAATCCCGTGGTGCTGGAACGCGTATCTTCCCCCCAGGCGTCGCAAACCTCCGACAATGCCCCGTTCAACGATCCGTTCCTTTCCCGTCAGTGGCATTACTATAATGACGGAACGGCTTCCAGCGCCCTTAGCGGCTGCGACATCAACGTCTACCCGGTATGGACCTCTTATACTACCGGCCGGTCCGACGTAATCGTTAGCGTGGTAGACGGCGGTGTGGACTGGTCTCACGAGGATATTGCCGCCAATATGTGGCACAATCCGGAACAGCACGGAACCGGCCAGTATGGTTATAATTTCTGCCGCAACAATTATTCGGTTACACCTGACGACCATGGAACCCACGTTGCAGGCACCATAGCCGCCGTTAATAATAACGGTGTGGGTTTATGCGGAATTGCGGGAGGAAATGCCGAAACCGGCGCGGAAGGTATCAGAATCATGTCCTGTCAGATATTCGAAGGCGAAGACGGCTCCGGTAGCGGAGCTTCGGCCATCAAATGGGGTGCGGACCACGGTGCCGTCATATCCCAGAACAGCTGGGGTTATAAAACGCTGGATACAACGCCGCAATCGTTGATTGCGGCCGTGGATTACTTTACCAAGTATGCCGGTTTCGATGAAAACGGCCAGCAGGTTGGCCCCATGGCCGGAGGTCTGGTGATTTTCGCCGCCGGTAATGAAGACCGCTCCACCAGTAGCTCCGATTATTCCAAGATCCTGTGTGTAACATCCGTAGGTGCGGATTACAGGCGCGCCTATTATTCCAACTGGGGAGATTATGCCGATATCGCCGCTCCCGGCGGTGACGCCAAGAAGGGCAACCAGATCTGGAGCACCCTTCCCGGCAACAAGTATGGCCGTATGCAGGGAACGTCCATGGCGTGCCCGCATGTTTCCGGCGTGGCTGCGCTCATCGTTTCAAGATATGGCGGCCCTGGCTTTACGAACCAGGCCCTGAGAGATCGCCTGGAGAATAACACCACGGATATATCGGCCTACACCAGAAGCACATATATGGGAAAGGGGCTTGTGAATGCATATAAGGCTATTGCAGGCTCCGGAGGTATTGCTCCCGATGCCCCCACGGCTTTGAGCGGTACGGCGCAATCCAACAATATCGACTTTTCAGTTGTGGTTCCCCAGGACCGTGACGACGGAAAACCGACCTCAATCATCGTCTATTACGACACTAAGCCCATATCGAGCCTTTCCGGTCTTATGTTCTCAAGTTTTTATGTGAAAGACGCGAACGAGGGAGATACGATCGAGGGAAGGATATCCGGGCTGGAATTCGAAACGAAGTACTATCTTGTTGCCGTTGCTTCCGACCTTGCAGGCAATCATTCCGGAAAATCCAATTCCGCAACGGTAACAACGGGAAGCAATAATGCGCCGGTAATAACGGCCCTGTCGCCCCTGAACCTTACCTTCAAGCCGCACGAGAGCGGATCCATCAAGTTCAATTTTGAGGATCCGGACGGGCATTTCACCACGATTGTGATGGAGAATGAAACGGAGGCGGAAACCCTGGATACGCTGGATATGAAAAAGCCCGGGGTGAACATCGTTGCCGTGAACGCCCCCACCGGAACCTATCATTCCAAGATTGTGGTGACGGACCTTTATGGGCTGAAGGCGGAATTGTCATATTCCTTTACTGTACTGGAGAACCACCTTCCCGTGGCCCTTGGTGCCATGCCGGACCAGATTTTCTCCAAGAGGGGTGTTGCCGTTACCGTGGACGAGGCGGATTATTTCCGTGACGACGATGGCGAGCAACTGTCATATACGATAGTAAATACCGACGAGAACGTTGCCAATGTTAACTATTCCGCAGGGAAGTTCTACATTACGTCCCTGAATCTGGGTATAGCGGAGGTTTCGATTACGGGAACGGATGTGCGCGGGGCAACGGCAAGCCAGTCGTTCAGGATACTGGTTCGTTCAAGTTCGGATCCGGTGGATATCTATCCCAACCCCGTGAAGGACTTCCTGTATGTGCGCACCAGCGCTGACGCCTCGGCGCATCTGTCTCTCATCGGCCCTATGGGATCCACCGTTTACAATGAGACGTTGAATATTACTCCGTTCTCTCCCGCGAAGATTGATGTGAGCGCGTTCCCTGCCGGAGTGTATAAGGCTGTTGTCGTAACGGGAGACACAACCGTGGAAAAAACCGTAGTAAAGATTTAGATGCCGATGAAAACGATATACTTCAGAATAGCTTTTATTGCGGCTTTCCTTTCGATTTCCGCCACTTCTGGGGCCCAGGTGATGAATTCCCTTATCCGGGACATGGATCCTGCGGCTGCTGGCATCGCCGGGGCTTCGGTTGCCATGAAGGCCGATGCATACTCCCTCTACAACAATTCCGCGGCAATGTCTCTGTACGACGGTCGTATGGCCTTTGCGGGCGGATATGGCATCCTGCAGCCTTCTTCCGTGAAGATGGGTGCCATCTCCGGCGCGGCGCTGTTCAAGGTGGGTGAAAAGATGGCTCTCGGCGCAGGTTTCGAGCGCCTTGGCTATGAGACTTATGACATAACATCGGCGGAAGGGCGCTCAACCGCGCAGTTTACTCCGTCGGAGATTGCGTTCTCCCTTGGTGCGTCTTATAAGATTATCGAGGGATTGTCGGCAGGCGCGAAGCTGGGATATGCCAGCATCAGCCTGTCTCCGGACACCAAACAGGGCGTGTTTTGCGGCGACATCGGCCTTGCATATTCTGCCGGACAGCTTTCCGCCGGGCTTAATGCGCGGAATCTGGGCAGCAAGGTAATGGATGTGCGAGCCGGAGCTTCGTATGAAATAGCCTCCGTGGTTACGGCTTATGCGCAGGGAGAATACCTCTCCGGCGCAGGCGTTATGGGTGCCCTGGGCGCACAGTATGCCTTTAAGGATATGCTGTTTGCAAGGGCCGGATATCATCTTGGCAGCGCCAGCAAGGCCATTCCTTCCTATGCGTCCCTTGGGCTGGGAGCAAAGTTCATAGGAATCACCTTTGATGCGGCGTTCCTGCTTGGCTCACGCAGCGAAATGGGAACCATGCTCTTCTCGCTGGGGTACTCTTTCTAGGGAATTACCACAGGAAATTGTTGAAGGGATAGCGTCCCGCATGAATCTCCGCAACCATCTTGTAGATGTCGTTGCGGAGTTTTTCTATGCCGATTTTGTTGAGGGCCGATATGAATATGCACGGGGTTTTCTCCGCGGCTATCCAGCTGTTCTTGAGTTCCTCGAGGGTTAGGTTCACCGGCTGTTTGGGGGTGAGGGAGAATTCGTCGTAGGGTTCGTAGCTGTAGGCATCAACCTTATTGAAGATGACAAACTGGGGTTTGTCGCCTGCGCCGATGTCGCGGAGCGTCTTTTCCACAACTTCCATCTGCTCTTCGAAGCCCGGATGGGAGATGTCCACCACGTGAAGGAGGATATCGGCCTCTCTCACTTCATCCAGGGTGCTCTTGAAGGCTTCTACCAGCTGGGTGGGGAGTTTGCGGATGAATCCTACGGTGTCGCTTAGAAGGAAGGGGACATTTTCGATGACCACTTTTCTCACGGTGGTGTCCAGGGTGGCGAAGAGTTTGTTTTCCGCGAAGACGTCGGATTTGGCCAGGAGGTTCATCAGGGTGCTTTTTCCCACGTTGGTGTACCCTACCAGGGCCAGGCGTACCAGAGAGCCCCTATTGCTGCGCTGGGTGGCCATCTGGCGGTCGACTTTGCGAAGATCTTCCTTGAGCTTTGAAATCTTTTGCTTGACGATACGGCGGTCGATTTCTATCTGGGTTTCACCCATGCCGCCTCGGGTTCCCATGCCGCCCCTCTGGCGCTCCAGGTGGGTCCACATGCCGGCCAGACGGGGGAGCATGTACTGGTAGTTGGCCAGTTCCACCTGCATCTTGGCGTAGGATGTTTTGGCGCGCTGGGCGAAGATCTCGAGAATGAGACTGGTACGGTCTATAACATCGCTACAATTTATCTGTTTCTCGATATTTCTTTGTTGTGTTCCGGTAAGCTCGTCGTCGAAGATTACATACTGGATTTCGTTTTCTTCACAGTAGGTTTTTATCTCTTCGAGTTTACCTGTGCCGATGTATGTGGCCTTGTCCGGGCGGTCAAGGCGCTGGGTGAAGAATTTGTCGCCGATAGCGCCCGCCGTTTCCGCCAGGAACTTCAGCTCTTCCAGGTACTCCTGCACCTTGGCTTCGCCGCCCTTTTCCAGCACGACGCCAACAAATACCGCTTTTTCTGTCTTGAATGCACTCATGTCCGCAAATTTAGCTAATTTTGCGGAAATAATTGGATTATGGTGTCGTTTTACACTCAGGATACGCCTTTTAAATATAAAGGAAAGAGGCTTGCTTCTCGCTGGCTTTCAGAGGTTGCCTTGCGCGAGGGCTGCCGCATCGGCGCAGTCTCTATTGTGTTTTGTTCGGATCCCGTGATCCTGGACGTGAACCGCAAGTATCTGGGTCACGATTACTATACGGATATCATAACCTTCGACTATTGCGAAGAGGAGGTATTGAACGGCGATCTGTTCATCTCCGTGGACACCGTGTGCGCAAATTCGGCAGAATACGGCACAACGTTCCACGAGGAACTATCCCGCGTAATAGTCCACGGCCTGCTGCATCTAATCGGCTACGACGACCACACCGAGGCCGATATAGCCGAAATGCGGATGAAGGAGAACGAAGCCCTGGAGTTACTGAAAACAATGGAATAAGATGGTATATTCTGTAATTGTTTTCAATAGTGTGGCGGAAAAACTTTTTCGATAACGGAGTCGGACAAAACTTTTCGACGGCATTTTTTAGCCTAGAAAAGTTTTAGTCCGCGAAGTCAGAAAAAGTTTTGGTTAGGGTAAATCAAAATAAACGATGAACAATTGTTTCGACATAATTGTGGTGGGAGGCGGACACGCCGGATGCGAGGCTGCGATGGCGGCCGCGGGGCTGGGGTCGTCGGTGCTGCTGGTGACGCCGGACCTGCAGGGGCTTGCCAAGATGTCGTGCAACCCGGCGGTGGGCGGAATCGCCAAAGGACAGATCGTTCGGGAGATCGATGCGCTGGGCGGATGGACCGGAGTGGTTACGGATGCCGCAACGCTGCAGTTCCGCATGCTCAACCGCTCAAAGGGGCCTGCGATGTGGAGTCCGCGAGCACAATGCGATAAACAGAAGTTTTCCGCCGTTTGGCTTAAAACCCTCTTAAGTAATTGTAACTTAAAGATTTACGCAGATTTTGCGAGCAATTTTCTCTTTGAGAATGGAAAAATTGCGGGAGTTAAGACAATTACCGGGGCAATTTTTAAGTGTCGGGCACTTGTTTTAACCGCCGGAACCTTCCTGAACGGAAGGATGTTCATCGGCACACAGAGTTTCGAAGGAGGGCGGATCGGAGAGAAGGCGGCTTATGGTCTCACCGAACAATTGGCCGCGCTCGGCATTCCAACCTTCCGGATGAAGACGGGAACTCCTCCCCGAATCGACATACGCTCGGTCGATGTCTCGCGTTTGGACCGCCAACTTGGCGACCCGGATCCGGAGCGATTTTCTTTCCTGCCTGTGGAGTCGGCTGTTCAGGGAGGGCGCCCTCAAATGGACTGCTATCTTCTTCGGACAAACGAAAAAGTGCACGATATTTTGCGCACGGGTTTTGACCGATCGCCGCTTTTTACCGGAATGATTCATGGCCGCGGACCGCGCTACTGCCCCAGCATCGAGGACAAACTCCGCACTTTCGAAGGCAAAGATTCGCATCAACTTTTCCTCGAGCCGGAGGGCGCGGGTTCGCTTGAATATTACCTTCAAGGCTTCTCTTCATCGCTGCCGCTGGAGGTTCAGTTGGAGGCGCTGCATGCGATCGAAGGACTGGAAAATGTAGAGATTTTCAAGCCCGCATACGCGGTTGAGTATGACTATTTCGACCCTCAATATTTGCATCTCTCGCTTGAATCCCAAGCTGTCGAAAACCTCTTCCTGGCCGGCCAGGTTAACGGTACAACGGGGTATGAAGAGGCAGCGGCGCAAGGCATCATGGCGGGCATAAATGCCCACCAGAAGCTCTCTGGGCGCGATCCGTTTGTGCTAAGGCGCGACCAGGCTTATATCGGCGTACTCATCGACGATCTCATTCACAAGGGCGTTGACGAGCCTTATCGCATGTTCACTTCGCGAGCGGAATTCCGGATTTTACTGCGCCAAGACAACGCCGATTTCAGGCTCACTCCACTTGCTCATGAGCTTGGTCTTGCGAGCGAAGAGCGCTATGCGGCGGTGTGCCGGAAGCAGGAAGAAGTGGAGAAGTTGGAGGGTCTTGTGGCCGCCAAAAAGGTTCGCCCCGCGGAGGTGGAATCACTGCTTCTTGCGAAGGGATCCACCCCGCTTTCGGAGAGCAAGCATCTCTCTGAACTCGTCTCCCGTCCGGAGCTCACTCTTGAGGAATTGTTGCAAATTGTTCCATGTGGAACATTTTCGCGAGAAGTTGTTGAGGCGGTGGAGATAGCGCTCAAATACTCCGGCTATATCGAGCGCGAACGCCTTCAGGCAGAAAAGAACGAGCGCCTCGAATACATCAAGATTCCGGCCGACTTTGACTTCGACCGTATCCAGGGCCTCTCCATAGAATGCCGCCAAAAACTCAAGCGCTACCAACCTGCCACCATCGCCCAAGCCTCTAACATCTCCGGCGTCTCCCCCTCTGATATCTCCGTCCTCCTGGTATACTTCGGGAGATAATTCCGCGTTTTATTAATCACATCCATTATACGCTGTATTTCGAACCGTTATACGGGCAGGGCAATGCCCCTGAGTGCCATAGGCGAAAAATGGCATGTGGGGAGGTTCGTGCAGAGAGCGGTTCTGCGCAAGCAGAATGACGGAGTTTGTTTGAAGACGTTAGACGCGCCGAAGGCGTGGCTAAAAGGATGAGTTCGACGTCAAGCGAACGGGTTGGGGCCATTTTTCGACGTTAGGCCTCAGGGGTATTGCCCTGACCTAACGGTTTGAACTGGTGGTGCGCCTAACCGTGCGGTCAAGTGGATGGTTAGGCGCAGCTGGGGCGTGTGTTTGTATCGAGAGTGGCGGGTTAGAGGCGCTGGAGGGCGGCTTTGATGAGGTCCTCGACGCGGGCCGAGGGGTTTTGTTTCAGAAGGGCCGGCATAACCTTGGCGATGGCTGCTTTGCTGAAGCCAAGCATGACCAGGGCGTTGGTGGCTTCGTCCACCACGGCGGGGTTGCCGGTGGTGAAGAGAGCGGGGGTATCGGCCCCGTCGCCTTTGACGATTTTGTCTTTGAGTTCGAGCACCAGGCGCTGGGCGCTTTTGACGCCTATTCCCTTGACACTCTTTATCTTATGTATATCTTCGGACAGGATTGCAGAGCGCAGTTCTTCGCAGGTGAGCGAGGAAAGAAGCATGCGGGCGATGCTGGCTCCGATGCCGGAAACGCTGATCAAAAGCCGGAATAATTCACGTTCGTCCCGGGTGGCGAAACCGTAGTAGAGCTCTTCGTCTTCCCGGAGGTAGTGGTGAATGTACACTTTTGTATCCGCCTTGCCCTGAAGCGCTTCGTAGGTTTGCAGGGAAATGAGAATGTTGTAGCCGATGCCGCAGCACTCCACCACGACCGCCGTGGGGGTGAGTTCTGCAATTTGTCCTTTAATATAATCTATCATAACGCAAAATTATGTAAATTTGTAGACTTATACAAGACGTGATGAAACCTCTGCAGCTAAGGGAGCAATTCCCAATATTGGACACGAAAGTCTACGGGAAACCGCTTGTCTATCTGGACAATGCGGCCACTTCGCAGCGCCCCAAAAGTGTCACAGAGGCTTTCGTAAAGTCTTGTAATTCAGCGAATTCAAATCTCCATAGGGCGGTGCATAAACTTGCGATAGACGCAACGGACGCGTATGAAAACACCCGCAGGAGAGTGCAGGAGTTTCTGGGTGCGGCCCATCCGGAAGAGATTGTTTTTACCTCCGGTGCCACCGCCGCAATCAACCTTGTGGCGTATTCTTTCGGCGAGGCCTTTGTGGGCGAAGGCGACGAAATCATCGTCACCGAGGCGGAGCATCACTCCAATATCGTTCCCTGGCAGCTGCTTTGCGAGCGCAAAAAAGCCACGCTGAAAGTGCTGGACGTGGACGATAACGGCGAGCTGCAGATCGGCCACCTGAAGGAACTCATCACCCGCAACACGCGCCTGATGGCCGTGACGCACATTTCCAACGTGCTGGGAATAGAGAATCCTGTACGCGAAATCGTGGAAATATGCCACCAGAGCGGAGTTCCGGTGCTGGTGGATGGCGCTCAGGGCGCTGTTCACCGCCGCGTGAACGTGCGGGATCTGGACTGCGATTTCTATGTCTTCTCCGGCCATAAACTCTTCGCGGCCAGCGGCACGGGTGTGCTCTATGGCAAGCGCCTTCTGCTGGATGCGATGCCTCCGTTTATGGGCGGCGGCGAGATGATCGAAACCGTGAAATTCAGCGGCAGCACCTGGGCGAAACTCCCGGGAAAGTTCGAGGCCGGCACGCAAAACATCAACGCCACGCCCACCCTCGTGCCCGCGCTGGATTTGCTGGAGGAATGCTTGGGCGATGCAGAACTCGCTGAAAATCAAGAAAGTATTAAGAAATATATATACGGTTTCCTGGAGAACCATCCCAGGATAACCCAGTATGGCCGCCCTGCAGACCTTGAACGCAAAGTGCCCCTGTTCTCCTTCAAAGTGGAAGGAGCGCATCACGAAGACCTTGCGCTCATCCTGGATAAAATGGGCATCGCCCTCCGCAGCGGCCAGATGTGCGCAGAACCCTTGATGGACCGCATTGGCGTCACGGGCCTCCTCCGCGCCTCCTTCGCCCCGTATAACACGATGGAAGAAGCGGAGTACTTTACGAAATGTTTAGATAAGGCGATAGCGATGCTAATATGAGATACGCTCGGCCCCTGCGGGGCCTCGGTATGACAAATAAATATGACACTTGAGGAAAGGAAAAATAAGGTAGTGGAAGACTTCTCGCTGTATGACGAGTGGTTGGACCGGTACGAGTACCTGATTGAGCTAGGGAAGGCCCTGGAGCCGTTCCCGGAGGAGAAGAAGACGGAAGACAGGCTCATCAAAGGCTGTCAGAGCCGCGTGTGGCTGGATGCCGATGTGCGCGACGGCCGCCTGTGGTTCACCGCAGACAGCGACGCCATCATCACCAAAGGTATCATCTCGCTCCTGATCAGCGTGTACTCCGGCCTCACGCCCGAGGAGATTGCAGGCGACGACTTCGCCTTCATCGGCGAGATCGGCCTGCGGGAAAACCTTTCCCCAACCCGCGCCAATGGGCTTGTGTCGATGATAGAAACAATAAAAGAGATTTCAGCTGAAGCTGTCTCTCGCAAGCTCGGGTCTCGGCTACGCTCGAAATGACAAAAGGGAAACGCTCGAAATGACAGAAGAAAAAAACATATTGACAGCTGAGGACGTGAAGGAGTTGCAGCCGATGTATGCGGCTGTGATTCAGGCGCTTAAGGAAGTGTATGATCCGGAGATTCCCGTGAACATATACGACCTTGGGCTTATTTACGAGCTGAACGTAAACAAGGCGCGCGAGGTGTCGCTGCTGATGACCTTCACCGCGCCCAACTGCCCCATGGCCGATCAGGTGATGGCCGAGGCCAAGCAGGCCGTGGAGGCGGTTCCCGGCGTAACGAAATGCGACATTGAACTCACATTTGAGCCTGTTTGGGACAAGAGCATGCTCTCCGAAGAGGCGCGCGTGGAACTTGGCCTGGACTACGAAGAAGACGACTATAGCAAGCTGAACGACTAGGATGGAACGGGTGGACGTATACTTTGGCCTTGGCTCCAACATGGGCGACCGTGAGGACAACCTTGCGGCGGCCGTGGCAATGATGGCCGATGCCTTCGGCGCCCTGCCCCAGAAAGCGTCCTCCATCATCGAAACCCCCTCCTGGGGCTTCGAGGGCCCCGATTTCCTGAACCAATGCGTGATGTTTCGCCTGCCCCGCAAAGGCTCTCCCGCGGAGCATGCGCTGAGCATCCTGGCGGAGGTGAAGCGCATCGAGAAGGCTCTCGGGCGCGCGGAAGAGCCGCCCATCGGCCCGAACCAGACAAGGGAGTACCACGATCGCCCCATCGACATAGACATCCTCTTCTATGGCAACTACACCATAGACGAACCCACACTCAAAATCCCGCACCCGCTAATCCCGGAGCGTGATTTTGTGAAGATACCATTAAAAGAAATAGGTAAACAAATATAACGCAATATGACACAAGACGAACTCTTCAAAGTACTGGTAGCCCACTGCAAGGAATATGGCTTCATATTCCCCTCCAGCGAGATTTATGACGGCCTTGCAGCCGTTTACGACTATGGCCAGATGGGCGTGCAGCTCAAGAACAACATCAAGGCCTATTGGTGGGAGGCTATGACCCGCCTGCACGAGAACATCGTGGGTATCGACTCGGCCATCTTCATGCATCCCCGCATCTGGGAGGCTTCAGGCCACGTGGGCGCATTCAACGACCCTCTCATCGACAATAAGGACTCCAAGAAACGCTATAGGGCCGATGTCCTCATCGAGGACTACCTTGGCAAGATCGAGGAAAAGATCGAGAAGGAAGTGGCAAAGGGCCGCAAGAAGTTCGGCGACGCCTTTGACGAAGCCCAGTTCCGCGCCACCAACCCCAACGTGCTACGCGAGAAAGCCAAATGGGACGAGGTTCACAACCGCTACGTTGCCGCCGAAAAGGCCAACGACTTCGCCGAATACAGGCAGATAATCATCGACTGCGGCATCGTGTGCCCTATCAGCGGCACGTGCAACTGGACCGATGTTCGCCAGTTCAACCTCATGTTCTCCACTTCCATGGGTTCCACTGCCGATGGCGCCAACCTCATCTACCTGCGTCCGGAGACCGCCCAGGGCATCTTCGTGAACTACCTGAACGTCCAGAAGACCGGCCGCATGAAGATTCCTTTCGGTATCGCCCAAATCGGCAAGGCCTTCCGCAACGAGATTGTGGCCCGTCAGTTCATCTTCCGCATGAGGGAGTTCGAGCAGATGGAGATGCAGTTCTTCATCAAGCCCGGAACGGAGCTGGAATGGTTCGCGAAATGGAAGGAAGAGAGGATGAAGTGGCACGTGAATATCGGCATGGGGGCGGAGAATTACCGCTTCCACGACCACGAGAAGCTGGCCCACTACGCCAACGCCGCAACCGATATCGAGTTCAACTTCCCCTTCGGCTTCAAGGAGCTTGAGGGTATCCACAGCCGCACGAACTTCGACCTTGGCAACCACCAGAAATTCTCCGGCAAGAAAATCGAATACTTCGACCCCGAAGAGGGCACGTCCTACACTCCGTATGTGGTGGAAACTTCCATCGGCGTGGACCGTATGTGCCTTGCCGTGCTTAGCCACGCATACACCGTGGAGAAGCTGGAAAACGGCGAGGAGCGCGTTGTGATGAAGATTCCCGCCCCTCTGGCGCCCATCAAGGTGGCCGTGATGCCGCTAGTGAAGAAGGACGGTCTGCCGGAGCTTGCACAGAAGGTTGTGGACGAGCTGAAGTACGACTTCTCGTACCAGTACGACGAGAAAGACTCCATCGGCAAGCGTTATCGCCGTCAGGATGCAATCGGCACGCCTTTCTGCGTTACCATCGACCATGACAGCCTGGCCGACGGCACCGTTACCGTGCGTGAGCGCGACACCATGACTCAGGAAAGGGTGAAGATCGAAGATCTGCGCGCCCTTATCGACAAGAAAGTTTCCCTGAACAATCTTCTGCGAAACCTCTGAAAAAGCTTGCGTTAATATGGCTCGGAGCGCTGCTTCTTTTCTCCTGCAGCGGGGAGAAGAAGCAGCTGGGCCTTATCGCTTCGCTTGCGGAGGAAAACCCCACGGAGGCATATCTGCAGCTGGACAGCCTTGTGGTCCGGGCCGATTTGAGCGAGCGCGGCCAGGCGGAGTACGACTATCTTAAGGCTTATGCCTTCTACCGGAGCTTCTTTTTCCTTGACGATGAGTCAATGGGAGCCCTGTCCCGCGCCTGCCTGTGGTTCGAGGCTCACGGGCACGGAGTGGACAGGATGAAGGCCTGGGAGCTGATGGGAACGGCGCAAACGGCATCGGGCCACCACAAGCTGGGCCTCGTATCGCTGAAGAAAGCGCAAAGCGTGGCGCTGGAAATACAGCGTTCGCGCCAGAGGGCTGAAATGACGATACTGCTGCTTGTGGCGGTGTTCGCCACCCTGATCCTATACCTGCGTGCGCGTAAAATCCAGGCCGAAAAACAGCTCATGGCGGAGCGGGAGGAGGCCGAACGCACGATGTCCATCGCGGAAGACCTGCAGGCCCGCCTGAACCAAATGTCGCTGAAGAACTACGGCGTTCTGGACCGTCTCTGCGAGCAGTATTACGTTTACGAAGGCACCTCCAACTTGCAGCCCAAAATCCTCCGCGAAGTACGCTCCATCGTTGAGGGCCTCCGAAGCGACCCCGCGGAACAGAAGAAGCTCGAAGACAGCCTTAACGCCCGCCAGGACGGCGTAATGCGCCGCCTGCGCACCGCCTTCCCCGGCCTCAAAGAGGAAGACTACCTGCTGTATTTGTTTACGGCTTCCGGCTTCTCCTCCACAACCGTATCTACACTACTTGGCCGCGACAAATCCGTCGTGTACAACCGTCTCTACCGCCTCAAGGAGCGCCTCAAGGCCTCCGATTCCCCGGACGCCCCGTTCCTTCTGGCCGCACTGGAGAAATAGATGAAAAATCTATAGTGGAGTCGGACAAAACTTTTCGACGGCATTTTTTAGCCTAGAAAAGTTTTAGTCCGCGGAACGCTGATTTTTCATCCAGGAAAAAGGCCCGAATCCTGGATGAAACTGGGAAAATTGGCACCTCATCCAGGAAAAAGGCTCAAATCCTGGATGAAAGCGACATCAGCAACTGCAGGAGGCGGTCGGTGGGGGCGTCTTTGAGCAACACCGTTTTGGAAGCGTCCAGGAGATAGATTGACGGGATGGCGCGGATGTGATAGTTGGCCGATGCGGCGCCATCGCAATCGTAGCCGTTAATCCAGGCCGATGGATACGTATCGCCCTTGGAGCGCCACAGGGCCACTTCTTCGTCGATGTAGATGTCCATTACGCGGAGCCGGCCCGAGGCCTGCATGTCCACAACCGCGGGTATGGAAGACATCTGCTCCATGAGTTCCCGGCAGGCGTTACAGTCCGGATTGCCGAAGATGAGCACAAGATACTCTGCGGAGACTCCATACAGGGTTCCGCGGCGCCCGGAAAGGTCGATATACGGAAAGTCCGCGGCCTTTGAGCCGGTGTGGTTGAGGTTGAATTTGGCGGCTTCCCATGCGTAGCGTCCCCGTTCTGCCTCGGAAACCAGCTGGCTCTCCGCGAGCCTTGCCGCGAGCACCTGATAAAGATCGTCGCTTCGAACCGGGGAATTCGGGTCCCCAAGATAGCTGGAAAGCAGCCTCACGCCCTCGCGGAATACTGCCGATGACGGATTCGCCAACCCATACGCCTCCAACTGGCCAAAGCAGCGTCCAACAGCCGCCTTCCCTGATTCCACCGAAAGCATCCCAAGAAGCGTGGTGTAGGTTCCCACTTCCTTCTCCAAGTCAAGGGGCGAAACTCCGTTCAGGCTGTCTGCCGCCCATGATAAAACAGTGGTGTCCAGATACTTGTCCCAGTAGTGCTCTGCCAGCCAAATAGCCCTTTCCCCGCCGTCGGAATACAGCGCAGGCACTTCTGCGCGGGGAAAAGCGCGAGACGAAGGCTCCGCCGGAGCGCGGCGCGGGCCGCAGCCGAGGAGAACGGGAACTAGAAGCAAAACCAAAAGAGATTTCTCGACTACGCTCGAAATGACAAATGGGGCGCTCGAAATGACAAAACCGCTCTTACGCATCCTGTTTTACTTGACAACACGCAAATTTAACAATTTTGGATTATCTTTGTGCAGCCAAAGCTTATTACCGATGAATTTACGCCGCATCCTCATAGCAATAATGCTTCTCGCCCCTGTGAGCGCCTTCGCCCAGTTCTACTTGCCGGGTGACGAGCCGTCGGGCCGGTGGATGCAGATTCGGTCGCAGAACTATCAGCTTATATACCCCCAGGCCCTGCCGGACAGCGTTGCCGTAAGATACATATCGGCCCTGGAGAAATACAACCCGTACGTGGGCATATCGGCAGGCATGACTCCCGGGCAGTATCACTGGGGAAACATGCCGGTTGTTCTTCATGCATATACGCCGCTTTCCAATGGCTCCGTTGCCTGGGCTCCCCGCAGAATCGACCTTTACACCACGCCGGAGGCATATTCTCCGCTGGCCATCCCGTGGATCGACCAGCTTGTGATTCACGAGCAGCGGCACGTCTCCCAGATGCAGTTCGGCTACAGAAGCTACCTCAAGCCCATCAATTTCATCGTGGGAGAAATGTGGAACGGCGCGGCGGCGGGAATCTTTGCCGACAAATCCCTCATGGAGGGCGATGCCGTAGTGGCGGAAACCGCTCTCACGCACTCCGGGCGTGGCCGCAGCGCGGAATTCATGAACTACTACCGAGTGGCGTTCGATAACGGCGATTTCCGTGGCTGGGACCGCTGGCGCTACGGTTCGTTCAAGTACCCCGTCCCCAACCATTACGCCCTTGGCTACATGATGATCTCCGGCATGCGTTATTTCTACGACCGCCCTGATTTCACTGCGGAGTACTATAACGGCATGCTTAAGAATCCCTTCCCCTTCGGCAAGCTTGGCCGCATGTCCAAGAGGCTCACAGGGCAGAAGTTCAAGGATTCGTTCCGCTCCATTATGGAAGGCTACCAGAAGATTTGGGAAGAGGAAGACCTTGAAAACGGCCCGTATCAGGAGCGCGAGCAGGTAACCTCAACGCCCCGCCTGGAAACCAACTACAGCAATCCGGTTTATGCCGATGGCCGCCTGTTCATTCTCAAGAGCGGCAAAGCCCAGGCCACCACACTCATCACCATTGACCCGGAAACTGGCAAGGAAGAGCGCATACGCCCCTTCAACCCCACCTGCAGCAGCATCGTCTACGATAAGGTGCGTAACAGGCTCTACTGGTCGGAAACCATCTCCGACAAGCGTTGGAGCCTTGGTGGCGAATCCATCATCCGCTACATCGACCTCTCCGAACCCAAACGCCAGCACGATCTTCTCTCGGGCGGACGCTATTTCACCCCCGTTCCTTCGCCGGACGGAAAATGCCTCAGCGCAACCTCATACCCTGTGGAAGGCGGCAGCTTCCTTGTGGTTTTGAGTGCCGATGACGGCTCCGTCCTCTGGCAGGACCCCAGCCCCTTCCAGCTCACCGAAACGGTGTGGCTTGGCGGCGAAATTTATGCGCTGGGAGTGGCAGAAGGCGGTATCGGCCTATGGAAGCATCCTGGCGATGGTCCCGGTGAATGGACTCCCGTGCTGGAACCATCATTCCAGCAGGTGGACGATCTGGATACAAAGGGCTCGCTTATCCTTTTTGAAAGCGACAGGAGCGGCCTCAGGCAGCTTTACACCTTGGACCCCCAGAGCGGCGAACTCCGGCAGGCAAGTAATGTCAAATACGGCGGAACGGCCTTCATTGAAATCGGCGGATATACATATTTCACGGCACTCTCGCCCATGGGAAAGATGCTTTTCCGCCTTAAGGACAGCTGGTCCAAGCCGGTGAATTACAACGATTTGAGGCCCTGGATCGTGGCAGATGCAATGTCCCGGCAGGAGGCCGTCATGGCGGAGGGCGTTACGGCATCGGCCCCCACTGAAATCACGGCCCCGAAGGCATACAGCCGCCTTTCGCACATGCTCAAGTTCCACTCCTGGGCGCCCATCTATTTCGACTACGACGAGTTGTCATCCTTCAGCGGGGATTTCAGCTACTCCGTGGCTTCGCCCGGTGCAACCGCCCTGTTTCAGAACGATCTGGGCAACCTGTACGGCTCCATCGGCTATTCAGCCCATCCGGATGTGGAGTCAGCGGAAGGTGGATGGCGTCATGAGGGGCACCTGAAGCTAACCTATAGCGGCCTTTTCCCCGTTTTTGAGGGCGGGCTGAACATAAATGAAAGCGATGCTTCACAGTACCGTTTCCAGATAGTTCACAGCGGCGACGGTGGCGGTTATTTAACTTCCTCCGGAACGTCGCTGGGCATGCCGCTTGTGAGCGGCTATCTGTCGGCCTGGCTGCCTCTTTCGTGGAACAAGGGCGGAATCCTGAGCGGCTTCACGCCCCGCATCGCATACGGGATAAGCAACAGCCGGTACAATACCGGAGCGATTGAAATGCTGTTGCCAGATGGTTACGGCAGCGTTTCGCCGGTTTTCACAGGCCTCCGCGAAGGCCACAATCCGCTCCTTCAGTCGATGACCGTATCCATGAGGGGATATTACATGATGCAGCGCGGTGCGGGCCAGAAATACCCCCGCTGGGGCATCGGCGCAGAGGCCGGTTATGGCTTCAGGCCCGGGATTGCCAGCGTGTTCGCGCCGTCGGCATACGGTTATTTATACGGATATCTTCCCGGCTTCACCGGCGTGCAGGGCTGGAAGCTCACGGCGCTGGGGCAGTATCTTTTCCGCGGCAAGGAAATGCTTCCGGAATCGAGGGTGAGCTGCACCCCGCGTGGATATGAAGCCGCCGTGGGGCGGTATTTCGCCCAGCAAAGCAACCTCCACATGAGAGCGACGGCGGACTATGTGATCCCTGTGTACGTTGGCGACCTCAACCTCATCCCCGGCACGCTCTACATCCGCAACTTCCTCCTTACCCCCCATGCCGATGCCGCCCTGTATGGCAGCACCTTCCTCGGAAGTGCTGGCATCGACATTACCGCGGAAATGCCCTCCCTCTTTGGCATCCTCCCGTTTGACTGCTCCCTCGGCGTAGAAGTGGACTACCTGTGGGGCAGCGCCCTTCCGGAGAACCTGAAACCCAAGCTCCCCGTCACCGCGAGCCTTATCTTCGACGTTGATTTTTAACGTGATTCGCCCAATTCCAGAGAATCGTCCATGAATTTGGGCGTTTTTCGTGGACAACTTGCCGTTTTTGCCCGATTCGTCCACGTTTTTGGCCCTATTTCGAGGATGATTTGCCAATTATTCGGGGTTCATCCAGGATTTAGGTGGTTTTTCTGGATGAACTGCTGTTTTTCCCAGGTTCATCCAGGATTCGGGCCTTTTTCCTGGATGAAAAACTCATCACTCTAGTCGAATGCCCAGATGATGGCTTCTTCGTAGACTTCGCCGGGGCGGAGGACGGTGGTGGGGAAGGCGGGCTGGTTCGGGGAGTCCGGGGCGTGCTGGCATTCGATGGCTACGGCGTCGTAGTCGTTGTACGGACGGCCGCATTTGCCCACGAGGCCGCCGCTGAGCCAGTTGCCGGTGTACACCTGCACGGCGGGCTGGGTGGTGAGAACCTCAAGATGCCTGCCGGAAACGGGGCCCCAGAGTTCTGCTGCGGTGGAAAGCTGGCCGGGCATGTAGCCGTCTATGAGCCAGCAGTTGTCGTAGCCCTTGCCGTATTTGAGCGCGGGGAAATCCGCCTTGATATCCCTGCCGATGGGCTTTGCCTCCACGAAATCCATCGGCGTTCCGGCCACATCCTCAGGTTCGCCCAGGGGAATGAGGGTGGGATCGGTTGGAAGATACTGCGAGGCATTCAGTTCAAGCTTGTGATCCAGGACGCTGCCGGAGCCCTCGCCGTCGAGGTTCAGATAGACGTGGTTGGTGAGATTCACCACCGTGGGTTTATCGGTTTCCGCCGTTATCACGAGCTTCAGGGAGTTGTCTTCGCCCCATGTGTAGTGGGCCACGGCCTTGAGGTTGCCGGGATAGCCCGCTTCGCCATCGGCCGCGAAATACATGAACTCCACGGCATCGCCCTCGATGCGGCTGTCCCAGACCTGCTTGTGGAAGCCGGCAGGGCCGCCGTGAAGGTGGTTGGGGCCGTTGTTTATGGGTAGGGTGTATTCCACGCCGTCCAGGGTGAACTTGCCCTTGGCGATGCGGTTTGCGTACCGGCCCGGGATTTTGCCGGAGCAGGGGCCTTCGTTCAGGTAGTCATCGGCAGAATTGAAGCCCATGGCTACATCGGCCAGAACCCCGTTCTTGTCCGGGACCACGATGGATACGATGGCCGCACCCACGTTGCAAAGCTGTACATAAGCGCCGGAGGCGTTCTTGAGGGTATAGAGGAAAATCTCCTTTCCGCTGGGCGAAGTGCCCCAAAGCTGTTTGGTAATCATTTCAGTGCTGGTGTTTAGGTCATACAAATATGCGAATTTTTTAGTATTTTTGCAATCTATGAAACAATACCTGGACCTGCTTAGACATATCCGCGAAAACGGGGTGATGAAGGAAGACCGCACGGGAACCGGCACGCAGAGCGTGTTCGGGTATCAGATGAGGTTCAACCTTGCCGATGGCTTCCCGCTCCTCACCACCAAGAAAGTGCATCTGAAGTCGATAATTCACGAGCTTCTGTGGTTCATCTCGGGTGACACCAACATAAAATATCTGAAGGATAACGGAGTGACTATCTGGGACGAATGGGCCGATCCTAACGGCGACCTGGGGCCCGTCTACGGCCACCAGTGGCGCTCCTGGCCGGCCCCGGACGGCCGCAGTATCGACCAGCTCTCGCAGGTGATAGAGATGATTAAGCGCAACCCTGATTCCCGCAGGCTGCTTGTGACCGCGTGGAATCCCGGCGAAGTGGATAAAATGGCGCTCCCGCCCTGCCACTGCCTGTTTCAGTTCTACGTGGCACATGGCAAGCTGAGTTGCCAGCTGTACCAGCGCAGTGCGGATGTGTTCCTGGGCGTTCCCTTCAACATCGCCTCCTACGCACTTCTGACGATGATGATAGCGCAGGTGTGCGGCCTGGAGCCCGGCGAATTCATCCACACCACGGGCGACACCCACATCTACCGCAACCACTTCGAGCAGGTGGCCCTGCAGCTCTCCCGCGAGCCGCGCCCCCTGCCCCGCATGCTGCTGAACCCTGCAGTGAAGAGCATCTTCGATTTCAGGTACGAAGACTTCACCCTGGAGGGCTACGACCCCTGGCCCGCGATAAAGGCGCCTGTAGCGGTGTAGGGTGCGTAAAATGGAAGTGGCTGATAGATAGCGGTTTACAAAAACGTTCTGTGGCGTTTTGCCACAGAAGACATTGATAAATTATTAATTTTGAGCGAGTTGCATTTTACGGATGGAAAAGTGCATAATAGTAGCGATAGGCGACAATAACGGAATCGGCGTGAAAAACGCGCTGCCGTGGCATCTGCCTGCCGATTTGAAGTACTTCAAGAGCGTCACGCGCGGGTATCCCGTGATTATGGGGCGCACGACGTACTTCTCCATCGGCCGTCCCCTTCCCGGCCGCAAGAACATCGTCCTGAACCTTGGGGGCGACGACATTCCGGAGGTTTCGTGCGTGTACAGCTTCGAGGAGGCGTATGCCGCCGCTGAGGAGACGGGGGCCGACAAGTGCTTCATCATCGGCGGCGCTTCGGTATATCGCTATGCTCTTCCGGATATGGACCGCCTGTACATAACCCACGTGCACACGGTTGTTGAGGATGCAGATACATTCTTCCCGGAGATCGACCCGGATGTGTGGGCGCTTGAATCCCGCAGCGAAACCGTCACCGACGAAGCCAGCGGGCTTACGTTTGAATTTTGTATTTACGAGAAGAAAAAACCATAGTGTAGTCGGACAAAACTTTTCGACGGCATTTTTTAGCCTAGAAAAGTTTTAGTCCGCGGAACGACGGTTTTTTCTGGGCCAGACCGGATATCCAGCCAGAAAGGCGCGAGGGGCATTTTTTCTGGATATCCGGCAGTAAAAAAGGCAAAAACACGACCAGATATCCACACGGAATGGTGTACAAGGCTGTTTTTCTGGATATCCGGCACAAAGAAATGAAAGAAAGGGAAAATTTCGGAAGTAAGATGGCGGTGATACTCGCCATGGCCGGGTCCGCGGTGGGACTCGGCAATATCTGGCGTTTTCCCTACATTGCCGGAGAGAACGGCGGGGCGGCGTTCATTATCGTGTACGCCCTGGCAAGCTTCTTCCTGGCCCTGCCGATATTCTTCGCGGAAAGCATAATCGGCCGCCGCAGCCGCGCCAATACCTTCGGCGCCATGAAAACCCTGGCCCCAGGAACACACTGGAAGTGGCTCGGGCTCATCACGGTGCTAACCCCGCTGCTCATCCTCAGCTACTACTCCGTCGTCGGCGGATGGAGCATAGAATACCTGTTCAAAGCCCTTGCGTTCGACTTCACCGGGGCCCCGCCTGACAAGATAAGCGGCTTCTTCGGAAGCTTCATCTCAAAGGCCTGGGAGCCCATCATCATGCACACCGTATTCGTGGGCGCAACCACCGTTATCGTCCTCATGGGCGTGAAGAACGGCATCGAACGCTTCTCCAAGATCACAATGCCGGCCCTGTTCGTGCTCATCGTGGCCATCGCCGTGTACGGCTGCACCCTTCCCGGCGCGGGAAAGGGCGTGGCGTATCTACTTAAGCCGGACTTTTCGAAGCTGAGCGGCAGCGCGGTGGCATCGGCAATCGGCCAGGCGTTCTTCTCCCTGTCGCTGGGGGTCGGCACAATCCTGGTCTATGCCTCCTATATGCGTAAGGAAGAGAACATCTTCTCCGCCGGCGCATACACCACGATTGCGGATTTCCTCTTCGCCATCATCGCGGGGTTTGCCATCATGCCTGCGGTGTTCGCCGCCGGAATCGAGCCCGGAGCGGGCCCGGGGCTGGTTTTCGAGACGCTGCCCTTCATCTTCAACCAGATGGGCGCAAGCGTCCCCTGGCTCAGCGCAACCGTGGCAATCCTGTTCTTCCTCACAATTCTGGTAGCCGCCCTCACATCGTCCATATCCCTTATGGAAGTGGGCGTGTCGTACCTCATCGAGAACACTAAACTGGGCCGAAAGATGGCCACCGTGCTCACCGGAGTCTTCGTATGGGTACTGGGAATCATCTGTTCCCTTTCTTTCGGGCCGATGTCGGGCCTTCTTATCGGCGGCGAAAACTTCTTCGGCGCCCTTGACAAACTCTGCAGCAACTGGCTGATGCCATTCGGCGGCCTCCTGTTCACGATTTTCGTGGGCTGGAAGATGCGCAAGGCCGATGTCGCCGACGAATTCACCAACGGCGGCACATGCAACCGAGGCATTTTCAAAGTGGTTTATTTCCTGATCCGCTACGTGGCGCCCGTCGGCATTATCGTGGTGTTCATCACGGCTATCCTGGGGTTGTAGTGCATTTTTAATAAAAAATGCCTATCTTTAAGTCCCGATATAAACACGGAACTAAAGTACAACCAATAAACCATTTTCTTATGAAAAAATCACTTTTGATTCTTTTCGCGGCCGCAGCCGCCCTCGTGGCGTGCAACAAAGCCGCGGTGGAAGATTCCTCACTGCGTGAAGTGAAATTCAAGACAAACCTTAACACATATACAGTTAAGGCTCCTGTTGAAGAGAACGTTCTGGCCGATGTTAAAATCATCGCCGGCGCACCCATTGACAAGATTGTTTCCGCCACCCCGACGCAGACGGCCCTTGCCGGGACCCTCACCACATCTCCAGTTCTCTACTGGGGCGCAGGACAAACCGCATCGACCAAATTTGTAGCCATTACCGGCGGCCAGGAGAATATCGTGGTAAACGAATACAACATGCTTGATATGGGCTATTCCTATGCCTATTGCTCCAAGCTGATGTCGGCTGTGGCAACAGTTGCTCCTGAAAACACCGTAGAACTTAGCTTCGAACACATTTTCTCCAAGGTCGTGATCAATATCACCAACAACCTCGGTTCTGACGAGGTGGCCAGCGTCGCTTTCAACAAGGTGGCCGCACAGGCTAAAATTGATTTTGAGCACCGCACATTTGAGAATCTCGGCGAACAGACAGCTTCTCTCCCCGCAAATGAAATCACCGCAAACCAGAAATACGCGGTTGTTATCATTCCCCAGACAGCCCGTCCGGAAATTGTTGTAACAACACAGAAGGGCGCAGTTTACACATTCACGGTTAATGCAGACTTCACATTCCAGAGAGCTAAAACCGCTACCGTTGAACTTACGCTCAATCCTTCCTCCTCTGCCGGAACAAGAGCCCAGGTGGGCGTGATGAACTTCGTTGTTGTTGACTGGCAGGCAGATAATACCGCGATGAGCGGCGAAGGAACCCTGAATCAGGATGCCTACTGGCATATTTTCGGAAAAGTGTACAGCGAGGCAGACAAAACCAATAAGCCGGGACCCTGGGAAAAGAGATATCCGCTTGCTTTCAATAGCGACGGCAAATGGGAAATCACTATCAACTACGATCCTACGATGACACCCGGAGACGAAGGTTTCCTTTTTGTCAAAGGCGAGACTTATCTGGGAATGTGGACTGGTTCTGACAATATTGCAAGCAACTACGATCTTAAAACAGTAGAATCAGAGCGCAAAAACATCCTCACGCAGGAAGGTGCCGGCAAATACACATTCGTTCTGGATCCCGACAACAGTTACAATCTCACATACACCAGGCTCGGCGACTGCGATTAATTCCGTTCTATCATGAAAAGAGTATTAATCGCATTCGCGGCTGCTGCGCTGGCGCTAATGGCGTGCAGCCGCGAGCCGGCTGTTCAGGGAGACGGCAGCGAGGTGCGCTTCACGTCCAACATCGAGAAGACGGGCTCGGTGAAGGGGGGGGAGCCCAGGGCTGTAGGGAAGACGGTCCGCGTCGTTGCGGGTGCGC
>JAEEGH010002858.1_pt1 | contig 45981 bp, 42 predicted proteins | sample 9134181 | NCBI WGS metagenome assembly JAEEGH01 (sample SAMN16246544, study PRJNA631951) | gut metagenome | biome: gut microbiome; feature: rumen; material: DP-attached | host: Bos | place: Iran: Karaj | collected 2018-10
GATCATGTCTTTCATGTCCTTGGAGGCATAGTCATTCCACCAGGTGGTCATACAGAAGATGTTGAGGATACCGGCGAGGCCGTTGAAGACATTGTGCCAGCCGCCGAAGAGCCACACACCCTCGCTGCTGAGCCACCACTTGTTCCATCCCATGACGGCACTCTCGAAGTCGGAGACCACAGCGATGAGGATGTTGATGGCGACGATGACGAAGGGGAAGGGCTTGAACCAGTGTTTGGCGCCGATGCCCCATTTGTACTTGATCATCATGAAGCCGATGCAGCCGGTGAGGGCGGCATAGAGCTTGGCATAGTGGAACCAGCCGTTCATGTAGATGTGGGTCTGGTTGTTTACAGCCCACTCGGCGCCGGAGCGTGCTCCGATGGCGATGGCCACGAAGTAGACGGTCAGCAGTACCGGGATGACGAAGAAGGTGATGGCTCCGCCCATCTTGGTGCGACGGGCAAATTCATTCCAGAGAATCAGACCTGCCAGTACGACAAGCAGCATTCCCCATTGTACGAGGGCATCAGCCCCATAGACTTGGAAAAACATAATGTTGGTTTTTTGTTTGTGTTATTGTTTGATTGTTTGGGTTTTTCTTTCTTTGGCAAAGGCGTACACTACCCATACGGCAGTTAGGACGAGCGACATGGGGACGCCGACGGTCAGCATCTCGCGCAGCATCACTTCGGCGCCGCCGGCTTCGGTGAGGGCTGTGAAGAAGGGATAGCGCCATGTGACTTCGCCGTTTATGATGTGGTCGACGACAAGCATCACGGTGCCGCCCCAGAGCATCTTCTCCAATGCCGGCACATGACGCATCAGGGTCGTAGCCCCTGTCGCCTCGATTTTTTTAGCGTTAAGTTTGCGATAGGCAGTGGTGGCTATCGCTTGGGTCATGGGTACTATAAAACAAGACATAGTTGTTGATGTTTAAAGATTATACTTTTATCTCGCGTATCTCCACTTCGTTGCCACGGAGCAGCCAGGTGTTGCCGCTGCCGCAATGTGGACATGTGCGGCCGTGGGCGACAGTGGGATATTCGCTCTTGCATTGGTCACACCATGTGACGGCGGGTATGGTGTTCACCTCCAGTTTGCAACCTTGCAGCATGGGCTCCTTGTCGGCAGCCCAGCGCCAGCAGTCGCTGAGCAGGTGCGGCACAACGGTAGATACTTCGCCGATGTCCATAACCACGGAGGCCACATGTTCCACATGGTTGGCTTCCGCTACCTGCTTCACGTCGCGTATGATGTAGAATACTATGCCCAACTCGTGCATCAGTCTTTCTTGCTGAAGATGATTTTACCGGTGCGTTTTATCATGTAGGGTAGTATGCCGCTGAATTTATCCTCTGAGGTGCGCATGATGCTGGCTTCAGGATGCTCACGGAAGAGGTGGATGGCATCGAAGGCACACTTGGTGGTGCAGATGCCGCAGCCTATGCAGCGGTTCTCGTCAACTACCGAAGCACCGCAGGAGAGGCAGCGCGAGGTCTCGGTGCGCACCTGCTCCTCGGTGAGGGTCTTCATGTACTCGCGGAACTTGTCGGGCTGCTCGGTGACGCCTTCCTCCTGACGTGAGGCGTTGTCGTAGCTCTCTACCTGTATGTCATCCTTGTTCAGCTCAATGAAGTCGCGGCGGTTGCGCCCGATGGTCATGTGGCCATGCTGCACGTAGCGGTGCAGACTTTCGGCGGCCTCATGGCCGGCGGCTATGGCGTCGATGGCGAATTTGGGCCCGCTGTAGCAGTCGCCACCCACGAAGATGTCAGGTTCGGCCGTTTGGTAGGTGAGTTTGTCGGCTACAGGATATACGCCACGTGTAAACTCTACCTTGGTGTCTTTCAGCAGGTCGTTCAGCACCACCGTCTGGCCAATGGCGAAGATGACCATGTCGGCATCGATGGTGATGGTGTTGTTCTCGTCATACTTTGGCGCGAAGCGGTGCTGCTCGTCGAACACGGAGATGCATTTCTTGAAGACAATGCCGCTGACACTACCTTCGCCGAGTACCTCTTTAGGACCCCAGCCGGGGTTTATCGACACACCGTCCTCACGGGCTTCGCGGCGCTCTTCCAGCGATGCCGGCATGATGTCCTCGGTCTCCAGAGAGAGCATGGTGACTTCTGCTGCACCGCTTCGTTTGGCCACACGGGCCGCATCGATGGCTACGTTGCCACCACCCACGACGACTACCTTGCCGTTCACTTTCGTGTCTCCGCAATTGGCGGCATGCAGGAAGTCGATGGCTGTGGTGACGCCGGTGAGGGTCTCTCCCGGGATGCCAGGCAGGCGGCCTCCTTGGCAGCCGATGGCCACATAGAAGCCTTTATATCCATCCGCGCGTAGCTGCTGCAGGGTGATGTCCTTGCCCACCTCCACGCCGGTACGTATCTCCACGCCTATCTCGCGCATGATGTCAATCTCGGCCTTGATGACGGCCTTGTCCAGTTTGTACGACGGGATGCCGTATTGAAGCATGCCGCCGGGGATGGCGTTCTTCTCGAATACCGTGGGACGATAGCCCATAGTGGCGAGATAATAGGCGCAGCTCAAGCCCGCAGGGCCACCGCCGATAATGGCAATCTTCTCGTCCCAACGTTTGAGGACGCTCGACGCAATATTGATTTCCGGCACGAAGCGGTGCTCTGCATGCAGGTCCTGTTCGGCGATGAATTTCTTCACGGCGTCGATGGCTATGGGCTTGTCAATGGTGCCGCGGGTGCAGGCGTCCTCACAGCGGCGGTTGCAGACACGGCCGCAGACGGCGGGGAACGGGTTCTCACGTTTGATGAGCTCCAATGCCTCGCGGTATTTCCCTTCGGCGGCTTTCTTCAGGTAACCCTGCACGGCGATATGCGCCGGACAGGCGGTCTTGCATGGCGCAGTGCCCGTAGGGTAGCAGTTGATACGGTTCTTGTCGCGGTAGTCCTCGTCCCATTTATGCGGACCCCATTTCTTTGCGTCGGGCAGCTCCTGCTTGGGATAAGTCTGCTCGCCGTGCTTGGTGCATAGCTTTTGTCCCAGACGGACGGCTCCGGCGGGACAGTATTCCACGCAACGACCGCAGGCTACGCAATTCTTAGGATCTACTTTGGCCACATAGGCGCTACGGCTCATGTTGGGTGTGTTGAAGAGCTGCGATGTGCGCAGGGCGTTGCATATCTTGACATTGCAGTTACAGATGGCGAATATCTTGCCTTCGCCGTCGATATTGGTCACCTGGTGTACAAAGCCGTTGTCCTCGGCAATCTTAAGTATGTTGATGGCTTCGTCGTAGGTGATGGCATGTCCGCGTTTGGTCTCTATCAGGTAGTCGGCCATGTCGCCCACGCCGATACACCAGTCGCGATAGTCGTCGGCGCAGCCTTCGTCGAGTTTCTTGCGTCCGTAGCGGCAAGAGCAGATGCCGACGGCAAGATGTCCCTCGTAGCGTTTAAGCCAGTAGGAGATATGCTCTATGTCGGCAGTCTCATTCTCCATGGATATTGCTTTCTCCACAGGGATGACATGCATGCCTATGCCGCTGCCGCCCATAGGTACCATGGGTGTGATCTTCTCCAACGGCAGGAAAGTCATACGCTCAAAGAACATCGCCAGCTCTGGATGCTTGTCCATCAGCTCTACGTTCATATTGGTGTACTCGGCGCTGCCCGGGACGAACATCGGCACCCAGTATTCGCGGTCTTTACGCTCGAAGGTGGTGCCCGGCACAGGACCGTCCTTGGTGTAGTGGTCGCCGTAGTCGTACTCCAGCATACCTAGGTAAGCCAGCTTGTCCAGCAAGGCGTCGAAGCCTTCTTCCGTCGATGCGTAGTGTTTCTGGCGGTTCAGTTCATGCAGCTGGTTGCGCGTCCAGTGTTTACGCACCTTGAACGGATTGCCGGGAAGCATGTCCAGCAGCATGTCCAGCGAGGCTTCGCGGGTTATTGCGTCCATCTCATCCTCGAAGATACAGGCCAAGCCCCAGTATTCGGGAGCCTCGGTGGTCATCTTTATCTTTCCGGGAATGCGGTCTGTGATGTGGCGCACCAGCTTTATCAGCTTGGGGTTGGGGTTTTTGTCTCCAAAATGTTTGGGGACAAACTTATTTGACATCTCTGGCATATCTCTTTATTCTTTGTTTATTTTTGTTTCCAGTTGTTGACCTCATCTTTCAGCCACTGTACAAAGGCATCCACACCTTCGCCAGTCTTGGCGCAGATGGGTATGACCTGTGCCTTGGGGTTACGCTCATGTATGTACTTCTTGCACCTCTCCAGGCTGAAGTCAAAATATGGCATCACATCTGTCTTGTTGATAAGCACCACGTCGCAGACGGAGAACATCAATGGGTATTTGAGAGGTTTGTCGTCACCTTCAGGCACGGAGAGTATCATGGCGTTGCGTACAGCGCCTGTGTCGAACTCGGCGGGGCATACAAGGTTGCCCACATTCTCCAATATCACGAGGTCGGTGGCGTTCAGGTCAAGGGCATCCAGTCCTTGGCGGGTCATCTCGGCGTCGAGGTGACACATGCCTCCGGTGTGCAGCTGTATCGACTCCACTCCTGTAGCCTCTCTCATCTTCCGGGCGTCGACATCGCTGTCTATGTCGGCCTCCATCACACCGATGCTCATGCTCTCTTTCATCCGGTTGATTGTCTGTATGAGCGTCGTGGTCTTGCCGCTGCCGGGAGCCGACATGAGGTTCAGCAGAAACACTCCTTTCTCTTTGAGCTCCTTACGCAGGGCATCGGCGTCGCTGTCGTTGTCGGCGAAGACACTCTTCTTAATCTCAATCACTCGCAGTGCGTCCATATTGTTTTCTTTGAAATAACTGCGTGCAAAGATACAAAATAAAAACGGAATGGCAATAATTATTTTTCTTTGTGGTGGAAAAAACAAAAGAGCACCTTTTCAGTGCTCTTTGTTGTCCTACCTGGATTCGAACCAAGACAAGCTGATCCAGAGTCAGATGTGCTACCGTTACACCATAGGACAATCTCTTTTTTTTGCTTTCTTTTTCTCTCTGAAAGCGGGTGCAAAAGTACTAACTTTTTCCGAACTGACAAAATATTTTTTCGCCATAGCCTTTCTTTCCCTGTCCTATCTGTTGTACATCAGTGTGTTATTCGCTCTATTTTTTTACTGGGCCGTCATTCCGGATGCTGACATCAGATGCCGGCTGTCGCTCCTGTCAGACCGGAATTCGCCTCTTGCGGCAGTGCCCTTTTCGCCGTTAGATAAAAAATTTTTCTTGCCATTCAGAAATAATGTGTATTTTTGCACCGAAAAAAAGTGATAAATTTAATATTAACCTGATAGATACAAAAATGAAGAAACTTTCATGGATGCTTGCCGCCATCCTCTTTTGCGGCACACTGTTCGTCTCCTGCAACAAAGAGACTGACACCGTCGAGAAGACCAACACCACCTCAACGGATGTCAATCCCGCCGACCTGTTAGGCACATGGAGTGGCAGTTATAGCAGCACGGCTAATTATCAAGACACCACAATGACTTACACCATCAACTGGACAGTCAATCTCTCCACCGCATCGGCTGGCACCATGTCGGCTTTTGTTACCTCAAATCGTTATGAGGATTACACTGTCAACTACGTCGTCTCAAGAGTGAGTCCGCGCCAGAACACCGACTATGTCGTTCTGGATGTCAGAAGAGACAGCTCGTTGTTTGATGAGTCTTTCGAGATGCTCTACAACAAGAGCGCCAGGACCCTGAAGGGCAGCATGACGCTCCAGTATCAGCAGGACCTCACCATCGGTGGCGAGACCACGCTGAACAAGCACTAACTGCTTTCTTGGCTAAAGACAAAGCGCCGGCAGACACGTCTGCCGGCGCTTTCCTGTTTCTGAGGCTTTTCGTCAGAGGCTGTCGCCGGCCTCGTTTGAGCCTTCCTTGGCGTTCTTTTCGAGCTCCAGCTTACCGAAGCGGAGGGTGATGCCTGCCGAGATATAGCGGCTGTTGGTCATCTTGTTGGTGGCATCGCTGAGGTAGTAGGGGTTGGTGTTCTCCGAGCCTGAGCCGAAGCGACCGCCCCAGTTGAAGATATCCTGCACGTTGATGAACACCGACAGCTTACGCTTAAAGAAGTCGCTGCGCACGCCGAAGTCGAGGCCGTAGCGTGCCTTGCGCGTGCTCATGAGGCTCAGTGTGGGCGACGAGTAGCGTGCGCCGAGGGTGATTTGGTACTGGTCGAAGACCTTTGCCCAGGCGTTGATTCGTGCGCTCCACGATGTCTTGTGGTCTTTCTCGGTGAGGTGCTTACCGTTGCGGTCGTACTCGAAGTTGTAGCCGTAGTCGTAGACGTTGGCGTAGAGGCGGACGTTGAAGAAGCCCGTGGGGCGGTAGGTCATGTTGACGCTCGCGCCGTAGCGCCAGCTGGTGCCCATGTTGTATGGTATCGAGACGCTGACGGCTCTCATCCTCAGGTATTCGTCCCAGTCCACGCGGTCTGTCAGTGGGCTTATCTCGTTGGTGCTCAAGCGGCCGTAGGCCTCGACGCCCACGTTGCCGAAGCTCTCGAAGAACTTCTGCCATCCTGCCTCTACGCTGTGGGTGAAGGCGTCCTTCAACTTCGGGTTGCCGGTGCTGTAGCTCTCGTCGCCGTAGCGGCGGAAACGGCTGGTCTGCTCCTCGCCGGGTGTAGTCATGCGCATCGTGTAGTTGAGTTTGAAGTTGTGCATGTCCTCGGTGCGGTAGCTCATGTGGATTGAGGGGTGGAAGTCAAACTGTAAGGTGGCGGTGTCGTCGGCGAAAGGCATGTCGCTGATATACTGGTAGTGTTCGTATTCCGCGCCCACGCCGAGTCCGGCGCTGAGGGTGAAGCCGCCCCAGCGGTGCGTCCAGTCCACGTCGGCATCCAGACCCGCAACGTTGCTTATGAAGTGGTAGGTGCGCAGGGTGTCGACGAGGGTGCCCACGGTGTCGTTGTAGCGGTCGTAGGTGTTGTCCATGTGGCTTATGTCGCCGTTCAAGCCGTAGCTCATCTCGCCGTCCTTGCTGTAGGGACGGTTGTAGCGGGCGTCGAAGCTGGCGCCCTGGCTCTGTGTGTTGCTCAGCAGGTAGCGGTGCTTGTCGAGGTCGGTGTAGGTGTCGTACATGCGGTTGTACCACTGCTCGCTGGCGTTGCGGTTCATGCGTGTATTGAGACCCAGCCGCAGGTTGTGTCCCTCAAGGTCGAACTTCTTGGTGAAGTCGGCGCCGGCGTGGGCGAACATCGAGTTGCCCTTGCTGCGCGAGTTCAGCGTGTCGTTGTAGTAGAGGGTCTGCATAGGTACCGAGTCCAGCAGGTAGTAGGTCTGGCTGCGCAGGCTGTTGTTGAGCGACGGGTTGTAGTTGTAGAAGCCGCCGGCGTCGACGCTCAGCTCTGTCATGGAGTCAATCTCGTAGTTGAGGCTCATGAATATGTTGGCGCTGTGTGAGCGGGTGTTGGAGGTGTCGTTGGCGGTCTCGGCCATCGTGGTGTCGTAGGTGCCGTCGGGTGTGGCGTTATGGTCGCGCCGCATGTAGGAATGTGTCTCCGTGGTGTTGTCGCGACGGCTGTAGCGCCCGCTGGCGAAGAGGTTGAAGCTCAGCTTCTCCTTGGCCCACATGTAGCTCACCCAGGGGCTCACGAAGGGCTGGTTGGAGCCGTTGACGCCGAACGAGACGAACTGGTTGCTCTTGATGTGCGCCGAGGTTACGATGTTGATCACCGCCTCGGCGTCGGTGGCGTACTTGGCCGATGGGTTGGTGATGGTCTCGATGCGTGCCAGGGCGTTGGCCGGCAGGGTCTGCAGGTAGGTCTTGAGGTTCTCCTCGGTGAGCTTCGACGGCTTGTCGTTGATCCATATCTCGACGCTGGAGACGCCGCGGAGGCTCACGTTGCCCTCCACGTCGACCTCCACGCCGGGGGCGTTCTGCAAGGCGTCCTCGGTGGTGCCGGTCTGTATGCTGGGGTCCTCGCTGACGTTATAGATCATCTTCTCGCCATCCATGGCGTAGAGGGGCTTCTCGGCGGTGATCTCCACGGCGTCGAGGGTAGTGGCACCAGGCATCACACGCAGCGTGCCGAGGGCCGTGTTGTTGCTCACCGTGAAGGGTACCAGGCGGTTGCGGTAGCCTATGGCCGTCACGCGCAGCAGGTAGCTGCCCGCCGGTATGCCGCTGATCTCGAAGAGGCCGTCGAGGTTGGTGGCGGCGCCTTTGACGAAGCTACTGTCGGCCGAGTCGAGCACGGCGACGTTGACGAAGGCGAGGAACTCGCCGCTCACGGAGTCGCGCAGCTCGCCCACCACCTTGAAGGTGTCGCCCTCCTTCACTTTCTTCTTCTGCTTCACCTGCTGGGCCTGCTGGCTGCCCTGCATCTGGTTCCAGTCGCCGGTCATCGGTGGCCGCCGTCCGGTGGGTCTGCCGTGTCCCGAGCCGCTCGATGGCGGGCGTCCGCCGGGACCTCCGGGTTGCGCTTCAGCGTAGCTGCACATTGTCAAAATCATGGCCGCAAGGGCTGTTGCTCTCAGTATGTTGCGTAGTTTCATGTGTATATAAATGTATTATTTAATAACGTTTAAGTATCGCTTTTATTGCAAAACTTGCACCCCATTCGAAAAAAAAATCCAAGTCACCTCGGAGTCCCTACGGCTCCGTAGGGGAGGGGTGTCAAAAAGGGTGAAAAACGGGCTTATTTTTTGCCGTATGTAGAATTATTTGTATCTTTGCAGTTTGTTTCGGCATGGTAAACTATAGGAAACACATATTAGACAACGGTTTGACGGTGCTGACGCACGAGGCGTGGGACACTCCGCTGGCCACCGTCAATGTGCTCTATGGTGTGGGCTCGCGCAACGAAGACCCGCAGCGCACAGGCTTCGCGCATCTCTTCGAGCATCTGATGTTCGGCGGCACAAAGCTTGTGCCCGACTATGACCGTGTGGTGAGCTCGCTGGGGGGCGAGAACAATGCCTTCACCAACTGCGACTACACCGACTACTATGTCACCGTGCCCGCCGACGGCCTGTCGACGGCCCTCTGGCTCGAGGCCGACCGCATGCAGGGACTCGATCTTACACAGAAGGCCCTGGAGGTGCAGCAGAAGGTGGTCACTGAGGAGTACCACCAGCGCTATATGAACCAGCCCTACGGCGACGTGTGGCTGCTGCTCAGGCCGTTGTGCTACAAGGTGCACCCCTACCGTTGGCCCACGATAGGTGCTGACATACGTCATGTCGGTGAGGCCACGCTGGAGGATGTGCGCGCTTTCCACGAGCGGTGGTACCGTCCGCAGAACGCCATCCTTGCCGTTGCGGCGCCGATGGCTCACGACGAGCAGCTGAAGGCGGTGGTCAGTGGACAGTGGTCAGTGGACAGTGGACAGAGGTCGGTGGATAGTGGACAGTGGACAGTGGCCACAGAACCTTTGCAGACTGCTCCGCGTTACCTGCATGTGAAGCGCAGTGTGCCGTCGTCGATGGTCTACTTGGCGTGGCCCATGGGCGACCGCAACGACCCGCTGTTCAGGGCCTGCGACCTGGTGAGCGACATACTGGGCAACGGCACCAGCAGCCGCCTCTACGACCGTCTGGTGCGCCGTGAGGGTCTCTTCGTCGAGGCCGACGCCTGCATCACCGGCGACGCCGGTCCCGGTCTGATGGTGCTCAGCGGCAAGCTGGCCGACGGCGTGACCCTCGACCGGGGGGCCGACGCCCTGCGCCGCGAAGCACAGCTGTTGGCAGACGAAGGGCTGTCGGACTACGAGCTGCAGAAGGTGCAGAACAAGTACGAGAACACCTTCGTCTACAGCCAGTACAAGGCTGCCGACCGCGCCCTCTCGCTCTGCTACTACACGTGGCTCGGCGACACTGGCCTGGTGGACCGTGAACCGCAGGAATACCGCCGTGTGACGGCTGCCGACGTGCAGCGTGCCGCTCGCGAGGTGTTCCGTCCCGAACGAGAAAATAGATTGGACTATGAAGCTGAAAGATAGTATAGTAAATGCCTGGTGGCGTATGCGCAAGTGGCTGGACGGTGTCGACTGGCACGGCGTGGCCCGCAGCATCGTGGGCTGGATAGGGCGTGTGCTGCACGGCATACTCTTCGGCTGGCTGCTGCCCAAGCGCTACCGCGGCCTGAAGAAGAAGCAGATATTTGAGATAATCTTCAAGAGCGACACGCCGGCGGGCAAGAAGTTCGACGTGTGGCTGCTGGTGCTCATAGTGCTCAACATAGTGCTGCTGGTCATCGACAGTCTTACGGGCACCACCACCACCATGACCAGCGGGGCGCAGATGAGTGTGCAGTTCATTGTGTTCAAGGTGTTGGAGTGGGGCTTCACGCTGCTCTTCACCTTCGAGTACTACCTACGCATCTACTGCCTCAAGCACCCTAGGAAGTATGTCTTCTCCTTCTGGGGGGTGATAGACTTCATGAGCATCTTCCCGGCATATCTGAGCCTGCTGTTCCCCGCCACCCAGGCGCTGACGGTGCTGCGTCTGCTGAGGGTGATGCGCATCTTCCGCCTCTTCCACCTCAACCGCTTCCAGAACGAGGTGTTCCACCTGCTTGCGGCCCTGCGTGCCAGCGCCATCAAGATACTGGTGTTCATGCTCTTCGTGCTGGTGGCCGCCGTGATACTGGGCACCCTGATGTTCAGCTTCGAGAGCGAGGTGAACCCGGCGTTCGCCAATATCCTGTCGGGCATCTACTGGGCTGTGGTGACTATCACCACGGTGGGCTACGGCGACATAGCGCCGGTGACTCCCGGCGGCCGCTTCATCGCCGTGCTGGTGATGTTGCTGGGCTACTCAATCATAGCCGTGCCTACGGGTGTCGTGGCTGGCGAGGTGGTCAACGAGTACCGCAAACCTAAAGGCAAGCCGCGCCTCACAGCCGCCCAGCGCGACTATGACGACGAGGAGGAAGCGATAAACAGTTAAGAGTTATGAGTTGTTTGGGTAGGATATTGATTGCCGACAGGACGCACGAGGTGCTGGAAGATAAGCTGCGCGAGGCAGGCTTCGCGGTGAGCGTGGAGCCCGACCACGACTACGAGAGTCTGGTGGCGGCAGCGCAGGGATGCGTGGGCCTGGTGGTGCGCAGCAAGGTGATAATAGACAGCAAGTTCATAGACCGTGTGCCGTCGCTGAGCTGCATAGGACGTGTGGGTGCCGGTATGGAGACCATCGACGTGGAGTATGCCGAAAGCAAGGGCATCAGCTGTCTCAACAGTCCCGAAGGCAACCGCGACGCCGTTGGCGAGCATGCCGTTGGCCTGCTGCTGGCGCTGATAGACAACATTGCGCGTGCTGACGCCGAGGTGCGACAGGGGCTGTGGCGCCGCGAAGCCAACCGTGGCCTTGAGCTCGGTAGCCTCACCGTGGGCATCATAGGCTACGGCAACATGGGACAGTCGTTCGCCAGGCGGCTCAGCGGCTTTGGCTGCCGTGTGGTGATATATGACAAATACAAGGAGATAGGTACCTTGGAGGAGGTGCAGCGTGAGGCCGACGTGGTTAGTTTCCACGTGCCGCTGACCGACGAGACGCACCACTACCTCGACGCTGGTTTCATAGAGGCTATGGCCAAGCCCTTCTTTGTGGTCAACACAGCACGCGGGGCGGTGGTGGACACCGAGGCCTTGGTGCAGGGGCTGGAGAGAGGCAAGGTGCGCGGTGCGGCGCTCGACGTGCTTGAGTACGAGAACATGCAAGCCGACGGGCTGGGCGACGTGCCGGCGTCGATGCAGTATCTGATGCGGTCGCCGCTGACGGTGCTGACGCCGCATGTGGCGGGCTGGACCGTGGAGTCGAAATACAAGCTGGCAGCCGTGCTGGCCGACAAGATGATAAAGACGTTGAAAGGTTGATATGATTGTTGTAGGAAACAGTATAGTGAGTGACGATGTGGCCGACTGCCGTTTCGGGTGCGACCTGTGTGTGTGCAAAGGGGCCTGCTGTGTCGACGGCGATAGCGGTGCACCGCTGCTGGAGGAGGAGGTGTCGAAGCTGGAGGCTGTGCTGTCCGACGCGCTGCCGCTGATGACCGCCGAGGGGCGTGCTGCAGTGGAGGCGCAGGGTGTGGCTGTCAGAGACAAGGACGGCGACCTCGGCACACCGCTCATCGACGGCGGTGCCTGCGCCTACATCACCTACAGCGCCGACGGCTGCGCACTCTGTGCCCTGCAGGAACTCTACAAGCCTGTGAGCTGCCATCTATACCCGATAAGGGTGGAGGACTACGGCGAGTTTCAGGCGGTGAACTACCACCAGTGGGACATCTGCCGATGCGCCAAGGGCAAGGGCGAACCGCTGTATGTATACCTCAAGGAACCGCTGATACGCCGTTTCGGCGAGGCGTGGTATGAAGAACTGGTTGAACAAATTAACTTAAGGAATAATGACAGATAAGAAACGACAGGCAACGCTGGTGGCCGTCATGGTGGCGGCAATACTCGTTGTGGACCAGGTGGTGAAGATACTGGTGAAGACCAATATGCAGTATGGCGAGGACATACCGTTGATAGGGGAGTGGTGCAGGCTGCATTTCATAGAGAACGAGGGCTTTGCCTTCGGCATGAAGATGGGCGGCCCGGTAGGCAAGATAGTGCTGACGTCGTTCCGCCTTGTGGCGTCGATTGCCATTGTGTGGCTGATGGCGCACATGGTGAAGAAGGGAGTCCGCAACTCGATGCTGATATCTTTGGGACTGATATTGGCCGGCGCTGTGGGCAACTTGATTGATAGCTGCTTCTACGGCCTGATTTTCAACGAGAGCTACTACAGTGTGGCCACGATGTTCCCGACGGGTGGCGGTTATGCTCCACTGTTCCAAGGCAAGGTGGTGGATATGTTCTATTTTCCTCTGTTTGAGTTTGATTGGCCAATGTGGGTGCCTATGGTGGGTGGAAACCACTTCGAATTCTTCAATGCGATATTCAATGTGGCCGATGCGGCCATTACAATTGGCATATTCTGGATGATGATAGATCAATTTTTTGTCGCGCCAAAGCGCGCTAAATCAGGAAGAAAAGTGGAAGGTTGTGAAGAAAAGTAAAAAAATATTTTGCCAGTTTGCGAAAAGTTAGTAATTTTGCACTCCGAAAAGAGAATGACCGAGGGGCTCAGTTTGCTCCATAAAGTCGAGAGATGGCGTCGTAGCTCAGTTGGTAGAGCGAAGGACTGAAAATCCTTGCGTCACTGGTTCAAATCCAGTCGATGCCACCACAAAAAGAAAGGAGACTCATGTGAGTCTCCTTTTATTTTTGTCATTGCAATATCACTAGTTTGCGTGCTGGACGGTTGCCCACCTTGACGATGTATACTCCCGGCCGTTGGTTGCAGGGTTCTACCTTGCGCCCCATGATGTCGTATATGAGTACCGGCAACTGTGTGTCGTCAACGGTGATACAGCCGTTGCGCATATAGACATTTACTGCATCGGTGGTTTCTGTCGTTGTAATGCTTAGGGTGTCACCGACGGCCTCGAAGTAGGCTGTGAATATTGTGTCGGAGGTTACTGTTACGAGACGTGGGTTGGTGGTGTCGCCGTCCATCCAGTGGCTGAAGATGTAGCCGTCAAAAGCGTATGCGGTAAGCATTGCCGTGCTGTCCTCGGGGTAGGTGCCGCCGCCATCGACATACCCCATGTCGTTGTTGTCGCTCAGTGCGGTGACGCTGTAGTCGCGGACGAAAATGGCTGTCAGTAATGTGTCGCCAGCTATAGTTAACTGTAGTGGATTGTCAGTGGAACCGTTGCTCCACCGTACGAAGCGGCAGTTGTTGGCGGGTATTGCAGATATTGTTGCTACGTCGCCAACATCATAGACGCCGCCACCGTCAACAGTTCCAAGAGTTGTGTCGGAAGATAATGCAGTGATAATCTTGTCAATCTCATGTATTTCAGCGATATAATTAACGAAAGAGTGTTGTAGGAAGTTCCAGTAAGTGGGCAGTTGATTGCTGCTCAGCTTTTTTGTGGAGGATACCTCCATTGTTAGTTCACGGCAGTTGTAATAATAGTTAAAGTAGTCCTGACGGCCACCAGTGATGACGTACCAGTCGCCGCCGGCCGTGTAGCCGCATGGGTATGTGTCGTTGAAGTGGTTGCTATTGTAAGTTCGTGAGGTATCGACGAAGCGTTGGCATACAGCCACCCACCAGGCGCTTTTTGGGTGTGGGTTTTGTATGGAAGTGTAGGTGTCCCAAGGGTAGTTCATCACCTCGGCACCGCCGTGGAGGTTGGCGCTGAGTCGAAAGTTGTGGCGGTTGAAGTAGTTTATCATCACCTGGTTCTCCTGCTGTAGGGCATCTTTTGCTGTGGCGAAAGGATTAGGATAGTTGCGGTTGAGATCTACGTTGTTAGCGTTGTAGCGGCGTGAGTTCTGCACGGTGTTATTGCCGCCGTAGTAGGTACCGTCGGGGTTGGCGAGGGGGTTGATGCAGATGAGTGTGGTGTTCATCAAGGCGGTGTACTGCGGGTTGCTGCCGTAGCCGTGTAAGAGGGTGTCGATGAGATGGAGCATCATGACGTAGCCCGTCACCTCGTTGCCGTGGATGGTGGATGAGTAGAAGAACTCGCGCAGAGTGGTATCGCCGGGGTTGGCGGTGAGCTCCATGCTGAGAATGAGGCGGCCGTTGACAGAGGTGCCGATGGTGTCGAGACGGCAGAGGGTGGGGTAGTCGGTGGCCCACTGCTGCATCATGGTGACGTAGGTGCTGTAGGTCGGGTAGCGGTCCCAGTTGGCCATCTGTGCTGGTGTGGTGGCCATGGTTATAGCCTTGGCGGCATTGTCTTCCTCGACGGGAGGGAAGGCGTCCGGTCGCGGTCTGTACTGCGCCGAGGCTGCGCTGGCAATGAGAATGGCGGCGATGAATGATAGGACGTTTTTCATGCTTTTAGTCTGTTTTAAGCGGTGCAAAATTACAAAAAAAATGTATTATAGGTGCTCGGTAACTTATTTTTTTGTATTTTTGCACACTCAAAAGATTAGACTATGCATACAACACCGATACAGATACGCTTCAACGACGTGGACCAGATGGGGCACGTCAACAACGCCGTCATCATGGAGTACCTCGACCTGGGCAAAGATGCCTTCTTCTCCTCGCACGGGGTGCCGCCCACCAAGGGCGACTTCACCGTCATGGTGGTGCACTATGACGTCGACTTCCGGGCGCAGATACACTACCACGACAGCATCGCTGTCACCACCGAGATCGAGAAACTCGGCAACAAGAGCCTCACCATCATGCAACGCGTCATCAACACCGAGACCGATATGGTCTGCGTCGAGTGCCGCACTATCATGGCCGGCTACCGCCGCAGCACCAGCAGCTCCGAAGTGATCCCCCCAGAGGTACGCGAGTGGCTTACCCGATAACTGAAAAAACACAACAGTATAAAAAACTCTTTTTACTCGGCGAGATGGTATTCTCGTTGCTTGCGGCGGGATGTTCATCATACAAACCGGTCATATTCCCGTTTGGGAAGACCTATGTGTACAGTGTGGCTTTCGTCAATGCGGACGGCAACGTTACGTCACAATGCAAAATCAGGATGACGACTTTCGAGAAGAAATTTCTCGGACAGTTTGGCCTTGTTTTTTATCGGCGCATCGCCGCAAGCTCCTCGGCGAGGTAATGGCCGGTGAAGTTGTCTTTCTGCTTGGCTAAGTCTTCGGGGGTACCGCAGAAGGTGATCTGACCGCCGGCACGGCCGCCGTCGGGACCGAGGTCGATGACCCAGTCGGCCACCTTGATGACATCCATGTTGTGCTCGATGACGAGGACGCTGTTGCCCTTGTCGACGAGCTTCTGCAGCACGCCGAGTAGTATGCGGATGTCCTCGAAGTGGAGGCCCGTGGTGGGCTCATCCAATATATATAATGTCTTGCCGGTGTCGGTGCGCGAGAGCTCGGTGGCGAGTTTCACACGCTGCGCTTCGCCGCCGCTGAGGGTAGTGCTCTGCTGGCCGAGGGTGATGTAGCCGAGGCCCACGTCCTGCAGCGCCAGCAGCTTGCGGCGCAGCTTGGGGTAGGCGTCGAAGAACTCCACGGCCTCGTTGACGGTCATGTCGAGCACGTCGGCTATAGACTTGCCCTTGTAGCGTATCTCCAGCGTCTCGCGGTTGTATCGCTTGCCGCCGCAGACCTCGCATTGCACGTATACGTCGGGCAGGAAGTTCATCTCTATTGTCCGCAGACCGGCACCTTTGCAGTGCTCGCAGCGGCCGCCGCTGACGTTGAAGCTGAATCGCCCCGGCTTGTAGCCGCGTATGCGTGCCGACGGCAGTTCGGCGAAGAGGCGGCGTATGTCGTCGAAGAAGCCCGCGTAGGTGGCGGGATTGCTGCGCGGCGTGCGGCCGATGGGGCTCTGGTCTATCTGTATGACCTTGTCGATGTGCTCTATGCCCTCGACGCTCTTATAAGGCAGAGGTGCGCGCAGCGAGTGGTAGAAGTGTTGGCTGAGGATGGGCTGCAGGGTGTCGTTGATGAGGCTTGACTTGCCGGAGCCCGAGACGCCTGTCACGCAGACGAACATGCCCAGCGGCAGGTCAAGGTCCACATCCTTGAGGTTGTTGCCGGTGGCACCTTTCAGCAGTATATGCTCGCGGCCGACATTGGGCCGTCTCTCTGGCAACGCTATGTCGCGTTGCCGGGTGAGATACTGCAGGGTTAGCGATGGATCCTTAAAGTTCTTAGGGTTTTTAAGGCCTTTAAGGTCGCCTGCAAACAGTATCTTGCCGCCGTGCACGCCGGCACCGAGGCCTATGTCGACGAGGTAGTCGGCGGCGAGCATCATGTCACGGTCGTGTTCGACGACGATGATGCTGTTGCCCAAATCACGTAGCTGCTTCAGGCTCTCGATGAGGCGTTGGTTGTCACGCTGGTGCAGGCCTATGCTGGGCTCGTCGAGGATATAGAGCACGTTGGTAAGCTGCGAGCCTATCTGTGTGGCTAGGCGTATTCGCTGTGCCTCGCCGCCGGAGAGCGACTTGGCGCTGCGGTTCATCGAGAGGTAGCCCACGCCGACGTTGTTGAGGAACGACAGTCGTTTGAGTATCTCCATCAGCACCTCGTGTGCCACTTTACGGTCGCGCTCGTCGAGTTGCGGCTCCAATGCCCGCAGCCATTCCTCGAGTTCCAGCAGATCCATGTCGGCCAGCTCGCCGATGTTCTTGTCCAGAATGCGGAAGGCTAGTGATTCCGCCTTCAGACGGTGTCCATGGCATTCGGGACACGGCACCCTGTTCATGAAGCTCGCTGCCCACTTCTGCAGGCTTGCAGGGCTCTCCTCGCCGGCCATCTCGGTGATATAGTTCACCACGCCCTCAAACTCGCTCAAATAGCCTGCATCCTCAGGATCTTCGATGCCGGCGAAGTGGTTGCTTCCGTAAAGTATGGCATTGAGTGCCTCCTCGCTGAGGTCGGCTACAGGAGTGTCCAGTGTGAAGTCGTAGTGCTTGCCCATGAGTTCTATCTTGCGGTAGACGTAGTTGGTGGGCGAGTATTTCCCTAACACTTCGATGGCACCGTCGCGGATGCTCTTCTTCGGGTTGGGGATAAGCTTCTGCATGTCAATCTGCGCCACCTCGCCGAGACCGTTGCAGTGGGGACAGGCGCCGTAGGGCGAGTTGAACGAAAAGGTGTTGGGCTCCGGCTCGGGGTAGGAGAGACCGCTGTCGGGGTCCATCAGCATGCGGCTGAAGTAGCGGATGCTGCCGTCCTCGTTGTTCAGTATCATCAAGATGCCTTTGCCTTGACGGAAAGCCGTCTGCACCGCCTCGCGGAGGCGTGTGGCGTTGCGGTCGGCACGCAGGCGGTCGACCACCAGCTCGATGTCGTGCACTTTGTAGCGGTCCACCTGCATCTTGTAGGTAATTTCCTTTATCTCGCCATCGACGCGGACTTTGAGAAACCCTTTCTTGGCTACCTGTTCGAAGAGCTCGCGGTAGTGGCCTTTGCGGCCCTTGACCAACGGCGCCAGTATCATGATGTCGCGGCTGCCGTATTCAGTAGTGATGATTTCCAGTATCTTCTCCTCGCTGTATTTCACCATCGGCTTGCCGCTGACGATGCTGTAGGCTTTGCCGATTCGGGCGTATAACAGGCGCAGCAGGTCGTAGGTGTCGGTCAGCGTACCCACTGTAGAGCGTGGGTTGTTGTTCGTGCTCTTCTGTTCAATAGAAATGACGGGCGAGAGACCCTCGATAAGGTCTACGTCGGGACGTTCCATATTGCCGATGAAGTGGCGTGCATAGGCCGAGAAGGTTTCCATATATCGGCGCTGTCCTTCAGCATGAATGGTGTCGAACGCCAAGCTCGACTTGCCGCTGCCGCTGAGGCCGGTGAACACCACCAGCTCATTGCGTGGTATCTCCAAGTCCACATTCTGCAGGTTATGTACCCGCGCACCTAATATCTTTATCTTCTCGTCGTCCATCAGATGCTTTCTATTACAGTAGTGTCGTGTTTGCCTTTAGTGATGGTGTTGTATTCTGTACCTTTCTTGGTGGGGATGTGCACTTTGTACGTCTTGTCGGCTTTATTCTTTAGGGTACTTGAGGTGAGCCATGGGTTCATGGTGCGGAGCATCTTGTAGGTGGTTCCATGGCTGATGGCGAAGTCGACCAGATCGACATTCTGCCCCGTAAGCTCCACTTCGGTATAGGGTAATTCGGGATAGGTGTCGCAGCGCCGCACGTAGAATCCATAGTTTTGCGGATGCTGCATGATGAGCTTGAGGGCGAGAATGCGGTATACATAGCGTTGTGTCTCTTGGTTAAGCAGAAGTTCATAGTAGCTCACTTGCTGCTGGTTGGCCAGACGCTTGCCGAGGCCACCCTCTCCACAGTTGTAGGCTGCCGCCGCTTCTGTCCAGCCGCCAAAGCGTGCTTTGAGCGATTTCAAATAACGGCAGGCGGCGCGTGTCGAGGCTTCCAGATGGTTGCGCATGTCCACCTCGTCGCTCACCTCCAGGCCGTACTTCTGCCCCGTGGCTTTCATGAATTGCCAGTACCCTTGGGCGCCGGCGGGCGACGTGACGCACTGCAGACCGCTCTCGATGACGCAGAGGTACTTCATGTCCTGCGGTACGCCCTCCTCTTTGAGGATGCGCTCGATGGTGGGGAAGACGCGGGCGGCTCGCTTGATGTTGAAAAGGGTGCTACTTTGGTAATACATATTGCTGACCAACTCGCGGTCCAGGCTCTCACGCACATACCATAGGTTGAGCGGCACGCGTTCGCCGCAGAACATGAGTGTGTCGGGAATGGAGGGAGCGTAGATGCGGTAGTCAGCGCGTATGGCGCGTGCGTGCACTTCTTCGCTCTCGTCCTTGCGGGTGGCGAAAATAAAGGCCTCGCCGGCGATAGCCACGGAGGCCAGTATGATGGCAATGATGCTGAGCTTTTTCATGGTTGTGGTGTCTTTAAGGCCCTTAATGCTTTAAGGTCCTTAGTGAGTTACCGTTTCTACAATCATTTTGGCCACCTCCTGCTTTGAAAGCAATGGACTTTCTATGTGATGGCCGTCTCGACTGATGATGGTTACCTTGTTGGTGTCGACTCCGAAGCCGGCACCTTTGTCGCGAAGCGAGTTCATGACGATATAGTCGAGGTTCTTCCGCTGCAGTTTGCCTTGGGCGTTTTCCAGTTCATGGTCGGTCTCGAGGGCGAAGCCCACAAGCGTCTGCTCCTGAGTCTTCATGCTGCCGAGCGAGGCCAGTATGTCGGGATTCTGCACAAGTGTGAGCGTCATGCCTTCGTCACCCTTTTTCTTCAATTTGTGGTCGGCGCATTCCGAAGGACGGTAGTCGGCTACGGCGGCCGAGAGGATGGCCCCTTTGCAATTTGGGAATATCGTCGTGGCGGCAATGTACATCTCTCGGGCGCTCTCTACGCGGGTCAGCGTCACCCGCGGGTGGTTGATGGCGAGCGAGGAGGGACCTGACACCAGCTCCACTTCGGCTCCTGCGTCGGCCAGTGCCTGCGCCAGCGCGAAGCCCATCTTGCCACTGCTGTAGTTGCCAATGAAGCGCACGCTGTCGATGCGCTCATAGGTTGGCCCTGCTGTCACCAGCCATTTCTGAGAGGAAAGCGGCTGATGCAAGGAGGAAAGCACGGCCTTCACAATTTCTTCGGGTTCGGCCATGCGGCCAATTCCGTTCACGCCGCAGGCCAGTTCGCCCTCGGCGGGTCCTACCATACGGATGCCCCAGCCTTTGAGGGTTGCTATGTTGTGTTGCACGGCGGGGTGAGCCCACATGAGGCTGTTCATGGCTGGTGCCATGACAACAGGCTTGCCGGAGAATGCCAGTATCAGGGTCGAGAGTGCGTCGTCGGCGATGCCCGAGGCCGCTTTGCCTATGATGTTGGCCGTGGCGGGTGCTACCACCAACATGTCGCCCCAGTCTTTGAGCGAGATATGTTCGGTGCTACCCGAGGCAAACAGGTCGCTGTACAGCGGGTTCTGGCTTACCGTCTCCAGCGTGACGCGGGTGACGAATTGCAGCGCGTGCCCAGTGGCGGCGCACCGTACTTCGTGGCCTGCTTTCTTCAGCAGGCGCACCAATTCGGGCGCTTTGTAGGCTGCAATGCCTCCTGTGATGCCGACGACAACATTCATGGCTCTTACATTTCGCGGATTACCTGTTCCTCAAGCTCTTCCAGATGGCGCTTCTGTTGGTCCTCTTTGGCGGGGTTGCGGTAGTAAATGTTGCCTTCGAGGTACTCCTCGGTGGCCTCGAGCGACGGCTTGGGCTGCTGCTCGAAACGGCGCACTATCTCCACCTGCTCACGGTTCTCGAAGATTTCGTCGACACTGTCGTTGTTACTCTTGAAGTCGTCAATCTTGCTGTGAAGCTCTTTCTTTTCCTCGGCGGCAATCTGGTTGGCGCGTTTGGTGAGCACGGCCACGGTCTCGTAGATGTTGTCGGTCATCTTGTTGAAGTCGGCGATGTTGCGCGTAATCGTGGTGTTGTTCACCTTCTTTTTCTTTTCTTCCATGGTTTGTATGTCTTGTTTTTCAGTTATCTTTCTTTACTGTGCTTTCTCCAAGTCGGTCAGTGCGGCGCGAGCCTTGGTGTAGATGGCTTGTGCGGCGCTGAGACGTTTGGAATCGGCGAAGTTGCTGTTGAATCTTTCGAAGTCGTTCAGCACTTGTTGCAAGCGCTCTTTCTGCTTGTCTTCCCGACTATTGATGGCGAAACGGTAGCCGGCGTCGAGTTGGTAGAACATGGCGTCTTCGCGTTCGGCCGCTTCGGGGTAGAGGTTCAGGAAGCGTTTGAACGATTCGTAGGCGGCGTTGTACTCCTCGATGAAATAGTAGTTGTAGGCTATCTCATAGTCCTTCTTCATCAGCTTGGCGCGCATTTCGTCGACGCAGCGGTTCAATTCGGGAATGTGCACGCTGCGGGGCCACCGCTCGACGAACGACTCCATCTCTTCGATGGCCTCTTTGGTACGCTTTTGGTCGAGCGAGTAGTCGGGCGAATCCATATATTTGCAGTAGGCCGATAGCCAGGAGGCTTCCTCGGCGCGATTGCTATAAGGGAACTGGCGCGCAAAGCGCTGGTACTGATAGCCTGCGGTGAAATAGTCTTTCTCCTTGAAGAGACTCTCGGCATAGTACCAGGCAATCTCCTCGGCGTGCTCTTTTCCGCGGTAGTGAAGGGTCAGGTTCTCGAACAACTGGATGGCCCTTGACCAGCTGTTGTCATTATAATAGCGCATGGCCGCCTGATACTTTCCCTCGTAATCGTTGCTGTTGAGCAGTTTCTCGTAGCCACTGCAAGAGACTAGCATCAAGCAGATTGCGCAGATGCCGATAATGTTTTTCGCCTTATTCATAGCATGCAAAGATACGCTTTTTTTTTAATATGGAAGAAAAAAAGTATCTTTTCCTCCCTTTTAACGTCGGCACGTCACCAATCGCCGCTGTCTTCTCTAAGCTCATTTTACGGCAGGTCTATGGTCGCTCATAGGAAGGCAAGAATACCCTATGAGCAGGGCATTCTATGGTGCGCTCATTTACATACGGTTAATGTCAGTTCTTTAGGAGTTCTGGAACACCTAAAGAACGGCAAAAGAACGCATGCTGTTTTTGTGGTTTCATCCTGCCGCATCCGCAATCAGGAACCATTTATTGTGTGCCGATTTAGACTATTTCTTCGGCCGAAGAAATGCCATCAAAAAGATGTGTAAGTTCAAATGGGAATAGAATACTGATGCTACGGAACCCCAATCCTTCTGTATGTTTACATCGGGGCATCGTATTCGTATGTTGAACCTGGGAGTGAGTGGTGTGGAAAAGTTTTTTCCGCTGTATTGGAAAAAAGGTGTATCTTTGCATTTTAAAATTTATAAAGTATATGGACACTGTCATTATCTTAGACTTTGGCTCTCAATACACTCAGCTTATCGCGCGCAAAATTCGCGAGCTGAACGTCTACTGCGAAATCCATCCTTTCGACAAAATACCCGCCCTTACGACCGATGTGAAGGGTGTTGTCTTCTCGGGCAGTCCCTATAGCTGCAACGCCGCTGATGCTCCGGTACCCGAAATGAGTAATATCAAGGGCAAGCTGCCGCTGCTGGCGGTGTGCTACGGTGCCCAGTATCTGGCCAAGTGGGGTGGAGGTCGTGTGCAGCAGAGCAAGATACGTGAGTATGGCCGCGCCAACCTGAACTATATTGACGGCTCCAATCCGCTGATGAAGGGCGTCCCCATGGGCAGTCAGGTGTGGATGAGCCACGGTGACACCATCGAGGTGCTGCCTGAGGGCTACCGTACCATCTGCTCGACTGAGAATGTGCGCTATGCCGGCTATCAGATTGAAGGCGAGCAGACCTACGCCATCCAGTTCCACCCCGAGGTGCATCATTCGACCGACGGTGTGCAACTGCTACGCAACTTCGTGGTCGACATCTGCGGTTGCCGTCAGGAGTGGACCCCCGAGAGCTTTATCGAGACCACCGTGGCCGAACTCAAGGCCAAGGTGGGTGGCGACAAGGTGGTGCTGGGTCTCAGCGGCGGTGTGGATTCCACTGTGGCTGCCGTGCCGCTCAACCGAGCCATCGGCCATCAGTTGCACTGCATCTTCGTCGACAACGGTTTGCTGCGCAAGAACGAGTTCGAGAGCGTGCTTGAGTCGTACAAGGATATGGGTCTCAATGTGAAGGGTGTCGACGCCAAGCAGCGCTTCTACGATGTGCTGGCCGGCGTAAAGGATCCCGAGAAGAAGCGTAAGGGCATTGGTAAGACCTTCATCGATGTGTTCGATGCCGAAGCCAAGCTCATCACTGACGCCAAGTGGCTCGGTCAGGGCACCATCTATCCCGACGTGATAGAGTCGAGCAGTGTGAAAGGCCCAAGTCAGACCATCAAGAGCCACCACAATGTGGGTGGCCTGCCTGACTACATGAAACTGAAGCTCGTCGAACCGCTGCGCTCGCTGTTCAAGGATGAAGTGCGCCGTGTAGGCCGTCAGTTGGGTATCAAAGACTCGCTCATTGGCCGTCATCCCTTCCCTGGTCCCGGCTTGGCCATCCGCATACTGAGCGATGTGACGCCCGAGAAGGTACGCATCCTGCAGGAGGTGGACGACATCTTCATCCAAGGACTGCGCGACGCGGGACTGTATGACAAGGTGTGGCAGGCCGGCGCCATGCTGTTGCCCGTACAGAGTGTGGGTGGGATGGGCGACGAACGCACCTATGAAAGTGTGGTGGCACTGCGTGCGGTGGAAAGTGTTGACGGCATGACTGCCGACTGGAGCCACCTGCCCTACGACTTTATGGCTAAAATCTCCAACGAGATTATCAACCGAGTGAAAGGTGTCAACCGTGTCTGTTACGATATTAGCTCCAAGCCGCCGGCAACTATCGAATGGGAATGATTATGAAGAGAATACTCTTGGTGATGCTGATGCTGACCAGCCTGTCGGCATGGTCGCAGAAGCCTGGGACGACGCCAGTCAAGGTGAGCTCTGAAACCCAGATGCTGCACGGGCGCAAATACTATGTGCACATCGTTGAAAGAGGGCAGACGGTCTACACTATCTCTAAAGCCTATAAGGTGCTGAGTTACGATGCTGTCACTCATGTGGATATTCATGCCCTGCATCCCGGCGACACCGTATGGCTGCCGTTCCGTGGACAGTTTACCGATAGTGAAGAGCCTTCGACCCCAACGCCAGCACCAACAACAGTATCGGTCCCTCAAATCAACACGGTGCATGACACATCATATATCTATGTGCATGACACTACCTATGTCAATGTACCATACGCCGTACACGACACCACTTATGTCAATGTGCCACATGTCGTACACGACACCATTTATGTCAATGTGCCACATGTCGTACACGACACTACTTATGTCAATGTGCCACATGTCGTACACGACACTACTTATGTCAATGTGCCACACGTCGTACACGACACCAGTTATGTCAATGTGCCATACGTCGTCCATGATACTACCTATGTTTTTGATACGGTGACACAGACGGAATATTTGACGGTGCATGACACAGCCTTTATTACTGACACGGTGATGCTGACGAAGTATATGCCGGTGCATGACACCACGTATGTCACGCTGCATGACACGGCCTATATTAAGGTCCCGTACGCCGTGCACGACACAACTGTCGTGTCGGACAAGGTGATGCAGACGGAGTATGTGACGGTGCACGATACGACCTATATTGATGTTCCGTACGCAGTGTATGATACCACTGTCGTTACCGACACAGTGACGCTTACGAAGTATGTGCCGGTGCATGACACCACTTATATCACGTTGCATGACACAATGTTTGTTGTCGACACCGTGGACTTCACACCCTCCTCCGACTTGGCTTTTGCATCCTCCTCCGCCGTGGCTTTGACAGCCCCCGTGGCAGCCAGCCAGCCAGCCGCGAGAGCGGACAACTCTGCAACGGAACAGACTCAGAGGAAGGCAGGCAAGACGCTGAAAGTTGCACTAATGATGCCGCTCCACCTGGACCAGCTGGACCAGATAAGCACCTCGAAGTTCGATGTGGAACAGCGTGGCAAGAGGAGCTACCGCCAGTTTGAATTCATCGAGTTCTACGAAGGTCTGCTGTTGGCCCTTGACAAACTGGCTGAACAGGGTGTCAGTGTGGAGCTGAATGTAGCCGACGTCAGTGGCAACACTCCCGCCCATGTCGAGGAGGCTTTTCTGAGCCACCATGTCGACCAGTGCGATTTTGTGGTCGCCTTGTTGCTGCGTGACTGCTTCGACAAGGCCGCCGAGTTGGCCCGACAGGCGGGTGTATATATCGTCAATCCCATGGCCACCCGCAGCGAGCTCTGTTCGGAAAATCCCTATATGGTCAAGATACAGCCCTCGTTGAAGGGTATGATTGCGTTGATGCTGAACAATATGAAATTCGAGCGTCCTGATGCCCATCTCTATATCATCCATTCGAACAGCAAGGACGAGAAGGCGGCCATGGATGAGCTAAAAAGGCAGCTTACCGAGCGTGGCGACATCAAGTACACAATCTTCAACTGGAGCCAGAGTGCCCGCTTGGTGTCGGTGATGAAGGCTACGCCGCGGTGCAATGTGCTGAGCATCTATGACCAGGGCAAGGATAACAACCGCGTCTACAGTATCAATCTGCTCAATCGCCTGTCGAGCATCAAGAAAGACAGTCCCACGCTCTACACCCTCACCGATTGGACGCGCGAGTACAACGATATCGACTTCGCCCAGTTGCAGCTCCTCGGCTACCATACCTACAGCCTTGCGTGGGATATGACCAACGACGTGCATGTGCAGTTCCTGCAGTCCTTCCGCAACCGCTTCGGTTCGGAGCCCACGTCGCAGCTGGCCGCTACGGCCTACGACCTGATGCTTTACATAGGCGGCGGCCTGGCTCGTCGCAACAGCGATTTCTGGCTTACGCCGGGCAACAGCCTGCCGACCCTTGTGCAGCCTCTCCACCTCGGACGCAGCGGTGCCGGCCTGGAAAATGACAAGGCGCAGCTCTATCGGCTGGATGACCTGCGCTTCATCAAAGCCCTCTTCAAATAATGGAATACCAGAACACTATCAATAAAGAATTCCGTCTGACCGGTCCCGGCCTGCATACAGGGCGCACGGTGACGGTCACCGTCAAACCTGCCCCCGAAAACTTCGGCATCGCCTTCCGCCGCACCGACCGTGTCAACATCATCACCCAGCCGGCGCTCGCCGAGAAGGTGGGCGAGACTTCGCGTGGCACCACCCTCGGCAGCGGCCGTCACACCATCGCCACCATCGAGCACTTGATGTCGGCCCTTCATGGAATGAAGATCGACAACGCCTTGGTGGAACTTGACGGAGGCGAGGTCCCCATCCTCGACGGCTCCTCCCGCCCCTGGCTGCTGCAGCTGGTCCGCGTTGGTGTCCGCCAGCAGCAGGCCGAACGCAAGGTGATCGATATCCGGCAGCCACTCCATTTCGAGTACTCGCCCACCGGCTCGGTGTTCGACGTCGAACCCTGCGACCACTTCGCTGTGCACTGCGAGATCGACTTCAAAGACACCGTCATCGGGTGCCAGCAAGCCGACATGAACGACTTCAGCGAGTATGCCGCCAGCATCGCCCCCTGCCGCACCTTCGTCTTCCTGCACGAAATAGAACCCCTCCTGCATCTCAACCTCATCAAAGGCGGTTCGCTCGACAACGCCCTCGTTTTTGTCAACCGTGAGCTCACCTCCAAGCAGCTCAAGCGGCTGGCCAAGACTTTCCACAAGGACGTCAGCCACTTCCGAGTGCACGACGGGGTGCTCAACACCACCGACCCCTACTTCCCCAACGAGCCGGCCCGCCACAAGCTGCTCGACTTTGTAGGCGATATCCGCCTGGTGGGCTGCATGCTTAACGGGCGTTTCTCCATACGTAAACCCGGCCACAAGGCCAACAACGCCTTCGCCCGTTTCCTGGTGAAGGAATTAAACAATCAAACAAGCAATCAATCAAACAGGTAATGATACTTTACGACCTCAACCCCAATGCCAAGATCGGCAAGGACGTGACCATAAGCAACTTCACCACCATCTACGACGACGTGGAGATTGGCGACGGCACCTGGATTGGTCCCAATGTTACCATCTTCCCTGGTGCCCGCATTGGCCGCAACTGCAGGATATTCCCCGGTGCCGTCATCGCCGCGGTGCCGCAGGACCTCAAGTTCGCCGGCGAATACACCACCGTCGAGATTGGTGACAACAACACCATCCGTGAGTGCTGCACCATCAATCGCGGCACTGCCGCCAGCGGCAAGACCGTCATCGGCAACGGCAACCTGCTGATGGCCTACGTGCATGTGGCCCACGACTGCGTGGTGGGCGACAACTGTGTGCTGGCCAACAATGCCACTCTTGCAGGACACATCATCCTCGGTGACTACGTCATTCTTGGAGGCAAGACGGCCTGCCTGCAGTTCATCCACATCGGCTCGCACGTCATCACCCAGGGAGGTGCTCTAGTCGATAAGGACATCCCGCCTTTCGTCAAGGCTGCCCGCTATCCCATCCAGTATTGCGGCATCAACAGCCTGGGGCTGCAGCGTCGGGGCTTCTCGCGCGAGAGCATCGACACCATCTCCGACATCTACCGCTACATCTTTGTCAAAGGAATACCCCTGCCCGATGCTGTCGAGCTCGTCAAGGAACGCTACGGCCACACCGACGAGGGCAAACAGGTGCTGGCTTTCATCGGCAACGCCAATACCGGCTTGCTGAGCGGATACAAGAGTGTCCGCAAGGCGTGACGGAACGTCCCGTCAAACGTGTATCATGGTAGTCCCGACAACGGCAACCCGTTTGCCGTTGCCGGGACTTTCTATTATGGTCTGGTACAACGCCGTGGTGCGTCCCTGTTTGAGGGGGGTGCAGCGGGCTGTGAGCACGCCGTCCGTCGCCGGTGCCAGGAAATGAATGTCGCTGTCGAGTGATACCCAATGCAGGGTAGGGGTGCTTTCTACTCCTGGCTTGTCAAGACAGTCGCTGTTCGCCGCCACGGCGGCGCAGAAGTCGGCCAAGGTGAACAACACACCGCCCATCACAGCTCCACGGGCATTGCGGTGACGGTCGTCCAGTGTCACGGTGCAGCAGGCTTCATGGTCCCCCACCGACACAATCTCCACTCCCGTCAGCGAGGCAAATCGGTCGTCGGCGAATATGCGCCGGGCGCAGTCCTTCTTCTCCATGGCGTCAGAAGCAATACGCCAGCCCGAAGGTGAGCGTGCGGTTGAAGGCTCCCCGGTTGTCGCGGAAGAGACGGTAGGTGCCGCTGGCGGCCTGGTCAACCACACTCAACATTGAGGTCTGGAAGCGTACCTCGGCGGCGATGCTGTAGGAGAAAAGGTAGCGTGCCGACAGCGTCAGCGGACACCAGTCGAAACGTCGGTAGTTGTCTTCCTGTGCTGCGTTCCGTTCGCCGTCGCCGTCGCTCACACGTGCGCCCACCAATATGGCCGGCGCCACGCCGGCAGCCAGCCGCAGGGTACCGTCGAGCAATGTATAGCTCATCATCAGGGGCATCTCCACATAGTTCAATGTGATGGTGCGGTCCAGAAAGTCGTTGTTGATGTTCGATCCTTTCTGGGTGAAGGCCAGCTCAACTACCATGCGCCAAGGGGTGCGTTCGTCCCATCCGAAATAGAAGCTGGTGCCCAGGCCGCCGCGCAGGCCTAGATGGCTGTAGCTGCCAGCACCGTCGCCGTCAATCTGGCTGAAGTTGGCTCCGAACGAAGCGCTTGCATCGAAACGTCGCTGAGCGCTGGCGCCGAGGGCGCACAAGAGCATCAGCGTGCAGATAATAGTCTTTTTATTCATATTTTAAATAATTAACCATTAAGGAAATGTCAAGTGTTTTTTTTAGGAGTTAGAGAAGTTAAAGGCAAACGTGTGAATGTGTGAATGCGTGAATGTGTGAACGTGTGAATGTGTATTTCTAAGTTTTTAATTTTTAATTCCACTACCCACTACCAACTGAAAACTCCCTTCACTCCCCATTTTTTTATAGATTCAACTCTTTTCTAAGGTTCTCGGCTCCGCCAAACACGATGCCTTTCATGCCCATTTGGCAGGACGCAGCCACATTGTCGGGGTTGTCGTCTACGAAGATGCAGTCGTCGGCTTGCAGATGGTAGCGGTTGAGCAGCACCTGGAACAACTGCGGGTCGGGCTTGACGTATCCTTCGGCAGCAGAGACGACATAACGGTCGATCATCTGCAGGATGGAGAAGTGCCGACGAGCCTCGGGGAAGGTCTCCATGCTCCAGTTGGTCAGACCATATATTTCGTATCCTGTATCTTTCAACTCGGTAAGCATCTCACGCATGCCGGGCATCTCGCCAGTCAGCATTTCGCGCCAACGGTCGCGGTAGAGGGCGATGGCTTCGCGATATTCAGGAAAGCGTCCTTGAAGTTCTTCGATGCAGGCGTCCTGGCTTTCGCCGCGGTCGATGCGTTGGCGCCAGTCCATGTCGGTTACATGCCGCAGAAACCACCAGGCCTTAGCCTCGTCGCCGAAGTACTCACCGTAAACCCGCTCGGGGTGCCATTCCACCAGTACGTTGCCGAAGTCGAAGATGATATTTTTGTACATTGGATGTTGTTCTTCTTTTTCGGAAAGATAACGCCGTCAAAATGCATTTATTGTATATTTTTTTCTCCATTGTCCGTTATTTAGAATAATGTGGCTATTATGTAAGTGAAATAGCTGACAATGGACAAAGCACGGGGATACAATCACGACAGGCTGGATGGGCTGGTGAGTCGTTACCGCAAGCTGATACGCATACTGTGTTGGCGTAATGCGGGTGGTGACGAGTATGCGTGTGACGACCTCGTGCAAGAGTGCTATCTTTCCCTGTGGCTGCATCTTGTGTCGTTGCGTGACAATGCAACCGCACTCGAAGAGACGGCTTGGGTGGTGTGGCAATGCCGTAGTGTTTTCTCGCATAAACGTCGACAGCGGCGCATCGATACCATTCCTCTTGATGAGCGGCTGGCCGACTATCTCCCTGCACCCGACTATTAAATGTTAAACAATATACGGGAGCGACCATTTGGTTGCTCCCGTTATTGTCTTTGTTGTCTTTCGGCTAGCGACCCTTGTACATATCGTCGTAGTACTTCTGGTAGTCGCCTGAGGTGACGTTGTCCATCCACTCCTGATTGTCGAGGTACCAGCGGACGGTCTTCTCGATGCCTTCCTCGAACTGGAGGCTGGGCTCCCAGCCGAGCTCACGCTGCAGCTTGCTGCTGTCGATGGCGTAACGCATATCGTGACCAGCGCGGTCGGTGACATAGGTGATAAGGTCCATATCGGCACCCTCGGGACGGCCCAGCAGGCGGTCGACAGTGTTGATGACCACCTTGATGATGTCGATGTTCTTCCACTCGTTGAAGCCGCCGATGTTATAAGTCTCGGCAATCTTGCCCTGATGGAAGATGAGGTCTATGGCGCGGGCGTGGTCCTCTACATAGAGCCAGTCGCGGACATTCTCACCTTTTCCGTAGACAGGCAGTGGCTTGCGGTGACGTATATTATTAATGAATAGGGGAATCAACTTCTCTGGGAACTGATAGGGGCCGTAGTTGTTGGAGCAGTTGGTGACAACAGTGGGCAGGCCGTAGGTGTCGTGGAAGGCGCGGACGAAATGGTCACTCGAGGCCTTGGCGGCACTGTAGGGACTATGGGGCATATATTTGAGATCCTCCGTGAAGAATTTCTCACCGTAGGCCATATGGTGCTCACCGCTGGAGGCCTTGGTGGTGAATGGAGGCTTGATGCCCTCGGGGTGGGTCATCTCCAGGGCGCCATAGACCTCGTCGGTCGAGATATGGTAGAAGCGCTTGCCATCATATTTCTCGGGCAAACTCTCCCAGTAGAGTTTGGCAGCCTGCAACAAACTGAGGGTACCCATCACGTTCGTCTGTGCGAAGGTGAAGGGGTCCTTGATGCTGCGATCCACATGGCTCTCAGCAGCCAGATGAATAATGCCGTCGACCTTCTCGTCCTGCATCAGCTTATAGACTCCGTCGAAGTCGCAGATGTCCATGCGGACGAATTTGTAGTTGGGCTTGTCCTCAATGTCCTTAAGATTGGCGAGGTTGCCGGCGTAGGTTAGTTTGTCGAGGTTGATAATCTTGTACTGTGGGTACTTATTGACAAACAACCGTACTACATGGCTTCCGATAAATCCGGCACCGCCGGTAATAATGATATTCATAAAGCTCAAAAAAAATAATTACAAAACAATTTTAGTAGATAACGCACATAACCAAAAAATATTGTGCTGATTTTTTTTGAGAAAACAACACACTGTAAATCAATTTTTAATTGTAAATCAAAATCATTAAATTCAAAAAAATTTTGTCAGTTTCAAAAAAGGTTGTACTTTTGCACCCGCTTTTGAGAGAAAAAGCAACCCTTTACAAGGCATTGTCCTATGGTGTAACGGTAGCACATCTGACTCTGGATCAGCTTGTCTTGGTTCGAATCCAGGTAGGACAACTAAGAACCTCCAACATACGATTGGAGGTTTATTTTTTATTAATAACCCAAGAGTCCAATAAAATTTTCATTTTTTCCTTTTTCGTTTTTCATTTTTTTCGTATCTTTGCATTTTAATAATAGTATTCATTTATATGAAAAAAGCATTCGTATTCCTCACGCTGTTAGCGGCCACAGCCTCGTTCGCCACCGCGCAGTACAAGGCTCTTCCCGGTAAATATGCCGGCAGCAACACCGTCACTCTCTTCGACTCCACAGGTGTCTACATGGAGGAGTCCGGCCTCAGCCATGTGCTTAACCACAAGTGCATCGAGATGTACTCCTTCAAAGGATGCTCTGACTACAGCACCTACAAGATTGACTACGACCCGCTGTCGGCCTACTGCAATATCGAGCGCGTACTCGTCCACCATGACGGTGGCTGCACCGACACCCTCCTCTGGCCTGACCGCGAGAACAACATCCCAGTCTACGACTACGTGGCTCCAGCCCGCCTCATCTACTGGGGTTCCAGCCAGAAGATGGTCGAGATAGGCCACCTCAATCTCGGCGACAAACTCGAGGTGTGGACCTACAAGAAAGGATACACCTATGCATTACTGCAGGATGAGGTGCCCAGCCTTAACAGCACCTTCGCCGCCCTGCCCAATAACGAGGACCGCTATGTGCCTCCCATGCGAGGTCACTACTACGACATCGTTCCCTTCTGGAGCAACCAGCCCGTGCAACACAAAGTCTACCAGCTTAACATTCTTGACAGCAAGAATGTGCAGTACAAGGTTTACAACGGCGAACTCGAAGTGAAACGAGAGGCCGCCGATGAAGCCGGACGTAGCCTCTATACCTTCACCAATAAGGAGGACATCATGCCACTGGAGCGCGAGCCCCGCGCCCTGGCAAACAACGACATCCAGTGCAAACTGCTTCTCTCCACCAGTCCTGATTGGCAGGCCAAAAGCCGCTGGTTCTTCGGTGTCAACGAAGAATACGGCAGTTTCAACTCCACTCCCGAAGTTCAGCAGAAAGTCAACGAACTGCTCCGAGGTGCCAAAGACGAAATGGATAGCATCAGCATCCTCACCCACTGGGTAGCCGATAATATCCGCTATGCCGGCATCTCCATGGGTCCCGGCGAAGGATTCACCCTCCACAACCAACAGATGAACTACACCGACCGCTGTGGCGTCTGCAAAGACAAAGCCTCTACGCTCATCGGCTTCCTCCGCGCTGCAGGTTTCAAAGCCTATGCCGCCATGACCATGGCGGGCGAGCGCATCGACCGCATCCCTGCCGACCAATTCAATCACAGCGTCTGCGCTGTACAGCTGCGCAACAGGCAGTTCCTCATGCTTGATCCCACCTGGGTTCCCAATGTGCGTGAACTATGGAGCAGTGCCGAGCAGCAGCAGGGATACCTTATCGGCACCGCCGAAGGCTGCGACCTCATGGAGACTCCCATCTCGCCCGCCGAGAACCACTACCTCCGCATCCTTGGTGAGAGTGCCATCGACAACGACGGCACCCTCACAGGCTCTCTCACCATCACCGCCGAAGGCCAAAGCGACGCCTCCGTACGCGGCATCTTCGCCACCCGCCAGAGCGAATGGCGCAGCAACCTCGAACTCGAACTGCTCCGCGTGGCCCCAAATGCCGAAATCATCGACATCCAGTATAGCGAGCCCGACGGCTACCTCGACCACCCCATTTCCATCACCTACCGCTACCGCATCCCCTACTATGCCACCGTCGACAAGAACGTCATCACCTTCATCCCCCTCAGCGCCCGCAACCTCTTCCGCCGCGCCATGAGCCACCTCAACTTCAACCTCACCCCCGAGACCCGCACACAGCCTTTCGCCGACCGCTGTTCGCGACTGGTCGACATCCGCGAGACCATCACCCTGCCTTTCGTCCCCACGATACTCCACTACCCCATGGTCGACGGCATCGCCAACCCCGCCGCTTCTTTTGGCTGTGGATTCCAGATGGAGGGCAACAAACTGAACTTCGGCGAGCAGATAGTCTTCGGCAAACGCCTCTATGATGCCGAGGACTGGCCCGCCTTCCGTGCTAGTGCCAAAGCCCAAGTAATGGTCTCCGAAACGCCAGTAATCCTGACCAAGTAGTTAAGACAATAAATAGATTATTATAGCCATGAAAAAGATACTTTTTATTGCAGCAATACTTTCCACCTTCCACTTTCCTCTTTCCACTTTAAAAGCCCAGCAGCCCGATGCAGTCTACAAACTGCTGCGCTATGAGTGGACGTTGAATGCTGACGGCAGCAGCGACTACCACTATCGTCATGAAGTGCAGATTCTCCGCAACCGCGCCCTCACCGCCTATGCCGATAAAGGCGAGACCTTCGTGGTCTACAATCCCGACCTCGAGGAGGTGATTATCAACGAGGTTTACACCCGCCAACTCGACGGCAGCCGTGTGGAGATGCCACAGAACGCCTTCGTCTACCAACTGCCCGAGGAGTGTGCCGACTGCGGTCGTTTCAACCACATGCGCGAACTCGCCATGGTACATACCGGCATGGAGCTGGGCTGCGTCATCGTGGTAGACTACACCATCCACCGCAAGTACAACCTCCTCTATGAGAGCCTCCCTGTAAAACGGGAATGCCCCGTGGAGAAAATGGAGGTGGTGGTGAGCTACCCTAAAGACATGGATGTGAAATGGGACTTCCTCGGCAACCAATATCTGCCTGACGGTGGCATAACCCGTACAACGAGTATAGACGAAGATAATTCTACCAAACACCTCCAGTTCTCATTCATCAATATGCCACAGGCTCCGCATGAGCCTTACATGCCCTCCGATATCAACCCCACTCTGCGCCTATACAACAGCATCCCCGAGCACACACCTACCTTCGACCAGAAACCCTTCAAAGAATCTGCCGACGCTATAGCCCAGCAGATTACCGGCAACGACGAACTAATGAATATCGGAAAAATTCGCGACTTCGTGCTCGACAACATCCATCTCAACGACATCCATCCCTCGCACCTCGGATACGTCCACTCCACTCCCCAGGTCACCTGGCAGACCGGTTGCGGCACCGCTATCGACAAGGCCGTTCTGCTCACCGCCATCCTTAACGGCGAAGGCTACCGCGCCCGCGTCATAGGCGACAACATGGACGAGGTAGGTGTCTTCATCGACACCGTCGAGTACCGCCTTAACGTGCGGCGCAAAAAGCCTATTGACATCAATGGGAAAGCCCACGACGAAGTAGAGAAGTTCGACTTCATCGGCGAAGAGGAGAAAGCATCCGTCGTGGCTCTCGAGGACGGCTTCCTTTGTCTCCATATTCCAGCTATCCCCTACCGCTTGTCGCTCCCCGAGGTCAGTCACCTCCCCTATGTACGCACCACACCTCTGAGCACAATAGCCTGCGATGTCAACGTTGAGCAGTCCTTCTCCATCGACAAGGGATTAAAACTCCTCGGCGGTGACATCAGCCGCAAAGCCAATCACCCCGGCATCGGCAACGTGGAAATCAGCATCCAACAGAAAGGTAACAAAATCAAAGTCATCCGCCGCATCAAGATTGAAAAAACTCTCATCGACGTGGAAGAATACGCCCAGTATCGTCAACTCCTGTCTACATGGAATAGCAGCGTAGGAACGCTGCTGCTTGCACCTGAGAAATAAAAAAGTGAAAATAATAAAAAAACGGGGGTTGAACGGCCCCCGTTTTTTATTCTGCTCTGCGGTTGACCACCCCTCGGTAGACATATTGCTTACCGTCGATGGTACAGGAAAAACTCAACACATTAAACATCACCGACCCCTGCAACTTCTCCACCAAGTATTCAGGCACATCCTTACCCTCGCACTGCGGCACGATATTATAACAAACCAACGTCGTGCGCTGCGTACTGGGTTTCACATCGATGCCAGGAATCAGAAGGTCGATTTTATACGGCTTCACCACGTCCTTCAGAACACGGTAAATCATAACATTGCAAGTACCCGTCGAATCCTGATTCACCTCATACTTCACCCAGACATCCTTCTGGACTTCCTTCCCCATCTTCATCGTACCCACATAGGTCTGGGCTTCGCAAATTGAAAAATGAAAATTGAAAATTGAAATTATTACCGCAATAAAAAAAATCTTTTTCATTTCCTTAAACTTTAAACCTTAAACTTTAAACTTTATTTTATCAAATTTCCTAGTATATCGCGCGTCACCGTCCGCGTCGCCGCAGCAGTGGCATTCTTTACCACCCGCTGCGTCGCCGACGTGCGACTCTTGGTCTTCTTGCCACTCACCTTGTCGCTCACAAAAGTGCCCGCAAGTGTCGCTAACGTGGCAGTGATAGCTGTGATGATAGCCTTGAGAATCTTGGCAAGGAGGTTTTTCTTCTTGCCGGTATCTTTAGTTGAACTAGTTTTACTAGTGCTGCTAGTTTTACCAGAAACACCATTCTCGACAAGAGTCTCACTCTCTTTTAGCAACACCTCGAAAGCGCTCTCGCGGTCCACCATGGTGTCATATTTGCCTGCAATACGGCTGTCTCGGACGATGTCATTGCGCTGGTTCTCGCTGATGGCACCAATCTGACTCAGCGGGAAAAGTATCTTGGCCCGCTGAACTATGCCGGGGGCACCCTTCTCGTCGAGGAAACTCACCAACGCCTCTCCTGTCTCCAGTTCCATAATAACCTCATCGGTCTTGAACGCGGGATTAGCACGGAATGTGTCGGCAGCAGTCTTCACAGCCTTCTGGTCCTTGGGGGTATAGGCTCGCAGGGCATGCTGTACACGGTTGCCCAACTGACCCAGAATACTCTCGGGGATGTCCATCGGACTCTGCGTGACAAAATAGATGCCCACACCCTTGGAACGTATCAGGCGTATCACTTGTTCTATCTTATCCACCATAGCCTTCGACGTGCCGTCGAAGAGCATATGAGCCTCGTCGAAGAAGAAGACGAGCTTCGGCAGCTCCATGTCACCCACTTCGGGCAATGTGGTGTAAAGCTCGCTCATCAACCACAGCAGAAAAGTGCTGTAGAGTTTGGGCTGCAGCATCAGCTTATCGGCAGCCAGCACACTCATCACACCCATGCCGCCTTCGGTCTGCAGAAGGTCGAAGATATCGAAACTCGGCTCACCAAAAAACAGCTCGGCACCCTGACTCTCCAACTGCAACAACGCACGCTGGATGGCACCAACGGTGGCAGACGAGATATTGCCGTAGCGAGTGGTATACTCCTTGGCATGCTTGCCCACATAGTCGAGCATCGACCGCAGGTCCTTAATATCAAGCAACATCAGACCGCGTTCGTCGGCAATGCGGAACACAATATTCAGCACGCCGTCCTGTGTCTCGTTGAGACCCATTAGGCGCGAGAGCAACTGTGGCCCCATCTGGCTCACCGTGGCACGGATGGGATGGCCTTGCTCGCCAAAAACATCATAAAATCGAACCGGGCAACCCTGGAACTGCGGATTGGGGATGCCGAAAGCGTCCTTGCGCTTCTCGATGAACGAACTCATCTGCCCAGCCTGCGAAATACCGCTGAGGTCGCCCTTCATGTCGGCCATGAAACACGGCACCCCAGCCTGGCAGAAGGTCTCTGCCATCACCTGCAGCGTCACCGTCTTGCCCGTACCGGTCGCACCGGCTATCAGCCCGTGACGGTTGCCCATACGCCCACAAATAGAAAGCGCACCATCATCACAGTGCGCTATATATAATCCTTGTTCCTTGTTGTACATAAGACGATTCGCCTAATTCGCTACGCTAAATTAACCGACCTCAAAAAAATCGTTAGAAGGTCCAGTTGAAGCCGAGCTTCAGCAGGGTATTCTCCCAGCGCAGCACGTCGGTGAACGAGTTCAAACCGGCATAGAAGACCGAGGTGGTATTCTTCACGGGGTCAATACCCGCAATCTTCGGGTCATAGGTCTCAGTCTCGCTGACATAACCCACCGACAACAGGTCGAGCATCAGTTCGGCACTGAGGTGCTCCGAGAACTCATAGATGAGCGTAGGACGGAGGCTCACACCCCAAGTCATGTCGCTGACATGGTCGTCATAAGGCTCCACTTCAAGGTACTCGTTAGGGTTGGGATAAGTGGTGGTGATATAGCTTTCTTTGTACTTGTTGGCACCCAGCATACGCAACTGACCCTGCAGCAACAGGTTGAAGTGCATGTTACCAAAGCGGAGGAACTCCCATTTCACCTGCGGAGCCACCACCCAGCCTTCACGCATCTTGTGAATCTTATGATCGGTAACATTGATATTCATACCCACACTGGGATAGAAATAGGTGTCGGTGGCCTGCACGGTGTCAAACACGCTGTTCACATAACCGCCCATCACACCCACATAGAGGTTAGGCATCACCTTGTAGCCCACCTGGAGGGCACCCACCATGTAGGACGAAGTGATTTTGTCAGTGTTCACCGAAGTGGTACTCTGCTGCATATAATAACCGCCTTGTACACCCAACACAAACTGAGCCTGCGAGACTGCGGCAAAAGCCACTGCAACAACAAGTAATGCTATTTTCTTCATATGATATATTAACAATATTTACATTCTGTTTCAAAATGCAAAAATACGAAGAAAAAATGAACTGACAAAAATATTTTTTGCAGTTTAAAAACATTGTGTATCTTTGCATCGTTAACCCCATGTCTAATCCAAAAGCCTAACACCTGATGGAGAAGAGAATAGGAACGATAACCATACTCATTCGCGACCGCGAAGCGGCGCCTTCCGTCAACCAGATTCTTTCTGAGCATGCCGACATCATATTGTGTCGGCAAGGACTTCCTTTCCACGACCGCCCTGTGGCTGTGATGTCACTCATCGTCGAGGGCAGCATGAACCAAATCAACGCCCTCACCGGCCCTTTGGGCCGCCTCCCCGGCATCACCAGCAAAACTGCTCTCGCCAGTTAAACAACTAGTCAAACTAGTTGAACTAGTAAAACTAGAATCATTAATCCCAAAACAATATCACCATGAAACATCAGAATTTCATCGATCGCGACAAGCTCTACGGCATGATAGACCAACCGGCTCCCACCGAGAACGAGTTGAACGACATCCTCAACAAGGCCCGCAAGCTGAAAGGTCTCAACCTTCAGGATGTGGCACACCTGCTGAATGTGAAAGAAGAGGCAGGCATCCAGAAAATTCTCGACACCGCCGAATACTGCAAGGACGAAATCTACGGCCGTCGCTTGGTGCTCTTCGCCCCCATCTACACCGGCAACGCCTGCGTCAACAACTGCGTCTACTGCGGCTTCCGCAAGGACAACAAGGCACTGAAACGCAAAGTGCTGACTCTTGATGAAATTGAGGCCGAGACCCTCCAACTGCTGCGCATGGGCCACAAGCGCGCCCTGCTCATATGCGGTGAGAGTCCCCGCAACGACGCCAACTATATGGTCGAGGCCATCCGCCGCACCTATGCCGCCAAGGACGAGAAGGGAAGCACCATCCGCCGCATCAACGTCGAGCTGGCCCCCATGTCCGTCGAGGACTATGCCAAACTGAAGGCTGAGAAGATTGGAACTTATGTCTGCTTCCAGGAGACCTACGATCCCATTGAGTACGCCAAGTTCCATCCTGCCGGTACCCCCAAGGCCGACTACCTCTGGCGTCTCACCTGCATGGACCGAGCCCAAGAAGGCGGCATCAACGACGTGGGTATCGGCGTACTCTTCGGACTCGTCGACTACCGCTTCGAAATCCTCGCCATGATGGAACATGCCCGTCACCTTGAAGAGGACTATGGTTGTGGTCCCCACACCGTTTCCTTCCCCCGCATCGAACCCGCCGAAGGCACGCCATTCTCGCTGCCGGAGAATATCCCACATCCTGTCAGCGATGCTGACTTCATGAAGATTATCGCCATCATTCGCATCGCCATGCCTTATACAGGTATCATTATTAGTACGCGCGAGCGTCCCGAAATGCGTGACAAACTGGTGAAATACGGCGTCAGCCAAATCTCTGCAGCTTCCGAGACCAACCCCGGCGGCTATGACGAAGGGAGCGACAACACCGCCGCCAAGCCCTATGAGAAAACCGGCGACACTGGCGCCCAGTTCACCCTCGGAGACCACCGCTCACTCGACGAAGTCATCTCCATGATGATCGACGGAGGCTACATCCCCTCTTTCTGCACCGGATGCTACCGAAAAGGACGCGTGGGTGCCGATTTTATGGATCTTGCCAAGCCCGGACTCATCAAAGAGTACTGCAAACCCAACGCCATGTTCACCTTCCGCGAGTACCTCGAGGACTACGCCTCTCCCGCCACCAAGGAGAAAGGCCTGCGCCTGCTCAAAGAGCTCACACAAACATTTAGCAAAGAGGAACTTAAGAAACGCGTCGAAGGCAACCTCTGCAAGATTGGCGACGGTGAAAGAGACCTCTATTTCTAACATATTAACATCGATATGTTAACATTTTGTTAATAAAGCCATCTCTATTTAAGTTTTTTTTAGTATTTTTGCACCGTCAAATGACATGAAACTAATGTTTAACCAAAAAAATTAAAAAACATGAAAAAAATCATTTTAACCCTTGCTCTCGTAGCATTCGGAATGACCGCCAGCGCCCAGTGGGTTATTGGCGGCAATGTGGCTTTCCAGCACACCAACAACCACACCAACGATTATGTGACTGGCACCAGCAGCACTGACTTTTCCATCATGCCCAAAGTGGGCTACTGGCTGAACGAAAACATGCAAATTGGTATGCAGTTTGGCTATGCCATGAACTACAACCGCAACTATACTGGTGCTTCTGACAGATACACTTCCAACAAGTCTCACTATCTGGACTTCTCTCCCTACTTCCGCTACAATGTGGCTCAGTGGAAGAGCTTCACCGTTTTCTGCGAGGCTCAACTCGGCGTGCGTCTCAACCTCGAAAGCAGCACCTACAACAAAGTTACCAACACCACCACAGACCTCGGTGACAACTTTACCCAGTTTGGTCTTGCCGTGGTTCCTGGTCTGAACTACTCTTTCACCGACAAGATTTCCATGGACATCTATGTCAACCTGCTCGGCATCGCCCTCCAGATGAACACCGCCGACGGTTGGGGTGGTCACCAGTTTGGTTTCATCGCCAACATGGACGCCCAGAGCCTCAACGCTCACCTGAACAACTTCGCTATTGGCTTTAACTACGCTCTCTAATCCGCGACAGTTACCTACACTATACAAGGGTCTTCCTGTTTGGAAGGCCCTTTCTTGTTTTGCTCTTCCCTTACCTTTTTCTTACCCCAAAAAGAGGTCAGAAAGAGAGGAGTAAGAGAGGAGTAAGAGGGGAGTAAGAGTTACTGCTTATTTGATGCTGATTTACAGTACTTTACAAACCGACATAATTAAAAATACAAGTCATTGAAAAACAACGACTTGTATTTTTGCCATACCATATTTTAACAATATTTCACACAAACCAACAGTTTTTAAGCGTCGGCGAAAACTTTACCGTCTTTCAGCGTCACCTGCAGCTTGGTGTACTCGCTGTGGAAGTCGTTCTTCAGGCGGTCGAGGTAGCGGCGGCTCTCCCAATGGCACATGGGGAGGTCGTGCAATAGACAGTTTCCACAGGTCTCGGGCGTGGTGGCGGGCACCTCATCCTGCGTCAGTATCCACTCTAAGCACTCGATGGTCAGGCGACGCATCTCCTCAACCCCATAGTTACCCGTCATGATGACATACATGCCCGTCAGGCAACCCATGGGACCTACATACACCACATCCTCTTTCGCAGAGGAGTTGCGAAACCAAGTGGCCATCAGATGCTCCAAGCTGTGCATGGCAGCCGGAGCAACGGCAGGCTCACAGTTGGGCTCCGTGATGCGGAGGTCAAAGGTGGTAAAACCCTTGTCAATCCTCGACACATAGATGCCGGGCTTCAGGTGGGTATGGTCGATGGTAAAACTCTGTATTACTTCCATAGTAACGGTTAAAGGTTAACGGTTAAAGATTATAGGGTTTCCAAAAATTTCTTGACAAAATGGAAGGAGCGGTCGCACATGCTGGCGAGGAAGTCCTCCCACTGCATTTGATGATCATCGGTACGGCCGGGAGTGTCGCTGATGACACGCAAGCTGAGGAAAGGCACCTTCAACAGGTAGCAGGTCTGCGCAATGGCAGCACTCTCCATGTCGCAAGCCAGACCATCGGGGAAGTGGCGCTTGATGACGTTCTGCCGCTCCCGGTCGGTAATAAACTGGTCACCGGTGCAAATCAGACCCGTTATCAAATGACCGTCAAAACCCTTGGCCACCTCGAGGGCGGTATCAATCAGATACGGATCAGCATCGTAGCGGGCAGGGAGGCCTTGCACCTGACCGAGGACCACAGCGTCGCCAGTGCTGCTTATGCCACCGCAATCCACATCATGGTAGACACTCTGCGTGGCGGCTAGCACATCCATCACCTGCGTCAGAGGGTCGATGCCGCCAGCCAAGCCGGTGCTGATTATGGCATCGGGGTGGTGTTCCTGCACCAGACGCATGGTACCCACAGCCGCATTAACCTTTCCGATTCCGCACTGCCACAGCACTATCTCGTTGTTACCCAAACGGCCTGTGTCGCCGCCCAAAGCATCGCGCATCTGGCGGTACTCGATATCCATTGCTATAATGACTCCTATCTTCATAATACCTTATTATTTATGTTGCAAAAATACTAAAAAAATGCCACTTCTCCGTCCTATGGGAAAATATTTTTTTTTAACATGCGTTATTTTGTTAAGACTAACCACTTTAACAATCACATCCCAAGACACAAACCCTCTGCTCATGAAACGCTGGATACGAATATTTATCATTACCATCTTCGCTTTCGCTGCCATCAGTCTGGTGTTGATCCAGTTCACCCAGACGAGGCGCACCGTCTCCATCAACGACAACATGTTCAATATCGGCGTCACCAACGCCATGGAGGCCGTCATCAAGGAGGTCAGCGGCACCCTGCTGCTGCCCGACGGTACACCCAGTCCCACCTTCCGCTACCAAGGACTTGATAGCCTCATCAGCCAGCACCTGCTAACCAACGGCATCGACATCCGTCCCGTCGTGGGCATCTACGACGAGGGTCAGAGCTCCCTACTCTTCGCCTCCGCTGCCGGACAAGAGCGCAACCTCGAGGACTCTCCCTATCGCTATGTCTTCACCCCTCAGAACAATGCCGGTTCCAACCAATACTACATCCTCCTCAGCTTTCCTTCGGCACAGCTCTTCCTCCAACGTAACTCCAACCTGTTGGCCTACGCCAGTCTCATCCTTATCACCATCATCATCGTCATGTTCTTTGTCTCCATCCGCGCCCTCACGGTGCAACGCAAGCTCGACACCATGAAGACGGAGTTCATCAACAACATGACCCACGAAATCAAGACTCCCTTAGCCACCGTCAGCTTAGCCTGCGAGATGCTGCGCGACGAGAGCATCTCCAACGATGAGGAGTCACGACGAAATTTCTTAGCAATTATCAACGACGAGAACCAGCGCCTGCGCGTCTTGGTGGACACCATCCTGCAGAGCGCCAAGATGTCGAAGAAGTCTTTCCGCATCAATCCCAAGGAGGTCGACGTGCATACTCTCATAGAGAAAGTGACGCAGAGTTTCCGCCTCACCCTCTCCAACCGCGGCGGCACCCTTGACACCCGTCTCGAGGCGGCGCCCTCGATTGTCGTAGCCGACGAGATGCACCTTACCAACCTTATCTTCAATCTCATCGACAACGGCATCAAATACTCCACCGGTGCCCCGCATATCACCGTAGCCACCTCGGTAGCCGACGGATGGTTTCGCCTCAGCGTCAGCGATGAAGGCATAGGCATCTCGAAGGACGATCAGAAGCATGTTTTCGAGAAGTTTTACCGTGTCTCCACGGGCGACATTCACAATGTCAAAGGCTTCGGCATAGGATTAAACTATGTGGCCCAGGTGGTCAAACTCCACCAGGGCCACATCAGTCTTGAAAGCGAACTTGGAAAGGGATCGACATTCACCGTCGCCCTCCCTACCAATTAAGGTTTGCTCACCTCACTATAAATTTTCCACTCTGACTGTTCAGGCGGTAGATATACACGCCTTTGGGCAGTGCGTCGACACGCAGCGTCACTTCTCCGGTGCCCGGCAGTACGCGACGTGTGGCAATCAGTTTGCCATCAATACCATAGATTTGCATGTCAGCAGCTATCTCCGTGGTATAGGGCAGCGCCACCGACAAAGCAGCAGGATTGGGATAGGCCGTACCCAGGACAGTGTTGTCCTCCACGTTGCGGATGGCCACATGGTTGTGACGGATGTTCGAATCCTCAGGAGGAATAACGCCGAAGAGGCAAGCCTGATCCACATTATAGTTATAACCCATCGAACTAATGCGCATATTATTATCGGCCAGATTAAAGAAGGCATTGCCAGAACCACCCCAGCCCCAGTTCATGTGATACATCTTTTCATTTTCTGTCTGGTAGCCGTCGACCACCCAGGCATGTCCAGCAGCATCGGCACCCGAACCTGTGGACGACGAACCACTCATGACGACCACATCACCATTCATCAAGTAACGACGGATTGTATTAAGGAAACTGGTATCATTGACGCCATTACGGGAACGATTGGAGCCTTGCTGATATTTAAATTTGGTTTTCATAATTGTATTGGCCTGAAACATATTGGTGCCACTGCCATCGGGATGATAATTCATATGGAGAGCCACACCAAGGCAATAATTCAGCATAGCCACCTGATGGATCTTCTCTGCCGAAGAAGTGGAAAGCAACCTATTGGGCATCAAGGAATAGTCGAACTGAACGGTATCCAACTTGATTCTCAGCGTCTGTGTCGTACCTTCGTCTGTATTTTGCCAATCATAAGACACTATTCCCTTGGGCTGTACAGGATACTCATAGTATTTGCACATCTGCGCCAAAGCAGTGGCCACACAGCCAGTTACCGAATAGCGCCCGTTAACCATGGGGCAGTAGAGATTGTAGGTAGGATTGTAGTCATCACCCTGATTCCACTCACTAGACATCAACTTAATACTCTGATTTTTTGTGCCATTCTTGAGGCTCTTGCTGGCGAGCGTGGTGTATTCCTCGCTGTCAGGATAGTCTCTCTCGGCATCCATAAGCTGGATATCAGCAATCACATTAGTATAACCCGTGAGCCACCAACGCATGTTGTCGGGGATATCACTCATGTCGAGCGAGCATTCCGTACTATAGGCGATGACGGGATCCATCACCGACGAGCCGGCGATGATAATCCATCCGCCACCATTCACGTTGAAGAGGTAAGCGGAGGCGACATTCATGTCGGGATTCTCAAACTGATAAGCCAGCGAGAGCTGCTCGGATGTAATTTTGTCGGTGCCACCGCCCATCTGGTAGGATATGTAATAGGCACCGATAGCTTTCGCCTGGTCGACGGTGACATTGTCGGCCTTGGCAACGCTGCCGAGGAAGGCCATCGACAGCATTAACAATGAAGAGATTACCTTTTTCATATTGGATTCCTTATTTTAATTTTCTGTACCGTTTTGAAGTGCAAAAATACACTTTTTTTCAGACATACAAGAATATTTTTATGACTTTAATATTATTTAAGTACTCGTGTCAACGTTTTTCTTGCACGGTTTCATGCCAAAGGCATGTCCCTCTCATTCTGCCTGACCTTATAGTGGTCACGGCCTGCGACCTTGAGGAGCAAACCACCGACGGAAGTCTGACCCCCTGAACTCATCCTCCCTTTATGACTCTCGAAGAGAGCCTCCCCTTCTGTCACATACAGCCGATGCTTATATTGGGAGTGTCTCTTCGAGACGCGTCTTTCTTCAGTATCCTACCGCCCTACACTTCCGTGTGAGATTACCAAGGGCAAGTCTCTTCGAGGCTTTTAAAACAAACCACTCCCTTCCGTTCGGAAAGGAGTGGTACAAATCAGTCAAGGATTCTTTTATTCGGCCACAACCTCGATGGTGAGCTCGGCCTTGATGTCCTTGTAGACATTGACCTTGGCAGCAAAGGTGCCGACGGTCTTGATGGCGTCGACCACGATGTTCTTGCGGTCGATGTCGTAGTTGTGCTGTTCTTTCAGAGCCTCGGCAACCATAATGTTGCTGACACCACCGAAGAGCTGTCCGTTTTCGCCGACCTTGGCGATAATCTTCACGGTCTTGCCGTTGAGAGCAGCCTGCTGGGTCTCGGCGTTCTTGCGGAGAGCCTCTTCCTTATGGGCGCGCTGACGCAGGTTCTCAGCGTGGATCTTCTTATTGACGGGGGTGGCGATGATAGCCATGCCCTTGGGAAGAAGATAGTTGTTGGCATAGCCGTTCTTCACTTTGACGATTTCGTCCTTGTAGCCCAGGTTGGCCACATCTTGTTTCAGTATGATTTCCATCTATCTTTCCTCCTATTATTATTTGAGACAATCGG